>Ga0210400_10001657_pt1 | contig 21768 bp, 17 predicted proteins | sample IncBWH26MmetaG_FD_155456 | JGI IMG/M metagenome (GOLD analysis project Ga0210400, IMG submission 155456) | Forest soil microbial communities from Barre Woods Harvard Forest LTER site, Petersham, Massachusetts, United States - Inc-BW-H-26-M | ecosystem: Environmental > Terrestrial > Soil >...
CAACAGCAGCAGAGATGCGATGGGCACCACGCTCCGCCGGAGATTGTCGAGAATTTGCCAGCGGTGGATGACCGTAAGAGGATTGCGCGCCGCCCCGCCCGGAGCAGGTACCTCCGGAAACATCCACGCGGAAATCTGCCAATCGCCCCGAATCCAACGATGCTGACGCTTGACGAAGCTCGAATAATCGAGCGGAAGCGTTTCCAGGAGCTCGATATCCGTAGCCATCGCGACACCCGCGTAGGCTCCTTCAATCAGATCGTGGCTGAGCAGGGTCTCGGCCGGGAAGCGATTCTCAAACACGGTCCGGAACGCATGCACATCATAGATGGCTTTACCGTGAAAGATGCCTTCGCCGAACAAATCCTGCTGGACGTCCGATACCGTGCGGCAATACGGGTCTGTGCCGGCGCTATCGGACATGAGGTGAGTGAAACGCGTGGCCGTCGCACCGGGCAGGGAAACGCTGACGCGCGGTTGAATAATCGAATACCCTTTCCGTCGCGTTCGCGTGTCCGGGTCCAGCGAAACTTCGTTGAGCGGATGAGAGATCGTTTCGACCAAGCGCCGCGCCGTTCCAGGCGGCAGTTGCGTATCGGCGTCCAGAGCAATAACGTAGCGGATCTGCCCGGGAAGGCGTCCGAGCTGGAGGATTTCCGGACCTTTGTGCTCGTCCAAGAAATCGTTGAGTTCTTCGATCTTTCCACGTTTCCGTTCTCTGCCGATCCAGCTTTGCTGGCTTTCGGACCACCTGCGTGGCCGGTGAAACAGGAGGAACCGCTCACCCGGATACTGTGTGTTCAGGCTGGCGATACCCTCGCGCGCAGTCTTGAGCAGGGCGGCGTCTCCGGGCGCCGCTATTTCCGGCGCGTCGGTAAAATCCGAGAACAGGGCATAGAAGACGTTTGCCTCCGGGTTGGCAAGATAGCGGACCTCCAGCTTCCGGACTTCGCCCTTGACCACCGCCTCGCTCGAAAGCATCATGGGGACCACGACCAACGTCGCCCGGTTAGGCGGGATGCCCTCTTTGTAGTTCATCTTCGGAAGGATGGACGGGGGAAACAATGAGATCACCAGCGCGTTGACGATCTGGATGGACAGCTCGCTGAGCGGGAACAGCGCCAGCGCCGAGAGGATCGCCAGGACCCAGCTCTGCTTGATTCCGGCCTCGTTCGCCAGGATCACAGTGATCGCAGCGAAACAAGCCGTCAGCACGACGATCCCGCCCAGGTAGACACTCGTGGCATGCTTGCGAATCGAGCGGTGGAGCCGGGTTTGCAGGCGGCGCCGCGCGCCCGCCGTGTGCTCCAGCTCCAAGGCGCCCTCGGCCAGCAGATAGTGAGTCACATGCCGATGGGACGAATCTTCCGCGGCCGCGGCAAGACCGACGGCCAGGCGCGCGACGTCCAGTTCTTCCTTTCCACTGGTCCGCGCGATCTGTTCCACGATCCGGCGGCAGCGATCCCGCGTGGCAAAGTCGCTGTGCGCGTAAATGTCGGCTGGATCCAGCCGCAGCTCAGCCTCCACCAGGCTGACTCGCTCGAAGATTTCCGTGAAGTCGAGTTGAGAAAGCAACCGAAGGCTGCCGAATGCTTGTGCGGTCGCGACGCTTTCCGCGGCTTCCCTGGTGTGCTCGGCCCGCACCACTTCCGTGAACGGCTGCTGAAGCCGTTCCTCAATCCAGTGCTGCACGCTGGCGAAAGTATTTTCTTCAGCCTGAAGCTGTTCCGCAAGAACCGTCAGGAAATGCCGCGCCAGGGCGTAGTCTTCGGATTCCATCCTGGCCAGCATCCGATTGAATTCGTCGCTGCCGCGCCGAGCCGCGGCCGTAAGACGGTCGGCCCATAGCTGAGCCGCTTCCCGGGACCGCTGGGCGCAAGCCACGCTGGTGGCCAAGGATGCCAGGTGCTCGATCACAGCCATGCGGAGGAATAGTGGAAACGACCACAACTCGGCGATGCGCAGAGGCTGTTTGATCTGAACGTCCTGAAGGTAGGCGACGATCGATGCTTCATTCAGCGAACCTTGGCTATGCTGAACCAGAACCTGCGCCAGGCGATATGCGCGCGGGCTGTTCGAGGCCGGCGCGGAACCCGAAAGCATTCGGCGATACTCGCGGGGCAGATCCGCGCGGATCTCCAAAAGATGGGACCGGATCAGATACGCGTTGTCGAGAAACCAGGCGGCCGCGGGAGCCGCCGTGTGCCCCAGGCCCACCGCTTCGATCAGGTCGGTCTGCGAGACCTCAATGAGCCGCTGGCTTTCCCGCAAGCTGCGCCATGCTTTGCCAGTGGCCGCCTCCCCAGCGCCATCTTCCGGACAGGGCCGAGCGATATTTTCGGGTAAGACAAAAACGGCCGTGTGTCCCACCTGGCGCAGAGCCTGAACCAACGGCAACACTTGCCCGGCGGGCGCTTCCGCTAGCAGCAGGCGTTCGCCTTCGAGAACCAGACCCGTATACGGCTGGACGTCCGGACGGGAATCGTTAGCTCCGCGCACGAGGCGTACGTGGCGCACTCCCGCGCTGTGCGCCGCGCCTCGGACTTGCGCGGTCTGATTATCCTCCGCCGGGAAGAACGTCAGAACGGTGCGGCGCGATGTTGTTGTTCGGGAAAAGGGGAGATGAGGGCCCCGAATCACTCGGCCCGGCCTCGCATTGCTTGGGCCAGCAGGCTCAACAGGAAAAGAGTACCGAACACGACACTAGCGCCCTTGGCGGACAATACCGTGGGAGCGTCCGTCAGGCTCATGCCGGCCGCCGCTACAGCCATCAGTGCAAAAAGGATCATCCAGCCACGCATTTTCTTCACCCTCCGTCCGGTCACAGCTATGGCGACGCTTGGCCATACTCTCTCCTAAGCACGTGTGCTGCCAGGATTTGTTTGGTTTGCTTGCGGTCTAGATATAGCCCTTCCCACCGATTAGATTCAGACTGCCCCTGTGCTGTTACAGCGCTCCGTGACCTCCTGCGGTCATAAACCGCAACCGCGGTCAATCCCCGACTTGGCCAAATTGCTGCGAGAATTGCAGAGAGCTCTCTCGAAGGCCAACTTGGAACCGAAGAATGGCGCGCCCACCACGTCCGTGATCCGGCCTCGTCGACCTTCCGGCCAGTCCGGAATTCGAGTGGCCGCCATCCTGATCGGAGTGATCGCGATATTGTACCTGGCGCGCGAGATTCTCATTCCTCTCGCTTTTGCCATCACCCTCGCACTAGTATTGTCGCCTGCGGTCGACTGGCTGGAAAAGTTCCACATCGGCCGTTTTCCAGCCGTGCTGGGAGTCATGCTGGTTTCCATCATCGTCGCCGGCGGCGTCAGCTACGTGATTTTTAATCAGCTGGTCCAGGTGGTGAATGATCTGCCCGGTTATCAGGCAAATATTGATAACAAGATCGAGACCCTGAGAATGAACAAGGGCCCGTTGGGACGAGCGGCGCAGAGCGTCCAGAACCTGGCCAAGGAGTTGGGCGGCGCTCAAGAACCCTCTGCCGCGCCGCCGGGAGCAACGCGCACCGCACGGACCAACACCCCCGCGAATCCGCTTCCGGTTCAAGTGGTCGAAACGCCCGCAAATGGCCTGGTCTATCTGCGCGACTTGACGCAGCCTTTCCTGGCGCCCCTGGCGATACTCGGCATTGTTCTGGTCTTCACGGTGTTTCTGCTGGTCGAAGAAACCGACCTGCGCAACCGGCTCTTTCGTCTGGCCGGATTGAATCGTCTCAACCTGATGACTCAGGCTTTGGATGACGCCACCCGCCGCGTCAGCCGCTACCTCATGCTCCAGTTTCTGGTGAATGCGGGTTTCGGCGCGCTTTGCGCTGTCGGCTTGTATCTGATCGGCGTCCCCTTTTTTGCTCTATGGGGCGCCGTGGCGGCATTGCTTCGCATTGTTCCCTATATCGGATCGGTGGCCGCTGGATTGCTGCCGCTGCTGCTGTCGCTGGCGGTTTTCGATCGTTGGATGCAGCCGCTGCTGGTATTCCTGCTGTTTGCCACTTTGGAGTTGGTCACTGCGAATCTGCTCGAACCTTGGCTTTACGGCGCCCAGACCGGAATCTCCTCGTTGGCGCTGCTTCTGACGACCGTGTTCTGGGCGACTCTGTGGGGACCCGCCGGGCTGATCCTTTCTACGCCCCTCACCGTGTGCGTGGTGGTCCTTGGACGCCACGTTCCGCACCTGTCGTTCCTGCACATCCTGCTGGGGGATCAGCCGGTGCTCGCGCCCGAAGCGCATCTTTATCAGCGCCTGTTGGCCATGGACGATCAGGAAGCCCGGGCCGTGGCAAAGGAGTATCGTCGCGAGAATTCGCTGCTGCAGTTATACGACGCGGTAATCCTCCCGGCTTTGACCATGGCCGAGCAGGATCGGCACAAGGGTGCGCTCGATCCGGAGCGCGAGGAATTCCTGTTTCTCAGCGTGCGCGAGATGCTGGCGGAATTCTCCGAAAAGGCGCGGAAATCGGAACATTCCGGCGGGCGGCCGGGATCGGCGGCGCCAGGCCGCATCCTGTGCTTTCCGGCTCACGATGAAGCCGACGAGATCGCTGCGGCCATGCTGACCCAATTGCTGGACCAGGCCGGCTGTGCAACTGTTTCGTTTCCTCTCGGTTCCGCTACCGACAGTATGCTCAGCCTGATGCAGCTTGCTGGAAACGACGTCTTCTGCATCTCGGCTGTCCCGCCCTTTGCGTTTTCTCACGCGGGGACTGTAAGCCGCCAGCTGCGCGCCAGATTTCCCGAGACCAAAATCCTCATCGGAGTGTGGGGTTTCAATGATGAAATCGAACGCGCCCTCCAGCGCTTCCAGCCCTCGCCTCCGGACAAGTTGGTCGGCAGCCTCGCGGGGGCCCTGGAATACTTGGGTGTGATTCCCGCGCCCGAGGCGAAGCTGTCCGGATGACTGGGTATTCAACGCGCCGGCCCGCACCCTCAAACCAGAGTACTGGTGCCATGACCATTGCGCGCTTACTGGTTGCGTGCTACAGTGCGGCGAGTGTTGCCGACGGGGATATCGAGTGGACGCACGGTGACGCCGCAGCTACCGTCGCGAGCATTAAACAACATGTATAAAATTGCGTTGCTGGGGTTGTTGAGTGCCAGTGGCACGCTCACGCTAGCTGAGAGCAACGCCCCGCCGACTTTCCAGATACGCCTCGACGCCCCTCTGACCAGTTACGGTTCTCCGGCCGGAACCGCGATCACCGCCACGGTGATTTCTCCCTTGGAAATCGGCGGCCAGTTGATCATCCCTCAGGGGAGCCTGGTCCGCGGCAAGGTTTTCCGGGCTTCCGCGGTGGGTTATGGACTGGTGCACGAACGCGCAACGCTGGAGCTGAGCTTCGACGAATATGAGCTCGCTGACGGCAGTCGCTATCCGCTCGGAGCGCATCTGGAGTTCATTGAGAATGCCCGGGAAGAAGTGGACTCACGAGGCCGGATCAAGGGCGTACTCGCGGCCAGCAGCCCGCAGGGTTTGATTCGGGGGATCTGGTACCGGCCATCTGAAGCCTTCTTTAATCGGTCAGCGATCGGCTTAACCGGCCTGGGCGGCGCACTATGGAGCCACTTCTCCCTGGGGCCGGCGGGCGCGGCTGGGATGTTGGCCGCTCGCTACATCGTCTTCCGTCTTCCCGAGCCTGAAATCCGGTTGCCGTCCGGTACGGAAATGCGGCTTCTGGCGACCAGCATTCCCGAGGATGCTCCGGCCACGCCGGTATCTGAAGACCTGGGCGTCGAGGAGTCACTTGGAGTCTGGCTCCAGACCCACTCACGCGTCGTAACCAAGCCGGATGGCACTCGTGCCGCCGACGTCATCAATCTGGCGTTCATCGGCCGCGCCGGGGAATTGCAGAACGCGTTTGACGCCGCCGGCTGGGTGCCCGCCGAACCCCGGTCGCTGCGTAGCCTCTCCGCCACGTATCGGGCTTACAACTCCATGAGCGGATATGCAACCGCACCCGTGTCGAAGCTGCTGTATCAAGGGGCCGAACCGATTGTGGTCTTCCAGAAGTCGTTCAACACCATTGCCAAGCGGCATCACATTCGCATCTGGCGCGCTGGCGTGTTTGAGGGGAATGAAGTGTGGCTGGGCGCGGCGACGCACGATGCGGACATCGGTTTCCGGTCGGCTTCCATGACGATCACGCACAAGATCGATCCGCGAACGGATCGGGAACGCACAAAAGTGATCACCGATCTCGGATTTGCGGGTTGTGCGGAGAGGGTTGGTTTTCTGGACCGCTCCACGGATGCCGAATCCTTTCAGAACTCAAGGGTTCTCACCGACGGCCGGCTGGCAGTCGTCCGGCTTATGACGTGCGCCGCGAGTTCGACGGACGATGCTTCCCCCCTTCAGGCCCCGGGCACCAGGACCAAGCGCCTTGCTCGCCGCTTCGTCCTGGAAACGCGCCAATACTTTCTTCGCGACAACATGTACTATTGGGCTTACCGCGCCGCCGTTTCCGTGCACAAGAATTCGTCACGTGAAACGCCCCTGCCGGAATGACTTGGATGGGCTAAACTTCGCGCATGCCAATCTACGAATACGAATGCCTGCAGTGCGGACATCGTTTTGAGTATCTGGTACGGTCTTCATCCCCTGCCGCGGAATGCCCTTCCTGCCGGAAAAAAGATCTGAAGCAGCTGATCTCGCTGTCTGCAATGAGCTCGGAAACCAGCAGCGAAGCAAACTTCGACTCCGCCCGCAAAAAGTCGGCCGGTTCGCGCCAGGAAAAGCAATCCGAAGAGCACACACGCTTGCACCAGCACTTCGAGGATTGACGCCAGATAGCCCCCCTTGAAACCAACCGCAACCGGGATGATAATAGATCACTGTTGCGGGTGGCCCAGAAGGGTAAATTTCTTAAAGACTTACGGGCACCAGGAAGTGGCCGAATGAAAATAGTGTTGCTGGCCGGTGGCCTGCTGGTTCTGACGGTTGTCCTGTTCTCAGGACAGCAGCCGGCGCCGGCAGTTTCGCAACGCGCGCTGCTCGATCAGTATTGCGTAACCTGTCATAACGACAAACTCAGAACGGCAAATTTTTCACTTCAAAAACTGGATCTCACTACTGTCGGAGACCACCCCGAGGTATGGGAAAAGGTGGTGCGCAAACTGCGCGCGGGCTTGATGCCTCCGCCGGGCATGCGGCGGCCGCCTTTGCCCGAGTACGAGGGGCTGAGGGATTTCCTCGAAGCGGAAATCGATCGCAAGGCGGCAGGTCACCCGAATCCCGGGTCCGTCGTCCTCCATCGACTTAACCGGACTGAGTATGCCAACGCCGTGCGTGATCTCCTCGATCTCGAGATCGATACCACGACCCTGCTGCCGCCCGACGATTCGGCCCGGGGCTTTGACAACATCGCAGGTTCGTTAACGATCTCTCCGACGCTGCTCGAAGCGTACACGACCGCAGCGACCAGGGTTGCCCGCATGGCCGTCGGCTATTGGAAGACGCCGACGGAATCGGCGTATATCGCGCCGGGCGACACTTCGCAGAATCAGCACATCGAGGGTTTGCCTTTTGGAACTCGCGGCGGAATGCTGGTTCGCCACAGTTTTCCGTCCGACGGCGATTACAAGTTTTCGGTCCAGAACTTCGGTCTCGGTAAATATGTTCCGGGCGAGAAACTGGAATTCCTGATTGATGGTGAGAGAGTGCACCTAACCGATTACGTCGGGGTGGGGCTGAGTCAAGGAATGCAAGCGGACGCCGACGGAGCCATCGAAATCACCATCCCGGTGAAAGCCGGTACGCACATGGTGGGCGCCACGTTTCTGGCAACGAACTATCGCCCCAGCCTCGACATGATCCGGCAATACGAGCGAAAGTCTCTTGAGAATAACAGCATCCCGCAGTTGCAGTATTATCCTGCCATCGGCCTGTTCAGGATTCAGGGACCCTTCGAGGCCACGCGTCCTGAAGATTCGCGCAGCCGCCGAAAGGTATTCACTTGCAAGCCGACCGTTGCCAGTCAAGAGGATGCTTGTGCGAAGGAAATCCTATCTACGTTGACGCGCCGCGCGTACCGGCGTCCCTCGACTCCGCAGGATCTGGAATGGGTGTGGGGCTTCTACCAGGAAGGCCGCCGCGGAGGCGCATTTGAGGACGGCATCGAGCTGGCCCTGCGGCGCATCCTGACAAGCCCGAACTTTCTGGTACGCGCCGAAAAAGAACCTGCCAACGTCAAGACCGGCCAGCCCTATCGTATTACCGATCTCGAACTGGCCTCTCGTTTGTCCTTCATGCTGTGGAGCGGCATCCCGGACGACGACCTGATCAATCTCGCCAACCAGGGAAAGCTGCACACCTCTCCGGTGCTCGAGCAGCAGGTGCGGCGCATGCTCGCCGATTCCCGGTCTCAGGCGCTGATCGAAAACTTCGCCGATCAATTGTTGTACTTGCGGAATCTTCCGGCTACCTCGCCGGACGGAGTGTTCTATCCGAACTGGGACGACGAGCTGCGGAAGAGTTACCGGCGTGAGACCGAGCTGCTGTTTGAAAGCATTATCCGGGAGGATCGCAACGTCGTCGATCTGTTGACGGCCGACTATACGTTTCTGAACGAGCGGCTGGCCGTGCACTACGGAATCCCCAATATTTATGGATCCCAGTTCCGCCGCGTGAATCTCGGGCCGGAGCTGGCCTATCGCCGGGGACTGCTAGGGCAGGGAAGTTTTCTCTCCGTTACCTGGGTTCAGAACTTCAGGACATCTCCGGTCAAACGCGGCGTGTGGGTTCTTGAGAATATTCTCGGCACGCCGCCTCCGGAGCCTCCGCCCAACGTCCCGCCGCTGGAGGACAGCAAGGGCGGGCCCGAAAAGATTCTGACTTTGCGCGAGCAGATGACGATTCACCGGAAACAAGAGCCTTGTGCGAGTTGTCACAAATTGATGGATCCGATCGGATTCGCGCTCGAAAACTTCGACGCGGATGCCAAGTGGCGCACCAAGCAGGGCGGGGACGGCGGAGTTCCTATCGATGCGTCCTCCGAGCTCTGGGATGGCACTAAGGTGAACGGCCCCATCGAGCTGCGGCAGGCGCTGCTCAGGTATTCGCCGCAGTTCGTCCGCATGCTTACAGAGAAGCTGATGACCTACGGCACCGGCCGTGGCGTCGAATACTACGATATGCCTGTGATCCGCTCCATCGTGCACGACGCGGATAAGAATAATGACAGGTTCTCCTCGATCCTGATGGGCGTGATCAAGAGCGCGCCCTTTCAGATGAGGACGAAAGTGGAAGAGGAGTCCAGATAAAATGTTCATCTCCAAGAAGCACATCTCTCGCCGCACGCTACTGCGCGGAGCCGGCGTGACTCTAGCGTTGCCGCTGCTCGACTCGATGGTGCCGGCGCAAACGCCTTTACGCCAGACGGCGGCCAGCCCGGTGAGACGCTTCGTGGGGATCTGGCACCCGCACGGCGCTGCGCCGGGATATTGGAGTCCCTTGCAGGAAGGCCCCAACTTCGATTTTTCGTTTATCACCAAGCCGCTCGAGCCGTTCCGCAATCGTGTGACTCTGATCACAGGGCTCGACATGCCGGAGGCGATGGCCAACGAGGATGAACCCGGCGGCGATCATGCGCGCGGGGCGGTCTTGTTGTCGGGCACTCGGCCGCGCAGAAACGCAGTGAGTCCGTATCTGGGCGTCACTATCGATCAGTTGATCGCACAAAAGTATGGCCAGGATACGATCCTGGGATCGATGCAGCTCGGCGTGGAAGACGCCGGTAATTTCGGCAACTGCAACTGGGGTTATAGCTGCGCGTACACGAATTCCATATCCTGGTCCTCGCCCACCCAGCCGCTGCCGACCGAAATCAATCCGCGCGTGGCCTTCGAGCGCATGTTCGGCGATGGTGCGAGCCCCGAAGAGCGGGTTGCCGGACGAAAGCAGAATGCCAGCATCCTCGACTCGGTCACGCACGAGATTTCATTCTTCAAGAAGGACCTGGGCGCGGGCGACAAGAATCGCCTGGACACCTATCTCGAGAATATTCGTGAAATCGAGCGGCGGATCAATATCGCAATGAACAAGACTGTGCGGGAACCGTCTTCGGAGATTCCCTTTGGTATACCGGAGAACAAGCATGCGCATTACCGGCTGATGTACGATCTGATGGCGCTGGCGTTTGAGGGAGACCTCACGCGTTCCATGACCATGATGCTGGGCCGCGATCTTTCCGGCGCGAGCTTCCCCGAATCCGGCTTCAACGGAGGATGGCATGGATCGTCGCACCACGGCGACAAGCCGGAGAACGTCGCCAACTACGCCAAAATGAACCGCTATCACGTCCAGAATCTGGCATACTTCGCCGAGAAACTGAAGAATATTCCCGACGGCGACGGCAGCGTCCTGGATCACGTGCTGATCTATAAAGGGAGCAATATGGGCAATTCGCATCGCCACGCGCATGTGAAGGTGCCGGTGATTCTGCTGGGCGGAATCGATGGCAGCTTTAAGGGGAATCGCCACATTGTTTATCCGGACAATAAGGAGCGGACTTCCAATATGCTTCTGAGCATTCTCCATTTGTACGGGATCGATCGGGAGAGTTTCGGCTCAAGCACGGCGCCGCTCCCATTGGCTTAGGCACCCATGTGGAGATTGTGGGCGGCGACGGTTTTGATCGCGGCGACGCCGGCGGCCGCACAACTGGCCGGAAGACCAATCCGGCCGCAAGTAACCAGGCCCGAGGGTCCGGTGTGGCAAGTCATCCGCAAGAATTGCACTTCATGCCACGGTATTGATGACTACGCGTTTTTCGCATTGGACAAGACCGGTTGGCAGTCGCTGATCGAGACCAAGCATAAGGCTTCCGGGGGTGTTGCTCTTTCCGATGAGGATCGGAATACGCTGCTCGACTGGCTGGCCGTAAAGTTCGGTCCCAGTACGAAGCCATTTCCACGAACGTATATTCCTCCCGAAATCACCACGTTTTTTTCCGACCCGGAAGCCAAGAGACTGCTGGATCGGGCGTGTACATCCTGCCACGAGCTGGACCGGGTGGAAAGAGCCAGGAACCCCGAGGAGCGGTGGCGCGTGCTGGTGGTGGACATGAGGGAACGGGGCGCAAGGCTTTCCGATGAGGAAGTGGAACGTCTGGTCGAGTGGCTGGGCCGCGTCTGGGGCACGAACCAGGATAAATGACCCGAATACGCCATATCGTGCTGATGGCCGCCGCTGCGGCCGGGCTGATGCCGGCGCAAACGCCGATTCTGAGTCTCACCGCAACCACCGACAACGTCAGTGGAGCGAATGACTCCATCCGGATCGATGTATTCCGCTGGTCGAGCGACGCCGAGCGCGACCAATTGCTGGCGGCCTGGAATCTCACGGCTCCGCTTGTGACGGCCGGTCGAGGTGGCCGTGGTGGCCGTGGACGCGGCGCCGCGATCGATCCGGCTCCCGATCCAGCCGCTGTGGACGGCAATGACGCGCCGCCGGCTGGTCGCGCTGGGCGCGGCGGACGCGGTGGACGCGGGGGCGGGCGCGCACCGGACGCGCTTCGGCCCACCCCCGAAAGCTCGCTCAAGGCAGCCCTGGGCAATGCTCCGATCGTGGGACACTTGTGGTCTTCCGAGGTCGCCGGATACTCACTGCGCTCCGCCACAAAGCTTGCCGAGCCAGACGGCGGCGAACGGATTGTGTTGATCACGGACCGGCGTCTGGGCGCTTGGAATGATCTGTGGACGCCGGCCGGTGCGGATGCAGCGGCAAACTACGAGTTCTCCGTCATCGAGCTGCACTTGAACTCGAAAGGCGTGGGCGAGGGCAAGGTTTCGCTGACCGGCAGAGTGGCTGTTGACGGCGCGGCTAAAACCATGGCGCTGGAGAACTACGACGCATTAGCGGTGGTCCTGAAGAATGTGAGGCGAAAATGAAATTCGTTTGGGTTATGCTTTTGCCGCTTGGCAGTCTTCTGGGCGCCGCAGCGAGTGACGTGGCCGACGCAGCCATGAAGGGAAATAGAGAGGCTGTCCGTTCGTTGCTGCAGCAGAAGGCCGACGTCAATGCGCGGCAAATGGATGGCACCACCGCGCTGCATTGGGCGGTGCGCGCGGACGACCTCGAAACCGCGGCTCTGCTGATCCGCGCGGGTGCGAATGTGTCGGCCGCGAATCGCGACGGCGCGACCCCGTTGCTTCTTGCCTCCGTGAATGGGAATGCCGCCATGATCGAAACGCTCATTAAGGCTGGAGCCGATCCGAACGCTCCGCTCACAAAATATGGCGACACGGCCCTCATGATGGCGGCGCGTACTGGCAAGATCGACGCCATAAAAGTACTGTTGGATCGCGGAGCGCAGGTAAATGCGAAGGAGACCTGGGGCGATACCACCGCCCTGATGTGGGCCGTTTCCGAGCGCCATCCGGACGCTGTCAAGACGCTCATGGAGTACGGCGCGGACGTCAATGCCCGTTCGAACTTCGTTCCGTCAACCACGGGCCGCGGATTTGAAGGAACCACACCCGTGGCTCCCCAGCCGGGGCAGGCCGCGGAAGAACATGCCAGCGGCTTGTTGACGCCGTTGATGTTTGCGGCCCGCGAAGGCGACTTGGAATCGGCGCGCCTTTTCGTGGCGGCCGGAGCGGATGTAAATGCCATCGGAGGGGACGGGAAAGACGTGCTTGGCCTCGCGATCTTCAATGGCAATTACGAATTGGCGTCGTTCTTGATCGACAATCACGCGCAGGTCAATCACGCGGACGCCCAGCGATTTACGCCGCTGTTTTGGGCCGTGGATCGCCGCAATATGGAGACGGCTCCGAACTTTCCCTGGGTGGTCACGGCCGACCCGCTTCCGCTGATTAAGAAGCTTCTGGACGCCGGGGCGAACCCGAATGCGATCGTCAATAACACCCCCAGGGCCCGTATGCGCGACGGGTCGCCGCGAATCGTCTTCGCTACAGCTTTGATGCGCGCGGCGTTCGCGGGCGACGTGGAACTAGTGAAGCTCCTGCTAGCGCACGGCGCCGATCCTCATATCGTGTCCAAGGACAACGAAACAACGCTGATGGCAGCCTGCGGAACCGGCTTCATCAATGGTTATCAAAAAGGCCGAACTGCCGCGGAAAGGCTGGAAGTGGTCAAACTCCTTGTTCAGCTCGGGGAGGACGTGAACGCGGCCGATAACTACGGCATTACGCCGCTGATGGTTGCCGCGAACCTGGGAGAGCTCCCGATCGTCGAGTACCTGATGGACCAAGGCGCGGATCTGGCGGCGCATGACCTGGGCAAGAAAAATGACGGCGCGTTCGGTTCAAGCATCGAGCCCTTGATGCCGGTCGACTACGCTATCGGCGTGGGGACCTTCGTGCCGAACAACGCGGTCATCATGCACGAGGACGTAGTAAAGGCGATGATGCAGCGGATGAAAGAGAAGGGCATCAAACACATCACTTCCGAATGCACCCTGAGAGGATTCACCTGTTCCGTGGCCAACGTCGATCCTAAAACCGCAACGCCGGCCGAGATCGTAAAGATCCGAAAGATCCAGACCGGCTACCAGGTGGACGGCATCACGGGAGGTCTCGCGGTCAAGGATCAGGACAAGGTCCAGAAGTAGCCGTTGTAGCCTACGCTATCGCGGGGCTGACAACAGCACCGTTGCCTATTGCTGGCCGCGCCGTCCCCCACGGCCGCCACCCTGTGGAGGAATTCCGCCTATCGTAATCACGGTTCCTCCGTCGGCTCTGGTCAGGCCTCCGGCCCAAGCGTGCTTGGATCCGTCTTTAGCGGCATAGGCCGTAACCGTGACGTCTTCGCCGGATGCGATCAACGTCTCGAAGATGCTCCGGTCATAACCGTTGCGCCGAAGGACATTGGGTGCGGGCATTTCCAAGGCCCAATTTACGACCCTGCCTTGCGCGTTCTTGGCATCGAGGTAAATCCATCCGTGAGGGTTGTCGTTCAGAACTTTTGTGACTTTTCCTACCAATGTGAGCGGCTGCGATTGGTCATACTCGGCTTGAAACGAGTGATGGGCAAGGGCTGGATATGACGTGCCAAGCAAAATGATCGCTAGAGCGGCAAGGCCCGGCATCGAAGCGTTTTTCATTTCGCAAACCTCCATCAGGTCAGATTGGCTCGCGGACTACACGAAACCCGATATCGCTAACTTTCAACGTGGGCCCGTAATAATGGTATCGCGCTGAGACACGCAGGAAGCTGGCCGCGTTATCCCATGCGCCACCGCGCATGATGGGAAGTTGTCGCATCGGGCCACCTTTCCCTGCCGGGCCGCCTCTCGGCCCACCCCGGCCACCTCCGGGGGGACCGCCCTGCGGGCCGCCGCGCCCCGCTTGTGGCCCAATGGGATCGGCGAGTGGACTGGTGCTATAGAAGTCCCTTGTAAATACGTCTTCCACCCACTCCCGCACGTTGCCTAACATGTCGTACAGACCCCACGCGTTGGCCTTCTTCTTGCCGACGGGATGTGTTTCATCCTCGGAATTGGCTCCATACCACGCAACCTCATCCAACGAGGCCGCCTGGGTGCCCGTGGTACCGGCCCTCGCCGCATACTCCCATTCCGCTTCAGTAGGCAGACGGTACTTGTAACCGTCATTTCGTGCATTGAGCTGGGCGAGAAAATCGTGCGCATCGTTCTTCGACACGGTTTCGACCGGATGATCATCTCCCTTGATAGTGCTGGGATTCGATCCCATGACGGCCTGCCATTGAGACTGGGTCACTTCGTATTTGCCGATCTCAAAAACCTTCGTAATTTGAACCCGATGAGCAGGTTTTTCATCCGCATCGCACTCCTTGTCGTCGGTTGAACAGCCCATGACGAATTCACCGGGCGCGATCTTGACGAACTCCATGCCGATTGCGTCCTTGGTTGGATTGGGACTCTGAGCGAGTAAGGATAGCCCGGCGAGCGACCCGACCAGTAAACGGATCATGACGGAGCTCCTGGGCACGGCTCTCATTATAGCCGCCCCCACAATCTGCCGGATGCAGTGCCTCGGCCTACTGTTTTTGTATGTGGGCGCGGTCTTTCTCGTTTTCGGTGCAGAAGCTTTCGAAGATATCGGAGTCGGCCAGAAGATCGTGCGGGACCTTGATGGTAAAGGATTTGGTGTACATCTGGGGGTCGTCGAAGGTCGTTTCGACCTCCATGTGTCCGAAGTCGCTGCGGTGGTAGCGTTCCGTGATGCGCAGAGCTTCGCTATGAGGGTGGCCGATCATATCGAGCCCGGTTTTATCGTTGAAGCCTGCCGTTTCCACTATGAAGACGTCGCGCTCCCAGTGCCCAACGGAGTAGCCCAGCCAAGCCGGATAGTCAAATTCCTTAGGCAGCCCGCGGCCGTCCGTGTAGATTTGGCGATGCGAGTTGCCGGCTTCGTGCATGATAACGGTCAGCCGGGGCGACTGAGCGATCTTAATCGGTTCGGACAGAAGATCGGCGAGCGGGATGCCGGGCACGCCCGAACAAAAATCCGCGGAGTTGAGGCTGGCCTGGTTCCGGCGCATCCTTTCCGCGGCTTCGGGCCGCATCGGCGATTCTGCTGGCTTAAAGTCCACGAGGATATTGAATGCGTACTTGTGTTGGGTGCCGATCTCCATTCCCGGCACGTCTACTTTGAGGGCCGCATCGATCATGGCGCCGTACAAGCGCCTCATTTCCGCGACGGAGGTGAGCTCATGCATCCAAACGCCGGAGAGGTCCGGCTTGCCGTCGGCCGCGCGCGGCGCAGGAGCGGTCAGGTTGGGTTTGCCGTCGGGCGTGCGAGGCGTTCCGGGCGTGGGAAAGTTCAACCACTGCGCCTGCGCGCCCATGCAGAGGAACGCGAACAGGATGAACAGCCGCTGATGGCGCATTTTTATTGGCGTTGCAAACGCGTGGATGAATGATACCACTTGCGCACTGAATCTCGGGTCGGCGGTGGATATCACTTCTTCGCCGAGATCATCAGCTTCACGAGCTGCTCTGTCACGCGCGGCTCCAGCCCCTCGGTATGGCCCTTATCCATGCGGACCACGTCGGCGACCAGGCGGCCGTCTTTGCACTTTGGATATTCGAACACTTCCGCGGCGCCCGGTCTAGGCAATCGGCCCCACGCATCCGAGCCGGGGTCCTGCCTCGTTCCGTCGTAAACGTAGCCTGCCTTGGTGTCGATCACATCCGGCTGGCGAACGCGGGCGCCGCAGCCGAGCTTAGTGGCCCACGGCGAAGCATCCGGTATCGGCTGGTCCCCCAGTTCATGCTCGCCCGTTTCGAAGATGAAGGAGAACGTGGCATCCGGAAGTCCTTGCGGTCCGGCTGGAAGAGCGCCACCCGGCGGTCCCTTCGCGGCCCCCGCGCGCCCAGCGCCACCCGGAGGGTTTCCCTGAACGGCGGTGAAGAAACTGGCGGGTATCGGCGGGGTTGGACCCAGGCGGCCTCCGGAAAGACTGAGCCAGCCGTCCACCCTTTGTTTGAAAAAGTCCGTCCGCACTAGCCGATTCGACGTCATGCCGCCCTGCGAATGTCCCACCAGCCAGAACGCTTTGATGTTCTTCTGTCCCACCTGGCCATTAACCAGGTTCACGATATTCTGCAAATACTCGTCATCGGCCGCGCTCCATATCTTTGTCGGAGCATTCGGAGTCGCGATCACCAGGCGGTACTTCTGCGCGTAGTCCATGATCGGGAAGTAGTGGCGTTGCCAGTTGCCGTACGAGCCCGCGCCGTGAAGGCTCAGGATGAAGACGACCTTTTCACCGCGCTTCAAGTCGCAGGGATAGTCCAGGAAAAACTTGCGGCTGGTCTTGGGCTCGACTGCGGTCCCTTGCTCGACGACCAGCGGTCCGGGGCAGTTCGCGTCGCCACAATGCAGGGGCGGCGGCGTCGCGCAAGGTACGCTCCCGAGTTCCAGATATTTTGCCGCTTGGGCGTGTCCGGGAAATACCGCCGTCGCGCAAGCTATCGCCAGGAACCCGATTACAGTTGTTCGTAGCATATATTTAACGTGCGCTCGCCCGCCATGCTTTCGCCTGCCGGCCGACAATATCCACCAGATTTCCGATCGCGAGGTTCACGTCGACCAGATGCAAGCCCCAATCCGCAGCGATCTGACCGGGCGTGCCGAGGTCGCCAACGATGTCGTCGGTGCGAGGGCCGGATGGATCGCCATGCACGGTGATCTCTAGATACGCCGCATTTTCATTCGTAGTGCATCGCGCGGTGAGCAACCCGGGAACGCTCACCCACGGAGTGTCAATAGGGCGATCGGGTCGAACCCACGGCTTCGGCGGAGTTTTAGAAACAATGCTCTGCCCGTCTGAGGAAAGATAGGCATGCAGCTCGCCGCTGCCTCCGCCGAGCGCTGCCGGATTGGCGCAGGCGGCGGTCATGTTGGCGTCGGGCACCTTGCCGAAACGCGTGTTGGCCGGCGGCGGGATCGTCGAGCGGAATGACGAATATGCGATGAAGCATCCGGTCTGCGACGCCGAATGACACAGCGGGACGTGCTCGAACTTGCCGCCGATATCCTTTCCGCGCGCGACGGGAATCGTGGCGCCGGGCAGGATCGCGGAGACCATTCGCGCCTGGACCGGTTTGCCGTCGATCTCCTGGCGGATGAGCTCCGCGAGGATGTACGATCCTTGCGAATGGCCGATCAGGACGTAGCCGCGTCCCTTGTTATCGTGCTCCAGATAGTAATTCCACGCGTCGCGAACGTCGTCATAGTGCAGCCCGTGGTCGATCGTTACACCGCTGGCCGCGCCGGCTAGTAGCGTTCGCAGCCCGGCGAGCGTTATCTGCCGGTACATCGGCGCGTACAAGCGGCACTTCGATCCGAATCGCGCGAACTGCTGCCGGATGACGTTCAGCTCCGCCGGATCCGGGTTCATATCGCTATTTGGCGTCGCGTCGGTCGAAACCGTGGGATACACGTAGAAACAGTCGATGGGTGCGTTCGCGTCGCCCTTCCACGTCTCACGGCTCAACTTGCCGTTCGCGGCGATGACCGTGGTGGTCAGATCGACGTCGCACGCGTCGTGCTGGCCGGGGCGGCACAGCCACGATTTCGCGTCAGCATAATTGTTTGACTTCTGGCCAAAGCCTAAGCCCGCACCCAGCGCCGCGAGGACAATAAAAAGCGGAGTCCGCATAAGCTAGCGCGCCGGCGGCTTGGCCTGATCGGTAGGAACCGCGTCCTTCGGAGGCTCGCCTGGACCCGACGATCCCAGAAACAGCTTGCGGCCATCGGCAAATGTAACGTTGCGGCCGTTCGCCCGAAGGACCGTGTGATCCCGCGACTGGTACCCGTCCACAACCACTTCCGTACCCTCGGGAAGGCTCGCCTTCGTCACGCCCCGCCGCAGCAGCGAGTTGGGACTACCGCCCTCGACCATCCAGGTTTCCTTGCTGCCGTCGGGCTTTACGATTTCGACATGGATCCAGGCATGTGGATTGACCCACTCGACCTTCACGACTTTGCCCCGCAGCAGCACCGGGCGGTTCGCATCAAACTCGCCTCCAAACGCGTGATGCGCCCCGGCAGGCACGCCGCCGAGAATAAGTGTCATCGCCAAGGCGATTCGCGTGAACATCATTTCCCTCCTTCCGCCTCGCGCACGCGCGCTCCGTGCAGAATGTCGCTCAACGCATAGTTGGCTTCGTGACAGGCGTACTCATAGATGTGGGAATCCGTCGCCGGCCAGGCGTATTCGCCGGTCCACGGCTTCTCCCAGGTGTCCGGATCGTCAATCGTGAAGCGGTACAGAAGAGTTCTGGCGTCGACCCGTGTGAAGCGCTCGATCACGTGCAAATTCTCCGTCGATCCCCGAAACCGAGTCTTGTCCGTGAAGTTCGTCGTGTCTACCACCAGCGTGTCGCCTTCCCAGTGACCTACCGAGTCGCCCATCCATCGGCGGATCGTCTTGGGAAGATGCTGCGTGTTCATGCGGACGACGCGTGCATCGTGCACCATTTCGGTGAGGATCATCACGGAGTCCCGCGTCTGCACGATCTGATGAAGGTTGTTGTAGAAGTAGTCCGGCAACGCCGGTGGTCCCGACGTCGAGCCAAACCCGAGCAGGCAGCGTTCCCCCAGGGGACGGCGCTCGGGATCGTCGTAGGCTCCGCCAGGCTCGAGTCCGGGATCATTGCTCTCCTGCGTGTCGGACGTCGGCCGGGCGATGAGACTGAGCGCGCGCCGCCGCCCTTCCGGCTTGACCGCGGGCACTCGCCCATTGGGAGGATCGATCACGATCGAGCTGCGCTTTTGTCCATCCACCACGGTGTAGGTCGAACCAGGGTCGAGCCAGCCCGTGTTGTATCCGCCGACGTTGCCAGCGGGACCCGTCGATCCGTCGCCCCCCTTGGGCGGGGCAGGCCGGTCACCTTTGATGGACTTGTCCCCTTCGTCCCGGCGCGCGGCCGCAGCCCGTTCGAGCTTGGCAGCTTCTTCCTTAGTAAGTACCGCGTTCGCGCCTGCGGGCCGCTCCAGAGGAGTCAATGTGGCCAGATCGTAGGTCCCTTGCAGGTCCGGATGTCCGTCCGGCATTCGCGGAGGAGCGTAAGATTTCGATGCCTGCGCAGCCACGGTCATGGCGGTGAGAACGAATAAGATGAATTTCCTCATTCCGACTCCTTATTTCCCCAGTGGCTTCTTCCGCAGGGGACCGTACAGCAACTCTTCGACGAATTCGGGACACTTGAAATCCAGAATCTGTGTATCCTGACGGCGGTACAGTGGCATGCGAATCTTCCATGCCCGCGTGAAGACCTTAGGATCCTCGATGGTCGCTTCATAGGTGATCACGTCCGCGCTGGTGCGCGTGTACCGCTCGACGACATGCAACGCGTCGCTGTGAAAATTCCCAGATCGATCGAACCAGGTCTGGTCGTTCATGCCCGTCACGTCGATCACGAGAGTCTCTCCGTCCCAATGGCCCACCGATTGTCCCATCCAGGAGTCGACCGGAGCCGGCCCCGGGTCCTTCAGGTAGATGTCGCGTACCGCGCCCGCATACTCGTAGGCAATAAAGATCCGGCTGGCGTTTTGGAAGATCTGGAACGGATACGGCATGTACGTGGCGCGCGGGACGCCCGGCAGATAGCACTTGATCTCCGGATCGAGCGTCAGCCAGCTCTCCTGGTTCGCCTTCTTCTTCGCAAGAGCATCGGGGCGGTACGGAATCTCATTTCCCTCGACCACGCCGAGGCTGGGCGGCACCGAACCCACTGCACCGAGCGCGACCACCGCGGCCGCCGGCACTGGACCGTACGGTCCCGCGCGAAGCGCCATGGCTGGCCGCGCCGTATGAGCCTGCAGATCGTAGTTGGCTTCGTTAAGCGCCTGCCAGATTCCGTTGAGGTCGGGCTTACCACCGTCAGCGCGCGGGGCGCGATACGCCGCAGTTTGGCCGGCCGCCAGTACCGAGCTGACAATGATGGCGCCCAGCAGTTTCATTTTGCTTTGACATACCGCTTGAGCGACTTCGAGCCGACCTCCGCGCCGTAAATCACGCCGTCCGCATCCACTGCCACTCCCTCTGCCGCGCTCGTTGCAGGAAGCGCACCCGTCGGAACGAGAGGATCAGGAATGAACGCCGTCACCACGCCGTCCTTCGCGCTGCCGATCCGGATGCCTCGTTTCCAGCCGGGGTTGTATCCGTAGCCTTCCTTGTCGGTCGATTCCGAGTCGGTGACGTAGAGGATGTCGTTCTTGTCGATATAGACGCCGCTCGGCCGGCCGAACTGTTTCCACTCGGCGAGGAATTTTCCGTCCTGATCGAAAATCTGGACGCGATTATTCGCGCGGTCGCCCACGAACAAACGTCCCCGCGAATCGAACGCAATGGCATGCGGCACTTCGAATTCGCCGGGCCCTGATCCGTGTTTTCCCCATTTCATGAGGAACTTCCCATCCTTGTTGAACTTCAAAATCTGCGCCGAGCCCATCATGGGCGTATGCCCCTCTGCGACAAAGATGTCGCCGTTCGGCGCGATCGCGACATCATTTGGCTGATTAAAGGCGTAGTCCAACGTCATCAGAACTTTTCCATCCGGGCTGAACTTGACGACCGTAAATCCCTTGCCGTTCGTCGACTGGCCGTCGGTGATCCAGATGTTGTCGTCCTTGTCGACCGCGATGCCATGCGGAAAAAGAAACATCCCTGATCCGAAGCTCTTGATGAGTTTCCCGGAGGCATCGAAGTGCAGTATCGAATCGTCAGTCTTTCCGGCGCAGCTATTCGCCCCGCATCGTTCGCCGACCCAGCCGACCCTGCCGTCGCGATCGATATCAACCGCGCTAGTCGAGCCCCATGTTCTGCCGTCCGGGAGCTTGGCCCAGTTTTCTATCATGCGATACGGATTCGGTTTTGAATTGTCCTGGGCGAACAAGCTCGCCCCAAACGCAACAAAGGTCGCGAAGTATTTCATGACCAATCATTAGATCACACTCTTACCTGTCGATCGGTTGACCCCGCGGATCGCAGCGTGCTAGGATCGGCGGTCGAAGAGGAAGCCAACTATGCGACGTAATCTCGGTATCGGAATAACGTTTGTCGCCGCGCTGGCAGCGCTCGGAATCGGATCCGCGTGGCTGGAGAAAAAAGCCACGGTGGAAGCCGCCGGCGTCCAGGCGCCCAGGTTTGAAGTCGACCCGATGTGGCCCAAGCCGCTGCCGAACCACTGGATTATCGGCAACACCATTGGCGTGTCGGTCGACAGTAAGGATCACATCTGGATCATCCATCGCGCCGGCTCGCTGGAACGCATGGAAACATACGCGGCTCAGACTCCGGTCGCTTCGGAAT
>Ga0210400_10001658_pt1 | contig 21749 bp, 23 predicted proteins | sample IncBWH26MmetaG_FD_155456 | JGI IMG/M metagenome (GOLD analysis project Ga0210400, IMG submission 155456) | Forest soil microbial communities from Barre Woods Harvard Forest LTER site, Petersham, Massachusetts, United States - Inc-BW-H-26-M | ecosystem: Environmental > Terrestrial > Soil >...
CGAGCTGATCGCGCCGGCTGGTGAAGAACGGATCGGTGCTGACGACGAGCGCGTCGACGTGCTGCTGACCAAGAAGGGCAAAAACGTCGTCGATCTCCTTTTCGGCGGCGGCCTTCAGGATCAGGACCCGCACCCCCTTCGCGCGCGCCGCTTCCTGCACGTCTGACGTAATGCGCTCGGTTGTAGAATTGGTCGGGTTCACGAGCAGGGCGATGACCCTGGCCTGGGGAACCAGCTCGGAAAGCAGTTCGAGCCGCTTGGACATCAGCTCGACGGTGATGAGGCTTAACCCCGTAAGGTTGCCGCCCGGCCGGGCTAGATTGGCGACCAAGCCGGACGCGACCGGGTCTCCGCTGTTGAAGATGATCGGGATCGTCGAGGTCGCATTTTTTGCCGCGCGTGCCGCAGGGGAGCCGCCGGCTGCCACGATCACGTCGACCTTGCGGGTGACGAGGTCGGCGGCCAATGCGGGCAGCCGATCATAGCTTCCCTCCGCCCAGCGGTATTCGATCAACACATTTTTTCCCTCGACATAGCCGGTGTCGCTCAGCCCCTGGCGGAATGCGGCCAAAAACGGTGCAGCTGGACCGGGCGAGGTGTTGCTGAGGTAACCGATCACCGGCATCGCCTTCTGCTGCGCGTGGAGGGTGCACGGCCACGCGACCACCGCACCACCGACAAGGGCGACAAACTCGCGCCGTTTCATCCCGGATAGCCCCAAACGTTCGGGATGGAGTGTAGCCGACGCGGGCTATCACGCTTCTGCTCTTTTCGGCGGGGCATCGGTGCGCTCGGGGCCGTTCTGTCGTTTCTGCTTGGAGGGCAAGAGGATGGTTAAATCCTCTCTGCTGCCACCGGGGCCGCAGATTTCCTAGAGAGTGATCGGCCTTGGGTGCCGCATCCCGTGTCAAAGCGCGAGCGCGAGAAAGCGGCGGCGGCAAATGCTGTGGTGGCCGTCCCGGCCGCACCGCCGCCTTCTGACGAACCGCGCGAGCCGGCTGCGGACAGCCGGTTCAACCAGCCTGATTGAGCTTGAGACCGGCGGTCGGCCAATCGACCGCGACGAGCCGCCCGGTCCAGGACAGCGTGATGAACGCGGTCTTCATGTCGGGGCCGCCGAAGCAGATGTTGGTCGTCATCGGATCCGGCATCGGGTGGTGCTCGACGTGGCGGCCATCCGGCGAGATCACCGTGATGCCGCCATTGACCAGGGTGGCGACGCAGATCCGTCCGTCTGCCTGCACCGCCAGTGAATCGAAGCGCTGATAGCCGCCCATGCCGGCAACCAGCTTGCCGCCATGCGGCGACGGCCACGGGTCCTTCTTCACGACGCCCGGCGCCTCGATCGGAAACGCCCACAGCCGCGCCGCCTCGGTCTCGGCGACATAAAGGGTCTTCTCGTCCGGCGACAGGCCGATGCCGTTCGGCGTCACCATCGGGTAGGCAACCTCAGTGATCGTGGAGCCGTCGGGCTTGGCGTAATACACCGCGCCGATATCCATATCGCGCGCCCGCCGCTTGCCGAGATCGGTGAAGTAGATGCCGCCCTGCGCATCGATGACGAGGTCGTTCGGTCCCTTGAGTTGCACCTCGCCGCAGGCGCGGTAGAGGCATTCGACAGCGCCGCTGGCGAGATCGACGCGTTCGAGGCGTCCCCCGCTGTAATCCCTGGCTTGCGTCAATGGCCGGATATGGCCGCCTTCGCGGTGCCACTCGAACCCGCCATTGTTGACGATGTAGCCCTTGCCGTCGGAACCGATTGCCGCGCCGTTCGGTCCGCCGCCGGTCTTCGCGGCGATGCTCTTCGTGCCGTCGGCTGCGATGCGGGTCAGCGTGCCGGCCGCGATCTCGACCAGCAGCACCGAGCCGTCGGCAAGCGCCACCGGGCCTTCCGGAAACTGCAGCCCCTCGGCCAGCGTGCGGAATTCCATTGCCGCGTTCTCCCGCTTACTGCGCCTGCGCGGCCGACAGCGGCGGCCAGTACCATTCGTAGAAGTGGCGATCGAGCATGCCGAGCGGCGCCGCGGCGATCGCATCGCCGTGCTGCCGCAGCGCCTCCTCGATCGGGTCGGCGCCGTTCGCGGCCGGCGCAGGCGCATCGGCCGGCGCGATGCGTACAATTTCGAAATCGGTATGGCCGGGAAAGCGCGGGGTCAGGCGAACCAGCGCCGCCTCGTCGCCACGCAACGCCACGAGGCTGAGCGGACCGAACTCGACCACATCGTCGCAATCGTCGCCGGCAAAAACCAGCTCGGGCGAATTCCACAAGAACTGGCGCAGATATTTCCAGTTCCAGGTCGTCGAATAGCGCTTGCGGCCGGTCACGCCGGCCTCCGCCAACGCTTCCGGGACCGCGCCGAGATCGACCGGCCCGGTCGGCGGCGCCTCGGGCGCCACCGCCGACAGATCGACCAGGATCAGCCCATGGCGGATCTGCATCGCGTAGCGCGGCATGCGGAAACGCGAGCGGTCGGTCATTTCGGGGCGCAGCAGCGGATCGGTCAGGCGGCCGTCGAGCGCATAGGACCAGCCATGGTACTGGCAGAACAGATGATCGCTGCGGCCGCTTTCCTCCTCGCACACCCGGTAGCCGGCGTGCAGGCAGGCGTTGCGCAGCGCGTGGATCCGATCGGCCGCCTCGCGCACCAGCACCACCGAGCGGCTGCCGATATCAGCCCGGAAATAGTCGCCGTCGGCACCGAGGCGGCTGATATGGTCGACCGCCAGCCAGGGCCGGGTGAACAGGTGCGCGACTTCGGCGGCAAACACCGGATAGGCCTCGAACAGCTCGGCGGCGGGGGTCACCGCGCCGCCCGCCTCGATCTGTTCGCCGATCGCCTTGATGCTGTCGGGGAGCTCCATTGTCCGATCCTGTACGTGCTTGCCGTGCTGCTGCCGCTATAACCGGGTTTGTGCCTCGCTGGCTATCGAAAGCTGGCCGTTAACCAGCACGGGTCGCATGCAACGGCGGAATAGCGCCGAGCCAGCCCGGACCGATCGGGGCCCCCGCCGACGCGGACTTGCCGGAAACGCGCCGGCGAGGCAGCATATGCGGCGAGCGGCCGCATCGCGGCCCATACTCGTTTCCGGAGGGTTGTCATGCCTGTCGTCAAAGTCGCCGATCTCGCCTATGGGCGGCTGCGTTCGCCCGATCTCGACAAGCAGGAGGAGTTCCTGACCGCGTTCGGCATGGTGCGCGCCGACCGCACCAAGAACGCGCTCTACATGCGCGGTACCGACTCGCCGCACCACATCCACGTCACCGAGCTGGGCGAGCCGAAATATGTCGGGATCGCGTTCCATGCCGCCGAGCTGGCGGATCTCGAAAAGCTGTCGCGCGCCCAGGGTGCGTCGAAAGTCGAGGACATCGACGAGCCCGGCGGCGGCAAGCGGGTCCGCCTCACCGACCCGGACGGGTTCCAGGTCGAGGTGGTCTACGGGATGGAGCGGCTGCCGAAGATCCCGGTGGTCCGGCCCGCGGTCAACACCGGCGAAGACAAGACAAAGCGGCGCAACGCGCTCTACCGCGTGCAGCGCGGCCCGTCGCACGTCAAGCGCATCGGCCATTTCGTCGTGCACTCGCCGCAATTCGAGAAGACCCTCGGCTGGTACCGCGAGATGCTCGGTTTCCGCTGCTCCGACGAGGTCTATGCCGACAAAAAGGACAACATCGTCGGCTCGTTCAACCGGCTCGACCGGGGCGAGGATTACGTCGATCACCACGTCTTCTTCTGCATCCGCAGCGACAAGGCGGGCCTCAATCACCTGTCGTATGAGGCGGCCGACATGGACGACATCATGGTCGGCCACGAGCTCTTGAAGGAAAAGGGCTACGAGCATTTCTGGGGCATCGGCCGCCATTCGCTCGGCAGCCAGGTGTTCGATTATTGGGGTGATCCGTGGGGCCGGGTCCACGAGCACTGGGCCGATACCGACGTGCTGAACGCCAGCGTGCCGCCCGAGCTGCACAGCCGCAACGACATCAATGGCCCCTGGGGCGACCCGATCCCGCCGAAATTCATCAGTCACGCCGTACGGTAAGGGCGAGGCTGTCACCCCCTCTCCGCCCGCCTTGGTCCATTGGGGGGCGGAGAGGGTCGGGGTGAGGCGGGGGATTCCACAAGGACCGCGGGCGTCTCGCCCGCATCAGGCGGCCGGGACGGCCGCGGTCCCGTGGAAGCCCACCTCACCCTCCCATCGCTGACGCGATGGCCCCTCCCTCTCCCCTTGAAGGGTGGAGAGGGATTTCTCCTCGGGAGGCGGACATGAACACTTTCGTGCGTTGCGGCAGCCTGTTCAGCGGGCGCGAAGATGAGGCACAGCCGGGCGGTATGCTGGTCTTCGACCCCCAAGGACGCATCCTCTACGCCGGCCCCGAGGCCGGGGCGCCGCGCCGGGCGAAGGCCGATCGAGCATTGGATTATTCCGGCTGCTTCGTGATGCCGGGCCTCATAGACGTGCACACCCATCTCGCTTACGGCAACGCCAAGAGCGAGGAGGACATCGATCTCTACAGCCCGCTCGAATTCCGCGCGCTGCGCGGCATGTTCTTCGCGCAGAAGGTCGCCGCTGCCGGCTATACCGCGATCTGCTCGCCGGGCGATGCCGGCCAGATCAGCCTGTCGATCCGCGACGCGATCCGCGCCGGGTTGTTCGACGGTCCGCGGGTCATGGCCGCCGGGCCTTACCTGACCACACACCAGGGCCTGACCGACTGGTACCCGACCTGGATCGGCGCGCCCGAGACCTCGATCGGCAAGCTCGTCACCAACATCAACGAGGCGATCGAGGAAGTCCGCCGGCAGGTCAAGAACGGCGTCGATTGCATCAAGCTCGCGCTCGACGGCATCCAGCGTCGCCCGGATGGCGAGCTGATCGCGGCCTTCACCCAGGAAGAGACCGACATCATCACCCGCGAGAGCCATCGCCTCGGCCGCAAGGTGATCTCGCATTCGGTCGGCCGCGAGGCGACGCTTTACGCCGCCCGCGCCGGGGTCGATCTGATCTTCCACGGCTTCGATCTCGACGAGGAATGCATCGCGGCGATGCTGAAAAGCGGCAGCTTTCTCTGCCCGACGCTGACGCATCCGAAGAACCTGATCGATTTCACCCAATCGCACGAGCCCGCCGCGCAGAAGGGCCGGGTCGAGGTGACCGAGCGGCGCTACCGTGTTGGCTGCGCCAATCTGCGCAAGGCCAAGGCGGCCGGCGTGCCATTCCTCGCGGGCACCGATACCGGCTTTGCCATCACCCCCTATGGCGAGTGGCATGCGCGCGAGCTCGAATTGCTTGTCGATGATCTCGGTTTCACCCCGGCCGCGGCGTTGCGCGCGACGACCGAGGCGGCCGCGCGCTTCATGTCCGGCGGCGGCGAGATCGGCGTTCTCGAACCCGGCCGCGCCGCCGATTTCATCGCGATCGACGGCTCGCCGCTCGCCGATATCGGCATTCTGCAGGACAAGAGCCGCCTGCGCAGCGTGTACATCGCTGGCAAGCAGTTCAGCGTCCCCGACCGGCCCTACGATCCGCGCCGCGTCACCGATTTCGCGCTGACCAACTGGACCGACCTCTACACCCAGGCGCGAGTCGCCGAATTGGGCGCCCGCCCGCGCCGCCTCGCCGCTGAATGAAGATCCGCGACGTCCGAACCTATGTGCTCGAAGCGGCGCTGAGCGAGCCGTTTGCTTATTCCCAGGCCTGGTACGAGCGGCGCGGCGCGTGCCTCGTCGAGATCGTCGGGGAGGACGGCACCAGCGGCTGGGGAGAAACCTTCGGCCCGCCGCGGCTGACTGCTCCGGTCGTCGAGTTCTACAAGCCGCTGTTGATCGGCGCCGATGCGTTGGCGACTGAAGCCATCTGGCAGACCCTTTACAACCGCCTGCGCGACCACGGCCAGAAGGGGCTCGCGATCGAGGCGCTGAGCGCGGTCGATATCGCGCTCTGGGATCTGAAGGGGCGCCATCTCGGCCTGCCGGTGCACCGGCTGATCGGCGGCCCGTTGCGCTCGCGGGTCCAGGCCTACGCCACCGGGTTCTATCGAAAACGTAGCGGCGATCCGCTGACATACCTGATCGAGGAAGCGCGCGAGCGGGTGGCGCAGGGCTTCGGCGCGATCAAGCTGAAGCTCGGCTTCGATTTCGACGAAGATATCCGCCTCTGCCACGAGGTGCGGCATGCGGTCGGCGACGGCGTCATGATCATGATCGATGCCAATCACGCCTACGATGCCACGGCGGCGATCCGGCTCGGCCGCCGGATCGAGGCGCTCGACATCGCCTGGTTCGAGGAGCCGGTGCCGCCCGAGGATCATGCCGGCTACCGCGAGGTCAAGCGGGCATTGTCGATCCCGATCGCCGGCGGCGAAGCCGAGTTCACCCGCTGGGGTTTCCGGCCATTGTTGACCGAGCGGCTGGTCGATATCGCGCAGCCTGATGTGTGCGCCGCCGGCGGTATCTCGGAATGCAAGAAGATCGCCGACATGGCGAATGCCTTTGGGGTGCGGGTCAACCCGCATGTCTGGGGCACCGGGATCGCGCTGGCGGCGTCGTTGCAGCTGATCGCCACCCTGCCGCACAACCCGCCGGGGCTTTACCCGCTCGAGCCGTTGCTCGAATTCGACCAGTCCGAGCATCCGATCCGCATGGCGGTGCTGCAGCAGCCGATCGTGCAGCGCGCCGGCTGGGTCGACATCCCGGACGGGCCCGGCCTCGGCATCGAGATCAACCGGCCTGCGCTCGCCGAATTCGCGGTCTGATCCCCGGCCTATCCCGGTTGTGATCGTGCGGCCATTGCCGCCCGACTGCCGGCAACCGACATAAGTCTCGCGCCGGGCCACATCGCGCGAGGGTTTGATGGACGATTCGCCTGATATTGCTCGTGTGATGCGGGCCGCCGAAGAGCCGGCGTGCTCCCCGAACCGGGGAGAGGTCGACCCGGTGCGGGAGATCGGTGACTGGCTGACGCGCGAGGGCCGCTTCGCCGCGGATAATGCCGAGCTGTTCAGTCGATTTTGCGAGCGCTTCGTCGCGGCCGGCGTTCCGCTCGACCGCGCCTCGCTGCACCTGCGCGCAATGCATGCCCAATATCGCGGCGTGTCGCGGATCTGGAGGCCCGGGGAGCCGCTCCACGAGCAGTTCATGGACCACGGCATCGAGAAGACCGCGACCTATCTGGAAAGCCCGGTGCGTTTCGTGATCGAGGAGCGGCAACGCCTCGAATGGCGGCTCGACAATGACCGGGCATTGCCCTTCGGGTTGCTCGAGGAACTGCGTGAAGAGGGCTATTCGCATTACGTCATCGCGCCGCTGCTGTTTTCGATGGGCACCAGCAATACGCTGGCCTGGGCGACGCGGCGCCCGGGCGGCTTCAGCCCGGTCGATCTGCGGCTGCTCGACGAGACGCTGCCGAAGTTCGCACCGGTCATCGAAGCCAAGGCGCTGTGGCGCTTCACCGCGAACATGTTGACGACCTATGTCGGCCGCGAGCCCGCCCGCTTCATTCTCGAAGGCCAGGTCCGGCGCGGCGATGTGCGTACGATCACGGCGGCGCTGATGCTGGTCGATCTGCGCGACTTCACGCTGCTGTCGGACCACGAGAGCCCGCGCTCCGTGATCCGCATGCTGAACGAGTATTTCGACTGCGTCTTTCCGCCGGTGCGGGCGCATGGCGGAGAGATCATGGAGATCATGGGCGACGGCGTGCTGGCAATTTTCAATCAGGAGCACGAGTGGGGCGCTTCCAAGGTCTGCGATGCCGCGCTCGCTGCCGCGACCGAAACCTTGGCCGCGATTGCCAGCCGAAATCGGCGGCATCCATCGGGTGCACCCGTGCTGCAGGCCGGGATCGCGCTGCATTACGGTACCGTCTCCTACGGCAATATCGGTTCCGGCGACCGGCTCGATTTCACGGTGATCGGCCCCGATGTGAACCTGACCAGCCGCATCGAGCGGCTGTGCCGCGAGCTCGACCGCCATCTGATCCTCTCCGAGGCGTTCGCCGGGGCGCTGGACCGGCCGATGTGGGAATTGGGTGCGTTCGAATTGCGCGGCTTCTCCGGAATGCAGCGCCTGTTCGAACTGCCGCCGGACGAGGGGCAGACCTGAGCCACCAACGTCGAGATTTGATATGGAAGATCGAGGGATTCGAGCGGCTCTGGATCGCCACTGGGCCGCCTCCGATGCGAACGACTTCGAGGGGGAACACCGGATTTACCGGGAGGATGCGGTGCTCGAATATCCACAATCGGGCGAGCGCATCCGCGGGCGGCGGAAGATTCAGTCGTCTCGCGCCGCGCAGCCGAACCGCAAACGCTTCACGGTGCGGCGGATAATCGGCGCGGGCGACCTCTGGGTCACCGAATATGTCCTGACCTATGACGGCCGGCCGTCTTACACCGTGAGCATCATGGAGTTCCTCGATGGGAAGGTGGCCCGCGAGACCCAGTATTTCGGCGATCCGTTCGAGCCGGGGCCTTCGCGCGCGCAATGGGTCGAACGGTTGCCCTGAACCCTGGCCGCCGTAGGGATGGCCATCTGCCGCTCGCTCGCTCGGAGCTGCCGATCGATACGGTCTCTCTCGCCCGCTATCTCATTGGCAAGGTACTGGTGCGGGAATTGCCTGAAGGCGTCGCGAGCGGTCGTATTGTTGAGACCGAGGCGTATGTCGTCGGCGACGCCGCCGGGCACGCCTATCGGGGGATCACTCGGCGTAACCGTTCGTTGTTTCTCGAGCGTGGGCACGCCTATATTTCGCTCGCCTACGGCAGTTCCTACATGCTGAATGTCTCGAGCGAGATGCCCGGGATCGGAGCCGGCGTCCTGATCAGGGCGATCGAGCCGCTCGAAGGCATCCCGATCATGCGGCTAAATCGCGGCATCGAGCACTTGCGCGACTTGGCGCGAGGACCAGGAAGGCTTACCGCGGCGTTGCGGGTTGATCGTCGGCACGATGGGCTCGATCTTTGCCGAGAAGGCCCACTATGGCTCGGACGCGGTGACCCGGAATCTGGCGAAATTCGGCCCGGCCAGATCGGGCAGAGCATTAGGATTGGCATTTCGCGGGATGCGAACCGCCTCCTGCGATTTTATCTTCGGGACAGTCCGTTCGTCAGCGGTCCAAGATCGCTCAAGGAATAAGAGACCGCCACTGTCGCCGCCGCTGTCCCCCGATAGGGGACCGACAGGCGCGTTTTTGCCGCTGGAGGTCCCATCAATCTAGGACTTGCCTCCGCGCCTGAAAGAATTTGCGGAGCAGCGACGCGGCGGCTCGCTCGGCGATGCCGCCATAGACTTCCGGCCGGTGGTGGCAGGTCGGCTGCTCGAAGATGCGCGGACCGTGCTCGACCCCGCCCCCCTTCGGGTCGTAGGCGGCGAAATAAAGCCGCCGGATATGGGCCAGCGCGATCGCCGCGGCGCACATCGGGCAGGGCTCCAGCGTGACATAGAGATCGCAGCCGGCCAGCCGCTTCAGGCCGAGCCGGGCGGCGCCGGCGCGCAACGCCAGCATCTCGGCATGCGCGGTCGGGTCGCGATCCTGCTCGACCTGGTTGCCGAAGGCCGCGACGACCGCCCCGTCTTCGTCGATCAGCGCCGCGCCGACCGGCACCTCGCCGCGCTCCGCCGCCGCACTCGCTTGTTCGAGGGCGAGTGTCATCCCTTTCGGTATCGATGAAGGCGCTGCCCTCATCGGCGATTGCCGGCGGGACCGGCGCGGCCTATGTCGTGTGCTCGCATGGAGGACAGCTTGCCACAACCGGCCATCGGCCTCACCCGGGAACGCGAGCCGCCGCAGCGGATCGCGCCCCAACGCATTGCAAAAGTGCTGGCGCGCGCCGGTCTGTGCTCGCGCCGCGATGCCGAGCGCTGGATCGTCGAAGGACGGGTGACGGTGGACGGAACGGTGCTGACCAGCCCGGCGGTGACGGTCACGGCCGACAGCCAGATCCGCGTCGACGGCAAGCCATTGGCCGAACCCGAGCGCGCCCGGCTGTGGCGCTATCACAAGCCGACCGGGCTGGTGACGACGCATCGCGACGAGAAGGGCCGGCCGACCGTATTCGGCGCGCTGCCGTCCGGGCTGCCGCGGCTGATCTCGATCGGCCGCCTCGACCTCAGCTCCGAAGGGCTGCTGCTGTTGACCAATGACGGCACGCTCGCCCGCCGTCTCGAATTGCCGGCGACCGGCTGGGTGCGGCGCTACAAGGTGCGGGTGCATGGCTTTGTCGACGCGGCGCGTCTGGCGACGCTGGCCCGCGGGATCACCGTCGATGGCGTCGCCTACGGGCCGATCCGCGCCCAGCTCGAGCGTCAGCAGGGTTCGAATGCCTGGATTATCCTGTCATTGCAGGAAGGCCGGAACCGCGAGGTGCGGCGCGTGCTCGAGCATATCGGCTATCCGGTCGCGCGGCTGATCCGCCTGGCCTATGGCCCGTTTCAGCTCGGCCATCTCGCGCGCGGCGCGATCGAGGAGGTGACGGGCAAGGTATTGCAGGAACAGCTCGGCGCCGGCGGGCAACGGGCATCGGCAAGGGGGAGAAATGCTCGAAAGACTGTTCCGGCTTGACGAGAACCGCACCACCGTCCGGATCGAGATCGTCGCCGGCGCGACGACCTATCTGACGATGGCTTATATCGTGTTCGTCAACCCGCAGATCCTCGCGGCTGCCGGGATGGATCGCGGCGCGGTGTTCGTCGCCACCTGTCTCGCTTCGGCTTTCGCGACCCTGTTGATGGCGCTGCTGGCCAATTATCCGCTGGCGTTGGCGCCGGGCATGGGGATGAACGCCTATTTCACCTACAGCGTCGTCAAGGGGCTGCACTACAGCTGGGAGGTGGCGCTCGGCGCGGTGTTCCTGTCGGGCATCCTGTTCCTGATCCTCAGCCTGACCCAGATCCGCTCCTGGATCGTCGATGCCATCCCGCTGTCGCAGAAGATGGCGATCTCCGCCGGGATCGGCCTGTTTCTCGGGATCATCGCGCTGAAGGAGGCCGGCATCATCGCCGCCAGCCCGGACACCCTGGTCACCTTGGGCGATTTGAAAAGCCCGGCAACCCTGCTGGCCGCCGCCGGGTTCATCGTCATGGTCGCGCTCGATCGTCTGGCGGTTCCCGGCGCGATCATCATCGCCATTCTCGGTACCGCGATCGCCGGGATCCTGCTCGGGATTTCGCCGTTTGCCGGGATCGTCGATACGCCGCCGAGTCTTGCGCCGACCTTTCTGGCGCTCGATCTGCGCGGCGCGCTCGATATCGGGATCGCGACGGTGGTCTTTGTCTTTCTGTTCGTCGATCTGTTCGACAATACCGGCACGCTGGTCGGGGTCGCGCATCGCGCCGGCCTCCTCGGCCCTGACGGCAAGCTGCCCCGCATCGGCCGGGTGTTCATCGCCGATTCGATCGCGGCGATGGGCGGCGCGCTGCTCGGCACCTCGACCGTCACCAGCTATATCGAGAGCGCCGCCGGGGTCAAAGCCGGCGGCCGCACCGGGTTGACCGGCGTCACCGTCGCGGTGCTGTTCCTGTTGACCCTATTCTTCGCGCCGCTCGCCGGGTCGGTGCCGGCCTATGCGACGGCGCCCGCCCTGCTGTTTGTCGCGTGCCTGATGGCGCGCGGCTTTGCCGAGCTCGATTGGGACGACGTCACCGAATATGCCCCGGCGGTGGTGACGGCATTAGCGATGCCGCTGACCTTCTCGATCGCCAACGGCATCGCGTTCGGCTTCATCACCTACGCCGCGGTCAAGCTGCTCTCGGGGCGCTTTGCCGAGGCCGGCCCGTCGATGCTGGCGCTGGCCGCGCTGTTCGTCGTCAAATATGCGTTCTTCTGAAGCGAAGCCCCGCCCCAAGCCGCAGCCGACCTCCCGGCCCAGCTCGCGGGGGTTGCGCATCGTCGGCGGCGTGCATCGCGGGCGGCGGCTGATCGCACCGCCCGGCGAGGCGGTGCGTCCGACCAGCGACCGGGCTCGGGAGGCCTTGTTCAACATTCTGTCGCACGGCGATTTTGCTGCGGCGGGGCTCCCTTTCGGGGGCCGGCCGGTGCTCGACGCGTTTGCCGGCACCGGCGCGCTCGGTCTTGAAGCCTTGTCGCGTGGCGCCAGCGCGGCCGCCTTCATCGAGAATGGACGCGAGGCGCTCGCCGCCTTGCGCCATAACGTCGCCGCGCTCGGCGAGGAGGACCGCGCCCATGTGGTCGCCGGCGATGCAACTCGGCCGCCCCGCGCGGCGTTGGTGTGCACCGTCGCATTGCTCGACCCACCTTACCGGAGCGGGCTGGCGGCGCCGGCGCTGAGTGCGCTCGCCAAGGCGGGCTGGCTGATGCCCGACGCGCTGGCCATCGTCGAGGTCGCGGCACGCGAGGAATTGCCGGTGCCGGCCGGGTTCGCGGTCATCGACGAACGTGTGTACGGCGCCGCCCGGCTGGTGTTTTTACGCTACGAGAGCGCCGCAACCGGAGGTGAAGAATGAACGAGACCTTGCCGCAGGTGACGCTTCGGAATGGCGGGCGTGTGCCGGCCCTCGGCCAGGGCACCTGGCATATGGGCGAGGACCGCCGCCGCGCCGCCGAGGAAGCGGCGGCGCTGAAGCTCGGTATCGATCTCGGGATGACATTGATCGACACCGCCGAAATGTATGGGAGCGGCGGCGCCGAGGAGGTCGTCGCCGAGGCCGCGAAGGGGCAGCGCGACGGGCTGTTCATCGTCAGCAAGGTGTTGCCATACAACGCCTCGCAGAAGGGCGTCGTCGAAGCCTGCGAGCGCAGTCTGCGGCGGCTCAAGACCGACCGGATCGACCTGTATCTGCTGCATTGGCGGGGTTCGGTGCCGTTGGCCGAGACATTGGCCGGCTTCGCGCGCCTGCAGCGCGACGGCAAGATCCGCCATCACGGCGTCAGCAATTTCGATGTCGACGACATGCAGGAATGGGTCGAGCTGGCCGGTGGCGAGGACGTCATGGCCAACCAGATCCTGTACAATCTGTCGAGCCGCGGCCCGGAATGGGGGCTGACCCCGTGGTGCCGCGAGCGGGGGATCGCGATCATGGCGTACACCCCGCTCGGCCAAGGCCGCATGCTGCAGCACAAGGCGCTCGCTGAAATCGCCGTCCGGCAGGGCGCGACGGCGGCGCAGGTCGCGCTCGCCTGGCTGCTCGCCCATGACGGGACGATGGTGATCCCGAAGGCCACCCGGCCCGAGCATGTCCGGGAAAACCGCGGCGCGCTCGATTTGCGATTGACGGCCGACGACTTGGCCGCGCTCGACCGAGCCTTCCCGCCGCCCAAGGGTCGCACCGCGCTCGGTATGATCTAGCGTCCGAGTTCGCAAGGGCGCGCAAGGGTCGCCGGGGTGTCGATTGCCCCGCGCCGATGTTGTGTCAGACTGGAGCGCCATTACCTGTGGGGGGCTTCATGGCCGATCTGACGATCTATCTCGGTAACAAGAACTACTCCTCCTGGTCGTTGCGCGCCTGGCTGGCGCTGAAGCGCACCACGGTCGCCTTCGAGGAGGTGGTGGTGCCGCTCTTTCAGCCGACCAGCCGCGAGACGGTGCTGAAATATTCGCCGTCCGGGCGGCTGCCGGCGCTGAAGCATGGCGAGCTGACCGTGTGGGACAGCCTGGCGATCTGCGAGTATCTCGCCGAGTCGTTCCCGACCTTCGATTTCTGGCCGAAGGATCCGGCGACGCGCGCCGCCGCCCGCGCGGTCAGCGCCGAGATGCATTCCGGGTTCCAGGCGATGCGCCAGCACCTGCCGATGAACATCCGGTCGAGCTTCCCCGGCCGCGAGATCACCCCCGAGGCGCAAGCCGACATCAACCGGATCATGGCGATCTGGCGCGATTGCCGGACCCGCTGCGCCGAGGGTCAGGGCGATTTCCTGTTCGGCCATTTCACGATCGCCGATGCGATGTACGCGCCGGTCGCGACCCGGTTCCGCACCTACAAGATCGAGCTCGAACGCGAGGCCGACGCGTATTGCAATACGATCATGGCGATGCCGGAGATGCAGGAATGGATCACGGCCTCCCGCAACGAACCGATGGTCGTCGAGCAGTACGAGTTCTAAGGGTCGCTCGCTGGCCTTGCGACCGCGGTTGGCGAAATTGCCGCCCGCGCCGATCCGGTGCTACAAAATCGAAGCTGCCGAGCGCCGTGCGGGCGCCTGCGAAAGGGGAGGGGATATGCGGCTTTTCCGCAAGGCTCTGTTTGCGCTGACCGTAATCGCCTGGGTCGGTATCGTCGCGGCACCGGCGATGGCCGCCGAATTGAAGGCGGAGGGCACTGACCCCGGGATCAGCATCGTCATTCAGGATTTGAAGCGCGACGAGAGCAACTCGGTGACCTTGCGCTTTCAACTGGTCAACGATTCCGGCAAATCCTTCAACCCGGGCTGCAAATGGCGCGAGGCGAGCGGACGCGCCTGCGAAGAGATCGGCGGCGTGCATCTGATCGACAACGCCAACAAAAAGAAGTACCTCGTCGTGCGCGACAGCACCGGCAAATGTTCCTGCTCGGTGGTCCGCGAGGTAAAGGCTGGCGCACGGTCAAATCTCTGGGCCAAGTTCGCCGCGCCGCCCGCCAATGTCGAAAAGGTCACGGTCGTCGTTCCGGACTTCCAGCCGATCGATGGCGTCCCGATCGCGCAGTAACGGAGCGTGTCGATGTGGCGCGCCGCGGCGGGCTTTGTGCTCCTTGCATTCGCCAGCGCGAGTAGCTTCGCGCAGGACAGAAGCACCTCGATGGACGCCGGCGGCTCCGCGCAAGAATTGCCGGGCGAGGTCGTCGACCTGATCTACCGGATCGAGGATCTGGGCGGCAGGGTGCAGGCGCTGCAGGTCAAGCAGACCGCAACCGAGACCCGCATCGAATTGCCGGCCGACATCCTGTTCGATTTCGACAAATATGACATCCGGCCGAGCGCGGCGGATGCCCTGAAGCAGGTAGGAGGCATCCTGCGCGAGCGCGCCAAGGGAGTGGTGCGGATCGAAGGCCATACTGATTCCAAGGGCACGCCCGCCTACAACCAGACCCTGTCGGAAAAACGCGCCGATGCGGTACGCCGCTGGCTTGCCGAGCGTGAAGGGCTGACCGCCCTCAAATTCAAGATCGACGGATTGGCCGCGACCCACCCGGTTGCTCCGAACACCAAGCCCGACGGCTCCGACGACCCCGACGGCCGCCAGAAGAACCGTCGGGTCGAGATCGTCTTTGGCAGGCGCTAGCGCGGTCGAGCCGGCGGTCAGCTGGCGAGCAGCGCATCCAGGGTTTGCGCCAGACGGGCGAGATCGGGTTCGCTCGACAGGCGGTGGTCGCCGTCTTTGACGAGCGTCACGACGATGTCCCTGCTCCGGAGGCGTTCGGCGAGACGGAGACTAAGCTGCCACGGGACCGACGCATCGGCGACCCCGTGCAACAGGCGGACAGGCACATCGAGCGGGACCGGCGCACCCAACAGCAGGTGCTGCCGGCCGTCTTCTATCAGCGCGCGGGTATAGAGGTACCCGGCCGAATCGTAGTCGGAGGGCAGCACCACCCGGCCGGCCTCATCGATCTCGCGGCGCTGGTGCGGGGTGAGCCGCGGCCAAAGCAGCTCCTCGGTAAAATCCGGCGCCGCCGCAATGCCGACCAGCGCGGCGACGCGTTGCGGCCGGGCCAGCGCGGCGAGCAGCATGATCCAGCCGCCCATGCTGGAGCCGACCAGGATCTGCGGACCCTCGGTCAGCGAATCGATGGCCGCGATCGCATCCTCGCGCCAGCGGCCGATCGTCCCGTCGGCGAAATCGCCGCTTGATGCACCATGTCCGAAATAGTCGAAACGCAGATAGGCGCGTCCGCGCCTGCGGCAATAATCCTCCAGAAACAATGCCTTGGTGCCGGTCATGTCCGAGCGGAAGCCGCCGAGAAAGACAATGCCGGGTGTGGGACCCTCGAGGCGGTGGTAGGCGATTGCCGCGCCATCCGGGCGTGCTAGACTCCGGGCGCCCGAAGCTGTCGCCGAGGCGGTGTCGGGCGTGGGCATGTCGAGGTATCGCGGCAGCGAATGTTCAGCGACGATAGCATTGTGTCGGTTTTGAAAGAAGCTGGGCCGGCAAAGGGGCGACCGCCGGCAGTGTTGCAGGTTGTCCCGAGCCTCGTTTCCGGCGGCGTCGAGCGCGGCACCGTCGATCTTGCTGCCGCTCTGGTCGCCGCCGGGTGGACCGCCTATGTCGCTTCGGCCGGCGGCCCGATGGAAAAGGAATTGGCACGGGCCGGCGCACAGCACATCACCCTGCCGCTCGCCTCGAAGAACCCGCTGGTGATCCGTCGCAACGGCAAGGCTCTCACCGAAATCATCCGCCGCTGCAAGATCGACATTGTCCATGCCCGCAGCCGCGCCCCGGCGTGGAGCGCCTGGTCGGCGGCGCGCGCCACTGGCCGGCGCTTTGTCACGACGTTCCACAACGCGTACGACGCCGACCTGCCGCTCAAGCACCGCTACAACTCCGTGATGGCCCGCGGCGACCGGGTGATCGCGATCTCGCAATTCGTCGGGGCGCATGTCGCGGAGGTCTATGGGGTCGGTGCCGACCGGCTGCGCACGATCCCGCGCGGGGTCGATCTCGCGCGGTTCGATCCGCGCCGCGTCTGGGGCCAGCAGGTCGCCGAGCTGGCGTTGCGCTGGCGGGTGCCCGACGGGTTTGCCGTCGTCATGCTGCCGGGCCGGCTGACCCGATGGAAAGGCGGTCTCGACTTCATCGAGGCGATTGGCCGGCTCGTCCGAAAAGATGTGTGCGGCGTCCTGCTCGGCGGCCAGCAGCATCGCGGCTTCCGGCGCGAGCTCGAGATGGCGATCGAGCGGCTCCGGCTCGCCGGCAGGTTCCGCATCGTCGAGGACTACCGCGATATGCCGACCGCCTACGCATTGGCCGACGCCGTGGTTTCCGCCTCGACCGATCCCGAGGGGTTCGGGCGGGTTATCGTCGAGGCGCAGGCGATGGGCCGGCCGGTCGTCGCCACGGATCACGGCGGGGCGCGCGAGACGATCCAGCCCGGCACCGGCTGGCTCGTGCCGCCGCGCGATCCCGCGGCGCTCGCCACCGCGATTGACGAGGCGCTGGCGCTCGATCAGGACGGGCGGGCGGCATTCGGCAGACGCGCCCGGGCCCAGGTGGCGGCCGGCTATACCCGCGAGATCATGTGCGCGCGCACGATCGAGGTTTACGAAGAGCTGCTGTTTCCGCAGGCCGCCACCGTCGGGGCTCTGAATCATCCGCAGCAGGTCGCCGTAGCCTGACCGATCCGGCTTGACTTTGCCGCCGACCCTCCTATCTACCCATACCTTCTATATAGGTAGAAGGGGCGGAAAGATGCCCACACGCACTCCTCGATTACGCCATCGGGCGTCCGTTTCAGGCGCCGCCATCGGCACGCCGAAGCAGCGTGTTATTCGCGGAATGACTAAAGGGCCAACCGCTGTTCCGCCTAGTCTGAACATAAAAAATGCGGAAACTTGCCGGCTGATCCATGAGCTTGCTGAACTGACCGGCGAGAGCATGACCAGCGCCGTGACCACCGCTGTCCGGGAGCAGCTGCAGCATTTGCGTGAACAGGCCAAAGGTGATCTTGCCGATCGCCTCCTCGCAATCGGTCGCGAAATCGCCGCGCGGCTCGGCGACGAATACCGTTCTCTTGACCATGACGCCTTGCTGTACGACGAGAAAGGGTTGCCCCGGTGATCATCGATTCATCGGCGCTGGTGGCGATCATGTTTGCCGAAAGCGATGCGGCGATTTATGCCAGAGCTATTCGAGCTGCCCGGGAACGAAGGATTTCGGCAGTAAATTACGTTGAGACCGCTGCCGTGGTCGATGGAAGGCGCGATCCGGTCGTCAGCCGGCGCTTTGATGATCTGCTGCGCGAGGCGAGCATCATCATCGAGCCGTTCGATGAAATTCAGGCGCACGTGGCTCGCGAAGCGTACCGCGATTTCGGCAGGGGTAGCGGACATCGGGCGCGACTGAATTTCGGCGACTGCTTCGCCTACGCGCTGGCGCGGTGCCGAGGAGAGCCGTTGCTGTTCAAGGGCGACGATTTCTCCCAGACCGATATCGCTCCCGCGCTGCCTTGATCCCGCGCCTGTCTTGACGCGAGGCACGCGGGTGGCGATATTGCCGCCTATGAGCGCTTTCGGCCGGATCTCCGCGACGACCACCACCACCCCCGCAGGCGGGGTGTCGGGAGGCCGCGCGCGCTGAGTGAGCCGCATCGCGGAAAACCCGAGAACCCCGCCGGCAACGGACGGGGTTTTTTCATGACCATTTTCGCCCCGCCCGAACGGCACCAAGTACGGAGCACAGGGCACGATGAGTGAGACGGTAAACCATATGAATTCGCCGGCCAGACCGCCGGTGATCCTCACTCTGCCGGATGGCAGCCGGCGCGAATTCCCGAAGCCGGTGACTGGCGCGGAGCTGGCCGCCGCGATCGGCCCGGGGCTCGCCAAGGCGGCGGTCGCGGTCAAGATCGACGGGCGGCCGCGCGATCTGGCGAGCTTGATCGACCATGACGCGGCGGTCGCGATCGTCACCCGCGAGATGCCGGAAGGTGTCGACATCCTGCGCCACGACGCGGCGCACGTGATGGCCGAGGCGGTCAAGGAGCTGTATCCGGAGACCCAGGTTACTTTCGGTCCCGCGACCGAGACCGGCTTCTATTACGATTTCGCCCGGGCGACGCCGTTCACCCCCGACGACCTGGCGCGCATCGAAGAGCGCATGCACGACATCGTGCGCCGCGACGAGCCGATCACCCGCGAAATCTGGGACCGCGACAAGGCGGTCGCGTTCTTCGACGGCATCGGCGAGCGCTACAAGGCCGAATATATCGGCGAGATCCCGCCCGCGGAGGAGATCAGCCTCTATCGGCAGGGCAATTTCGTCGATCTTTGCGTCGGCCCGCATCTGCCCTCGACCGGCCGGCTCGGACAGGCCTTCAGGCTGATGAACGTGGCCGGCGCCTACTGGCGCGGCGACCCCAATAACGCCCAGCTGCAACGGGTGTACGGCACCGCCTGGCCGAGCCAGAAGGAACTTGACCAGTATCTGTTCCGGCTCGAGGAGGCCGAGCGGCGCGACCACCGCAAGCTCGGCCGCGAGCTCGATCTGTTCCATATGCAGGAAGAGGCGGTCGGCAGCGTGTTCTGGCACCCGAAGGGCTGGAAGCTGTTCCGCATTATCGAGGATTATATGCGGCGGCGGCTCGACGCCGCGGGGTACCAGGAGGTGAAGGGACCGCAACTCTTGGACCGCAGCTTGTGGGAGGCTACCGGGCACTGGGAGAATTTCCGCGAGAACATGTTCATCGCCGAAAGCCGCGACGAGCGGGTGCTCGCGGTCAAGCCGATGAATTGCCCCGGCCATGTCCTGATCTTTCGCAACCGGCTGCGCAGCTACCGCGAATTGCCGTTGCGCCTCGCCGAATTCGGCAGCTGCCACCGCAACGAGCCGTCCGGCGCGCTGCATGGCATCATGCGGGTGCGCGGCTTCACCCAGGACGACGCGCACATCTTCTGCACCGAGGACCAGGTCACCGCGGAAGCGATCGCGTTCTGCCGGCTGCTGCTGTCGATCTATCGCGATTTCGGCTTTGACGACGTCGCGATCAAATTCGCCGACCGCCCGCCACTGCGGACCGGCAGCGACGCGATCTGGGACCGGGCCGAGAAGGATCTGCGTGACGCGGTCGAGGCCGCCGGGCTGGCCTATACGCTGAACCCCGGCGAGGGCGCGTTCTACGGTCCCAAGCTCGAATTCGTGTTGCGCGACGCGCTCGGCCGTGACTGGCAGTGCGGCACCCTGCAGCTCGATTTCAACATGCCCGAACGGCTCGGCGCGACCTATGTCGGCGAGGATGGCGGCCGCCATACGCCGGTCATGCTGCATCGCGCGATCCTCGGCTCGGTAGAGCGTTTCATCGGCATCCTGATCGAGCATTACGCCGGGAATTTTCCGCTGTGGCTGGCCCCGGTCCAGGCCGTCGTCGCCTCGATCACCGAGGAGGCGGCCGGCTACGCCGAGGAAGTTACCCGCGAACTGGCCGATGCCGGTCTGCGGGCGATCGCGGATTCCGGCAATGAAAAGATCAGCTACAAGGTGCGCGAGCACAGCATCGCCAAGGTGCCTCTGATCCTGGCGGTCGGCCGGCGCGAGGCTGAACAGCGTTCAGTTTCGCTGCGCCGGCTGGGCAGTCCCGCGCAGGAAGCCCTTGCGCTGGGCGAGGCGATTGCTAGATTGAAAGTAGAGGCAGCCCCACCGGACTCGCACTAGCCTTCGAGGCGAACGGGCTCCGGTCCTGTTCAACGATTGCGAGGAGACGCTACATAGCCAGACCACCCTTTAACGCCGCCCCCACCCGCGAGGGACCCCGCATCAACGACGAGATCAGCGTGACGCGCGTGCGTCTCGTCGACGAACACGGTGAGATGGTGGGAATTGTCGGGCGCAATGAGGCGATCGAGATGGCGGCCGATGCCGGCCTTGACTTGGTCGAGGTGGCGCCCAACGCCGATCCGCCGGTTTGCAAGATCCTCGATTACGGCAAGTTCAAGTACGAAGAACAGAAGAAAAAGAACGAAGCCCGCAAAAAGCAGAAGATCATCGAGGTCAAGGAAATCAAGCTGCGCCCGAGCATCGATGACCATGATTACGCGGTCAAGATGCGCAGCATGAACAAGTTCATCGAGGAAGGCGACAAGGTCAAAGTGACAATGCGGTTCCGCGGGCGCGAACTGGCGCACCAGGAGCTCGGCATGAACGTGCTGATGCGAGTCAGGGATGACCTCGAAGAGATCGCCAAGGTCGAGCAGTTCCCCCGCATGGAAGGGCGCCAGATGACGATGGTGGTGTCGCCGAAATAAGTGGTGCGAGCATGGGGGAGCCGTGGCGAAGAGACGGATTGTCGGTGTGGTGTCGCAGAAGGGCGGCGTCGGAAAGTCGACGCTGTGCCAGCTCATAGCGCGCGAGGCGGCGGTCGGCGGCAAGAGCGCCAAAATCCTCGATTTCGATATCAAGCAAATGACGTCGACCGATTGGGTGCGCGCTAGGCTGGAAAGCGATCTTGAGCCGGCGATCGAGGCGGAGCCGATCAAGAGCATCGAAAAGGCTCTGAAGCACAGCAAGGGCTATGACATCATCCTCCTCGACGGCGCGCCCGGCGCTCCCAAGCGGACCGCCGAATTGATGCCGGTCTGCGATCTGATCATCCTTCCGACCGGCTCGTCGCGCGCCGATCTGGTTCCGACATTGGCGCTCGCCCGGCACATCGCCGAGATGAAGCTCGCCACCGATGGCCCGGTGTTCGCATTGTGCCGGATCATGACGGCGGCCGAAGCGGCAGATGCCCGCGCTACGATCAAGGAGGCCGGTTTCGAGACGTTCGACGGTGAGCTGGTCGAGCGGCCGGGCTATCGTCAGGCGCAAAACGTCGGCCGCAGCGCGACCGAGACCTCGTTTCCCTCGCTCAACGACAAGGCGCGTCTGCTGGCGCGAAGCATCCTCAAGCGGCTCGCTTGGCAGGGTATCAGGGTTGGGTCGCCGCAAACTCGTCCGCGCGCGGCAATGTGAGCGCTTGATGGGACTGCCGCTGCGCGCCGTGGCGCCGTCTTGGAAGCGAAAGTAGGTTCCCCGAGCAACCGGAGGTTCCGCTATGCCCACGATCGAACCCTATGCTGCCCGCGGCGTCTGGGACCCGCCGATGTACTCGCAGGCGGTCAAGGTATCG
>Ga0210400_10001659_pt1 | contig 21747 bp, 17 predicted proteins | sample IncBWH26MmetaG_FD_155456 | JGI IMG/M metagenome (GOLD analysis project Ga0210400, IMG submission 155456) | Forest soil microbial communities from Barre Woods Harvard Forest LTER site, Petersham, Massachusetts, United States - Inc-BW-H-26-M | ecosystem: Environmental > Terrestrial > Soil >...
GCCGGTCGATATGGACACGCTGCTCTATTACAAGGAAGCCAAGAACGGGCAGATTCTTGAGGAAGGCATTACCGAAGCGGGGTCGATGTGCTCGTTCATTGCGGCGGGCACGGCGTATGCCAATCACGGGATCAACACGATTCCGTTCTTTATTTATTACTCGATGTTCGGCTTCCAGAGGATCGGCGATTTGATCTGGGCCGCCGCTGACATGCGCTGCCGCGGATTTCTGGTCGGCGGCACAGCGGGACGCACCACGCTGGCCGGCGAAGGCTTGCAACATCAGGATGGGCACAGTCACGTGCTGGCGCTTCCGGTTCCAAACCTGCTCTGCTACGATCCGGCGTTCGCCTACGAGATTGCCATCATTATTCAGGATGGCATCAAGCGGATGTACGTCGATCAGGAATCGATCTTCTACTATCTGACCGTGGGCAATGAGCCGCTGGCCATGCCGGCGATGCCCGCGGGGGAAAAGGTTCGGGACGGCGTTCTGAAAGGGCTCTATCGCTTTAAAGTGTCGGCTAAGAGCGACGCCAAGTTGCGGGCACAACTGCTGGGCAGCGGCGCGATCATGTTCGAAGTGCTTAAGGCGCAGCAGATTCTGGAAGAAAAATACGGCGTTGGGGCCGACGTGTGGAGCGTCACCAGCTACAAAGAGCTGTATCGCGACGCGAACGACTGCGAGCGCTGGAATATGCTGCATCCCGGGGATGCGGCGAAGGTTCCTTACGTGACGCAGACGTTGAAAGACGCGCAGGGGCCGTTCATCGCGGCGTCGGATTATATGAAGGTGCTGCCGGAGAGTCTGGGCAAGTGGGTGCCCGGTCAACTCGTCTCCCTGGGAACCGACGGATTCGGGCGCAGCGAAAGCCGCGTAGCTTTGCGCGATTTCTTCGAAGTCGATGCGAAACACATCGTGCTCGCGACGCTGGGCGCACTGGCGAGAGAGAAAAAAATCGGCACCGACGTGGTGAAACGAGCGATTCAGGAACTGGGGATCAATCCCGATAAGGCGAATCCGGCGGTGAGTTAGCGTTCATGTCGGAGCGACTCGGATCGGCTATTCGGATCGGCGATTTGCATCGGGCCATTCGGAAGAGATTCGTATCAGGGCACGCCTTCAGGCGTGCCGCAAACGGTAACAATAATTCGCGCCTTCAGGCGCTGCGGCACAACAGTTGAGAGAAAAGGAACCAACGCGGTGATTGAATTCACACTTCCCGAGCTGGGAGAAAATATCCACCAGGGCGACCTGGTCCGCCTTATGATTGCCCCGGGAGCCACGGTGAGCGCCGGCCAGTCGGTTATGGAACTGGAAACCGACAAAGCCGTCGTCGAAGTGCCGTCGTCGGTAAGCGGAACCGTGCAGGAAGTTCGCGTCAAAGAAGGCGACAAGATCAAGGTTGGGCAGGTGATCTTCACCGTCGAGAACGGAGCCGGAGCAAAGCTCGCTCCAGCGCCCTCTGCAACGGCCGCGTCCCCAACACCCGCCGCACCTGCTCCAGCACCGCAGCCAACGGCCGCGTCGCCCGCCGCTGAAATTTCCGCTCCTGCGGTAGAGCGCGCGGAGCGCCGCGCCCAGCCCCAACCCGCCGGCGAATTCAAGCTCCCCGAACTCGGAGAAAATATTTCCCAGGGCGACCTGGTTCGCCTGATGATTGCGCCCGGCAGCAAAGTCTCGGAAGGTCAGCCGGTAATGGAACTGGAAACCGACAAGGCGGTGGTGGAAGTGCCGTCGTCGGTCAGCGGTGTAGTAAAAGAAGTAAAAGTAAAGGAAGGCGAGAAGCTTAAAGTTGGGCAGGTGATCTTCACGCTCGAGGGCGGAGCCGCCGCGCCACTCCCGACGCGCCCCAGCAACGCACCCGTCGAGCACGTTTCCGGACAGCACGGAGCGCGCCTCGCCTTTCAAGCGGCGATTCGCGCCGAGGGCAAGACCGAAGAACAGGCGCTGCCGCCCGACCAGCCGCAGCCGTCAGCACCGGTGTTCAGCATGCCGGTGCAACTGGGCAAAGTCGCGGGAACGGAACATCGCCAGCCCATCCCGGCCGCACCGCATGTGCGGCGATTTGCCCGAGAAGTCGGCATAGACATCTATGAGGTCAAAGGCACAGGTCCGGGCGGCCGCATCAGCGAAGACGACGTCAAGACTCATGCCAAGGCGCTGCTGTCGGCGGCAGCAACCGCAGCGCAGGCTGCGCCGCGCGCAGGACACTTCGCGCAGCCGCAGCTTCCCGACTTTGCGAAGTGGGGTAAGGTGGAGCGCGTCTCGATGCGCGGGGTTCGCCGCAAAACGGCCGAGCATCTGGCCGAAGCCTGGAACACGATTCCCCACGTCACGCAACTCGACCGCGCCGACATCACCGAGCTCGAACAGCTGCGCGCCCGGTTTGCGCCGAAAGCCGAGGAAGCTGGCGGCAAAATGACGGTGACGGCGATCGCGTTGAAAGTGTGCTCCGCGGCCCTCAAAGTATTTCCGCAGTTCAATGCCAGCATCGACATCGAGAAGGAAGAAATCGTTTACAAACAATACATCCACATCGGCGTGGCCGCCGATACCGATCGCGGCCTGCTGGTTCCGGTGATTCGCGACGTGGACAAGAAAAATATCGTCGAACTGGCGGTCGAGTTGTCGCAGCTTTCCAAGAAAGCGCGGGACAAGAAAATTACGCCGGAGGAAATGCAGGGTGGGACTTTCACCATTACGAATCTTGGCGGGATCGGCGGCGTGGGTTTTACGCCCATCGTGAATTATCCGGAAGTCGCGATCCTCGGGCTGTCGCGGTCGCGGATGGAGCCGGAGTGGATCGAATCGAAAGATGGAGGAAAGTTTGAGCCGCGGCTGATTCTGCCGCTCTCGCTTTCCTACGATCACCGCCTGATCGACGGCGCCGATGCCGCCCGCTTCCTGCGCTGGATCGCGGAGGCGTTTGAACAGCCGTTCCTGCTGTCGGTACAGGGATAAATCAAAATCATGAACCACGAAGGACGCGAAGGTCCACGAAGGAGATCAAGAATGCCTTGGCCTTCCTTCGTGAACCTTCGTGCCCTTCGTGCTTGACGCCTTTATGCCCGAACCTACAAACATAGTAGTAGTCGGCGGCGGTCCCGGGGGATACGCCGCTGCATTTCTCGCGGCCGATCTCGGCATGACCGTTACGCTGATCGATCCGGAGGTAAACCCCGGCGGAGTCTGCCTGTACCGCGGCTGCATCCCGTCGAAAGCCCTGCTGCACGTCGCCAAATTGATAGAAGAATCCGAGCAGGCGAAGAACTGGGGCATCGATTTTGCGCCACCGAAAATTGACCTGGCGCGGCTGCGCTCGTGGAAAGAAGGCGTCGTCAAAAAACTCACTGGCGGCCTCGGGATTCTCTCCAAGCAGCGCAAAGTTACATACATTCAAGGTCGCGCCGCGTTTGAAAATTCCACCGCTCTGCAAGTCACCAAGGCCGACGGTTCGACGCAATCGCTAACGTTCGACCGCATCATCCTCGCGACCGGTTCGCGCCCCGCGATTGTTCCGGCGTTGAAGCTCGATACGCCGCGCATGATGGATTCCACCGGCGCGCTGAATCTCGAAGACATTCCCGGCAGCCTCCTGGTCGTAGGCGGCGGATACATTGGCCTCGAGCTCGGTTCGGTCTACGCCGCGCTCGGCACGCGCGTCACCGTTGTCGAAATGCTTCCCGGATTACTCCCTGGCGCGGATCGCGATCTGGTTCTCCCCCTGCACAAGCGCCTGGAAAAAATGTTCGAGGGGATCCTGCTCAACACGACGGTCGCCGCGGTCAAGGACGAAGGCAGCGGCATCCGCGCGACGCTCAAAGGGCAGGACGGCAACGCGCAGGAAAAAGTTTTCGATCGCGTGCTGGTGTCGGTGGGACGCAAACCCAACTCGGAAATTTCCGGTCTCGAGAAAACGCAAGTTAAGGTCGGAGCCAAAGGCTTCATCGAAGTTAACAAGCAACTGCAGACTGCCGACCCGTCGATCTACGCCATCTGCGACGTGGTCGGCGAGCCCATGCTGGCGCACAAGGCCATGCATGAAGGCCGCACGGCCGTCGAAGCCATCGCCGGACACAAAGTCGCCTTCGAGCCCAATGCGATTCCAGCAGTCGTATTCACCGATCCTGAAATCGCCTGGTGCGGCCTGACCGAAACGCAGGCGCAAAAAGAAAATCGCGAAATCAAAGTAGCCAAGTTTCCCTGGGCCGCCTCCGGCCGCGCCGTCACCCTCGATCGGCCCGAAGGCATGACCAAACTTCTCATCGATCCGCAGACCGAACGCGTGCTCGGAGTCGGCATCGTTGGCGTCGGTGCCGGCGAGATGATCGCCGAAGGTGTGCTGGCTATCGAAATGGCGGCGCTCGCGCACGACGTGGCCCAGACAATTCATCCGCATCCAACGCTGTCGGAAACGGTGATGGAATCCGCCGAAGTCTTCTTCGGCACCAGCACCGATATTTACCGGCCCAAGCGAGGATGATGCACCGGCCCGGCCCGGCACCCAATCTGCCGCGGCCGGTTTGGATAAAATGAATTCGCAGTTTAAGTTGCGTGTGCCTGTCTCCGCGTGCTGTGCGCTTCGAGCGAGTGAACGATGAAGCCCGCCTTCCCCAAGTCGTCCTTGACGGTGGTTGTCGTATTTCTTGCCCTGCTGTTTTCCATCGCACCTGTCTCAGCAGCGCAGTCGCCGCTGAGCAGTGTGCTGCCCTCCTCAACCACAAACTCAGGCGCCGCCAACTCGAGTTCTGATCCCCTGGGACGCGCTACGCCCTCGGGCTCCGTCTATGGGTTTCTGCAAGCGGCGCAGTCCGGCGACTACAGCATTGCGGCGCAATACCTGCAGATGAACGCGGCGCGCCGGCAAGCCGAAGGCGAGAAGATCGCCAGTCAACTCAATGCGGTGCTAAACAGCAAGGCTTTCACTCCGGGCGGCCGGTTGGGAAGTTTTACCCAAGAGGAAGGAACTCTGCAGGAAGGTGTTCCCCTGGGCCGGCAAAAAGTGGGCACCATGTCGTCGGGAGATGTCGAGGACGATCTCGAACTGGTGCGCGTATCGGACCCGACCGCCGGAAAAATCTGGCTCATCTCCTCCGAAACTCTTGCTAAAGTCCCGGAACTCTACGATCAAGTCCAAGCACGGCAGGTTGAGAGCAAGCTGCCGCCTGTTCTGGTGAAACATCAGATCGCCGGGATGCCGTTGTGGCAGTGGCTGGCGTTGCTGCTAGCCCTGCCCGTGGCCGCGGGGATCGGCTGGCTCCTGCTGGTGCTGCTGGAAATTCCCATGCGCTGGTGGGCGCGGCGGCGCGGCCACGTCGATATCGCGAACTGGCGCTCGGTCTCTGCCCCGGCGTGGCTGCTGACCGGAACTCTGGTCCACCAGTTTTTCGTGCGTTACCTGGGCATCGCGCTGCTGCCCCGCCACTACTATTTCCAGTTTTCCTCGATCGCTCTCATCGTCAGCGCGACCTGGATCGTCTGGCGCGGAGTTCGCTGGTCGCTGCGGCGCGTACGCAATCGCGCGCTGGCTCACGGTCATGCCGGCACGGGATCGCTCATGCTGCTGGGCGAGCGCATTCTGAAAGCGATCATTTTCGCCGTAGGCGTTCTGGCAGTTCTAGGCGATCTCGGCTTCAATATGAGCACCGCGCTCGCCGGCCTCGGCATTGGCGGCCTGGCGATTGGCTTCGGCGCGCAACAGACGATTGCCAATCTTTTCGGCGGCGTCTCCGTACTGGGCGATGAAGTGTTCCGCGTGGGCGATGTTTGCCGCTTCGGAGATCGCACGGGAGTGGTCGAAGACATCGGATTGCGATCGACGCGTATCCGTACGGATGAGCGAACGCTGGTCGCCATTCCCAACGGCACCGTGGCGGCGATCAACCTGGAGAATCTTAGCCGCCGCGACAAGATTTTGTTTCAGACGAAGCTTGGCCTGCGCCCTGAGAGCAAAGCGGACCACGTCCGCTTTGTGCTGGCAGAAATTCGCCGCCTGCTCTACAGTCACGCGAAAGTCGAAACCAACAGCGTCCGCGTGCGTCTCACCGACATTGCGGGCAGTTCGCTCAGCGTGGAAGTGTTCGCGTACATCCTGACCCGCGACTTCAACGAATTCGCCGCTGTCCGCGAAGACCTGCTGCTGCGCATGATGGATGTGCTGGAAGATTCCGGCGGCGGCCTGGCGCTCCCGTCGCAGACGCTTTACTTGAGCCGCGATGGCGGTGTAGAGAAAGAGAAAGTCGGCAACGCCGTCAAAAAGATTGCAGACCTGCGCGACGGCAAGCAGTTGCCCTTCCCAGACTTCCATCAGGACGACATCTCGGCGCTGAAGGGATCGATCGAGTACCCGCAACCCGAGTCGGCGGTACGCAATCCGCCGGGTAAGTCTGGCGATCCCCGCTAAGCTCGAAGAAAACCAGAAACCGCGACATGCGCTGCCGCGGATTTTCGTTGACACTACGAATGTCTTCGTAGTATGTTCCTTGCCCATGAAGCAGCCTCCGCACAAACCCACCGCTTCCGAACTTGAAATTCTCCGCGTGCTCTGGACCCGCGGACCTTCGACGGTTCGCGAAGTGCACGAATCTCTCAGCGAGAAAAAAGATCTCGGTTACACCACTGTGCTGAAACTTCTGCAGATCATGACGACAAAAGGCACGGTGCGGCGAAACGAAACCCAGCGCGCGCACGTCTATGAATCATGCCTTCCCGCGGAGCAGACCAAACGCCAGCTTGCCGGGGACGTCTTGCAGCGCGTCTTCGAAGGCTCGGCGAGCCAGCTGATGATGCACGCACTCGCCGGACGCAAGTCTTCTCCGGAAGAAATTACCGAACTCCGCCGTCTGCTTGACGAATATGAAAGGACCCGGCGATGACCACAACAATGACCACAGCGATGACGTCCACTCTGAATTGGCTTTCACCGAGCGCAATGCAATCTTTGGGTTGGGCCTTGCTGCATTTCCTTTGGCAGGGAACTGCGCTCGCGGCCCTGGCTGGGGCTGCAATGGCCTTGTGTCGTCGCGCGTCCACGCGCTATCTGGTCGCGGTCGGCGCGCTCGCGCTGATGCTGCTGGCTCCGCTGGCGACTTTCCTTTTCTATTCCCAGCAATTCGAGACGCAACCCTATTCCGGTGTGGCCAACACCGCGAAGTCGTCGCCGCTCGCCGCGGCAGCATTGTCGTCCATAGCGAGGGGCAGAGTCGCGGCGAGTGGCTCGACACTTAGTCCCGCACTTGCACCCTCACGCACGCTTCCCTGGATGTTCGAAGCCTGGCTGGTCGAGGCGTGGCTTCTCGGCGTGGCATTTTTCAGCCTCCGCTCCGCCGGGGGATTCCTGCTGCTGGAGCGCGAACGCCGCAAGCAGTCTATAGTTGTTTCTCCGCGCGTGCTTGAGCTTTGTCACAAACTGCAAGGCCAACTTGGGCTCGATCGCGCCATTGCGTATTGCGAATGCAAGTGGCTGCAAGCGCCTGCCGTGATTGGATGGTTTCGCCCCGTCGTGTTCCTGCCCGTGACCGCGCTCAGCGGCCTCAGCGACGAACAGCTGGCATTGGTGATTGCCCACGAACTGGCGCACATCCGGCGCTTCGATCCCTTTGTGAATGTTTTCCAGGTTTGCGTGGAGACGCTGCTCTTCTACCATCCCGCTGTCTGGTGGCTCAATAAACGGATTCGCTCCGAACGCGAGCACTGCTGCGATGACATGGCCGTCGGTCTCTGCGGCAACGCGGTCGAATATGCACGCGCCCTCACGCTGATGGAGGAATGGCGCAGCGCTCCCGTCTTCGCGATGGCCGCGAACCGCGGTCCGCTCACCGAACGCGTCGTCCGCGTGCTCGGCCTGAAAACGCTGGGCGCGGGAATGCGCGGCATCGGACTCACGGGCAGCATTCTGTGTCTGGTAGCGGCTCTTATCGCCGGAAATGCGCTGCTGGGCATGGCGCGTCCTTCTACGGCTCGCGCCGCTTCCATCTCACCGCCGCAACAGCCTGCTGCTCAGAAGCCTTCGCCAGCTCATCCGCAGAGTGCCGCACAGGCAGCGGCAAGCGCCTCGTCAGCTGCGTCGCCTTCAGCTCCGGCGGCAGCCTCTGCTGCTTCGTCGTCTTCTTACATCGACGCCATGAAAGCTGCGGGACTGGCTGATCTGACCATCGACCAACTGGTCGAGCTGAAGACCCAGGACGTCACGCCCGAATATGTTCGCGCCATGCACGCGCTGGGCTTGCATCCCGATGCGGATGGTTTCGTCTCGCTCCGCGTGCAGGGCGTCACCCCTGAATATATTGCGGAGGTTCGCGCCCTCGGCTTCACGCCCGACCAGGATCAGATCGTCGCGCTCAAAGTACAGGGAGTGAGTGCGGACTACGTGCGCAGCCTGAAAGAAGTTGGAATTCAAAGCGACGCGGACCAGATGATCTCGCTGAAAGTACAAGGTGTCAGCGCGGATTATGTTCGCGGCCTGAAAGACGTGGGTATCACAGGCGACGGTGACGAGATCGTCTCGCTGAAAGTGCAGGGAGTAACTCCAGCTTATATCCGTGAACTTCGGGCCCTTGGTCTGACCGTGAATGCCGATGATGTGGTATCGCTCAAGGTGCAGGGCGTGACTGCGGACTACGTGCGCGGCTTGCAAGCACAGGGCTTCAATCCCAGCGCCGACGAAGTTGTCGGAATGCGCGTGCAGGGCGTCACTGAGGAGTACATTCGCGCCATCCGGGCTCTCGGCCTCAACCCTAACGCTGACGAAATCGTCAGCATGAAAGTGCAGGGCGTCACGCCGGAATTCGTCAAGGCGCTGCAGGCTGCTGGATTCAAACCGGACGTGGACGAGATCATCGGCGCCAAGGTGCAAGGGGTTACGCCCGAGTTCATCGAGCGCGTCAAGCAGCACGGGTTTAAGGATCTGACCCTGGAAAAGATTATTCGGCTGCGAGAGTTGGGGATTCTGGATGCGAAGGCGGAGCTGTAGGAACGGGGAGTTGTGGTTGGTGGCGCGGGGCTTCGCCCACGCTTGGACGGACGAAGGCGTCCGTCACCACATGGGTCGTTATTGCCACTAGGCTTTTGAGGAGATGATTTATGAGAATGCGTCAGACGCTGGCTTACTTTGTTTTCGCTTGCTGTGTGGTTTTGTTTGTAGTGAAAGATCGAGCGGCGGAAGTGCGCGGTGGGGACTGGACCATCAGCAAGTCTGACGAGGCCGGCAAGGTTGAGTTCTCTTTGATTGAGCACCATCACGGTGGGACGAACAGCCACCAGTCGGACTGGCCTGCGGCGTCGTTCCAGGGCGTGGACTTTTCGAAGGCTGGACATCAGGAAGTTCACTTCACCATCACACGCGACGCGGGCAAGATCGAGTGCGAAGGATTTCTCAATGATGGCGAAGGTGCGGGGCTGTTCCACTTTCATCCGGATCCGAACTATCCGAGCGCGATGCAGGCGCTGGGATTTTCCGTCGACGATGAGAAGCAGTTCAACATGGCGGTCATGGACGTCGGCCTCGAATTCGCAAAACAGATGAAGGGCGAGCAGCTCAGCAGCCTCGACACTGACAAGCTAATCGCGTTCCGCATCTTTGGAGTGAACTCGGAGTTCATCGCAGGACTGCGAGCGGAAGGGTTGAGAATCGCCGATGCCGACAAACTGGTCGCATTCCGCATTCACGGCGTGAGTGCGCAGATGATTCGCAGTCTGCACGCAGCGGGTTATTCGCCGGACGAAGATATGCTCATCGCGATGCGGATTCACGGGGCAACACCGGAATGGATCGAACAGATCAAGAAGCTGGGTTACAACAACGTGGACCTGGAAAAGCTGATTGCCTTTCGCATCCACGGAGTTTCGCCGGAGTTCATCCAGAAAGTGGAGGGCTTGGGATATTCGCATCCTGATCCGGATGAGTTGATCGCCATGCGCATTCATAACGTGACGCCGGAATACATCGCTGACATGAGGGCTCGTGGGATTCACGACCTGAGCATCGATCAACTGGTCAGCATGAGGATTCACGGGATCGACTAGCGGGGGAAGAAAAAATCTTGCATCGTAGGCCGCTCCTCATCGAGCGGCTTTTGTTTTGCGCGTTTCTGGTTGCGGTTCTCGAGAATGTCGCATGGGACGTGAAAATCAAAATCCCCACCCTCTCGCGAAATGCGCGAGAAGGGTGGGGCAACCGCTTCTTTGGCGTGTAAGAGTTAGTGGGTGAAGGAGAAGTTCAGGCCGGTGGTGATGATCAGGTCGTTGTTCTTGGCTCCGTTCGGGGGGTTGGAAACATAGATGTCGCCAAACTGGTTTTGCCAGCCGAACCATTTGTTGATTTTTGTGACGGTGCCGAGGTTGGCGATTCCGCGGTACTCGCCGGTTTGCTGCAGATTGGGATACATGTAGAAATTCTGGGTGACCACGGTGCTCTTCCCCAGCTTGTGGTTGAGTTCCTCGCCCAGGGTGAGCGCGGCGAATCGGTGGGTTACGCCATAGGACTCGAACAATCCCGTCGGCGTCGTCGAGGGCGGGGTCGGCGGAACCGGCGCGCCGTTGGAATAAGTCTCGTGCGTATAGTTGATCCCGCCGAGGAAATTCAGCGTGGTGTTGTCGGACTTGATGGCGTGGAAGCCGAATCCTCCAGTGTAAACAGCGCGCAGATCGAGGAACTGCAGCGCGTTGCTCATGAAGTCGGCGGCGCCGAAGGCGAATAGTCGGGGATTCACGTTGCGGTCATAGCGGAGCCCGCCGGTGTCGAGATTGGCGACGGTGCTGGGAGTGGCCAGATTGTTGGTGGTGTCGATGGAACTGGCATAGAGAGTGATCTTGTCGTTGAGCGTAGCATGGACAGCGTTGAAAGCCAGAGCGAGGTTTTCGGTTTCACTGTTGCCGCGGGCAACGGAGAATCCAACGTTGGCTCCGCCCGTCCAACCTTTCCGCAGTCCGGGATGCAGCGACTTGTCGTAGGCGGCTTGCTCGGCGTCGTTGCGGATGAGAGTGACATCATCTTTGGGGGCTTCGACGGTTCCGGAGGTTTTGGTGGCGATCTCGATCTTGCCGTCAGTGGTGGTGACGGGACCGACGGCGGTCTTGCCGCCTTTCAAGCTGACGTGCAGTTCCTGGTCAGTCTTGATCTCCTGAATGGCGGCGAACTTGATCGTGACGTCGCCGGCGGCGTCGGTGTGGAGGACCAGCGATTTGCCGTCGGACTTTACGACGGTTCCGGTCAGGCGATCGCCGTTCTTCAGGGTGACCTGGTCGGCAAAGAGAGCGGATGAAGTTGCAACCAGCAAGATTAGGGTTAAGAACGAAGACTTGCGCAACACGACCTACCTCCAGATTTTAAGAGACGCTTGGAATTTTAGAGCAAACAGGAGACCGAGATACCCTGGAAGCTGGAGAACCAGATATTCGAGACGAAGCTGCGGAGCGGTAAACCCGGGGACCGAAACAGACCTGTACAAACGATTGAACGACTGAGGATCCACGCACACGGGTTCAGCCGCGGGCCAGGTTAGCTCTTGGTTTCAGGCTTCTTGTTCGGATCGGTCGATGCTTGTGCTGGCGGCTGTTCCTTCATGCCGTCCTTAAAGCCGCGGATGCCCTCGGCCAGGCCTTTTCCGAGTTCAGGCAGCTTCTTGGGGCCGAACAACAGCAGAGCGACGGCCGCTACGGCGAGCCAGTGCCAAATTGAGAACTCTCCCACAAGTACCTCCACGGAACCTTACTATTCCGGTGCCAACTTTGAGCATAAGGGAGCGGTGGGCGGAAGTCAAACAAGGGGGGAGGCTGCCGCCAATGTGGGCGAGACGCCCCCGCCACAGCCGCCGGGACGCCAGCGCTACCAGTGCTCGGACATTTGCGCCAGTTACCTCCGTGACCTTACCTCCCGGAGGCGGGACGGGCTATGTTGCTGATAGGAATTTCTGCAGGCGGACGAGTGCCAAAGCCGCCAGCAGCAAGCCAATTCGATCCATTCAACGCTTCGGGGAGTCCGGTGAAAGTTAAGGTCCTTCTGTCATTGCTATGCCTGGTGATCCTGGCTGTGGTTTCTGCTGCGCAGTCTGCCGGCGGTCAATCTATTGAAGTTCTGGCCATTGAAGACCAGGTCAATCACATTGCGCCGGCGGCGCTGTCCGCCCGGCCCGAGCCCGTAAATACCACGCAGCTTGCCGCCTGGCTGATCGGGGCAGTCCCCAGCAACCAGCTTGCCCGGCTGGTGGCGCAGCGCGGGCTGGCGAACTTGCCGACTCGGAACGAGCTTCGCCAATTGGAAGCCGTTGGAGCCGGAAAAGATCTGATGAAGTTGCTCAGTTCGGGCAATGGCGCGCAGTCGGCGAGTGTGGGCGCGCCCATCCCGGACGGCCTGCTGAAGGCCGCGGGTGAAGCCCGGGAGCAGCACTTCCACGAAGCCGAAGGCGTGCTGCGCGAGGTGGTGACGGCGGACCCGGGGAATTCCGCGCTGCACTTTGCGCTGGGAGTGATCTACCGCCAGCAGGAGAAGTGGGACGAGGCTTACGACGAACTCACGCAAGCCACGCAGCTCATGCCCGAACTGCCGGAGAATCACAGCGCTCTTTCGTACCTTTTCTATCGCATGGACGATGGTCCGAACGCGATCGCGGAGGCGCGGACCGCCCTGAGCATCGATCCCAAGAACGCGGAAGCGTATCAATTCATGGGGCTGGCGCAGTATTCGAGCGGCCAGTACAGGGCCGCGGTACATGCTTATGGCGAGTCTCTGGCTCTCGATCCCGCCAACGCGGACACGTTTTACGATATGGGAATTGCGCTGCACGCTGATGGAAATCTGCCGAGCGCGATCCTCGCCTATGAGCAGGCCATTCGTCTCCGGTCGGACTTCTGGGAAGCGCATGCCAACCTGGGACTGATCCTGCACGAAGAGGGAAATCTGGCGCAGGCGGTGGCGGAATATCGCGAGGCCAAGAAGATTGCTCCCGGAGAAGCCTCAATTCGTAACAATCTGGGCAACACGTATTGCGATCAGGGAAAGTTCGACTCGGCGATTGAAGAGTTGAATGTGCTGTACCGCGAGCATCCGGAGTGGCAGCAGGGACACGCCTGCCTGGCCAGCGCGTACATGGCGAAGAAAAACTATGACGCGGCGGTGGGCGAGTTGCAATTAGCGGTCCAGGCCAATCCTACGGGGTCGACGGAGCACAGAATTCTCGGGCAGGCTTTGCTGCTCAACAACAAGCCGGAAGAAGCTTTGCGTGAACTGCGGCTGGCGGTGTCGCTTAATCCTGATTCCGAGATTGCGCATCATCTACTCGGGACAGCGCTGTTTCAGCAGCAGCAAGTGCATGCGGCGGAGAAGGAATTCCGCGAGGCGCTGCGGTTGAATGCCTCGGCGGACAATCATTATTCGCTGGCGGCCTGTCTGATGAGCCTGGACCGGTATGACGAAGCGCTGTCGGAGTTGGAGACGGCCACGCGGCTGGATCCGGAGCGGCAACTCTACCAGACGCGCAGGGAAGAACTGCTGAAGCTGATGAAGGAGCCGAAAGCGCGCTAACGGCAGAACTGGCCGCGGGCGCGAATTGAGGCGGGGTTGACCGCTTGGCCAATACCCGCCGGTGTACTACGGTGCGTAGGCGAAGCTGCGCGCGGTCCATACACTGGAAGCGAGCTCGAAACCCCATCGGGCTGCGCAAATCACAACGACAGGGGAGACCTCGGAATGGCGACGAATGCAACCCGAACTCAGCAGGCAACCGTCAACGCCGTGGTGCAGGCGGCTTTGGGGAAGGAAACGGGCTCGCGGCGCGCGGAGGGCGCGTCTCCATCCGGATCCGGATCGTCCTCGGCAGGAGCGGCGACCGAAACGCCGCGCCGAGTTTCGGGATACGGGTTGCCGTGCGCGAAATGCCATCTTTACTATCCTGCCGATCTGAATGTTTGCCCGACCTGCAAACACAATCAGCGGGTCTCGCCGGTCGCGCCCAAAGTTACGACCGGAGTTTCGCAGGCGGTGATTGATCCGATTCCGGATACGGAGGTCGTCGAGCAAGAGCGCGAGGAATTTCTGCGGCAATTCAAATCGCAGCTTATGGAGGCGCATGCCGGAGTGGTGAACACGCCGGAAGCCGTATGCAAGTTTGGCGAGCACCATTCCGGAGAGGTGGCCAGCGCGGAAATCTGCCAGGGCTGCTATGAGCGGCTGCAGGAGCGGCTGGATGTGTTCGAAGCGGCGCTACACCTCGAATTGAAAGAGGCTGCGCAGATTATTTATGACGCGGTGTGGGCGGACCCTTCCGATCCCAGCAAGACGTATCAGAATGCGGCCGCCGCGCTGCTGGCCGAGTTGCGGAAGCGCGCGGGGATGACTACCGTGCTGGGGCCGTTTCAGCCGTTGGAGCACTAGAACCGCTCTTAGCTCTTAGCTCTTAGCTCTTAGCTCTTAGCTCTCAGCTCATGCCTGCGACGCTATGGTCATTGCCATAGTCGAGCTTAATCTCAAGACCATTGTCATTCCGACCCCCGAGCGTCAGCGAGGGGCGGAGGAATCTCTCTTTTCTGGTTCGGTCGCGGCGCCTGCAGGAAACTCGCTACTCGACCTTGACTGCAACCCACCTCTTTCCCGCATACAGCTTGTACCCGGCGCCGTCTTCTACCAGCTTAAGCGGGACGGCGTGTTGTAGCGTTGCATCGGCTTGCGAGGCGGCGCTGAGTGCATCGTTATTGGCCACATCCATTACGACAAATTTTCCGTCGGCGGTGAAGCCGAATCCGTATTGGCCGGGGGGCAACTCGGATCCGTCGATGTTGAGCTTGGTTTCGGTGATCAGCATGCCCTGGTATTTTTGCTGGATCGCTGTCGAATAACCGGACGCATCGACCAGCGCGGCCAGCACCATTTTCCCGTCTGCGAGTTGGAGGCCCACGGCGTTGCGCAGTTGCACGGGAGCTTTCTGTCCACGAAAGAAATATTCTGCCGGAGTTGCTTTCTTGACTTCGTCGCTGCTGAGAATGTGCTTCGAAGCCTGTTGTGCCGACGCCAGTGTGGTGAGGGCGAGAGCGCCTAGGATTGCAGTGCGCAGGATGTTCATGATGGTTGGATCCTCGAGTTGAGAGTAAAAAGTGCTCGAGGGAACTGTAATCGTTCTGCCGGGCGGGTGCAAATTGGAGTGTGATTGCAGCGGCTGAAGCCGCGCCCTTTCAAAACCGACGATTTTGATTTGGGCGCAAGATTCGGATAGTCCGCCTTGGCTGGTTCGCCGTACGCTTTCCTTGCTATGACAACCAATGCCATACTCACTCTGGAAAGTTTATCGGCGATGTCTGCACGTCAACCCAAACCGGCGACTCAGCCAGCGCACGCGGCCGATTCTCCCGAGGCGGGTTCTCCCGAGAATGATCCGCGCTGGAAGGCGGTCGTCACCCGCGATGCCGCGCGCGATGGAGAATTCGTGTTCGCGGTTTCGACCACGGGCGTGTATTGCCGGCCATCGTGTGCGGCGCGGCGGCCGCGAAGGGAGAACGTTCATTTCTTTGTGAGGCCAGAGCTGGCCGAGCGGGCGGGATACCGGGCGTGCCTGCGCTGCCGGCCGAAGTCGGCCCACGGAGATACGGAGGCGGATGCAGTGAAGGCGATTTGCCGGTTCATTGAGCAGCATCTGGATGAGCTGCTGACGCTGGATCGGCTGGGAAAGGAATTTCATCAGAGCCCGTTTCATCTGCAGCGGCGTTTCAAGGCGGTGCTGGGCATAACACCCCGCGCTTACGCCGACTCTTGCCGGTTGCGGCTGCTCAAGCACAAGCTGCAAGCGGGCGATTCGGTGACCCGCGCGATGTATGACGCGGGATACGGCTCCAGCAGCCGCCTCTATGAAAAGACCGCATCGCAGCTGGGCATGACGCCAGACAAATATCGCCGGGGGGCGATTGCCGCGACGATTCGCTATACCTGCGCCGACTCGCCGCTGGGACGCATGCTGATCGCTGCGACGGAGCGCGGCATTTGCTCGATTCAATTTGCGCGATCGGACGGAGAGTTGATCGAAGGCCTGAAGCGCGAATTTCCGTTTGCAGGGCGCAAGATGGATAACGATGAAGGTGGCTTGAAATCATGGGCGGGCGCGCTGCTCCGGCACATGCGGGGGAAGGATCTGGATTCGAATTCGAAGCTGCCACTCGACATTCGGGCGACAGCATTTCAGCGCCGAGTGTGGACGTATCTCCAATCAATTCCGTTCGGGGCGACGCGCTCATACAGCGAGGTGGCGAAGGGAATTGGGCGGCCGCGGGCGGTTCGGGCAGTGGCGCGGGCTTGCGCGACAAATCCTGTGGCAGTGGCGATCCCGTGCCATCGCGTAGTTCGACAGGATGGCAGCATCGGTGGCTACCGCTGGGGCATCGAGCGGAAGAAAGCTTTGCTGGAGTTGGAGCAGAAGACGCTCTAGAGCAGTCTCTTGCCGTGAATGATGGCTGTCACCGTTATCTGGCCCGACTCCACGGCGTAAATGATGCGATAGCTGTATACAAACAACTCCCGGATTCTCTCGTCATCTAGCTCGGGCACTCTTCGTCCCGACAAAGGGAAATTCTCCAGCATTCGGATCGAAGCAATAATCTTACGAACCACTGCTTTGGCATAGGTGAGGGAGTCAGAAGCAATGTAGGTGCTATAGCTTCGAAATCCGCCAGAGCGCGCGGAGACCAGACTAACCGATGAGCCATTTGCTCAGCCGATTCTCGGCATCAGCTTGTGTCACCGTGCCCTGTTGGGCCTCGTCCAGCCCGCGCCGAACCTTTTCGAGGACGTAGAGGTGGTATTGGATATCCTCGAGTGAGCAATTCTCAGGCAAATTATGCAAGAGCGATTCGACTTGTTGTTTGGCGTTGCTCATGGCCTTCTCCACTGCGTAGGATAGCACGCAGCTGAGGGCTGTACGGCTGGGTGTTTGACTCGCCGATTTGACGGCGGTTAAATAGTGAGCAGCGGTACAGTTTCGTTTACTCTTTCGCGAGGGCGGGAATATGCGGACAGACGCGGCGATGCGGGCAGCAATCTTTCTTTCATGTGCTTTGATGTGCACTCTAATGTCGGGATGCGGCGGGAGCGGCGGGTCGAATATGGGCGGAGGAACTCCGCCGGCGGCGCCGACCATCTCCACCACGCCTGCGTTAAGTAGCGCCGTGATCGTGACTCTGGCCGACGTGTCCCCAAGTACAGTCATCTATTACACTGTCGATGGGAGCACGCCTACGCCCGCGTCGCAACAGTACCAGGCGCCTTTTCTGGTGGCGTCGAATCTCACAGTCAACGCCATTGCTGTATCCGGAGCATCCGACGCGCTCTTGATCAGCACGGTTGCCAGCCAGACCTTTACGCTGAATATCCCGTCAGGGACACTGGTGTGGAGTGACGAATTCACCAGTTCCAGCAGCACGCCGGCGCAGCCCAACCCTGCGGTCTGGACCTACGACACGGGCAACAGCGGATTTGGCAACGGCGAACTGGAGAATTACTGTTCCTGGGGATCGAACACGTCGCCGTGCAGCACGGCCGGTCCCAGCGAATATGTGGCCGCGTACCCGGGAACGGATGGGGTTTTGTATATCGTTGCACAACAGCCGTCGCCCCTCGTATACACCTCGGCGCGGCTGAAGACGCAAGGACTGTTCAGCTTTCAGTATGGCCGGATTGAGTTTCGGGCTATCGTGCCGGAGGCACAGGGCTTTTGGCCCGCAAACTGGCTGCTAGGCAATAACATCACAACCAGTCCCTGGCCGGCTTGCGGTGAACAGGACGTGCTGGAGCGGGTCAACGTGGCGCGGATACCGGATTGGAATGAAGGTTCGATTCACGGGACGGGTTTCACCGGCGGAACGGGGCTGGGTACTAAGTATGATTTTCCCACCGGGCAGACGGCGGGGGGCGCGTTCCACACCTACGGCATGATCTGGTCGCCGGGCAGCGTGGCCTATTACGTGGATGATCCCACCACCCCGTACATCACGTACACGCCCGCGAGCCTCAGCAGCGGCATGGTCTGGCCGTTCGATTCGGGGCAGAGTAATTTCATTATTCTGAATCTGGCGATCGGCGGGGGTTATCCGGGTTCGCCGGATAGTTCCACTCCGTTTCCGTCGGAGATGCTGGTAGATTACGTGCGGATTTATACGAACTAGCTAGGGCTCGAAGGATGCGGTGAACGTGCTGTCCCTTGCGGGGCTTGTTCTTCATGTTTGCGTCTACCCGGCATTTCCGTGCCGGGCTCTCCCATTTCGCCGCATTCGCGGCTGGCGCTTGGGGATGACAAATTTAAATTTGAAAATACTTTGGTGGATGCATTAGCTGGCGGGCCGTTTGCCGGCTACTACGGTCCAGTTCACGAGGGCGAGCGCGACCGTCGCGGCTACGATCAGAGACTGGCTGCGGTCGACTTGGGTCAGCAGTGCGGCGCACATCAGCACGGCGAGTCCCGCGAGGAGATTTCCTGCGGGTAGGCGGAACCGGGCTTCCCCCGGTTGTTTGCGCCGCAGAACGGGCAACGCGGCGCAGCACACGGCGTAATACAGCAGGCGGGCGACGGCGGAGAGGGTTACATTCCATTTGAATTCGCCGGTCAGGGCGAAACCCCAGACCAGCGCCGCGAAAACCAGAATCGAAACGTACGGCGTGTGAAAGCGGGGATGAATCGCGGCGAAGGCTTTGGGGAAATCTCCCTGCTCGGCCAGCGCGAAGGTCACGCGGGGCATGGCGAGAATTTTTGCGCTGAGATATCCGTAGAAAGAAATCAGCGCGCCGACGGCGACGAGGCCAGCGCCGAAGGAACCGACGGCGATCCGGGCCACGTCGGCCAGCGGACGGTCGCTGTGCGCGGCGTCGGGAAGAACTCCGACCACCACCCATTGGATGAGGGCATAGGTCGCAGTGCAGACGACGAGGGCGATGAAAAGCGCGAAGGGAGCATCGCGGCGAGGATCCTTGGCCTCGCTCATGGGGGCGAGCGCGGTCTCGAATCCTCCATAGGCGAAGACGAGCAGCAACACGGCCTTTAGCCACTGGCTGGTCGTGACGGCTGCGGGCGCAACGGAAGAGGCTCCGGCGGGATGCGCGTGCAAAACGAATAATCCCATGGCAATCACGGCGAACAGCGGTAACAGTTTCGCCGCGGTGAAGAAGTTGCTGACCTGCGTACCGGCGCGCACGCCCCGCACATTAACGAATGCCAACATGCCGACGAGAAGCGTGAGGATGAGCGCGCGCGGCAGCGGATCGCGGGCATGCGGCCAGAACTCGCCGAGATAAATCACAAACAGATTGGCGTTGGCCGCGGGGGCGGCGACCTGGCCGAGGAAAAGCATCCATGCCATCTGAATGCCCATCCCGCGGCCGAAGGCCGCGCGAGCGTAGAGGTAGGGGCCTCCGGCTTGCTGAAAGCGCGAGGCGACCTCGGCGAAGCAGCCGAAGATTACGGCCATGCCGACTCCGGCCAGGAGCACGGCGAGTGGGCTTCGCTTTCCCAGATAGCCGGCGACGGTGGAGGGGAGTCCGAAGACGCCGCTGCCGATGATGGAGTTGATGACCAGCGCGGTCAGGCTCCAACGGCCGATGGCGCGGAGGAGTTGGTCAGCGGTGTTAGTGGGCCGGGTTTCTGGCACGGCGTGGTTTTATCACAAGTGCTGCCAGTTGTGCGCGCGGGGCGCGCGGCTTCGCCCCTTCGACTTCGCTTTGTCGAAAATCCCCACTTCTCGCGCAAAGGACGCGCGAGAAATGGGGCACCCAAGGATTTTCATTTTCTTTGGTGGGCCAACGGCCCATGTGCACTCAGGGCAGGCTTTCGCTCGACCGACGAATGCGTCCGTCCCCACAGGAGCCGGATGTGACTTTGGACGGGGAGCGAGTGCACTAATGGGCGCGGTGGAAACGTTTCGACTTGGGACGGACGGTGGCGACCGTGGGTGAAATACGCTTTGTTCAGTGCGTGGAAAGGCCTGCCAGTGGCGGGGTTTGGCTGGGGTGACCTTTGCCGATCCAAAGTAATGTCGAGAATTACGAAAGGCGCATGCCCGTGGGACATCTATTCGTTGCGCGGCGCCGATGAGATGGTGGGTGAGCAAACCGAATGGCCATACACGACATGGACGACCTTCATCTCCGCATCGCGCGCGTCACCGAGGATCTGAGAACGATCCAGCAGGAACTGAACTGCGCCGCCATGCAGGCCCCGAGCGATCCGGAACTGATGGAATCGCTGAACTCGCTGGCCGAGACGGAGCCCATCGACACGCTGCGTTCCGCGCTCGACCAGATGCGCCATTTCCTGTGGTTCTATTCGCAAGTGATGAGCAACGAACCCGAACTCGGCGACAAATTGCGCCAGGCGAGCGCTGCGAAAACTGCGAGTGACGAGACGCCTAAGACAAAGACCGGAAGCTCTTTCCTGGATAAACTGTCGCATGCCGATGAGGCCATGCTGTTGCATCATCTGGCGGATGCCCGACGCCGCAAGCCCAACTAGATTCCGCCACCCCAAGGCAAATCACCCATCGACGAGTACGGTCTTACAATCCGCGCCCGCCAATAATTGTTTTTAGTACTTCGCCGCCCGGAGTCAGCACGGTGAAAGTGGCTTCAGCGCCCTTGGCGAGCGTTCCGTGATGTGCTGCCAAGCCTGCGGCGCGCGCGGGATTGAGCGTTGCGGCCCGCACTGCATCGCGCAGGCTCCATTCGGAAAATTTCGTCACGTTGCGCACCGCGCGGTCCATGGTGAGGACGCTTCCGGCCAGGCTGCCGCCCGACGTGCAGGTTCCGTCTTTCACATCGACCTCGATCGGCCCGAGTTGGTAGCGACCGTCCGGCATGCCGGTGGCGGAGATTGCGTCGGTGATGAGCACGGCGCGCTCGCGTCCTTTCGCCCGCAGGAAAAGTTTCACCACGACTGGGTCCAGGTGAATTCCGTCGACAATAATGTCGGCCGTCAACTGGTCATTGCTGAGCACCTCGCCAATGATGCCGGGGTTGCGATGGTCGAGCGGGCGCATGGCGTTGAAGGTATGAGTGGCGTGGCGCGCTCCGGCCTTGACAGCGTCCTGGGCGATGGGCATTTCAGCGTCGGAGTGGCCGATGCTCACGCAGATGTTGCGGTGCGCGGCCTCGGCAATGACTTCCAGGGCACCGGGGATTTCCGGCGCGATGGTGAGCATGCGCACATGGCCGCGTGCTGCCTGCCAAAGCCGATCGAAAACTTCGATGGTGGGCGCAACCAGATTTTCCGGGGGATGCACGCCGCGGCGCTTGTGGCTGAGAAACGGCCCCTCGAGATGAATGCCTAATGGCCGGGCCTGCGCGGGATCGCCATTCTTCTCGCCGGAGCTGGGAGTGGCGGCGGCTTCGATCGCGTCGGCCAAACGCCCCAGCGCCACGCAGGTTGCATCGAGCGGAGCGGCCACGGTGGTCGCGAAATATCCAGTCACGCCGTGGGTGGCGAGGAATGTGCCAAGGCGGGGAAGATCAGACGGCAAGGCGCGCATGAGATCGAGCCCGGCCCCGCCGTGGATATGGATATCAACAAAACCCGGAGCAAGCACGGCATCGCCGAAATCGACCACCGCAGTGTTGGCCGGAACTTCTTTCGCGGAACGCGAGGAGATCTCTGAGATCCGGCCGTCTTCGACGACGAGCAGAGGATTCTGAATCTCCTCGACCGGAGTGTAGAGTCGGCTGGCGGTGAATGTGGTTTTCATGAAGGGTGCGCTGAGAAAATCTATCGTAGCCGTATGCGATGGTT
>Ga0210400_10001660_pt1 | contig 21744 bp, 17 predicted proteins | sample IncBWH26MmetaG_FD_155456 | JGI IMG/M metagenome (GOLD analysis project Ga0210400, IMG submission 155456) | Forest soil microbial communities from Barre Woods Harvard Forest LTER site, Petersham, Massachusetts, United States - Inc-BW-H-26-M | ecosystem: Environmental > Terrestrial > Soil >...
AATCAGAATTGTGAAAAACAGAGTGACTGCGGTAACGAAAAAATACAAATGGTCCACCGACTGCGCGATCGTGGAGGCCTGGTCGGGCCGGATAGGGACTCCTTGCATTAGAGGTTGGTCCTTTGCGATCGCGCTCTCATCGCACATTCACTCCCACAGCCGGAGGCCCGTTCGGATGATTGCGTTCGCGGCGGAACATCACGAACATGAAGATTCCCAGCACCAGGACGGTGAGAAGCCCGGCCGCGCGCACGACGTTCATCACGATGAGTCCGTATTTTCCGGTCATCGGATCGTACTGGTAGCAGTACAACAACGCGTGGTCGGTCGGAGTACCGATTTTTCCCTCCGAAGCCTCGACCAGTCCGAGACGAAAATCACGAGACGGATACTGCACGCCGTAAAAGTAGCGGGCGATGCGCCCGTGCGGCGTGAGCACCATGATGGCAGCCGCATGCGCGTATTGCCGGCTCGCCGAATCGTACGCGTAGTGAAAGCCAGCCGCCTGTGTGAGCGCGTCAATCGACGGCTGGTCGCCCGTCAGAAAGTGCCAATTTTCCCTGGCTCCGGGCCGCCCGTACTGGCCTGCGTAAACGTCTCGTTTCGCCTTCGCCAGCGCGGGCGTGTCTTTGGGCTCGAAACTGACTGTGATTGCATCAAAGTCCTTGCCAAGGTCCAATGAAATCGCTTTCATCGTTCGCAGTTCGCCGTTGAGGACTTCCGTACACAGCGCCGGGCAATCGAAGTACACCAGCGAGAGCACGACCGGCTTCTTCCCGAAGTAATCGCCCAGATGCACGGCCCTGCCATTCTCATCGCGCAAAATAATTTCCGGTGGAATCGGCTCGTTGAGGCGCTGCGCGATGTTCACCTCGCGCAAAATCGCCGCTGCACCACTCTGTTGCGCGCGCGCGGGAAGCGCAAACAAAGCGATTGCCGCGATGGTAAGTGCCGCCGTGTTTCTTGTGCTCATTGTTTCGCGCTCCCTTTCGACGCCGATTTTCCTGTATCGTCAGAGGTTCCATTTGCTGATACAGCGGGCGCGACGGGCAATCCCTGTTTGAGCAGCATTTCCATCGAGCGCTCGATGGGAACGCGCACCGTTCCGTCTTCCCGATTCTCCCAGGAGTATGACTCGAGCGAACGCTCTTGCTCTGCACGGAATCTCAGCAAATCCTGGCGCGGACTGACTTGGAGCTGAGGGCCGGGGGGCAATTGCCGCGTTTCGGCAAATGGCGACGCGGGCTCACGATGGGCGTAGCCGACTGAAAAATACTTGAACAGCCCCCAACATAGAAGCGCCGTGAAGACGAGCACGAGGCCCAGGACAACCAGAAAACCGAAAACACCGCGCACATTTGCATCGCGCGTCTCGTAACCAGGCGAGACCCCGGGAGCGTCATGCGATTTATCCATGCTCGACGGCATGCTCCGCCACTCCTTCCATGCGCGGATCGTGCACCGGCAATATCGGCATCTGCTGCAACTGCCAGGTGAAATACGCGAGCCAGACTCCTCCCATGCCAAATGGAAGCAGCACGTTCATCCATGTCAGGCGTACATCGCCACCGCCGAACGCCGGCAAGACCATCCAGTACATGTCCACCAGGCGCATCAACAAAACCAGCCCAGCCACTAACAATAGCGAGGGTGTTCTGCGTTTCACGTTACGAAACAACAGAAGAAAAAAGGGCAGCGCAAAATTCAGAAGGACAAGCACCAGTCCGACGCGGCCCCAAATTCCCTGCATGCGCCGGATGTACCAGGGAATTTCCTCGTTCAGATTCCCACCCCAGATGATCAGGAATTGCGAGAATTCCAGATAGGCCCAGAGCATTACAAAGGCCAGCAAAAAACTCCCGAGATCCTGGAAATACGAGGGCCTCACAACTTCCGATAGAGGCTTCCGATCGGAGAGCCAGATCAGCATCATGATCGAGAACGCCAGCGCCGCAAGCGCCTGGCCCACCATGAACAACAATCCGTAAATTGTCGAGTACCAGCGCGGCTCGAGCGACATCACCCAATCGACCGACGCGAAGGTAACCGTCAATCCGTATAACACCAGCCCGCCGCCACTCAGTCCCTCCATGCGTGCCCATACTGAAGCATCTCCACCAGCATCTTCGGCACGAGACAGATTTTTGAGCCAATACACGAGAAAAAACCAGCACGCAAAATAGAAAATCGTTCGCGCGATAAAGAAGCCGGAATTCAAATACATGTGTTTGGCAACAATGACGGGATCGCTCTGTCCTGGCTGCGACCAACTGTAGAGCGACTTCATCCCCGCCAGCAGGGGCAACACCGCAACAGCCATTAGAGGAAGCGTTCGGCTGCCCGCTTCCAGGATTCGCCGGATCACCAGAGCCCAGTTCCCGCCCGTCAAGTGCTGCATCATCAACAGCGCCAGGCAGCCCAACGTGATACCGATCCAGAACAGGAATGCCACCAGATAGGACCGGAAAAATTCCCCGCCGTCGCGAAGTCCACCGACGATACAGACAGCGAGGAGGATGCCGCCGATCGACACGAGCCGCATCGGCAGGTTCTCGAACTTCACCATGTTATTTCCGGCTTCACTCATCGTGATTCGTCCTGCAATTTTTTCCGCTCCTCGGGTGGAACATCGTTGATCGATGCCTGCCGGCTGAGTTGCAGCGCCCGGATATATGAGATGATCGCCCAGCGGTCACGCGGCGCAATCCGGTAACCGTACGGGTACATCGCGCCAAACCCATTTGAAATAACGTCGAAAAAGTGTCCCGCCGGCGCCGAGCGCAACGAGGCTGAGTGCAACGATGGTGGGTGGCGGAAACCCCGCTGCACGATCATGCCATCGCCATCGCCGGCCATACCGTGACACGGCTCACAGTAAATATTGAAGCGCTCCCGGCCGCGTTCCAACACTTCGCGCGTGACCGCAAATGGGAATTCGTCCACCACCGTGCCGTTCACTTTTCCCGTGTACAGAAGTTCGTGCGGGCCCGTGGCCAGGTCGCCGCGTGGAACAGTTCCGGCGACGGGCATGCGCGCGGATTGGCCGTCCTCAAAGAAATCCGCCGGGTCGAATGGGTTGTAGCGCGGCTGCACGTGCATGTCCTGACGGCAACCGGCGCACAAGGCCAAAAGTCCGGCAGCCGCAAATATCCAGACTCTGGCGAACCGATTCGCGCGCTGGAAGCTTTCGACGAAACCGGCAAAAACAGAGATCCTTCTTGGCTCCGCCGCTCGGAATGATACGCGTATCGAGTTGTTCCACACGCTGCTAAGCCTCAATTTCGGACACCTCGCGCGCGGTCAGCGTCTCCAGGAATTGCCTGGTTCTTTCCGGGTCGAACAGCGGATCGCGCGACTTGATGCAAAGGAAAAACCTGTCGCGCGACGCTAGCGCAAATCGCGGCACGTTGAAGACTGGATGATATGGCGTGGGCAGGCCGTTCATCGCCAACATGCCAAATACGGCCGCGGCCGCGGCAGACAAAATCGTTAATTCAAATGTGATTGGGATGAAGGCGGGCCAGCTATTGAGTGGCCTTCCGCCGACGTTAATGGGATAGCTGATCACCGCGCCGTAATACTGGAGAAAGAAGCCCGCGCATCCGCCAAGGATCCCGGCACACAGAACGACCAGCGGGAGACGCGTGCGGTGAAAGCCAACAGCTTCCGCGAGGCCTTCGATCGGGAATGGCGCGAACGCGTCGATGCGGCGGTATCCCGCACTCCTCGTGCGGTGTGCCGCCGAAAGCAGTTCGTCGGGAGTCTTGAACTCCGCCATCAATCCGTAAATCCTGTGCCTTTTCATGTCGTCGCGCGTGAAAAACGGTCCCGCCGAGAATTAGTCGGCGGCTTTTTTCTCCTCTTCGCTTACCAATGCCCGCATTTCAAAAATGGAAATCAACGGCAAGAACCGGATGAACAGGAAAAGCAGTGCCAGGAAGAGCCCGATGGTGCCGATCAGCGTCGTAATGTCCCATCGCGTCGGATAATACATTCCCCATGCGGACGGTAGGAAATCGCGGTGCAAGCTCGTGACCACGATCACAAAGCGCTCCAGCCACATCCCCAGGTTGACCACCATTGCGATCGCGAACAAAGCGCCCACCTTTGCGCGCACTTTTCGCGACCACAGAAATTGCGGCGTCACAATGTTACAAGCGACCAAGCACCAATAGACGATCGCATAAGGTCCCCCCATGCGGTTCAGGATCATGAAGCGCTCGTACTGATTGCCGCTGTAATACGCGCTGAACGCTTCCATCATGTAGCCGTAGCCGACGATCAATCCCGTGGCGAGCAATACCTTGCCCATATTGTCCAGGTGGCGCATGGTGATGAAATCTTCCAAGCCAAAAACCTTGCGCACGGGAATGGAAAGAGTGAGCACCATGGCAAATCCCGCATAGATGGCGCCGGCTACGAAGTACGGAGGAAAAATCGTGGCGTGCCATCCCGGAACGATGCCGTAAGCAAAATCGAAGCTGACGATCGTGTGTACGGATAGAACCAGCGGGGTCGCCAAGCCGGCAAGCAGCAAAGAAGCTGTCTCATGCCGATACCAGTGAACCGCCGAGCCGCGCCAGCCCATGGCAAGGAAGCCGTAAATGATCTTGGCGGGGCGATTCTTCGCGCGGTCGCGGAGCGTCGCGAGGTCCGGAAGCAGCCCGATGAACCAGAACAGCGCCGAAACCGTCGCGTAAGTCGAAACGGCAAACGCATCCCACACCAGAGGGCTGCGGAAGTTCGGCCACATCCTCATCGTGTCGGGATACGGGAACAGCCAATACGCCAGCCACGGGCGGCCCATGTGGATGAGCGGGAAAATTCCCGCGCACGCCACGGCAAACAGGGTCATGGCCTCGGCAAACCGGTTGATAGACGTGCGCCATTGCTGGCGCAGAAGCAGAAGGATCGCGGAAATCAACGTGCCTGCGTGGCCGATTCCGATCCACCACACGAAGTTGATGATCGCAAAACCCCATGCAACCGGAATCTGGATGCCCCAGATTCCCACACCTACCACAAAAAGATAGGTGACGGAATACAGGAGCAGCATCACCAGTGCAAACGCTCCGGCGAAGCCCAGAATCCACCACCTCGGTGGACGGCGGACCAAGACGATGGCGCTGATCTTGTCGGTGACGGAGGCGAAGTTATATCCGGGGGCGAGGATCGGCTCTTGCGGTGCCTGCTCCGCGAGTTTGTCAGTCGGGCTATCTGCCATATCTCATTCCACTCTAGACCGCGGCGGCTTTCTCGATCTCCGGATTCGGATTGCGCAACCGCGCCTGATACGTGGTCCGGGGGCGCGTGTTCAGCTCTTCGAGCAAGCTGTAATTCAGGTTTTTCTTCTTCATTTTGGAAACGGCGCTCTCCGGATCATTGATGTTCCCGAAAACGATGGCTTCCGACGGGCAAGATTGCTGGCACGCGGTGACAATTTCACCGTCGCGCACGGTGCGATCCTGCTTTTCGGCCTCGATTTTCACCGCGTTGATTCGTTGGACGCAGTACGTGCACTTTTCCATGACGCCGCGGCTGCGCACACTGACGTTGGGATTGCGCATCCCGAAGAGGCTGGGCGTCTCCCAGTCCGAGTAAAGACGGAAATTAAATCGCCGCACTTTATACGGACAGTTGTTCGAGCAATAGCGCGTGCCGACGCAGCGGTTGTAGACCATTTCGTTCAGGCCTTCCGGGCTGTGGACTGTTGCCGCCACCGGGCAAACGACTTCGCATGGCGCGTCTTCACAATGCATGCAGAGCAAGGGCTCGTGGTATGTGTGCGGGTCGTCGACATCGCCTTCAAAGTAGCGGTCGATGCGAATCCAGTGCATCTCGCGGCCAATCATGACTTCTTTCTTCCCGACCACCGCGATGTTGTTCTCCGCCTGGCAGGCCACTACGCAAGCGCCGCAGCCGGTACATGCGTTGAGGTCTATCGCCATGCCCCAGGAGTAGCCTTCGTATTTCAATTCGGGGTATAGCGACAGCGGATTTTTCACGACGTCAGCTTGCGCGAATTGCGGATTCTTGTGGTACTCGTCGAGCGTCGCGACCCGCACGAGGTCCCGCCCCTCCATCGAGTTGTGCGTCTGCGTCGCGGCCAGCGCCCATTTGGCGCCCGTCTTTCGAATCTCAAGTCCTGAGCCGATCCACGGCGTGGCGTACGGCCGAATCCAACCCGCGTCGAAGCCCGCGCCTGTCCCCACACGCCCCGCACGCGTCCGGCCATAGCCAAGAAATACGGTCACACTTTCATCCGCATGGCCGGGCATCACCCACGCCGGAGCAACGATGGTCCGGCCCTGATACTTCAGTTCGACTGCGTCTTCACTTTTGAGTCCCAGGCGCTGAGCTGTTTTTGGGCTCATCATGGCTACGCTGTCCCAGGTGAGTTTTGTAAGCGGCTTCGGCAATTCCTGCAGCCATCCGTTATTTGAAAAGCGTCCGTCCCAGATCGTTGGATCAGGACGAAAGATAATCTCAAGTCCTTGCTGGGTCGCTGCGGCAGATTCTGAGCCAATCCCGGATTTCATGGAAACTTGCTTGGGAGGAAATGCCGTGTCGGCCATCACTCCATCGCGCAGCGTCCTCTCCCAAAACGCATCGAAGTGTGGAACGCTGGTCTGTTGTGCCTGCCAGAATTCGCGCACGATATCGTGAGAAGGTTTCCCCGCTTGCCCGTTGAGAAACGCAAGAAAATCGATGTCTGATTTTCCACTGTAAAGGGGGGCGATCAGTGGTTGAATCACAGAAATCGTGCCGTCGTATGCCCTGGCATCACTCCATGATTCGAGCGAGTGCGTCTGGGGAATATGCCAATGGCATAGCGCCGAGGTTTCATCTTCGTAGAGGCCTAGCCGGGCGCTGAACTTTACCTTCGGCAGCAGTTCGCGAAAGCCCAGATCCGCTGGCGCGTCATAGGCCGGGTTACTGCTGAGGATCAATAACGTAGTGACCTTGCCGTCGCGAATGTCGGCAGCCAGTTCACCAATCGATTGCCACTGGTCGGTCGGCGATTCCTCAATCGACTGCGTGAAATAAATCGTCTTGTCGAAGTTTCCGAGGGCCTGATTGATTGCGTGTACGAGGGCATGCACGATCGCAGGCTGATGGTCGCCTACGACCACGAGGGACGCACCTGCATGCTGCTTGAGGTCACGTGCGAGCGCCGGAATCCATTCCGGAGGCACAGTCGAAGTCATAGCAGGGCCCGCAGCGACGGCCAAACCCAGTTCTTTCGCAAGGGCCCGCGCGAAGGCTTCCATTTCCGATGCGCGCATTCTCACTCGATGATCGCCCATTGCGCCGGTATTGGTTGGCGTCGACTCCACGGCGTACAGGCGGTTCATCTTCGATTCGGCATTCTCCACGCGGCGCTTTCGTGAAAATTCGCGCGCGTACCGGACGCTTCCGGGCCCGCTCGTAAGCAGATCCGAGTCGAGCGAGAGGATCACTTCTGCGCGATCCACGCGATACACGGGATTTACTATCTCCCCGAATGCGATTTTCGCCCCTTCGCGGACATTGTCGCGCCCCACCGATTCGTACTGATGCCACTTCGCGGACGGGAATGTCTTGAGGAACATGCGGATTTGCGCGCCAAGCGTCGGAGAAGTGATCGTGGGCGTCAAAAGCCTCAGTCCTGACCCACCGGAGCCGCTTTCGCCCGCGAGCGCGGCGGACAACTCGTTCTGGAACTCAGTCCAGCTCCCAATGCGCGCATCGTGAATTTCCGCTTGCGAGCGGTCCGGGTCGTACAGCCCCAGGATCGAAGCCTGCGCAAAGGCGTCGCTCGAGCCCAGGTTGGCAGGATGATCGGGATTGCCCTCCACCTTTGTGGGCCGGGCCATGTGACTTTCGACCAATATTCCGCTGGCCACGCCGCCAAGTGTCACCGCCGTCGCGTAAAACAAGGGCTTGCCAGGGATGATCTGCTCCGGCTGGCGCACGTAAGGGACGATCCTTTGTGTCGGAAGCTTGGTGCATCCGGTGAGCCCAGCGAACGCCGCGGAGGCGGCTATCACTTTGAGCAGTTCACGCCGGTCGAGTGTCGCGCCCGGATCGTTGGCCCCGTGCGGAAACTCATTCTCGGCATGGTCGCGAAATTCGGGCGTATCAGCGAGCTCATCCAGGCTACGCCAAAACCGAGGGGTGTTTCCCTCGCTCGTTGCGTGCCGGAGCGCTGCGATGTCAACATCCGGCCCCACCCCGTTCTTCTTCCCTGTCCCCATCAAGATCCTTGTCCTCGCAGGCTCCAAGTAGAGCCTCTTGTTTACTTTAACGGTGGCACGTCGTGCAGTTCGTCAGCTTCTGCACTTTGTATTCCTTCATAAGTTGGCGGCCAAGAACCAATTGATTGCTGGGCGCCTGGTAAAACGCATTGAACACTTCTGAGCGCGGGCGAAGGTAATTCTCTGGCGCATTATGACAATCGAGACACCAACGCATATAAAGCGTATGCTCCCGCCAGGTGATGTTCATTTCCGCAATGGGGCCGTGGCAAGTCGTGCAACCCACACCTTTCGCCACGTGAATGCTGTGATTGAAGTACACGAAGTCGGGCACGGCGTTCACTCGAGTCCAGGAAATCGGTTTGGAGTCGCTATAGCTGGCTCGCACGGGTTCGAGCATTGCAGAGTTCGTCCAAATCTGCGAATGACAGGTCATGCAAGTCTCCGTGGGCGGCATTCCTGCAGAGGAAGACACTTCCACCGACGTATGGCAGTACCGGCAATCCAGGCCCAATTCTCCCACATGGTGTTTGTGGCTGAATGGGACTGGTTGAGGGCGCGCGTTATGCGCTTCAGTGACGTAGGACGTGTTATTGACGACGTCCACGGCAAATCCCAATAGGGCAATGAGGATCACCGCGCCATAGATGCTCAAGCGCGCAATTGTATTTGTGCTTCGGTGAAATATCTGAGCCATACCAGCGCCACTCGGAACCCTCACCGAGGGTGGACAGCCTAGACGGTCTTAGCGCCTCTCTGTGAACCGCAATGCGGTCCCGATTTTGCGGGTGACGGCGCGCTCGACCAGTGAAGGGGTTGGCAGTTCGGGGTCAAACGTTGAACGTCTATGATAATTTCCACCGAACCACTAAAGGCACTTCTATAATTCCAAATATATATATTTTCGACCGACAGCCCCCCGCAACAATCACTATAGCAGCATTGCAAAAATAATTTCAAATTTTCTGTTCGTGCAAAGATAGTGAAGGTCATACTGCCTTACGAAGTACATTGCGCACCTGGCGCGGCAAGCAACCATGATGTAACGCCACAAAAGGCGAGCGCATCCAACACATGTAGTGAGGGGTTGGCAGTGTGGGCCGGTCCCCTTCCGCTAACTTCTGGGGCGGAGCGGATTGGCCACCACCAGCAAAAAAAAATGTGGATCGTCCGCATCGCGCTCAATCGGCCGTATACCTTCGTTGTGGCCGCTTTGGCTATTATCCTGATGACGCCGATTGTGTTGCAGCGCACCCCGACTGACGTTTTCCCCAACATCGACATCCCAGTGATCAGCATAGCCTGGAACTACTCCGGACTATCCCCGCAACAAATGGAAGACCGCATCGTCTCGCCTTTTGAACGCTTTATGACCACGGTGGTGGATAACATCGAACACACCGAATCGCAGACGGTAGGGGGGCGCTCGGTAATCAAGTCATACTTTCAGCCCGGGACAGATGTTCATGTGGCGCTTACGCAGACCAGCGCCATCGCGCAAGCCATGCTTCGCCAGTTGCCCCCTGGCATTTCCGCTCCGCTCCTCATCACGTACTCGGCTTCGACTGTGCCCATCTTGCAATTGGGAATGAGAGGCCAGGGCTTATCCGAACAGGAGTTATTCGACTTCAGTGCGAACCTTATCCGCAACCAACTTGCGACAGTGCCCGGTGCTGCGATTCCGTGGCCTTACGGCGGAAAACCGCGCCAGGTGTCGGTGAATTTGGACATTCCGGCGCTGCAGGCGAAAGGGTTGTCGCCAGTAGATGTTATCAATGCTGTCTCCTCGCAGAACCTGGTGCTGCCTTCCGGTACGGTTAAGTTGGGTTCGACTGAATTCAACGTGGAGATGAACGGGTCCCCCAACACGATTGCCGCGCTCAACAGTCTGCCGATTAAAACGGTGAACGGAGCGACGATCTACGTGCAGGACGTCGCCGTTGTCAGCGACGGTTTTTCGCCGCAGGTCAACATCGCGCGCATGGATGGACAGCGCGGCACGCTGCTGGCTGTCTATAAGACAGGCAGCACTTCGACTTTGGACGTCGTCTCGCAGGTCTACGCCAAGCTGCCGCAAATCAAGAACCTTCTCCCCCCGCAACTGGTGATCACACCCCTATTCGATCAATCGATTTTCGTGCGGGCTGCCGTGCAGGGAGTGATTCGCGAGGGATTGGTTGCCGCCTGTCTGACCGCCCTCATGATCCTTCTATTCCTGGGGAGCTGGCGCAGCACATTGATCATCGCCACCTCGATCCCGCTTTCGATCCTGGTCTCCATCACGATGTTGAGCGCGCTCCACGAAACGATCAACCTCATGACGCTTGGGGGGCTGGCACTTGCCGTGGGAATTCTCGTGGATGACGCGACGGTGGCAATCGAGAACATCGAGAGGAATCTGGCGCAGGGCAAGGACACCGTGCGGGCAATTCTTGACGGCTCGCAAGAGATCGCGATCCCGGCGCTGGTCTCGACCTTGTGCATCTGTATCGTGTTCGTGCCCATGTTCTTCCTTACTGGTGTGGCGAAATTCCTGTTCGTGCCGCTGGCAGAATCGGTGGTCTTCGCCATGCTTGCGTCGTACGTCCTGTCGCGAACGCTGGTGCCGACGATGGCGATGTACCTCCTCAAGAACCACCACGGCGAGGAATACGCCACTGGCAACGACATTTTTTCGCGCGTGCAGCGGCAATTCGCGCACGGGTTTCAGCGCATGCGTGAACGCTATCGTAGCGCCCTGGCTTTTTGTCTCGAGCACGCATTGATGTTCATTATTTTGTTTTTGCTGTTCTGCGTCGCGTCAGCGCCGATCGCGTTGGGGTTGGGGCGCGATTTCTTTCCAAGCGTCGATGCCGGCTTGATCCGGCTGCATATGCGCGCCCGCGCCGGCCAGCGCGTCGAGGAAACTGCCCGGGAGGCGGACGGGGTGGACAACCTGATCCGGCGGGTCATCCCCCCCGAAGATCTTGGGAACATACTAGATAATATCGGCTTGTTCAACAGTACCGTCAACACGACCTATAGCAACTCGGGGGTAATCGGCGAGTCGGATGCCGAAATCCTCGTCGGTCTCAAGCCCGATCGCAAACTGCCAACCAAACACTATATTGACGAGTTGCGGGGGCGATTGGCCGAAGAGTTTCCCGGCACGCAGTTCTTTTTTCAGCCGGCGGATATGATCAGCCAGATCCTAAATTTCGGCGTGCCCGCGCCAGTCGATATCCAACTGATCGGCCCAAACGAAAAGGCCAACTATCAATTGGCGGAGCAGATTACCAACCGCATTGAGCACGTTCCGGGCGCGGTGGACGTCCATGTTCAGCAGCTGCGCTCTTACCCGGCGATATTCCTGGACGTTGACCGCACTCGGGCGCAATCAGTGGGCTTGAGCCAGCAGGACGTGGCCAACAGCGTCCTGCTCACGCTGAGTTCGAGTTTCCAGATCAATCCTTCGTTTTGGGTCAACCCTGCCAGCGGCTTCGAATACAACGTTGCCGTGCAAGTGCCACAATACAAGATCGACTCCATGCAGGCGCTCGATAATATTCCGATTTCCTCGGCATCCACTAAGACTTCACAGGTCCTTGGAAACATGGCGGCGTTGAGTGTCGTCGCTGAGCCGGCCTTGGTGACCCACTACGACAGCCAGCCGATGATTAACGTTTATGCCTCCGTGGAAGGGCGCGATCTGGGCGGCGTGGATACGGATATTCAAAAAGTCCTGCGCGATTTTCAAAACAAGCTTCCTCGCGGCACGCAGCTCATGCGTCGAGGGCAGGTGGCGACAATGGCCTCATCCTTTGCCGGGTTGAGCGCGGGCGTGGGCGTCGCCGTCGTTCTGATTTATCTTTTGATCGTTGTGAATTTTCAATCGTGGATCGATCCATTCATCATCATTACGGCCCTGCCAGGAGCCCTGGCAGGAATCATTTGGATTCTGCTGCTTACGCACACCACTTTGAACGTGCCGTCTCTAACGGGCACGATCATGTGCATGGGCGTGGCTACTGCCAACAGCATTCTGATGGTGTCGTTTGCCCGCGAACGCTTGAATGAAGGACTGAGCTCGGCGCAGGCGGCGCTGCAAGCCGGTTATGTCCGTATTCGCCCCGTCCTGATGACGGCGCTGGCGATGATTATCGGCATGGTTCCGCTCTCACTGGGACTGGGCGAGGGCGGAGAGCAGAATGCGCCCCTGGGCCGCGCGGTGATTGGCGGACTGGTCGTTGCCACGTTTGCCACCTTGTTTTTTGTACCCTGCGTGTTCTCCCTGATCCATCGGCGCCACAAACCAGGAACACGCACAGAAGTTGTAGCAGACATCGTTTCGTAAAAGAATTAGAATCCAGGAGCATAGCAGGGATGGCCGAAATCTCTACCGATCCGAATAACGATTCACTCGACAGAGCGAGTGCCAAGGCGACCAGCCCGGGCCGGGGTCCGTTGCTGCGTTGGTTTATCGTGGTCTCTTTGGTTTTTCTGGCGCTGGGGTTCTATGCCCTCCTGCAAAGGCGTTCCGAGCGTCGGGTGCTGGCGGAGCAGACCGAGCGAATGGCCGTGCCGTTCGTCTCGGTCATTCACGCGACACCAATCGAAGGTGAATTCGCAATGGTGCTGCCAGGGACGCTCAAGGCGTACGTCGAGTCTCCGATTTACGCGCGAACCAATGGATACTTGAAGAAGTGGTACAGAGACATCGGAAGCCACGTCAACAAGGGCGACCTCCTTGCCGAAATTGACACTCCCGAGATAGACCAGCAGCTTGCACAAGCGCGCGCCGACCTCACGACCGCCCAGGCAAATCTGGGCCTGGCCGGGACTACGACGACACGCTATCAAGAGCTGCTCAAGTCCGATTCCGTTTCCAAGCAGGAGGCAGACAATGCCAGTGGCAATTACGCGGCGAGGCAAGCGATGGTGCAGTCGGCGGATGCCAATGTGAAACGCCTCGAGGAACTTGAATCATTCAAGCGCGTGTATGCGCCATTTTCTGGCGTGATCACGCAGCGCAACGTCGATGCCGGTAATCTGATCAATGCCGGGAACGGCGGTACAGCGACCAAGGAAATGTTCGATCTCGCGCAAATCGATCCGTTGCGAGTTTTCGTTTCCGTGCCACAGTCCTACGCGCCGTCCGTTCACTTGGGCATGAAGGCATGCCTCGAATTGTCCGAATTTGCAGGACGCAATTTCTGTGGCCAAGTCGCGCGCACCGCAAACGCAATTGACCCAGGCACTCGCACGTTGCTCACTGAAGTGGGTGTGCCAAACCCTTCCGGCACACTGCTTCCCGGCTCGTATGCGCAAGTGAACTTCAACGTGAAGTTGTCGGGGCAGCGCCTCACTTTGCCCATCAACGCACTGCTCTTCCGCGCGGAGGGAACGATGGCGGCGGTGGTCGGCCCGGATAACCGTCTTAATCTGAAGAAGATTATTATCGGGCGTGATTTTGGCGCCAGCGTTGAAGTTTTGGAGGGAATTACACCGCAAGACAAGATCGTGATTAATCCGCCGGACGCGCTCGAGCAAGCTCAACGGGTCAAAGTCTCGTCGCAGAATGCAGAAAGCACGTCCAACTCGCCGGCATCTCCTCAAAGTACTAAACAATAATCCTGCCGAAAAAAAACGTAGCATCGTGAATCGTCTGCGCGAAGCAGGATTCCCGTCTTACCGCGCCCGGCCATATTGGCTCTTTGGTGAAACCTTTTTTCTTGAGCCAAGAGTCCATTTCGATCCTGGCGCGTCCATTGCGTATGGGCAGGAATGCCCTCCGGTATGAATATGTGATCTGACCCTACCTGCGGGGGCAGATCGCACGTGTCCGGAAAGGGCGCCTGCGCCAAAACATAAAGGTGGAAAAGGGGGTTCTATGACGTCTCGAGTTCTATCCCGTGGGCTCATTCTACTAACCGCTCTGGCGCTTTCACTTCCCGCCTGGGCGGCCCCAGCAAAGAAAGCTGTTCACATTCAGCAACCGCTTCAGGTGGGCGACGCAACTCTCGCTCCTGGAGATTACACCGTCCTTGTTGACGGAAACGAAGCCACATTTGAACGGGGACACAAAGTCGTCGCGAAGGTTTCCTGCGAGGTGAAGGACAGCGGCGAAAAATATTCCCAGAGCGCCGTCATTTACGCCAATACGGCCATCACTGAAATCCGGTTTGCCGGACAATCACAGGTGCTCACCTTTACTCCCGTGACGACCACTTCCACGCCCTCGAAATCTTCCTCTACTTCTGGAGATCGCTAACCGGATCATTGGCAATACCAGCAGGTCCGGCGTTCCAGCGCCGGACCTGACAGAATCCAGCCGGCTCCATCGTCAACCGCACGGATACGTAAATTTCCTGCGCCGCCCTCACTTGCGGCTTTGCCTCGTGCTTGCCGGAGTCATTGTCCAGTCCCAGTGCTGTCCGGCGGCCTCGACAATAGCCGGCACGTCTTCCTGCAGAAGATAGCGCCCTTGCACCAACTTCTTCGCGGCCGCTTCGACGCGGCTCACGTAGTCGGCGCGGCTGCTGTAGCGTTCCTCGACTGATAACCGCGGATCGTGACTCTTCTCGCGGTCACTGCGTGTTTTCTCGAACGGAATGTACGACCCGGCCATGGCAATGAGCGTTTCCGGTGCTCCGATTTGCTCGTTGCGGAAAGCCCATCCGGTATAGGTGCCAAGCGGAACCGCCTGCTCGGGCAGACGAAGGCCGCCAATATCGTTCCCATCACTGTCTACCTGCGGGACAATGAACGGCAGCACCGAGAGAGCGCCAGACAGGTCGGCGCGGAATCCGCCGGGCACGTGCAAGGGCCACTGCACGGCAGGCACATTGGGGAACTTGATGTCGGTCTGGGCGACCAGCGAGCCATCCGACAATTGAGGATGAAGGCTAGGCGGTGGTGCGACGCCTCGCCTGACCCACTGATCGAGGTCTGCGAGCAAGGCGCGCTGGGCCCATCGATAATCGTTCGGATTTACTTTCAGTGGTTGGGCACTGGTGTCGGCCGGTGGCCACGAACCGGGACCATGTTTCGTGCCGGCTAGCATGAAAATTCGCACGTTCGGCGGGTCGGACAAATCCTCAAGTCCGTCGATCGAAAGATGGCGTAATGCCGCCACGCGGCCCCGATCCCAATATTCAGACGCTGTGTCGACCAGGAAAATTTTTGGGTCCATGCCGGCAGGGACGCGCGCGCCCAGTCCATCTCGTTTCCCGGTTGCGGGATCGGTCGTCACTTCATAACGAATGGGAAATTTCGTTTGCGTGAACGATCCCAATTCATTCGGCAGGGCAAACCGCTCGTTGAAGCTTCCGAACGAGGTCCCTCCTGTTTGAATGAACAGAGCATCGATAGACTGCCTTCCCTGCTCGTCTGTGGTGAAACCTTCGTAGACGAGTTGACGCAAATATCGTCCGACTTGCGAAGCGCCGTACGTGTAGGCGTACCGCGCGTGAACGATCGCATCGGGGTTGTTCTTTGTGGCCGAAGCCATATCTCGAAGGGCTGCAAATCCAAGCCCCGCAACCGGCGGATTCTTGCTTTCGTAAGTAAGCTGGTACGTTTGCCCGGCTTTGAAGCCGCCCTTCACCGTGAGCCAATTGGGATCGAACAGCACCTGGCCATTTTCCAGGCGTCCAAATTGCCAGTCTTCGCGAGGAATTAAACGCGGCGCGGCGACCCAGCCTTCACGCGCGGTCAGACGGTAGGCGGGATCCTTGGGATCGAGTGGCGGATACGCTGAGGTGTTGTACTCGCTGGTGAACTCATATGACTCGGAAGCTTTGTCGGGAATGAACCACGGGCTAATCCACCCGGTGATTGGACGTCCGTTGTCGGTTGCGATGGGAGCCTCCAAGCCGACAAGATTCTTGTCCCGCGCCTTGCGCACCTCGAATTCCCAGCCGACCGCGACAACTGTGTAACCTTCGCGCATGAGTAGGCCATCGCCAAATTCGGAGTCCGTCGTCGGATCGGACGATCCCTTGGCGCGGTTGAATACACCCAGCAATCCCTTATTGCCGCGGTTGACCACGTCAAAAAACGCGACACCGTTGCCACGCGACGGATCTTTTGGTCTGAGAATGAAGAGATCGGCAGAGAATTCCACTTTACCCTCGCTATTCCGGGGCGCCTTGTCGAGGTCTGCGATGATCTTGTTGTGCGGGTTGCTCGGATCGACGGCGAAATAGACCTTGCCGGAAAGTTTTTCGTAGGCGCCAACTGTGCCAAAGGCTTTTCCGCCAAGCACATCCTGATGGCTGGAAATTTCGACCCGCGTAACCTCAGCGCGCGTCATCGCCGGCGCGAGAACCGCAACCAGCGCAATCAGAGACATCCCGAGAATGCGGCGCTTATATGCGTTCATAAATCTCCCCCCTCGGTTCAATCTTTCGTCAGTTATGTGCGGACCGTCAGATAGGCGGAACTCTACACCCGGCAGCCTCGCCTAGCAATGCGGATGTGTGTCGCCTAGCGGTACACCCATCACTGGTCTGCAGTGAATCACATGCGCGGATTTTACAAGGAAGTTACAAGAGACAGACATCGCCTCGACAATTCAATTGCTGCGAGCAAGGGATACTTCTCTCACTCTTAAGGCAACGCGTTAAAAAACGCAAGTCGCCACAAAAGAGAGAGGAGGGATTGAGATGTCGAGATTCACAAGAGCGGGAGTGCAAATTCAACAGCTCATTCGGTTCGGAGGCGTGGCCGCCGCAATTCTGACTGCCGGTATCATTCTGTCGACGGGAACCTCTTTGCGGGCAGATGGGCACGACCAGTTCAACAAGAAGGGTAACATCGTTATCGCCGATCAGTTCAATAACCGAGTCATTGAAATCGATCCAGAGACTCACAATGTCGTCTGGCAATTCGGCGACGGATCAGACAAACCCGGAGCGCATTCGATCGTCGGCACGAATGACGCGGAGCGCGTGGGAGAATTCACGCTCATTTCCGGCACGGGCATTCCAGCGGCTACTCCTGCTCTTCCAGGCTGCTCCGACTCTGTAAACGGCTGCCCGGACAATCGCGTCATCGTGGTGAATGAAAAAGGACAGATTGTTTGGCAATACGGCCAAGACGGCGGCGTTGCCGGTGCGGGCCCCAACCAGCTGAACGTACCTGTCGCCGCAACTTTTTTGCCAAACGGGAACATCCTGATTACCGATCAAAGCAACGAGCGGGTTATTGAGGTGAACCGAAAAAAAGAGATCGTTTGGCAATACGGCGTCACTGGCGTCACAGGTAGCGCTCCTTGCACTCCAGGTCTGACTCCTGGAGAGTTGAACAACCCTAATAGCGCAGAATTGCTTGAGAACGGACACGTTCTGATAGCCGACGAGAACAACAACCGCGTCATCGAAGTAGATCGCACCTGCAACATTATCCACACCTATACCGCAGGCAATACCGTCAGTGGCGCGGCATTCGCGAGCCGGCTTGAGAACGGGAATACGCTCATCACCGATTCAAACAATAGCCGCATTGTTGAAGTGGATGCGAACGATAGCGTTGTGTGGCAGTACTTCACTAATTCCAGGCCAGGTAGCATCGCATCGCCGTTTCCGACCCGCGCTGTGCGCCTGCGCGATGGGAATACCCTCATCAGCGATCAATTCAACAATCAAGTAATCGAAGTCACCCATGCAATGAATATCGTGTTCACCCAAGGCAGTTTCCTACTTGGGAATGGGTTCGATGAACTGAATGGGCCTTACGATGCCAAAGTGGTGGGTGATTTTACTGGATTGACCCATCCGCCGAAATTGAAAGATGGCTTGAGCGGCGAATAGGGCCAAATCCGAAACCGGACCTCTCAACCGAGCGGCGGGAGCGCTTTCTGTCAAAGCGCATCCGCCGCGGGTGCGAGGCGGCGCGAGTTTGATCCGCGGTTCGAGTGGATAACGGGTCTGGAGGGAGTGAACTATCACACGCGGGGAGTCTCTGCGCGGAGAAGCGGCAAAGCCCGATGAGTTGTTCACGCAGTTGCTGGGTGTGCTGAGTGCGGAAGACCTGATTACGTTGGAGCACGTGATGCAGCCGGCACGAAGATCAAGGCGCTGGCGAGAACCCCGAGCTGTCGCCGCGAAGGAACGGTTCGAGAGCGCCTGGAGCGGACGCGGCAGAGTATCGCGGAAGATGGGCGATCGCTGAACGAAAAGTCCAGTCCGAAACCCACGATGCATGCGAGCATCACGGCTCCCGGCCATATCCCATGCAAAATTCCTGGCCGCGAATTCTATTCGATTGTAAACGCGCTGTTCGGCGTGTTTGTGAAGCGCACTCCTCGTCTCCCCAGTGACCCTTCCCGTTGGCCAACGTCTGTGCGATCCGGGCGATGCTGCGGAAGCAGAATCAATCTCTTCCAGGGAAATGCGCATGCCGAGCTGCTGTTCCAACTGAAAAGCAACTCAAACAGTTGGAGCGAGTCGATGGCGCCGATTTCGATGAGATCGGAGTCATGCGAGGGCACATCGATATGGAGTTTCTCGGAGAAGACCTCCGCGACCTGGTCGGCAAGTTGTTTCAAGTCCAGCATCTTTAGTTGCCTTCAAAAATGACGCCGCCATTCTCAGTACCTTTGCGGGGACCTGCATTCACTGCCGGTGTGTGTTCCAGGCATTCCCCTGTTCGCAGTACTTCGGTCGCATCCACCAATTTGTTTTGTAGATACACTTTGCGTACGCAAATCCATTCGTCGGCGCAGGCTACGGCGATGCTGGAACCATCGATGAGTCCCACTGTGCCAGGCCTGGCTTCGGCCGGGGATCCAGTTCGGGCTGCTTTCGCGATGCCAAACTCACACTCGCCTTTCCGGACCAGAGGATGGCCCCACGGTGACAGGAATGGATAAAAATCACAGGCGCGCACGAAGTTCACAAGGCGCTGAGCGGGAAGAGACCAATTCATTCGGCTCCGGTGAGGAATTTCCGAGCCGAAGTATCGCCGTTGGCTCACATCTTGGGGAATTTGAGGCAAGCTCGCAGGATTCGCGTCTAGCGTCTCCAGGAGCCGTGAGACCATCGGCAGTCCTTGCTTGATGCACCGAAGGGAAACGGTAAGCCCCGTATCCTCTTCTGTAACTGGGAAGGTGGACTGGTAAACGATCGGCCCAGCGTCGATTTCGGCTGTCATCCGGTGCAGTGTGACGCCGTGGGTTTTCTCTCCGAAATAAAAGGGCCCAACATACCGGGTTCAGGCCTGCATACCTGGGCAGCGGACCAGGGTGAAGGTTAAAGCTGCTGAGCTTAGGCGCCCGAAGTACGTCTTTGTTAATGATATGCAGTGAGTGGACATTGAGGAGCACGTCGACATCGTCTGCTCTCACCTGCCGGGCGAACATCGGATCTTTGACGCTCTCCGCTGCCCAGGTGCGATAGCCGAGCCTCTCAGCCGTCTTCCAGAGCGTAACTGGACTACCGTACGCGGGCTTGGGTGAAGCAACCACCCCCCACTATCCGGTGGCCCGATTCCGCCATGCGCTGCAGCGCATGGATGCCGGCCGATTCTTCCCCCACCAGAATAATGTTCATGTGGATCTCGTCACAATGCTGTGCGTCTCTGGGCAGCAGAGTTGCCTTCCGCACGGGAGCGGGTTTCTTCTCGCAGAAAGAGTGCTTTGAGCGTGGGCCTGTCGATCTTGCCGTTTGTGTTCTTTGGTAGCGCGGAGGAGGCCATCCAACGGACCGGAATCATGTAGCTGGGAACGTGTTTTTCCAATTCCTTGCGCAAACTGCTGGGCGTGGGGTGCGAGCCCGGCTGCGCAACATAAGCACAGCAGATGAGCCAACCCTCAAAGCCCGCGCTTTGGATCGCTACGATGGCACTCTCTTGCAGACAAGGAAAGGACCTCAGGGCCGTCTCAATCTCACCAAGCTCGATGCGATACCCCCGGCTTTTTATTTGCGTATCGCTACGCCCAATGAAATGCACCAGACCGTCGCCACCTCGCCGGGCCAAATCCCCTGTGCGGTATATGCGGTCGTTGGGATTATTGCTACGCGGATCGTGGAAAAACGCGGCCGCCGTCTCTTCCGGATCACGCCAATAGCCGGGACTCAGTCCGACACCGGCGATGTAAAGGTCTCCCAGCTCACACGGGGGCACGGGCCGCAGATTCTCATCGAGGACAAGGAGCTCTTCTCCGTCACAGGGCCGGCCAATGGGGACGGTGGCCTTCTCCTCTGCCGGGCAGGCGGGGACATCGTAGAAACTGCTGGCGATGGTAGTTTCGGTAGGGCCATAGAGATTTGTAAAACGGACGTAAGGAAGACGCCGCATCCAGTAGATCAACGCCGGTGTGGGTAGCACTTCGCCACACCACAGGACGCGTCTCAGCGAAGGAAAATCGTTGAGCTTCACCGCGTCGAACTTGGCCATGTAGTTCAGCACAGAAGGAACGGAAAACCACTGCGTCAGCTTCGCAGTGCGGATGAACTCGGCCAACTTCCCCGGGACCAAGGCGGCTTCATGCGGCACCATGTGCAATTCGGCTCCGGCCGCGATCGCGCCGAAGACATCAAATGTTGAGAGATCGAAGTGCAAAGGCGTGTGACTAGAAAGGCGCTCTGATGAGTCGATACCGAAATGCCGAAGACCCCATTCGACAAAATGAACCACATTCGAGTGTGTAATGATCACCCCCTTGGGAATGCCGGTCGAACCGGAGGTAAACAGGATGTGCGCTGCATCCGCGCTCGAATTCTCTTGCGGGAGCGGGGTTGGCTCCACGCGCGCGAGGTCGTCCAAAGAAAACTCAACCCGAAAACTTGCTGCAGCGGGTTTCTGGGATTCCATCCAGCCCACGGAGATCCGAGAACGGAGAGAGTCGTCGTCTAGGATCTCGCAGAGCAAGGGGAGAACCGGTCCTGCTGCAAGGAGCCACCGGTTTTCGCAAGATTCCAGGATTTTGCGAATCCGCAGAGGTGGGCTTGTGGGGTCCACAGGTACGTGGATGCAACCGGCCTTCAAAATTCCGATCATGCTGATGATCGCCACAGGCGCCTTGGGCATCAAGAAGCAGACGCGATCACCTCTGTTAGAGCCGACGCCCTTGAGAGCGCGCGCAAGCTGGTTGCTGGCCTCCTCCAACTGACCGTAGGTTAGTTTTTCCGGCCCGAGTACCACGGCGACTGCGTTAGGGCGCCCTTCGGCTTGCCGCGTGACCCAGTCTTGTAGCAAACCCCTCATGAAGGTGTCCGTTCGGAGGCCATTTGGAAGACAGTCTGGACGTGTCGGAGTTCTTCGCGATTCGGTGGTATATCCAGAATAAACGTTCGATACCCAACTTGGAGATAGCGAGAGACTTCCTCGGAAGCGTCCTCATCGTTGCCGACAAGATATGGACAAAAGGTTTTATAATTTTCGAAAGGCCACACCCAGCAAACACCCTGAGCCGTTCCGAGTTCCCGAGCCATCTTGGAAAGCGCTGTATGCCACTGCGAGTCAGAAGCCTTCATGGCAAGTTCGTGCGCGATTTGTCCTTTGCGATCTCCCGGGAATCGCTCGT
>Ga0210400_10001661_pt1 | contig 21739 bp, 17 predicted proteins | sample IncBWH26MmetaG_FD_155456 | JGI IMG/M metagenome (GOLD analysis project Ga0210400, IMG submission 155456) | Forest soil microbial communities from Barre Woods Harvard Forest LTER site, Petersham, Massachusetts, United States - Inc-BW-H-26-M | ecosystem: Environmental > Terrestrial > Soil >...
CGCCCGACGAAAAGCGTCAGCCGGCGATCGTAATCAAGGGCAAGGCGAGCAAGCGATACCTGATGCCTTCGCGCGCTCACCTGATGGTTCAGGACGGAGACACGGTGTTTCCGGGCGACGTGCTGGCCAAGATCCCGCGCGAAACCACCAAGACCAAGGACATCACGGGCGGTCTGCCGCGTGTGGTGGAGTTGTTCGAGGCCCGCAAGCCGCGCGAGACTGCCGTCATCAGCGAAATCGATGGCGTGGTGCGCTTCGGCGAAGTGGCCAAGGGACAGCGCAAACTCTACGTGGCAGCCGATAACGGCACGGAGAAGGAATATTCCGTTCCGCGCGGCGTCCATATCAACGTGCAGGAAGGCGAGCGCGTCAAGGCGGGTGAACCGCTGATGGACGGGCCGCTCAACCCGCACGACATTCTGGCCGTGCTCGGTGAGAAGGAACTGCAGTCTTACCTGGTGAACGAGATCCAGGAAGTCTATCGGCTCCAGGGCGTGAACATTTCGGATAAGCACATCGAAGTGATCGTCCGCCAGATGATGCGCTGGGTAAAGGTCGAGGATGTGGGCGATACTCAGTTCCTGCTCGAACAGCAAGTGGACAAGTTCCGCTTTCACGAGGAGAACGAGCGTGCCATCGCGCAGGGCGGCAAACCAGCCACCGGGCGTCCGTTGCTGCTCGGTATCACCAAGGCGTCGCTCTCTACCGACTCGTTTATCTCCGCTGCCTCCTTCCAGGAGACAACGCGCGTGCTGACCGAAGCTTCGATTCAGGGAGCGGTCGATCATCTGCGCGGGTTGAAGGAGAACGTAATCGTGGGCCGCTTGATTCCCGCCGGCACCGGCATGGAATATTACCGCAACGTACGTCTCTCCCCGGAAATGGAAGAGGCTGCCAGCAAGGTGCAGGAGGAAGTATCGCAAGCCTACGAGGATGCCGAGCGCGCCCTCGAACTCATGCGTCACGAAGGCGAGACGGAAGAACTCGCCGCAGAGTAAGACGGAACGAATCGAACAGGGGCGACGCGAGTCGCCCCTTAGTTTTTTTGTTCGTGTGGGGACGGGCGCCTCGCGAGCCTGCCCTGAGCGAAGTCGAACGGTCCAAGCCGGGCGAAGCTCGGCAGTTGTTGGCAGCGATGACAATGCTGGGCTCGTATACGCTGGGCTCGTATAAAATGGCGAGCAATAGGACGACGGTTTCTTGCCAATGTCTTTAGCACTGGAACCACAGCGCCTGACCGGACAAACTCAGGATCGCAACCCTATGCCGGAGCCGATTCCTGGCGGACTGGTGTTAGCTCCGGCTCTGGGGCGCTTCTGGCGGTTGTTCCGGTTGTCGATCTGGCGTGCCTTCGAGCACGACGCTTTTGCGATCGCCAAAGCCTCGGCTTATTCTTCCATCTTCACTTTTTTCCCCGCCTTGCTGGTGCTCGGCTCGGTTATGGCTACGATTAACCGGGGCGAAGTCTACCTTCGCGAGATCTCCTACGCCCTGGGTACAATTCTGCCCGCCGGCAGCTCAACTGCGCTTTCCTACCTCAGAGGCAGCGCCGACCGGCCCGTCGGCCTGCTCATCACCACTTCGCTCCTAACCATCTGGAGCGCTTCCGGCGTCATCATTTCCTGGATGGACGGCTTTCGCCGCGCTTACCAGCTTCCCAAGACCTGGGGATTAGTCCAGGAGCGCTTGATTGCGATTTCGCTGGTCTTCATGGCGGGCCTGCCTCTGAGTTTCGCCACCATTCTGGTCGCATTCGGCAGCCGCATTGAAATGAGGATTTTGTTTTTGCTCGGACACGAGTTCGGACCGCTAATTCTGCTGTTGTGGGGCGCGATACGCTGGACCATCGCGATCCTCACCAGCATTGCCGTGATCCAGCTTATCTATCACAATGCGGTGCCTCGCACGCAGCCCTGGCACAGCGTTTTGCCGGGCGCTGTTCTTTCGACCGCAATGTGGCTGCTCTCCACCGCATTCTTCGGATGGTATTTGCAGCACTATACCGACTACAGCGTCATCTACGGTTCACTTGGCGTGGGCATCGCCCTGCTCCTCTGGATGTATCTGATCTCGCTGGTTGTGCTGATTGGCGCTGAATTCAACGCCATGCTCTTTCCTCGCGGTCTCACGAAAGTTTCGCCCCCGCGGGTAGACACCACAGCTGGATGATTGCGACGTCGCGAGCCGGCTCACCAGATCGCATCATTTGTGAAAATAGTTTAAAGGTGTTTTTGGGAGAGAGGATTCGCGACTTGAAAGAAAGCAAACTCGATCTGGTTGAAGGAGGCCTGCCGGCTTCTGGCCTCGCGCCGGAAGAGGCAACCGAACGCGGGCGCCGCGCAAAAATCATCTGCACGATTGGTCCGGCTTGTGATTCCGAAGATATGATTCGCGACCTGATGCGAACTGGCATGGACGTTGCCCGTCTGAATTTCTCGCACGGAACGCACCCTGAACATGCCCGGCGAATCCAGCGGCTGCGCCGCGCCGCCCATCATCTGAAGCGGACCATCTGTATTGTTCAGGACCTTCAGGGTCCGAAGATTCGTACCGGCCGCCTGAAGGATGGCAAAGCTGTCCTGCTGAAGGCTGGGACGGCGCTGACCATCACGCCGCGCAAGGTGGCAGGCACCGCTACGCTGATCTCCACCGATTTTGCCGGACTGGCGCGCGAAGTCGAGCCCGGAGCAAGGGTGCTTTTGTCCGACGGCCGCATTGAACTCAGAGTGCGCTCGATTCGCGGCGAAGATGTGGAATGCGAAGTCATGAACGGCGGCATGCTCGGGGATCAGCAGGGGATCAATCTGCCAGGAGCGGCGATGGCGATCCCCGCACTGACCGCCAAAGACAAGCGAGACCTCGAGTTTGGGCTGAAGCACGGAGTAGATGTGGTGGCGCTTTCGTTCGTTCGTTCGGCCGATGATATCCGCATGGCCAAGAGCCTCATGCGAGAGTTCGGAAAATCAGTGCCCATCATCGCCAAACTGGAAAAGCCGCAGGCCATCGAACGCCTGGAAGAGATTCTGGAAGTAGCCAACGGCGTCATGATCGCTCGCGGCGATCTGGGAGTGGAATTGCCGCCCGAGCGGGTTCCGATTATCCAGAAGCTGGTGATTCAGCGAGCGGGCGTGTGGCGCAGGCCAGTCATCACGGCGACTCAGATGCTCGAGTCGATGACCGAGAATCCGCGGCCCACGCGAGCGGAGGCGAGCGACGTAGCAAACGCGATTTTTGACGGCACCGACGTGGTGATGCTTTCGGGAGAAACTGCCAGCGGCCGTTATCCGCGCGAGACCGTGGCCATGATGGCGCGCATCATTCTTGAGGCGGAGGCCAGTATCGCCCACCTGCCGCCGCCAGGGCGCCGCCGCCGGGAAGATCATCGTTATTCGGTTGCCGAAACTATCTGCGAGTCCATCGCACATGCCGCCGAGGATCTACCCATGCGCGCGATCGCCGTCTTCACGGAAAGCGGCAATACGGCGCGCATGCTTTCAAAACATCGTCCCAAGGTCCGCATTTATGCTTTCAGCCGTAAGCTGGAAGTCTGCAATCGTATGAATACGCTTTGGGGCGTGCATCCGGTTTACAAAGACAAGTGGGAATCCGCGGAGGAAATGCTCAAGACCGCCGAAAAGGAATTGCTGCCGAAAGGTCTTCTCCGCCCGGGGGACGTGCTCGGGCTGGTAGCCGGAACGAAGCTCACGTCGGGCGCCACCAACTTCATGCGATTGCATACGGTAGGGGAAAGCGATCGGGCACACTCGACGCGGCGGAAGAAGAAATAGCTGGTAGCCTTGTCATCCGCTACCAATCTTGTCATCCTGAGCGAAGCGAGGGACCTGCTTGTGGTTTTTCCGGGCCTTGATCCAGAAGCCAGAAGTCTCCATGCGATGGAATCGGCGATCACATTTTTCGATGACTCCCTGAACCCCGCCGTCCGCGGCTCCCTGCACTCGCCCGCGAAGCCCAACGGCGACGCGATGATCCTCACTCACGGCGCGGGCTCGAATAGCAATGGTCCTCTGCTGGTCGCGTTCAGCGAAACTTTTGCCGGACATGGCTACGTCGTCCTGCGCTGTGATCTGCCCTTCCGCCAGGAACGGCGAACCGGCCCTCCGTTTCCGGGCAATGCAGAACGCGATCGCGCCGGCCTTCGCAACGCGGTTGCAGTTTTGCGTAAGAATGTGGCGGGCCGGATCTTTCTCGGCGGCCACTCCTACGGTGGACGCCAGGCGACAATGCTCTGTGCCGCCGAACCCCATCTCGTATCCGGACTCCTTCTGCTTTCGTACCCTTTGCATCCACCGCGCAAACCTGAACAGCTTCGCATCCAGCATCTGCCCAATCTGCGCACGCCGAGCCTGTTCGTGCACGGAACGCGCGATCCCTTCGGAAGCATTGAAGAGATGACAAAAACTCTGCAGCTAATACCCGCCAAAACCGAATTAATGAAAGCGGAGGGTGCCGGCCACGACTTGGGGTTTAAGGGGAAGAGCGAACAGAAGGAATTGCCGGGGAAGATCGTCTTAAGAACCCTGGAGTTCTTTGAAGATCGCCGGAGCTAGTTTTCCTGACGGCTGAGTGCTGACGGCTGACGGCTAATTCACCCAGCCCGACTTCGATCCGCCATTCGTTTTGTCATTGTCGTCGGGAGGCACGTAATTTCCGTGCTCGTCGAAGGTGACTTTGCGATCGTGATCCTTCATGTAGACTTCGAATTTTCTCGCTGCGCGCCGCCGCTTCCAGCGGTAGTAGGAGTTGCGCACGCTGAAATAACGCTCGGACGTCGCATAGCTGATACCTCGAGAAGGCATGAACTTCACCCACAGGAAGCCGAAGAACAATCCGCCGAGATGAGCAAAGACCGCGACTCCACCTTGCGATGGCTCAAAAACCGCGATGATCGCGACCACGACCCAAATGCCGACCAGATATTTGGCCTTGATCCTGAACGGAAGCGGAAACAGAAACATTTCCTGATCGGCGTAAAGAATCCCAAAGGCCATCAGCAGCCCGAAAATGCCGCCCGATGCGCCCACCGTTCCGGTTGCCGGATTCGCCCCAAGAAAATGGGTATAGGAAATAATAATTGTCACTAGAGCCGCGCCCACGACACAGAACGTGTAGCATTCGATGAATCGTCTTGGCCCCCAGTCGCTTTCCAGATACGCGCCGATAAACCAAAGCGTCAGCATGTTGAAAAACACGTGACCGAAACTCGCGTGCAGCAATGAGTACGTGACCACTTGCCACACTTTGCCGTGGATCACGGCGACTGGGATCAGCGCCAGCCACTCCTGCATCAGAGCGACAACGTCCGGGGCGAAGGCGCGCATCACGGCCTGAAACAGGTAGATACCCGTGCAAGCCAGAATGATGCGTTTCACCCATCCTGCAAATGGCGGGAAGCTGAACGAGATGGTTTGTCCGCGAGGCACTGTCTATCTTTCTGGCTCCGGCACAACCGGCAGACTCCGATGTCCCGCCGCATCAACGGAGCGCAAACCGAATATCACATTATCCTTCGAAACCTTCAGGGTTGCACGCGTACCGCTACTGACCCTTTGGACGTATTCCCAATCGGCGGCATTGGTCGACCGCCAGACCACCTCGTAAGCGGCCGCTCCGGGCGAAGGTTCCCAGGTTAAAGTCGTGTCGTTGTCGAGATCCTTGGTCTGCATTTTCACATTTGCCGGCGGCGCTGGAGCCGATGCCAGCGAAGCCAGAGTCGCCGCGTTCAGCCGCGCTACGTGCGCCACGTAGTCGAAGTCCACGAACTTCGGCAGGTCTCCGTATTCGATGCCATTTTCGGTGCGAGGGGTCTGATGTTGATGGTTGAAATCTTCGCGGAATTCGGTGAACCGCACCGCGGCAAAACCCTGTTGATTGAAAGAATAGTGATCGCCTCCGCGCAGGAAACGGTCCAGGCGGAAAATCAGAAGCGGCTTCACGCCAGCATCGTATGAGCGCCCGACGTCGGCGATGTAGCGGGCAAGCTCGCGCGAAGTCGAATCACTCTCTCCTCCGAGCGCGCGAATACGCTTGATGTCAGCCTCGCTAGCTGCCGCTGGCAGCCCTTCGGAAAACACGCGCACCACGCTCGCATCCTGTTGCGGACTGCGGTTGCCTCCCACAATGTCATTGTTCAAAACCGCTTCAAGTTTCCACCCCTGTTGCTTGGCCATCTGGGCGAAGTGCTTGCTGCCGTTCAGGCCCTGCTCTTCTGCCGCGACTGTCAGAAAAATAATCGTCGCCGGGAATTTGATTTTGTTCGGAGAAGCTTTGCTCAAAACACGCGCGCATTCCAGACTTACGGCCGTCCCGCTGCCATCGTCATTCGCTCCCGGTGCCGGGTCGGTCCCGTTTAAAGTATCGCTGTTTCGCGAGTCATAGTGGCCCGTCACAAGCACGATACGATTCGCCTGCTGTGCATCGGTTCCGCGCAGCACCGCATAAACATTGGTGATTTCTGTCGGTTTCGGGATGCGTTCGCCGGGTGGCTCGGTGAAAGTATCAGTCTTCACCTCCAGGCAGCTGCCGCATTCTTTGGAGTAGCGCTCAAACTCCGCTTTGATCCAGTCCCGCGCCGCTCCGATTCCCCTGCCCGCTTTGAGGGATGCCTCGTCCTGCGCGGAAATCGTGGACCGGTTCTGGAAGCTGACTAGCTTCTCGATCGTCTGCCGGATGCGCTCAGCCGAAACTTGCCGGATCGCCTCGGCGATGTGCGAGTCAGCATGCGGGTCGGATGCCAGGCGGGGTGCCGGACCTTGACCCTGCGCCATTTCCTGCGCCAGACACAGATGAGCGCACAACGCCAGCGACAGGGCAACAAGCGCGGCTGCCGCGAGATTTTTGGAGGGATAACCGGAACTGCAGGACTCGGCTATTGCAGAATTTTCTTGGTAAGCCACTTGACCTTTTCCTCTCGAAGAAACTAAATATAACAGGGTACCCTGAGGGTGGAGGAAAACATGGTGTACTGTCCCGAATGCGAGACGGATCTCGACATCGATGAGGATGAGGTCGATGAAGGCGCGGTCGTCTCGTGCCCGGAGTGCGGCGCGGACTTCGAGGTGATTACCGTCAATCCAGTTGAACTGAAGAAGGTCGGCGAAGATGAGGTCGAAGAAGACGAGGACGAAGAAGACGCCGTCAAAGAAGAGTCTGAGGACGAGGATTCCTGAAGAATTCTGCGCATTTCCGGGTGTTCTGGCGATTGTTCGCGATGGCTGTGTCAGTGTTGGTCCTGGCGTCTCTGCGTACCCCTGTGAGCGCGCGTGGTAGCGACCGCGAGAAGCCGAAGTCTTACGCCCTAATCTTTGGAACGGTATGGGACCCTGACGGGCACCCGCTCTACGGGGTCAAGGTGAAGATCCGGCGGGCCGGCGAGAAAAGAGCCCGCTGGGAGCTCTATTCCAATCACACTGGCGAGTTCGCGCAGCGGTTGCCCGTCGGCAAGGCGGACTACATCGTTTGGGCGGACGTGAAGGGTTATAAGCTGCCCTCGGGCCGTCAGTTGAAGCCCGGCTCCGAAGTAAGCGTACATATTGACGATGACGAGCGTTCTGACATCGGTCTTCATTTAGACTGGTAAGAGCCCCCATGGTGGAGAGGCTGCGGCCAGTGAAATTTATGACAGTGGAAAACTCATGAAGAAAGCGATCATCGGAGCCTGGCTGCCGGGCATGTTGTCGTTGCTTATATTGTCGACGACGGCGGCGTTATTCCCGACGTTTGTCCTGGCCGCTCCTGCGCCGCAGTTTGGCCGCTCGAAGCAGGACAAGACCCGCCTGCTGACCGGCAAGGTGTTGGACGGCGGCGACAATCCTCTGCCGAACGCGGTCGTGTACCTGACCAACACTCACACCCGCTCCGTCAAAACCTATATCGTGGGTCCGGACGGTACATACCGCTTCCCGGCTCTTCAGCCCAGCGTCGATTACGAGGTGTATGCGCAATACGAAAACCGCAAGAGCGGCACAAAAACGGTCAGTCAATTTGATGACCGTTCGCAGGTTTACATCACCTTGAAAGTCGAAGCCAAATAAGACTTTTGCGCCTGCCTGGCCGCGCGCCGCCCGGTTCGGTCCGCCCGATTACCGACGGTACACATAGCGCTGTTCAAGATACTCGGGCGTAACTTGTCTGTGGACCGGCCTTGCGATACATTCGAGCTGTTTTCCGCGAAAATGCTCATGCCGTTTTTTCCCTATGCCGCAGTCGTCCTGATGGCCACGGTTGCCACCGTCTACGCGATCATCGTATACAACGGACTGGTGCGCCTGCAGAACGAAATCGGCCGCGCATGGGCCAATATTGATGTTCTACTCAAGCAGCGCCACGATGAAATTCCAAACCTGGTGGCATGCGTCAAGGGTTACATGGACCATGAGCGGCAGACGCTGGAGGCGGTGACCGGGGCTCGCGCAGCTTCGATAAACGCAGCCAGCATTTCGCAGAAGGCTCAGGCAGACCTGCTGCTGACGGGCGCTCTGCGATCTTTTTTTGTGGTGGCGGAACGATATCCGCAGCTCAAGGCCAATCAGAATTTTCTGGCGCTTCAGGATCGCATCTCGGAGTTGGAGGAGCGAATCGCCGACCGCCGCGAGTTCTTCAACGACGCGGTCAACACCTACAACACGCGTATCGCACAGCTCCCCGATGTCCTGCTCGCGCGGGGGATGAAACTGCAGCCGCGGCAGATGTTCCGGGTGAACGAGCAGGAACGGCAGCAGGTGGAAATGAAACTCGCACTGGCCCGGGGACAAGGCACTTCGTAGGACAGCCGCCGTCGGCTGTTCGTCGGGGCGAAGCCCCGTCTCTCCTCAAAGAATCGAGCGTACAACCCCGCCATCGGCCCTCAGGGCGGCGCCATTCGTCGCCGAGGAGAGCGGACTGCAGAGGAACACCACCAGGGGTGCCACTTCGTCCGGACGCGCGAAGCGCTGCAACAAAGAACTCGGGCGGACGGTGCGAAAGAATTCCGTCTCAAGTTCCTCCCTGCTCTGGTTCGAGGCCGCCGCCATACGATCGACAAATTCATTCACCCCTTCAGAAGCGGTGGGCCCGGGCAGCACGGTGTTCACGGTAATGCCGGTGCCTGCGGTCGTCTCAGCCAAGCCGCGTGAAATCGCGATCTGCGCGGTTTTGGTCATGCCATAGTGAATCATCTCCGACGGAATCTGCACCGCGGATTCGCTCGAAATGAAGACGATGCGTCCCCAGTTCCGCGTCTTCATGCCGGGCAGGTAGGTACGGCATAAGCGAACGCCGCTCATGACGTTCACTTCAAAGAGGCGAAGCCAGTCTTCGTCGGGAATTTCCTCAAACGGCTTAGGCTCGAAAATGCCCAGGTTGTTGACGAGAATATCGACATCGGGGAGCCGTTTGACGGCGGCACGGACTCCATCGGCGCCGCCAAGATCAGCAGCTAGACCTTCCACTTTGGCTTGCGGATGAGAGGTCCGAATTAACCGGATCGCTTGCTCGACGCGCTCTTCCGTCCGCCCGTTCACAATGACGTCGGCGCCCTCCCGGGCCAGAGCTTCCGCGATCGCGTATCCTATTCCCGCCGTTGATCCTGTTACTAGTGCGCGCTTTCCATCCAGTTCCAAATTCATCTTGGTTTGGATGAGAGAGGTTTCGATCTGGACTCAGTTCAGCGAGAACCCGGCGCAAAGTCGTACAATTCCTTTCCATTACAGCTGGCATCGAATTCGACTATGGAATGTCTCCAATGAGCAAGATAGCTGCGGTCACTCTCCTGGCATTGAAATGGTGTTTGTTCGCTGCGCTTGGCGGTCCTAACCTAGGGGCGAGCGCGACGCCGACGGGAGTGTTTGAGAATCATGCCGATGTTGGCAGCGTTGTCCATCCGGGCACCCTGGAGTACAACCCTGCTCAGGGAACATACACAGTCGGCGGTGGTGGCGAGAACATTTGGTCCACGACCGACGCCTTCCATTTCGTCTGGAAGAAAGTTGATGGAGATGTGAGTCTGGCAGCCGACATCTCGTTTTTAGGCAAAGGCGGAAACGAGCATCGCAAGGCCGTGCTGATGGTCCGCCAAAGCCTGGCGGCAGATTCTGCTTATGCCGACGTGGCGCTCCACGGCAATGGTCTGACCGCGCTGCAATACCGCGATGAAAAGGGCGCCACGACCCATGAGATCCAAACCCAGGAGGTCCACGAGTATATTCCGCTGCCCAAACACCTGCGCATCGAAAAGCGCGGCAATTTTGTTTATTTGTTTCTCGGAGATGGCGGTAAGGATCTGCACTACTCCGGCGCTTCGATATCAGTTCCGCTGCAGGGAACTTACTATGTGGGGATTGGGGTCTGCTCGCACGATAAAGACGCAATGGAGAAGGCGGCGTTCGCAAATGTCGATCTCGCGGCAAACCTGGCTCCGGTTGCGAAGACGACGCTCTACAGTACATTAGAAAGAGTGACCATTGCGTCGACCGTCCGGCACGTGGTGTACACCGCGACCGAACGCTTTGAGGCGCCCAACTGGACGCACGACGGAATGTCGTTTCTCTTCAATCGCAAGGGCAGCATCTACCGGCTGCCGGTGTCCGGAGGAGAGCCCGCGCTGATCGACACTGGATTTGCCAATCGGTGCAACAACGATCACGGCATTTCGCCGGACCAAACCTCGCTGGCCATCAGCGACCAGTCGCAGGGCGACAATCAGTCGATCGTTTACATCGTGCCGATCGAGGGAGGAGTGCCGCGCCGCATCACCCAGAAATCCCCATCGTACTGGCACGGCTGGTCGCCGGACGGCAAGACCCTGGCATTCGTAGGACAGCGCAACGACGAATTCGATATCTACACGATTCCGGCTACGGGCGGCGGAGAGACGCGACTGACGACCGCCAAAGGGCTGGATGACGGGCCGGAGTATTCGCCGGACGGAAAATACATCTACTTCAATTCGGAACGCACCGGGCACATGCAGATCTGGCGTATGCGGGCTGACGGCAGCGAACAGGAACAGGTCACCGTCGATGACTGGAACAACTGGTTTCCGCACATCTCGCCGGATGGGGCCTGGATGGTGTTTCTTTCCTACGAGCCGGACGTGAAGGGCCATCCGGAGAACAAGGATGTGATGCTGCGCATCATGCCCTTGAGCGAGGGGAGAATGAGTGACGGGAAAATGAGCGACAAGAAAGTCAGCGTGCTGGCAAGATTGTTTGGAGGACAGGGCACAATCAACGTGCCCTCCTGGTCGCCGGACAGTAAAGCAGTTGCCTTCGTCAGCTACGCGCTCGTGCCGGACAGAAGTGCGGGCAAGAAATGACCATTCGCCAACGCATGTTCAACCGGCGCGGGTTTCTTCAGTTGTCGATCGCGGCTGCCGGCGGGCTGGCCGCTGCCCGACTGCTTGCCGCGGAGCGCCGTTCTCTCGGAGCGCAGTTGTACACCGTCCGCCGGGACGCGGCGCGCGACCTTCCGGCCGTTCTCGAAGCCGTTCGCAAGATCGGGTACACCGAGGTCGAGACCTACTGGGATATCTATGGGCATCCCGCGGCAGAACTGCGCCGGATGATCAACGACCACGGACTGACCGCCCCCAGCGGGCACTTCAACTATGACGGGCTTGATTCAAAGATCGACTACGCGAAGTCGCTCGGGGTCGAATATGTCATATGCCCGATATTGCCCAAGAGCATGTGGTTCACGCTGGACAGTTACAAGCGAGCAGCCGATCAATTCAACATTTGGGGCGCAAAGATTCATCTAGCTGGCATGCAGTTCGGATTTCACAATCACAACTATGAGTTCCGTCGCTTCGGAGACACGACTGGGTTTGAAACAATGATGAATCGCTGCGACCCGAAACTCGTCTGCATTGAGATGGACTGTTACTGGATTACACAGGCCGGCGGCGATGTATTGCAGATGTTTCAACAATACGGCAACCGCATCAAGCTACTTCACCTGAAAGATCGCAAACCCGGATTCCCAACCTCACAGGTGAAGAACGCAGGGGCGGAACATTTCACCGAAGTGGGAGCCGGGACCATTCGCTGGCAGGAGATTTTAGAGGCGGCGGAGAAGAACGGCGTGAAGCATTTATTTGTCGAGCGCGATTCGGGCGGCCTTCCGGCCATGGAGAGTCTTCGAATCAGCTATCAGAATTTGCAGAAGATTGGGCGAAGCAGTGGAGAGACGGCGCCCGTCTCTCCATTAACACATTTCTAGTTGCTGTCCCCGCCAGCTCGCTTCCACGAGATTAAGTCGCCGATCGTCGTACTCTTCGAGGACGACGAGGACGGCTGCTTATAGGACTCGACTTCCTGACGCGACGCTTCTTCGCCGACCGCCTTGATGCTCAGGCCGACTTTCTTTTCTTCCTGATTCATCTTGATGATCTTAAAGTCGAACTCAGCGCCGGGTTCCAGATGCATCGGCTGTCCGTTCGCATCGACCGCTTCCGAGTTGTGACACAGGCCTTCGATGCCTTCGGCAATCTCGACAAATGCGCCGAAGTTCGCCACGCGCAAGACCTTGCCATGCACAATGTCGCCGATGCGATGCTGCGCAAAGAACGAATCCCAAACGTCCGGTTGCATCTGTTTTACGCCAAGCGAAAGACGACGCTTGTCCGGTTCAATGGCCAGGATGACCGCCTTGACCTTGTCGCCCTTCTTTAACACCTCTGAAGGATGTTTTACGCGGGTGGTCCAGCTCAGGTTGCTGACATGCACCAGACCGTCAATCCCATCTTCGATTTCAATGAAAGCGCCAAACTCGGTCAGATTGCGAACCCGGCCCTCGACCGTCGCCCCTACCGGATACTTGTCGTGCAGGGTATCCCAGGGGTTGGACGCGAGCTGCCGCATACCCAGCGAAATCCGCCGCTCAGTCGGATTCACGCTCAGGACCACGCAATCCACTTCGTCGCCGACGTTGACCAGCTTCGACGGATGCTTCATCCGTTTCGACCACGTCATTTCGCTCACATGGACCAGACCTTCAATGCCCTGCTCGAGCTCTACAAAGGCGCCGTAATCGGTGACGCTGATCACACGTCCGTGAACGTGAGCACCCACGGGGTAGCGATGCTCGGCATCCAGCCACGGATCAGGGGTGAGTTGTTTGAAGCCCAGAGAAACGCGCTGCTTGTCTTTGTCGTACTTGAGGACCTTCACCTGAATCTGGTCGCCGACGTTGACCAGGTCGCGCGGGTGCGTCAGACGTCCCCACGACATGTCGGTGATGTGCAGCAGCCCGTCAATTCCGCCCATATCGACAAATGCGCCGTACTCGGTCAGGTTCTTGACGATCCCGGTGAGGACGCTGCCTTCTTCCAGGTGCTCCAATGTCTTGCCGCGCTTTTCGTTTTGCTCTTCTTCCAGAAGCTGCTTGCGCGAGACCACGATGTTGCCGCGCTTCTTGTTGAGCTTGATGATGGCGACTTCCATCGTCTGGCCCTTCATGCCATCCAGATTCCGAATCGGACGCAGGTCCACTTGCGAGCCCGGCAGGAAGGCGCGCGCGCCCTGGATATCGATGGTCAGCCCGCCCTTGATACGTTCGACGACGACGCCCTTGATCGGCTTCTTTTCGTTGTAGGCGCGTTCAATCTCGTCCCACGACCGCAGCCGCTGTGCCTTCAGGTGCGAGAGGTTGACGTAGCCCTCTTCGGTTTCGCCCTTGTCCCGCATTACGTCGATCTCGTCGCCGGGGTGGAACTTGGGCTTGCCCTCGTGATCGAGAACTTCCGCGATCGGCACCATGCCTTCGGATTTCGTTCCGATATCGACGACGACATGGGTCGCGGTCAGCTTCACCACCGTGCCTTTGATTACGTGGTCGTCGCCGACCGATTCCTCGGTTTCCGTCTCGAAGCTCTGCAGCGCTGCGGCGAAATCATCGCTGGCAGCCGCGGCATTTGCAGGAGTGGAATTTTCGGCGGTGTCACTCTCGGGAGCGTCGTGCTCATGAGTGTCGTGTCCATGAGTGTCAGGGGCGGAAGCCAGTGGTTCCGCAGGCGAGGGTTGTGCGTGCTCGGGAGCGTCTACTACGGCCGAGGCGCCGGTGTGGTTATCGTGTGCAGGTGTCATGGTTTCAAGACTGGATTCAAGATTGCGGGCGTTGCTGTCTTCGAACAGATTCATAGCCTTCGTGTGTCGACGCGTTCGTGCGCGACTCATGCGGGACGTGGTATAGCGGACTGCTGGCGTGGTCTTTAGGTTGCGTTGAGGCCGACCTGGCGGACGACCCTAGGACAATTCCAGCTCGTTCGAAACCGCGTCCAATAGGGACAGTTCGACTATAGCAACCGCTTTGGAACAGTGTCAAACGCGAAACGGGCCGATTCGGGCATGGGTTAAAAATTCATCGACTCGTCACACTCCCGGCGTGGCGTGGTAACCGGTTACCACCGTACAGTGGAGAGGCGGGAGCCTCGCCCGTCCAATGGGCGGCGGCGCGAATGGCTCTCCACGAGCACGCCCGGATCGGACCCAGTCATTCGCTCCACGCTGGCCGCTTCTGCTACTCTCCCCCAATGGATCATCTCTGGACGCCGTGGCGCTACGCATTCGTTACCGGCGCTGCCCAGAAGTCGGGCTGCATATTCTGCGACGCTCCCAAAGAAAGCGACGAGCAGGCCCGCATCGTCCACCGCGGTACGCATTGCTACGTCATTCTCAATACCTATCCGTACACAAATGGTCATGTCATGGTTGTCCCCTACAGCCACCTGGACGAGTTGCAGAAGCTCCCCACCGATGCCGCCCACGAGACGATGGTCCTGACTCAGCGTATGGAGACGGTGCTGCGCTCTCTCTATCGACCCGACGGTATCAATCTTGGCATGAATATCGGAAAAGCTGCAGGAGCCGGAGTGGTTGGACACATCCACATGCACGTTCTGCCGCGCTGGACAGCGGACGCCAATTTCGTCAGCGTCATCGGCGAAACCAGAGTGCTCCCCGAAACGTTAGATGTGACTTGGGATCGGATACGAAAAGCTCTCAGTCCCAATGAAGGTTGACCGCTAACGTGTACTAAGCTTCGGAGTTCTACTTCACTCCTCACTTTCAGAGAGCGCAGCACTCGCCCTCTGAAACTTCCTCTGATGTGGAATGTTCTCTCATTAAGACGCATAACTTTGCTTGTAGAGTGCAATGTCTTGCGGCAGACCAAAACATCTGCGGCTTTTGATTGACCCTGCTACTGCCGGATGATATAAACACGGAGCCTTCCCCAAGGGATTTTCTTCCTTCTCCTAAAAGTTTTGTAATTTGCAGCGCGCCAGGATTTCTTTGTCGCAGGTTGGTTGAACACCAGGCCCTCCCCCATTTGATTTTCGAACAATTTGAATAAGGAGAAACACCATGAGCCGAAGCATGGCCGTAAAGTATTTTTTCCTGCTTGTTCTTGTGATGGGGCTGGCAGCTGTCGCGCTAGCGCAAGACAGCGCGGACACTAGATTTTCTTTTCAAGGCTGCAGAAACAATGGCAGCATCAATCTACCTAACCCGAATCCACCTTATGCCGGTGAATACATCTGTCCAGATGCGGCCTATACGGGTGGTGAACTGGGAAAAGGCTGGAATGAGTTGGATCTCGTTCCTTATCGCTTGACCGCTTCGACGGGGAAAAAATCCGTAAGCCCGTATAGCGTCACCATCGCAGCTGGATACTTAACCAATCACGGTGACCCTGGTTACGACATCATTTCCGTGCCTACGCTGAACGCTTCTCTTTCAGACGCCAGTTGTACGGCTCTTTCGGCCGGCGCACAAACCATCGGCCCTTCAGTGACGAATGGACAAGGCGGTGACCAACAGACTATCTTCCGCAACCTTACGATCTCGCAATATGCGAACTCCACCTGCGTGTACGACTGGTACCAGCGTCTGGCAATTGGCTCGCATCTCAATCCTGGAGCTTCCCTGCACTCGTACTTCTTCGACAAGAGCTACCAGAATGATAACTACCAGGGACACAACTCCGACGTTCCCATCATGCTTGGCGAGAGCGCGGGTTTTTCCGTCTCGAAAACCATGAATGCGGTCGAGAACACCGATCACAACTGGACAGTCAGCAAGACCGCGCCCAGCCAGGTCATGTTTCCGAACGTTTGCAGCCTCAACCAGACCGCGAATCCCATCCAGGTAACGGTGAGCTGGCAGTACTTACCTGCGGATCCCTACAATATCTCCGTGAGCAGCACGGTGGCAGTCAGCAACAACACCCATCGCCCGCTCAACGTAAGCGTTACCGACAACATCTACTCCGGTTCAAACCAGACAAACCAGATCGGCACACAGACCGGATCCTTGAACAATCTTGCGCCGAATATGCAGGGCGTTAATGTACCGTTGACCCCGTCTTCATTAACGAGTCCGATTGGGCCCACAGAGTTCAATGACGTGGCCAACGCGACCTTCACCGATCCTGTAGTCGGCGATACCTTCCTCGGAACCGCCGCCGCCAGCACCGGAGTTTCCGATAATGGCGGTCAAGTCTACGATCTCTCTTCCATAATCAACGACACCGAGACTCTTACGGGATCCCTCCTGGCGTTTTCGGCTGATTCGTTCAGTCCGGCTATCGGAGCTTTCGATAACAGCTACGTCGCCGGAACCCAGACCACAGGCCCCGTCTCCTGGACCTCGAACTCCCAGAGCGGAAACGGTTCGGTTACTTTTGACAAGACGATTTACTTCACTGGAGCAGCGGGGGTGTTGACTTCGGGAGATCTCGCCGACACCGCGACTCTTACCGGTTCCGATTTCGCAACTACCGGAATGCAGCGAACATTTTCCGCTGACGTCAAGATTGTTACCGATGCGCGCGTCGCCCTTACCATTCAGAAGAAGGTTGACGTCGCGCCGGCAAGCGGTTCTCAGACGTTTACCTTCCACGTCAAAACCTCAGCCACTGCTACGAACGACGTCACCACAGCCAACGTCACCTTCAACTGGCCGACCGACGGGACTTCGAAGAGTGTGGTAGTGCCTGATCTGGCGGCTGGGACCTACTTCGTAACCGAAGATCCAGCAACCGGCTGGACCTATGATGCGGCGAACAGCACCCCACAGACGACCATTACTCTGCCGTCATGCGGCGGCAATGTGGTGATCGCCAACAAGCATCAGGCGCAGGACCTCACGGTCTCGAAGACGGCGACCGCGACCTTCAGCCGCAAGTACGACTGGTCGATGACCAAGAACGTGGACAAGACGACCGTTGATACCACGGCGGGAACCAGCGTCACCTTCAACTACACCGTCGACGTATCTCAAACCGGCATTGAAGACAGCAATTGGAAGGTCGCGGGAGTTGTTAGCGTCACCAATCCCAATGCCTCGCAGGACTTCACCGGCGTCAGCGTCGCGGATGTCATCGACAACGGGGGCAACTGCTCTGTGGATAATTTCAGCGGAACAGTGCCCGCCGGCCAAACAGTCAACCTAAATTACGTTTGCGCCTACACCTCCGCTCCGAATGCGCTGAGCGGAACCAATACCGCCTCTGCCACGTGGAGCGCCAGCGCAATGGGAACTCCCGATGGCGTTACTACCGGAACGGCCAGTTATGCTTTCGGAGCCCCATCGACACTCAACCAGATCATCACCGTGCAGGACACTTTCAATGGCAACACCACCACAGTCGGGACGGTGACGGCCACTAATCCTCCCGCGGCCCCCGCCAGCGCCAGTTTCCAATACTCCCACACGGTGGCGGCGCCTAGCGGAACCTGCAACACTTACAACAACACCGCCACGATTGTCGAAACCGCTCAAACCGCAGCGCGTTCCGTACAGGTCTGCGGAGGCGCCGACCTCACCCTTACCGTCACGGCGACTCCTCAATTCACACGCACATTCAACTGGAATATCCAAAAGGGTGTAAACAAAACTCTGATCAACAACCCAAGTCCGGTCGCCCACGTCATAGTCGGGCAAACCGGCTTTGTGGATAGCGGCTGGCAGGTCTCCGGAGCTGCAACCGTTACCAATCCCAATGACTGGGAGAGCATCCCGGTCGTCCTCGCTGATTCGGTCACCGGCGCTGGTACATGCTCATTCACTGGTAGTTCGAGCCTCACTGTTGGTCCGGGTCAGTCTGTCCCGGTTGCCTACGTCTGCACCTACCCGGCATTCCCCAACCCGCCTGGCGGGACGGATACTGCCACGGCGACATGGGACAAGACCACCTACTTTACGTCCCACGGTTCGGCCACGAATTCGGCTAACTTCACCTTCGCCGCCCCCACCCATTCCGTCAACCAGACGGTAACGCTGACCGAGTCATTCAACGGTCAGCCGCCGGTCGCGCTCGGCACAGTCACCGGAACCCTGGCCAAACCTTGGGCGACAAAAGCGTTCCTCGAAAGCCCGACTCTGAACTTCCCGGCGTCGGGATGCGTCGATGAACCTAACCTGTCTACACTGCCACCGACTGCATTGACGTCGTCGGAAACCATTACCCTCTGCACATCGATCAAGAGCGGCGCCAAGTCTGCCGGCTTCTGGGCTTTGTACCAGGGTCGTGGGTTGATCCTGCACAGTGCCTCCACCGCCGGTGTATGCAACGTTGGAACCTGGCTCCTGAACGACGCTCCTTTCCAAGATCTGTCGACCACCGCGTCCTGCTCACAAGTACAGAGTTATGTGACGGGAGTCTTCGGCCCAAGCGGTTCGTCAGTTCTCGCACAACTGAAGATGCAGGCGCTAGCGACGGCGTTGAATGTTTACTTCAGCGACCCGTCGCTCGGCGGAAACATCATCAGCGCTCCAGGGCCGATTGGTAATTACTCAGTCGATCTCACACACGTCTGCGTGATGAAAGATCCCGCTACTGGATCGGGGGCTTGCACGGGCACCGTGACCAGCTCGATCAATGCTTTTGGTGGCGCGACTCATCTCACTGTGTCACAGATGCTAACCACTTCTTCCAGCTTCTCCAATGCTGGCGGGGCGGTTTGGTATTCCAATTCCGCTACTCAAGCGCTGGCGAAAAATGCTTTCGATGCCGTCAACAATCAGAAAGCTATCGCTCCCTAATTGCGTCGCGATTCATGAATGAAAAGAGGAGCACCGGAACCTTCGGTGCTCCTCTTTTTACGCAAACCATCGAACGGCGGCAAACGATGTTACTTCAGCTCCCTGGCAAAGAATTCCTCCGTCGCGCCATACGCCCGGATCCAGCTCTTCCACAGCAGGAACCCATGAATCTCATCGGGGAAGATCAGTTCTTCGACGTGCACTTTTTGGGCGCGCAAGCGCTGCAACAGATCGACCGTCTGCGAGAAATCAACATTGCGATCGTCATCCCCCTGGATGAGCAGCACCGGCGACCTCCACGTTGCAATCGCCGCATTCGGTGACGACTGGAACGCCAGCTTGACCGCGTCGTCATGATCGGGCGCGTCGGCCGGGATTTCTTCCTTAAACACCGACCAGTCATGCACGCCGTGCAAGTCGACCCCGGCGGCAAACAGATCGGAGTCGTGCGCCAGCCCCATCGCGGTAAGGTAGCCGCCGTAGGATCCGCCCCAGAGCCCGATTCTCTTCGCATCGACATTCGGCAAACTCTGCAGATATTTTCCCGCCGCCACAATATCCCTATACTCGGCGCCGCCGCGTGGGCCTCCATCTTTCGGTTCGCGAAAGTGCCGGCCATACATAATGCCCGTCCGATAGTTGGCTGACAGCACTACATACCCGCGGCTCGCCAGATACTCATTCATCGCGTAAGCGTTGTGGTAGTAGTCCATGTAGTGGAAGCCGAGCATCATCTGGCGGATAGATCCGCCGTGAATGAAAATCAGCGCCGGGCGCGGCACCCGTCCCTCCATCTTCGGTTCGAACAACTGCCCGTGGATCTCCCAGCCATCTGCGGCTTTGAAAATTACTTGTTTCGGTGTGACCAGTTGGGCAGCGGGAAAGTCTGCCGGCAGCGCACTCTTTGCGATCATCTCGCGGCCGTGCGAGGTGACGGCGTACGGCATCGCCGGAGTCGTGGCCGTCGAACCCAGGCAAACTACCTTCCCCGCGATTTCGAGCGGCGTCCACTCCATGGTCTCGCCGCGAGTCAGCGCCTGCGGAGTACCGCCTTCAACGCCGACGCGCCACAGATGCCGGCGGTCAACATCATGAGGGTCAACGCCACTCTGGTTTGAGGAATAGATGACGGAGGTCTTATCTGCACTCAGCGCGACATCTTCGGTCTCGAACTTCCCGGGAGTCAGCAGCGTGGCCGGCCCACCGGATGCTGCAACCGAATAGAGATGGTTCCATCCGTCCTGCTCGGAAGAAAAAACGACGCGATTCTTTGCGGCAAAGTTAAACGACCCGTCTTCAGTCAGCAGCGGCAGCGAATCATCCAGGCCCGGGCCGCTCTTCCATATCTCGCGCCCCGAATCGGCAGCGACGTCGTAGATCCAAATTGCCCAGGGCAGCGGTGACTGCGGAATCACAGGCTGCTTCATCTGCTTGCCCACCAGCCGCACGAAGGCGAGATGGCTCCCATCGGGCGACCAGCGCGGATACAGATCCCGGTCAGCGCTGGGCGAGACGTAGTGCAGCGTGCCGCGGCCAAATTCGTAAATGACGACAAAGCTGTGATCGCCGCGATCGCTGACGAACGCGATCTTCTTTCCGTCGGGCGACCACTTGGGCTGCGAGTTGTTGCCTCGCGCGAAGGTCAGCGCTTTGGCTTTCGCCTTTGCATCGCTGCTGCCCGCAATCGGCGTGATCCAGATCTGCTTCTTCGCCGACCACACCGCGAACTTGCTGTTGGGCGAGATCTGGATGTCCTCGCATCCCTCCTCATCGCAGCCCATATCGCCGAGCAAACGCGGCTCGCCCTTGTCTACATCCGCTGCCCACACCTGCTGCACGCGCTTTTCGACGTTGCTGGTCGGGTCGGCGATTTCTCCAGCGCTATTGGCCTCACTGCCCCGCGCGTAGACAATGGTCCGTCCGTCGCGCGTCAGCTTCAACGCGGCAATCGGCATGCCGTCGTCACCCGCGTAGTGCGTGACCTGCCGGGCCTCAAAATTCGGAGCGTCAGCGATCCACACGTTGCGCTCGCCCCTGGCTGAAAACACCCATGCGATTCTGCCGGCCCCGCCATTTGCATTTTCGGCGGCCACAAGATTCGTGGGAAATGGCGAATTCATAACCTGTTCCAGTGAGAAGCCGTGAGACGCTGTCTGCGCCGAACTCTGCCCGGAACAGAGCCATGGCGAGGAACACAGCAACAAAATGACAGCGAACAACCAGTCGGACGGAGTTCGAATTTCCATGTGCGGCAGAGTACGTGAAACAAGGTGCGATTTACAACCGGAGCAACAGGCGGAGAAACAGACAGAGAGCAGTAACAAGAATCCGTGAAGTCTTTTTTCCCATCTTGAGCCCTTTTCATTCTGATCTGCGCTACTTCGACCTGCTCAAGCGCATTGGATTGCCGCAGTGACCGCTTTTTCGAACTTCGGGCTTTTCTGCATCCATGCCCACGCACTCGAGACGATGTCGGCAAGGTTGCGCTGGGCGGTCCATCCCAGCACTCTCTGAGCCGTCGCCGAATCGGCCACCAGAATCGGAGGATCGCCCGGTCGCCGCGGGACGATTTTTCGCCGAACCGGTCGTCCTGTAATGTTTTCCGCCGCCCGGATGACTTCCAGAACGGAATGTCCACGGCCCGTCCCCAGATTAACGGCCAGCGCCTCGCCATCTATTGCCCCCCGTTGCGTTTCGAG
>Ga0210400_10001662_pt1 | contig 21734 bp, 23 predicted proteins | sample IncBWH26MmetaG_FD_155456 | JGI IMG/M metagenome (GOLD analysis project Ga0210400, IMG submission 155456) | Forest soil microbial communities from Barre Woods Harvard Forest LTER site, Petersham, Massachusetts, United States - Inc-BW-H-26-M | ecosystem: Environmental > Terrestrial > Soil >...
AGGTAAAGCGCGCGCAATGCTTCCCACACTTGTTCTGTTCCCGGATCGATGGTTGCGATTGCAGAGCCTGCCGCCAGCGTCTGTCCAGTGTCCGCTGATAGCGTGCGCAGACGGCCGCTGATTGGGGATCGGAGTTCTTTAATCTGACCGCCTTCCTGGAGTTTGGCGACGATTCCTCCTTGACGAATGGCAGTGCCCACTGCGCTGGTGTCGGTTACTATTCCTGACTCCGGCGCGGAGATTGTGGCGGGTTGTAGAAGTTCAAGCACCTGCGGCCTTCCGGTCGCGTCTCCAAAGCGTACCAGCGAAAGCGCGGCGTTCCCTCGGACTATGAGGGAGGGATCGGCGAGCATTTTCAGCAGACCGTCATGAAAGCCGGCACCCGATGTGTCTTGGCCCATGACCCAGGCGTCGGTGTTGCGGACTTCTTCTACGGGATAAGAGGCCAGGCGGACAACCTGCGGATACCACTCCGTGACGCTGGTGTCGTGCCGAGTCATGCGTTCCCCGATCTGCACCAGAGCGTGCTGAATGTGGCGGGGATGTTTTTCGTCCTGCAAATATTCGCCGAGTTGTTTGTCGGAAAGTTGGCGGCCGAACCACGTGTTCCACCAGAACAAGAACGGCATTAGAACGATCAGCCATCCGGTCAGGAAGAAAAGCAGACGGTTGCGCGTGGACATACGCGGCTTAGGGGGCTTGCTTGCGTCTGTGGGAGTTTGCGGAGTGGCGTTGGGCGGGCCAATCATATCGGTGAGTTACTCCACCACGTCCGCATCCAACACGCGGTCTTGCTCAAGGTAGTGGGAGACTGCATATTGGGCTAGAAGCGGGGTTTGCAGGCGGATTTCTGCGCCTATCCATTCGCCTTTGTTGTGGGGCGCGTTAAGCGGATGACTGCAACGCCCGCCGCTGCCGAACTGTGGGCCGAAGTCAGCGCTCTGGATTTGGTCGAACTGCTGGATCCCGCGCCAGGCTTCGTCGCCCACTGTTCCAGAGACATCGATCTTTAGCCGTACCGCAGACATGTCAAGAACATTTCACCACAGAGACACAGAGTCGCAGAGAAATTCTTTGGATTTTCTCTGTGACTCTGTGTCTCTGTGGTAAAGCTTTCTCAAGCGGCCGGCCTGGTGGTGCGGCGGCTTACTCTGAAAAAGCACAGCCCGAACATAAAGATGGTAAACAGGGCTAACGCGGCGATTGAAGCCGGCAGCGGCAGCACGGTCGGGCTTTCCGGATACAGTAGATTGCGCAGGGCTTCGACGCCATAGGTCAGGGGATTCAATCGCATCACCAGCCGCAGCCAGCCCGAGGCTCCTGACAGCGGGAACAGCGCCCCCGAGAGCAGCCAGAGCGGGATGAGAAAAAGATTGATGATGGCGTGGAACGCCTGGGTCGAATCCATGGGCCATGCTATCGCAAATCCCAGAGAAGTCAGCGCAAAGGAAACCAGGAAAACTACAAACACAACTAGAAGAAAATCGATCGGGCCCAGGTGCACGCCGACAAAAGGCGCGAAGGCCAAAAAGATCAAACCTTGAATAGCCGCCAAAGTTGTTCCGCCCAGAACTTTGCCGAGCACGATGGCGGACCGGGGCACGGGCGCGACCATGACCGACAACAGGAATCCTTCTTTGCGATCTTCGATCAACGACATCATGGCAAAAATCGAAGTGAATAGCACGATCATGATCAGTGCGCCGGGATAGAAGTAATCCAGATAGTGCTGCTGTCCGGGGGCATTGCCTGACCGGAACGAGGTGCCGAAACCGGAGCCGATAACCATCCAGAATAGTAATGGGGATGCGATCACGCCGACGACTCGCGAACGCTGCCGGTAGAAGCGAACGATCTCCCGCCACCATAACGTAAAAGCTGGGAGCATCACGCCGCTCGAGAGTGGGGCGGCTTGCGTTGGTAAAGCTTGGCTCCGCGTGGCCACATCAACTCGTTTTCTGCGCCGGTGGCGCTGCGGACTTCTTAAGCTTCCCGCGAACCTCGAGATATGCATTCAGAAAGAGAATGCCGGACAGCGTCAGAAGAATCAGGCTCATGAAGAGACCGTCGACCGTGGTGACGCTTGCTTTCAGAACGATCCACGCGACTCCCATGAGAGGGACGATCCCGAGAATGACGGACAACATCAGCATCATCGTTTGTCAGCTCCTTTTGTGGCGCCCCCCACGACAGCCGCCGGGAATGCGGCACTACTTTGGCTCTCTTCGTCATCGGTCCAGAAGCGGTGGCCGGTGCGGTGGATGAAAACGTCTTCCAGAGTTGGCTTGCTTACTGAAATCGCCTCAATCTCGCCCGGAAAAGCTTCGACTACATCGGTGATGAAGCGATGGCCGTTCTCGCGTTCGATGCGGACCTGTCCGTGAAGAACCTGTGCGTCCAAATGGAAGCGAGTGCGGATTCTTTCTGCGAGTGAGTCGGGGTTCTTCGCATCCAGCAGGATTACGTCGCCTCCGATTTCATGCTTGAGTTCGTCCGGAGTGCCCAGCGCCACCACCTTTCCTTCGTTGAGGATGGCGAGGCGATCACAGCGCTCGGCTTCTTCCATGAGGTGCGTAGTAACGATCACCGTGACTCTTTCTTCGTCGCGTAGGATCGCCAAATACTGCCAGAGATCGCGCCGGGCTCCGGGATCGAGTCCGGTGGTGGGCTCGTCTAGTAGGAGCACTGAGGGGTGATGAAGCAGTCCCTTGGCTAATTCCAGACGCCGCTGCATCCCTCCCGAGAAAGTCTCAGCCTTTTCGTTGGCACGATCCTCCAGCCCGACCCGGCCCAGCATTTCGGCGATGCGCGCTTTCAGTGCCGTGCCGTGCAAGCCGTACAAATGCCCCTGGTGCCAGAGGTTCTCGGCGGCCGTCAACTTTATGTCGATGCTTTGGGCCTGAAAGACCACGCCGATCTGGCGGCGCAGATTGTTGGGGTCCCGAGCGACGTCGAACCCCATGATTGTGGCATGCCCCGCTACGGGGATCATGAGCGTAGAGAGAATGCGGAACAGAGTTGTCTTGCCGCTGCCATTTGGCCCCAGCAGTCCGAACAGTTCGGCGGGACGAACATCGAAGGTCACACCATTCAGTGCGGCACGGTCACCGTAGCGATGCACGACATCTTGGACGGAAATAACAGCAGGCTCGACGGTGAGACCGGTCTCAGATTCAGCCACGGCAAATGGAGTTTTCGAAACCACAGACTATTCTACGATGAGACGGTGTTCTGCGGATCACGCGGCGACCGGTTTTTGAGTTCGGCTCGGGACGGGTTCCCCAAACGATAACGGCACTTGCCGCCATACCTGAATGGCGAGAATGACGGCGGTCGCCAGAAGCAGTGCCCCAACGGCGACGTGGGCTACGGTCGAGATCACCATCGGGAGTTCGGGTTGAACCGCATCGCGCCCCCAGGCTACGCGGGTGAGAAACGCAACGAAGCCGAGGCACAGTTGCACGATCATCAGCGAAACGAGAATAATTGCCGGCCGCCGCACTGCTTCAATCTTGGAGAATTGTGACAAAGCACGAATGGCTGTCCAGGTCAGCACGAAAGCAACCACGGCGGCGTTCACGACGTGCGGCCACCAACTCAAGCCGTGGTGACGGAACATGGCGCCCAGAATCAGTTGAACGTAAAGCACGAAGATGGAAAGCAGCGTGAGCGTCATCAGGCTGGGACGACGGGTGTCAAATTCAATCTGCGGGACTTCTTCTATCCAGCGGCGTCCGGTGAACATGGCGATAGCCACAGCGATGCAGAAAAATGTCTGTCCCACAGCGGCGTGGGCGGAGGAGACCCACGGCGGTTGGAATAACAGGACCGTGAGTCCGCCGAGAATTGCTTGCGTGAGAACCGTACCGAGGGCGGCGATGCCCAGCCACTTCATCCATCGGCGACGGTCGGCGAACCATGTCCATGCGGCGATCGAAATCGTGAGGATCACGATGGAGCCTGCGATCGCGCGATGGCTCCACTCGAACTTTATTCCTCCATGCAACGGCGGGACACTAAATGATCCGAAAGAAGTGGGCCAGTCGGGAATGGAGAGGCCGGCGTCGTTGCTGGTGACGAGCGCCCCGGCGACGATGAGAACAAAAGTCGCGCACGCTACGAAGACAGCGAAGCGGTGGTGCGCGCGATTGTAGGGTGTGGCGAGGGACTTCAGCGGGTTACTCCCTGCTTCGATTTTACAACTGCCTAGCCTTACTCGGCTGGACGGGTCATCCCTATGCGATTCAAGCAGGACGGGTGAGACGCCCGTCCTGTCTGGCGGTGCTTACTGCGCTTTGAACGTTTGATCTACCGTTTTGCTGTCCTTGGCGGCCAGCGTGACCTTTTGGGTTTGTTCGCCCAGTTTCTCCTGCACGAATGCAATGGTGTAATCGCCCGGCGGTAGGCCCTTGATTTCATATTTGCCATCGGGGCCGGTGACCGCAAAGAATGGGTTCTTGGCTACATTAACGTACATCCTCATCCATGGATGCTGGTTGCACTTCACGGGCAGCATGATTTCTTCACGGGCAAAGCTCTTTTCAAGCGGAGCGGCCGCCGGCGGTTGAGACTCGTTCCATTCGCGATTGGCTTGCGGCGTGGGGTGAATGTTGTGCGTGGTCTGATCGTCATTCTTGATTTCAATGTTCTGGCCCGTCATCACGCCCAGCACGTGGGGATGGTACTGGCAACCCTTCTGATCGATGGTCACTGCATCTTTGGGAACGTCAAAGGTGCGGTCGCCCAGACCATCTTTTACATACACGAAAACATTGGCCACCTTGCCGCCATCGACGACGATCGTCTCAGCCGTGTTGGTGCCTTTGCAGGCCGCATCCTGGCTCATATCAATCTTGGAGGGCTTGGCAGCAGCGCCGTCAAGCTTCACCGTACCGCTGACTGAAGCCACGGTGCTGGGATCAATGGGAGTGGCCGCCGGCGCGGGTTGTGCCGCGGGTGAAGGCGAAGTAGTCTGGGATTCATTAGTGTTCTCTTTTTTGCTGCAGCCGACGAGTAGCCATAGGCCGAGCAGGCAGAGGCAGCCAAACATTGCTGCAGAGGTTTTCTTTTTCATCATGTCGCCCTTTCTGGAGTGTTAATGCGTTTTGAAAAGCCCGTTAGTTAAAGTCATTTACTGAATTATGCCCGGAGAGCACGGGACGCCCTCGCGACAGCCGCCGGGACGGTGGCACTACGAAACCCAATATTCTACCGCGAACCGCCGGCGCTTGCGCGCTGAGACAGTGTCGCAGCCTGCTTAGACTTCGCCGGGGCCTGGGTTGAAGCGCTGGTTCGTCCCATGGACGCGGCTACGCGCTTTTGCTCTTCCGGGGTTAATTGGAAAATATAATCCACCAACAACTTGGACTGGTCTTTCTCATAGCCTTGAAACGAAGGCGGTGTTGGCCCGGCAAAGACCCAGTGATTGTTCTCGCGCCTGAATAATCCTGACGGCATCGACGTGCCCGGGCTGATGGCTTGCGGGTCAAGCACCCAGCGCTCCGCCCAGTCGGGTTTCAGGCGTTGTTTGGCGAGCAAGAAGTTCGGCGCGGTAGCAATCTTGTCGTGCGCTGGATCGCCGGTGGCGTGGCATTTCAAACAGGGTGCGGCTGTGCTCGAGAACAAGCTGCGCGCCATGTCGGATTCCTTCGCAGTCAATACTGGAACCTGCTCTGGAATATAGGGCATCGGCTGCTGTGAGAGTGCCTGGAAGAATCGCACCAGCTTGCGCAGTTCATTGTCCGAGAAAGAGAACGTAGGCATCCGGACTTTTAAGTACGGGCGCACGCCGTTGCGATTCGTGTCCGTATCACTGAGGGACGGATTCGATAAGAAGCGCCGCAACCACTCGGGGTCGACGCGCGCGCCTTCGGTCAGGAGTTTCGGGGGCAATTGTTCCTGATTCTCGCGGTACTGAGGCAGGCCCATGAGGATGGTCTTCTGGCCGGGAATGAACTGATGGCATCCCATACAGTTATATTTCTTGACCACCCACCAGCCTTCCTGAATGTCATGACGGGCATCGCCGGGACGGTATTGGTAATCGGTGGGCAGGGAACTCTCCTCGCTTCCCAGCAGGAATGTGGTCAGGGCGCGAATCTGCTCCGACGTGAGGTGGAGGTTCGGCATGCGCAAGGCTTCAGTCTCAGACTTGATTTTGCCCTGGTCGAAAATGTTGGGCTCGGCAAGTTTGTGCTCGAAGAAACCCTTGTGGTCGTACCACGAATCTTTTGCCGGTCCCTCGGGGAGACGAGCTATGTCTTCCGGATTCGTGATTGGCTCAGCATGCTTGCCGCCGCGTTGGGCGACTTCGGTGAATAGAGCGAAATCAAGACGTTCGATAGGCTTGCTACCCTCGAAAGTCAACTCGGTACCGATGCGGCCTTCGTCCTCCATGCCGGAAATTTCGTGGCAACCGGAACAGCCGTAGTGGCGAATCCACTTTTTGCCTTCATCTTTCAGTGCGGGATCGTCCATGAAAGAGGCATCGGCATAGGAAGAGGGATCCTGTTTCTTCTGCGTCATTAAATAGGACGCGATGTCTTGCGCGTCTTCCGGAGCAAGACGCAGGCTCGGCATTACGGTCATGTTCTGTACTTGCAGTTCGTGTCCGTCGTTGGGACATTGGCTGTGCTGCAAGTCGAACTGGTAAGGCAGGCCCTTCTTGGCGTAGTCTTCCGGACCAACATCCTTCTTTTCGTACGGACAATACGGGCGAGTGCGCTGCCGCGCATTGTGAATCCAACGAACCAGGTAATCGTAATTGGCCTTTTCGCCTTCGCGGGTCAGATTCGCGGCGAAAGTCCCGCCCAGCATCTGATCGGCCTCGCCCATGGAGTGGCAAGCCATGCAGCCGCGGGTTTCAAAGAGCTCTTTGCCGTGTTCAACATTCCCCGGCTTTTGTTTTGGCAACGGATCGGTAAATGCCGACTGCCACAAGTAAGCCGAAATCGCCTGGATCTGATGATCCGTCAGGCGGAAGTTCGGCATCTTGGTGGTGGGACGGAAGTCAGTTGGCTTCTTCAACCACACTGGAATCCAGTTCTTATTCAGCTTGAGCCGGATGTCTTTCAGGTTCGGTCCAACCTTTTTCATGTCTTGCATCAGGCTGTGCGACTGGAAATCGAGCTGCTGAATGTGGCCTTCGTCCTTGCTGTTGGCAACTTTGAGGGCGATGGCGTTGTCGTTCAGGCGGTTAGCTTCCTCGTTGCTCTGGGCAGCGTCGGCCTGCTTCATCAAATCGGCAGATTGCTTGAGGTTGTCTTTTTCCTGCTGCTCAAGTTGCTTGATCTGCTGGCTGACATTGTTCAAATCCTCGGGCTCTTTGTCGTATCCCTCATAGCGATGGCAGCCCATGCAGCCTTTTTGCCGAAACAAGTCCTTGCCTTCACTGATAGTCCATCCCACGTCTCCGCTGACCAGAACCATGTCGGAGGCGTGACAGGTCTGGCATCCCGCTTCGACGTTTTGCTTGGGAAAGAGCGGCCATAACCAGTGCTCGTAATTTCCGTGAGCCTTCTCAATGCTGGTAGTGGCACGGCCATTGCCTTGATGGCAAGGCGAGCACCCGAATTTGTCGGGATCGTGAGTCTTCAACAGGCCGGGTTCGGGGTGGCTGACGAACGCTTGGGCATATTCGTCGGGCTTCTTCTCGCCCTTCGCTTCCATGAGAGCGGGCGTGAGTTTCAACGGCTCACGAACGCCCATGTGGCAGGATTCGCAACGGTCCACGATATTCGCTTCCGCCACGTTGATCTGGACGATCTTCGGATCCCATTCTTTTGTTTTCTTCTGCAGGCCCTCGATTTGAGCGGGTGTAAGGTCCACCATGTGCTCGGAAACGTACGCGGACATTGCGGTGCTGGCCGCTGTTACCGGCTTGAGCACGTCACCAAGTTCCGCGTTTAGTTTGGTGCGCTCGTCTTTCAGTTCGTTATATTTTTCTTCCAGTTGACGGAAGTTGTATTTCTCTTTGTGCCCGTCGGGAAATTCGACAGTCCAGAGTTTTTTCTTGTAATCCTCCAGATCCTTCTTCTTGCTTTCCTTTCCGGAAGAGCTTGTGTCGGTTTCGATCTGGTAAGTCAGAGAATTGGCGTAGGCACGCTTGTCGGTGAAAACATTCTGCACCGCTAGGACTTGCGCGCTGAGATCGGTGATGTGTTTTTGAAGCTCGTCCCGCCGCGGCCTGGCAGCAGCGTCGGCCTGCTTGTAAGCCTGCTCCAATTGCTGGTACTCGGGATTGCTCTCGACATTCTTTACCGACTTGTCGGACGCTGGTTCGGTCTTATCCAGCACGGCGCTGTAGCGCTGCTTCCATTCATTCTGGAAGGCTTTCCAGGGGCGCTGTCCGTAAGCCTCATCCCACAGAGCCCAGAACAGCGTCGCCATGAGCAGCACCATCGAGGCGACGTAATACAGCGCGTACGACTTAGTTACTACCGGATCTTGCTCCGGGATTGGTTGTTCGGGCACCAGATTCTCCCTCTAGTCGTTCAACACTACTGGATTCCTGTCGTTCCCAGCGAGGCGAGGAATCCTGGTCTCCGCCGGGAAGCACCGAGATTCCTCGCTTCGTTTGGAATGACAACCTTTTGTTACTTCACACGTTGAACCACGGCGTTATCCATACGTACTTGATATTGAACGCGAGCCTCAATAGCATCTTCAACGGCAGCGCCAGCATCGTGAGCCAGAAAAACATCATGATGGAATATTGCAGTAGGCTCATGCGCTGATAATCTTTCGGGTTGTAGCGCCGGAAGAGTGCGTGCACCAGAAATCCTCCCGCCAGGTAAAAGCCTCCAACCACGATTGCGCCGAAGATCGCTTTCCCTAAATTCGAAGTGATCCCGAAAAGGTCGGGCAAGTCGCGGTTCACCTCATAAATGAGTCGATTGTGATCCCAGGTTTGCCCTGGCCAGAACCACTGCCAACCGGGTCCGCGGATGAAAGTTCCGATAATAATCATCGCGACCCAGAGAATCACGAAACCAAACAGAAATGTGCCAATGGCAAACTTGCGCTGCTTCCACGTGTAGTAGCCGCTGCCGAGTGGATTGGTGTCGATGTACGGAATCACCATGAGGCCGATGATGATCAGCGTCGGCATGACTACGCCGGCGATCCATGGATCGAAGTACACCAGCATTTCCTGCAGGCCGAGAAAATACCAGGGCGCCTTGGCGGGATTCATCGTGAGGTTGGGATTCGACGGTTCCTCGAGCGGCGCGCTCAGTGTGATAGACCAAATCATCAAAATAATGGTGACAATAATGGCAGCGAGGAATTCAATGCGCAGGAGAAATGGCCAGACGTGGATTTCCTTTTGCCAGCCGGGACGGAATGGCCAGCTCTTGCGATGATGCGTCTTTGCCATCGCGGGATTGGTCTCCAGTTCGCCGATCAGTTCATCGTTGGCACTGGCCTGCTTCCACGCCAGATAAATGTAGAACATCAAAAGCGGGATCAAACCAACGATAGGCACGTTGTCGGGCGCGGAACAGATCTCCCAGAGTTGTCGCCAATCCATAAGGTGCTCCTAAGCAGGAGACATTGCAGAGCAACGTCTCTACCGCAGTTCGCTTTACTGTAGAGACGCAGCTTGCTACGTCTCAGGCTTTGCCTACGCGCTACGGCGAGGCTTATCAGCTTCCGCCGTCAACATTACCGGGGCTGGGCCGGAGATGCCGCCATCTTTTCTTACCCGCCAGAAATGCACGATCATCAAAACGGAAGCTACGATCGGAATGCCGATGCAGTGCCAGATGTAGGAGCGAAGCAATGCGTTTGCATCCACGATCGATCCGCCGAGCAAGCCAAAGCGAACGTCGTTGTATGGTGTCATTCCCAGCATCTTGCCGAATGGGCCTTCATGTCCCAGCAGTGGCGTGGCGCGAGCCATGTTCGTTCCCACCGTGACTGCCCAGAATCCGAGTTGGTCGTCGGGAAGCAGGTAGCCGGTGAACGAGAGCAGCAGCGTGAACACCAGCAGAAGCACGCCGATATTCCAGTTGAACTCGCGCGGTTTCTTATACGAACCGGTCAAGAAAACCCGGAACATATGCAGCCAGACGGCGATCACCATCAAGTGAGCGGCCCAGCGGTGCATATTGCGGAGTAGCTTTCCGAACGGAACGTCGTGCTCAAGATATAAAACGTCGCGGAAGGCCTGTACTTTGCTGGGGTGGTAATAGAACATCAGCAGGACGCCGGTAAAGGTGAGGACGATAAATAAGTAGAACGTGATTCCGCCCATGCCCCAGGTATAGCTGTAGCGTACCGCGTCGCGATTGATCTTGGCCGGGTGCAAGTGCAGGAAGACGTTCGACAGCACGCCCAGCGCTCGGTTGCGCGGGGTGTCGTCATGCTTGTGGCGGAAGATCGAAGTGTAGACCTGAGTCTTGGTGGGATCCTTCAGGCCTTCGATCTGCTCTTTGGCCTTCGCAGGCATGTCGGTCTTAAGCGACTGGACGTCTTCTTTCACGCCAGCTTTCACGCGCTGCAGCAGGCCGACGCGATCGCCGTTTTTGCCGTTTCCGTTTTCTTCAGGCATTGTTTCCTCTCAAACTACGAACACGGACGAGGGCGCCCGCTCCACACAATCTGCTACGCGCGCAAGAAAGCTCCAGGATCGTTGAACTGGCTCGGCTGGCCCTTGGGCCACTGGTAGAGCTTTGATACATCCACCAGAATCTGACCGTCGGGCGCGATGTCTACCTTCGCGCGATCCATGGGCCGCGGCGCCGGACCCTCGAAGTTGACTCCTTCACTGTCGTACCCGCTGCCGTGGCACGGGCATTTGAACTTGTTTTCGCTTGGCTTCCAATCGGGCGTGCAGCCGAGATGAGTGCAGCGGGCGTAGATTACGAAAATACGATCTGGCGTCCGGTCGACCCAGATGCGGTACTTCTGTTGAAACTTCGTGTCCACTCCGAGACCGTATTCTTCCGGATAGCCGATCTTGAAACTGGTCGCAGGCTCGAATAAAGTACGCGGCAAAAAGAAGCGGAAGAAGGCCAGGAACCACGCCACGAGAAAAGCAGCGACCGCACTCCACACTAGTCGGCGGCGCTGCTGATTGACCTCGCTATCTTCGGGGCCGATCGATGCGACGCCTCCAGCAGCTGCGGCTCTGGAGGTTCCGACTGCAGGCGTTCCCACGTAGCTTGTCGATTCACCGCTGCGGGCTACGGAAGCAGCCGCTGAGGGAGGCGCGGCTTTGGCCGCCGCAGGCCGAGCGGCAGCGGGGACCGGGGCTGCGGTCGCTGCAGCTGCCGGCGCTGCAGCGGCTGGCTCTCCTAGCAGCGCTGCGATTTCGGCATCGTTGAGTGTGGGCAGACCTTTGCGTCCACGGCGCGCCTGTTCTGCCGCGATGGTCGACTTGCTCCACTTCTTTCCTTCTGCAACCCACTTGGCGACGTCAGCGCTAATCGGGCCTGACGGGACGGCAGGCGGAGGGGTGGCAGCAGCGGCGGGAACGGGTGCAGCAGAAGCTACAGATTCGACTGGCTCTCCCAGTAGAGCTGCAATCTCAACATCGTTGAGAGCAGGCAAGCCTTTGCGTCCACGGCGCGCCTGTTCTGCCGCGATGGTCGACTTGCTCCACTTCCTTCCCTCTGCAACCCACTTGGCGACGTCTTCGCTGAGGCCGCTTGCCGGTGCCGCTGCAGCAGTCGTTGCTACGGGCGAGGGAGATACAGTTGTGGGAGGAGCGGGAGTGGCCGCGACGGGCGCTGATCCTCCGTCTCCAGTTTCCCAAGCCATCGGCTGGCCAGCTTTCAGCGCTTCGATATCTGCATCGCTGAGCACGGGTAGGCCTTTGCGCTGGCGATAGGCCTGCTCCATCCCGATGACCGAGTTATTGAGCGCCGTCCGCGGCCACGGCGGAAGATGCCCCAGAACGCCACCTGCTTTGGCGGATTCGTCTGCCATCCGACCTCACCCCTTATGTCAATACTTGGCTAGCGTTTATTCTAATTCTCCCATCAGTCTGCCGCGACAGTGAACGACTCTGCCCCGCGCTCTTTTCCAATATCGACGCTGATCGCGGCGCCCACTAAGTCGGCCAATGCCGCGATGAAGGTTGGGGAATCGTTTAATCCCGAAGTCATTTCGAACTTTCTGATCCCAAGGCGCGCAGCCTCGGCGCGAGCTTCGTGGTCGATTTCCCCCAGGGTCTCCACGTGATCGGAGACAAAAGAAATGGGAACAATGCAAACCTCGCGAACTTTCTTGATCGCGAGTTCGCGCAACGTCGTGTGCAGCGAAGGCTGCAGCCACTTACTGGCCCCCACTTTGCTCTGATAGCAGAGCCGGTAGCGATTGGGCCATCCCCCGCGCTGCATCGACAGTTCAACCGTCTCTTCAATCTGCCGCTGATAAGGATCGCCCTTTTCTATCACCGCAACCGGAACGCTGTGCGCACTGAAAACGATCTCCGGGCCGTCAGGGTTGGAGAACCTTGCCAGCGAATCGTCTATCTTCTCGACCAGCGCCTGCAAATAAAGCTCATGACGATAGAAGGGCTCGATGCTATAGGCCGGAATGTCTTCCTGAAACTGGCGTCGCCACTCGTTAAGGCTGCTGCCAGTTGTTGTGCTGGAATAATGCGGATAGAGAGGAAGCAAGACAACCTGGTCGCACTGCGCCGCCCGAAGTTGTTCGATGGCCTCAGCGGTGAATGGATGCCAGTACCGCATGGCAATAAAGCAACGGGCGTCCAAACCGGAACTGACTAGCTTTCTCTGCAAAGCCCGGGCCTGCTGCTCGGTAAATCGGCGTATGGGCGAGCCTCCGCCGATGGTCGCATAATGATGCTGGACCTTTCGGGCGCGAGTGCTGGAGATCAGCTTGGCCAGCGGTTTGCGACCGATGCGGGCGAAGGGGAAGTCGATAATATCAGGGTCGCAAAACAAATTAAAAAGGAAAGGCTCGATCGCCTCCAGCGTGTCAGGTCCGCCAAGCTGGAAGAGCACCACACCTGTCCGCCGTGTTGGGTAAGCCATTCCCCCGGGTTCCTTGGTGAAAAAGGATGTTACTCAATCCGAGCGGGGTAGTCAACGCGGAACCGGTAATTGTGTCGTTAGCACATGATATGTCCGGTGCGAATAGCAGGTGATGTGTCCGCTTTGCGGGCGGTGAAGGTAGGAGATCATGCGCCCATGATCTTTTACACGAAGGCCGCGATGGAGCGGGCGATGAAAGTAGAGGAAGTCATTTTGCGGGCGCTAGCCAAGCGGATTACGTGGTGGCAGGCAGCGGAGATTATCGGCATCAGCGACCGGCAGATGCGAAGCTGGCGGGAGCGCTACGGGGAGTTTGGGCTTCGCGGATTACTTGACCGGCGGCGGGGCAAGCCGTCGCCCAAGGGGTGCCGGTGGCCACGGCGAAACGGGCACTGGAGCTGTATCGCGAGCGCTACTTCGATCTGAACCTGCGGCACTTCCACGAGAAGCTCAGGGGCGAGCACGAGATTGAGCTCAGCTACAGCTGGGTCAAAGGAGTGTTGCAAGGAGCGGGGCTGACCGCGCGGGGATGCAAGCGCGGACATCATCGCAAGCGGCGGCCACGGCGACCTTTGCCGGGCATGCTGCTGCACATCGATAGCAGTGAGCACTGCTGGTTTCAAGATGAGCGCTGGTAGGACTTGCTGCTGATTTTGGACGATGCCAGGAGCGAGATCTACCACGCGCAACTGGTGGAAGAAGAATCCAGCACCACGGTGCTGGGCGGGTTGCGGGAAGTGATCGAGCGGAAAGGCGTGTTCTGCGCCTTGTACAGCGATCGCGCCGGAGCAACCCGGGAGTGCGTTTGTGCCTTGCCGGAGAACCAATCTGGAAAAGTTTCTGCCTGCAATGGCAGCGTGCGGTGAATCGCGACAACACCGTGAGGTTTGAAAATCTGCATTGCAGATCGACGCGGCGCGCTGGCGCGCCACCCGAGCCGGCTGCACGGTGACGGTGCATCAGCATCTGGATGGAACCCTGAGTCTGCATTACGGGCCACACTGTGTCGGGCGCTACGATAGCCACGGCCTGCCGCATCGTGATCCCAACACCCTAACTTCTACGGAGCTAAGCAGAGGAAGGGGAACTGCCCCCTTCCCCTGCAACCGCATCCCCAAAAACAACCCCACAGCCGCTGTGAGGCCACAACCTTGAATCCAATACCGGACATTTCACTTGCTACAAAAAGCGGACATTTTAACTTGCTAACAACAATATTTTTTATTTGGTGCATCAAAAAACGTGGGCGGTTCCCGTAAGTTCAACAGAGCAGAAAGTCGAATGTAAGATTGCTTCGCGATGCGGGCAAAAGCGCTTTACTGGCAGGCCGTCAAGCGTACTGTCTGCCGTCCTTCTTCGCGCTTTCCGCGGGAGTTCTCAGCGTTCTAAGACTTTGTGTCTGCGGAGCTTGGACTGAACTTTCTTCTCCTCGTCGAATGCGGGACGCTGTCCGTTGACGTACGTTGACCCTCAACCGAGTCCGCAATTTGTAACCAGACTCGACTCCCGCTTTTTCTCGTAAGAAGACAAGAAATCAAGGCCGTCAGTTCAGGCCGCCACGCCGAGCTTCTCCGCAACTGACGCCACTCGTTCATAGGATCGGAGGCGCTCGGCATGCTCGTAAGTGTCCGTCACCACGATTACCTCATCCGCTGCTGTTTCAGACACCAGCTTTTCCAAACCGGCTTTGACCGTCGGGTTTGATCCCACTATTGCCGCGCTCAGTTTCGTTTGCACCGCGGCCCGCTCAAAGTCATCCCATAACTCCTCCATCGAATCGACCGGCGGCAATAATTCCACGGGTTGGTTGCGGATCAGTCGCAGGAAACGCTGCTGGGGAGTTGTGAACAAGCGGCGGGCCACGGCATCGGTCTCCGCTGCAATGACCTGCACGGCCACCATCAGGTAAGGCTTGCGCAGCACTTCGCTTGCACGGAAGCGCTCGCGGTACAGGCTCGCGGCCGCGTATAGATACTCGGGCGCAAAGTGTGCCGCAAAAGCGAACGGCAGACCCAGGCTCGCAGCCAGTTGTGCGCTGAAGCCGCTCGAACCCAGAAGTGTGATCGGCACATTGCTCCCTTGCCCCGGAATCGCTTTCACCGCCTGCCCGGGCTTTGCTGGGCTAAGGTAGGTCTGCAACTCTTCCAGCAGTGCCGGAAACTCATCTCCGGTCTGATGCAAATCCCTCCGCAGGGCCCGCATGGTTTGGAAGTCGCCCCCCGGAGCTCGGCCCAGGCCCAGATCGATTCGTCCGGGATATAACGCTTCAAGTGTTCCGAACTGCTCTGCCATTACCAGGGGGGCGTGATTGGGCAACATTACGCCACCGCTGCCTACCCGGATCGTTTTCGTGGCGGCCGCAACATGTCCGATCAACACAGGCGTTGCCGAGCACGCCAGCCCTTCGATCGAATGATGTTCTGCCAGCCAGAAGCGAGTGTAGCCCAAACCCTCTACGTGCTCGGCTAAGTCCACCGATCGAGCAATGGCACTGCCTGCGGGCTCGCCGGTGTGCATCCCGACCAAATCCAGAACGGAAACTGTCAATCCATTGTTCATGGTGTATTAGATAACGCAAACGGGGAGAGCGATGCGGAAGCGCGGATTCACGGCGCCGCAGACCCTCGCGAATAGCAGACCCTCGCGAATAAATGATGGGAGCAGGTCTGACAACTGCGCCGCGCCCCGTTGTCGAGCCGGACTTTCGCGTTCTCGGAGAAGCTGTTAGGATAATTGTGCTTAACACTTCGCTCAGTTTCGTAAGTGGTGCATTGACGCAATGCAACTTGTGCAGCGCCGCATAAACACTGGCGCTTGCGCATCTTGTTGATTTGGCGAGTGGGGACGTAGTTCAGTTGGTTAGAACGCTGCCCTGTCACGGCAGAGGCCGCGGGTTCGAGTCCCGTCGTCCCCGCCATTCATTCTAAAGCGGTTAATGAATGGTGCTTCCACTCAGGTCTACCCACAATTTCATCCACACCCTTCACTGGACACTCCCGTCTTCGAATCCCACGGCGTCAAGGAATTTTTCTTGAGCCGCGATCATCTCGTCGAGGTCTTCGTCCGTGTACAGATCAAGCGTGGTCTGAATCCGCGAATGACCCAAGATGCCCTGCACAGTCTTCGGGTTCTAAATTTGCGATGCAGCCCTGCTCAAATCATCGACGAATTCAAGCTGTCGCACTATCTGCAAGCAATCGCTCTGACGATTTGTTGGGGAACCATGACCAGAACCAAGAACAAATACATATATTGTAGCCACGATCTTCAACATATCTTTGACACGCTAGATCAGTGCGCTCAATCAATTAAGCAAACCTCTTCCATTCAGCAGTCGTGGGACTTACTGCCGAATGGACTTTCGTGGACGCCTGTAATGACTTCAAAGACGTTGCATTTCTTGTGTCGAGCGTTGGGCTTTGAGCAAGACCCGCCAGTACCAATCGACAATGCCGTGATCCTCGCTTACGTGTGGCCGGGATTCAGAATCAACATTCCACCGGGTCAGCGACCGCAGGACTGGAGCGGGAAGACGTTCGCTGCATACTGTAGATACATGACGGCGATCCTCGAATGGGCGGACATCAAAGGTTGGAGCACGACAGAGTTGGAATCGACCATATTCGCCGAAAACCGCTGATTACGGCGGGGGGAAATCCTTCGGTTGGAGATCACATGACGATGTTGACGAAGCGGTTGGTCGGATTAGCGGCATTCGGTGGAGCGGTCTATCTCGGCTGGCGTGCGCTACCTCAGAAGACACGGGATGCGGTGGGTCAGGCCATACCAGTTACCGTGGTGGGGATTGGGCTGAATTGCTGCGCGTTCTTCCAAGCATGTTTAGCGCCATGTTGAGAGACGGCCGGAGCCTCGGAGGTCGCGGGCTGAGAAGGTTTAGTTAATAGGATGTTCGTGGAAAGTGCCTTACGGTGACGAGGAATGTTCGCGACCCGTGGAGATCGCCGAGACTCAAAATAGGCTTTTCCTCTGAACCGTCAGCCTAAACTTGAGTCGAAAGCAAAACAGCAAGCGGTTGCAATCGTTCATAGTGCGGTGCTACGTTTGCCTCATGGTAATGAAAACTGACGATCTGAAGGCACTGCGCGACATGATAAGCGAAGCGCACGGCATTCTTCGTACTGTGGTTCTTCCCGAAGAACGTTCTCAGCGGGCTTATGAAATATCAGGACTAGAGACCGCTATCTTGTGTTTAGACGTTCGGTTGTACGCGCGGACTTTCACCTGGGTATCTCTCCGATCGGCTACTTTATTTTCCCGACAAAAGCATGGAAGACATTTCCGGAGGGAACGTCGTTCTCTCCGATTCCTTGCCCGATTGGACAACGCGGATTCACTCACTCGCAGCGTCACGACTATTTGAACGATCTTGAAGCGTGGAAGCTACTGGGAGAAGCACAGTAAAGTAGCGACGGCAAGGTTCTGGGGGCGTTCAACGGCGGGCTGGTGCTTTCGGCATTGCCTTTGATGGAGCAAACATTTGGGTGGCAGATACCACTGGCAAGAGCGTGTCCAAACTTTAGAAGTCGGAAAACGAAAAGGAGCTAGGGTATGCTAAGGGGTGTGAATGCCCAAAAAACTGTACGGAAACGCCTACCCTCACCGAAGAAACGGCTTTGCAAGGTTCACGGCAAGCCAATCCGACCGAGCTATTGGCTCGCCGGCCATCGCAACACTGGATGCAGTGAATGCTATCGAACCACGGAAGTGCCACCGCCCAGGAAGCGCCTCTGCAAACAACATGGGCGTCCGATCTTGCGGAGCCGGTGGTGGTCAGGGTATCGCAGCAAGGGTTGCGTGCTCTGCTTCAAAGTTCCGCCTCCGGGAAAACGGCTCTGTCGCAAGCACAAGTTGCCGATCTCACCAAGTACGTGGCGGAATGGCCGCCATTCTACCGGGTGCAGCCGTTGCCACAACAGTCGTCCGGGTTATCTTCTGGCGAAAGAGCGGTACAAGAAGCGTCGAAGAAAAAGCACCAAGGCCAGGAAGAAGAGCCGATAGCGCAGGCTGACTCCTCGCGTCGCCAGATGGAGAGTCCACGCGCTCCCGTTGCCAGTGCGCCGAGCGTGGCGGGGTGCGGAGCGTGTGGAACAGGATTAGTCACGGACGCGCCGGGGCCGCGATGATAATTTCTTGCGTCGTCTGATGCCTTAGTCTTTCCCGTAATGATAGGTTTGTTCGCAACGGTCTCGTAGGCGTAGCCGGTGAGCACAGCCTCGACTTTATAGAGGTTGCAAGTCGTGTTGAGGCGCGCCCATCTGAAATGCGTCTTACCGTGAATCGTGAACTTCAATCCGAGATAGCGCTTCTGGAGCCACCCTGATCCATCCCGAACGCCATGGATCGGGAACCTGCAGAGAACGCACCTGAGGCTCCAACCTTAACTCCTGCCATCTGGGCAAAAGCGTAATGAAGAAGGGAAAGTGGCGGCATTGGTATCAAGAACCGTGGCCGCCACCGACTGCGGCCACGTCCTTTTCGTTTTTCCCAACGGCGGTTTGCAAGTCTCTCCTAGACAGGTTTACAGCATTCGGCTCAGGCAGACTCAGGTCAGAAAAGGCCCGCTAATTCGTCGCGAGATAATCTTGCAAGGCGCGCTGGGTTTGAAGATCCAAGGCCTCGCCAAATTGAGTTAGGTCCTGAATCAAGAGATGCGGATCCATGTGGTGAACGTTCTCCTGGGCAAGAGCGAAAACGCATCGACGCATCAGGTTGTACTCTTCCACCAGGCCCATAGGCGTGAACCCTTGCACCTGTCGCAGTCGGCCGTGTCGCTCGGCTGCCTTCATGGGCATAGCTGCCATTTCCTTCACGCCAAACGTCATGAACTTCATGGTTTCTTGAATCACGGGGAGAATGGGCTCCGTACGTTTCTTAAGAGCAATTTTCATCCGTTTGAGGTTGGGATCCGCTTGGCTATGCTCTAGCCACTGTCTACAAATGCGGCTACTATTTTGCTTTACGAGAGTCTTCAACCGCTTCGCCGCACTTGCTGGACGCAACATGCCGCTCGCGCTTGTGGATGAGCCGCGCCCCAGTTGCAGGTCGATCTCTTCCAATGCCTGACGCAAGGCGCTTTCGATTTCGCTCGAACGCCGGTCGCCACGGGCAACCCGGCTCACATAGGAAGCATCGACACCCAGGCGGCGGGCGATTCTGACGTAAAGGCCGCGATATAAAGTCTGTGGAGATGGTTTTCCCGGGTTAACGTTTGTGGTAGAATTGTCACGGTACATGACAACCTCTCAAGACTGGCGACAAGGGTGCCGCCTAACGCGATTGTTAAAACACTCGTGTTAATTCGAGTCTAACAGGCGGGCCATGAGCAACACAAGCGATCCAAAGTTGGAGTGGGCAAAACGGATCCTCGCCCTTCGCCATCGCCTGAATTTCAGCCAATCGGATCTGGGCAAGCAAATGAACGCGTCCGCCATGGCGGTCTCCCGCTGGGAACGAGGTGTTCAGGAGCCGCCGGCGAATGTCTACATCCAGTTAGGCAATCTCACCGGCGATCCGGAATGTTGGTATTTTTGGGGGCAGGCTGGCCTGAGCAGCGACGATTTGATGCGGGTTTTGCCTGCAGTAAAATCGCGCATGCGCAAGGACCGCATGGTCAGGCTCGAGGTGGTTCACGCTGGATCCCGGCGGGTCCCAAAGCATGCGGCTGAACTGGTCGCCATTCCCGTTCTGCCCATCGTGGCCGCCACCCATGGCGGCACGGGAGATCCGGTGGACAAACTTAATCACGTCCCTCCGGAATCAATGTTGGCCGCACCCAGCAAATGGTGTCCGAACCCCGCCCACACCAGCTGTCTGCGAGTTCGCGGCCGCTCCATGATGCCGCTGATTCATGACGGCTACATCGTCGTAATCGACACCTCGCAGACCAGTCATCCCGAGCTCTATGGCCAGATTGTGGTTGCAGCCCACAAGCAACATGGTCTGATGGTATCCCGCTTACAACGCTTCGATCACACCGAGGTCTTGGTTCCGGAGAATCGGGAGTATGAATCGACCGCAGTTTCCACCAATGGGTGGCGGATCGTAGCCAAGATTCTGTGGTGGATTGGACGACCAGCTTAACTTTCCACAGGTGTCCTATTTCTATTTCACAATTATTCCGCGCCTGCCCGCGCCACTTGAACCATGTTGTTGCGCACGGCGTAGATGACTAAATCTCTCACGCAGTGAATGTGAAGTTTCCGCATGATATTGGAGCGATGAGTTTCCGCCGTCTTGAAGCTTAAGCCCAGTGCCACGGCTACTTCCTTGGTGCTGCTTCCTTCCGCCAGCAACTGCACCACCTCGCGCTCCCGCAGAGTTAGCGGGTTCGGCACTGTGGCAATCGACGAACCTCCGCGGAGGTAGCCCTCTAACACCATGTCGGCCACCTTCGTGGTGAAATACGTCTTGTCCCGGAGCAAGGCATCGACCGCAGCCACTAGTTCACCGGCGGAGTCCGACTTCAACAGGAACCCGCGAGCGCCGGCGTTCAGCACGTTACGAATGATGTCATCAGAATCATGCAAGGTGAGGACGAGGACTTTGGTAGCTGGATTCGCCTTCAGGATGTGCCTTGTCGCCTCGAGCCCGTTAAGGCCGGGCATGCTGATATCCATGACGATCAGGTCCGGGATCAGCTGTTTCGCTAGCTCTATAGCCTCACGTCCATTGCAGGCCTCCCCGCACACCTGCCACTCTGGCATTTCCTTCAGGATGGAGACTAGACCCTTGCGTACAACTTCGTGATCGTCAGCTACCAAGATGCGAAATGCTGCCACAGAACACCTCCCAGGAACTTGCTCATCGATCCCAAGCTGCGCGAGACGGCGCTGACCACGACTCAGGTTTGCGGACACTTGGACGCAGTCAACCCGAATCTTCTTTTTGAAGTCTATGCCAGAGAGGACTTCAGCAGCACGATTCTAAACTTTCGTTCTTTTAAAGCACCACCTTTGCCAAATCCATAACCACCGTAAATTTGCGGGGTTAGTCGCGTAAGCTTCTGCATCGCTATGTAATTTTTACTAATCCGTACAGCAAACACTGCAATCCTGGGTTGAGATGGCCTGAGTCTCGTACTCTCTGTTTGTGATATAGGACACATCCTCATGGGAGATCGCTCACGTACTGCTAATCGCGTCGTACTCTGTGCATGGGTCTAAATTCCTTCTTGCGGAGCTGCGCCATGGCCTATATGTAATTACTGACATCTGCAGAGACCTGTTATGTGCTGACGTGTGTCCGACCGACTGCATTCCTCCCAGGAAAGACGAACCCGGCTTCGAAGCGGCGACTCAGTTACGTGTCGACCCGGCTGGCTGCATCGATTGCGGAGCTTGTGTCCCGGTCTGTACGTCGGATTCGATCTACGAAGCGGATGATCTGCCGGATGAGTTGAAGCAATTTGTCGAGACAAATGAGCGGTACTTCGCGAACTAGATAGCACTTGAAAAACTCTGCGGCGGCGGGAATAACATCTCAATTGCTTGCCGCTCCGTGGCGACCGCGATGCACCCGCGTTCTTGTGGCGTTGACATTTGGCTGGGCCAGTTCTATCGTTGCCCACCGAACGCAAAATGAATATCGTCAAGGCAACCCAGCGCTATGAAGAATGGCTCAGCCGCCACACTAAACTGGTGAAGCCGGATCTCCTCCTGAAACATCAGCGCATGGCGGAAGCGGTGTTTCCTTTTCTTCGCGCGACTTTCT
>Ga0210400_10001663_pt1 | contig 21734 bp, 21 predicted proteins | sample IncBWH26MmetaG_FD_155456 | JGI IMG/M metagenome (GOLD analysis project Ga0210400, IMG submission 155456) | Forest soil microbial communities from Barre Woods Harvard Forest LTER site, Petersham, Massachusetts, United States - Inc-BW-H-26-M | ecosystem: Environmental > Terrestrial > Soil >...
CTCGTCCTCGATACTGAGAAAAACGAAACCTTTGGCGGTACCGGGACGCTGGCGGCAAATGACGCATCCGCCAATGCGCAAATGTTGTCCATCGGGAATGCGGCTGAGTTCGCTGGCTTTGTGGATGCCCATCGCTTGCATTCGTGCGCGGTGATAGGCCATGGGGTGCGGGCCGACGGTCATGCCGGTGCCGCGGAAGTCCGCGACCAGACGTTCTTCGGAATTCATGGGACGCAACGGAGAGTTGGTGTCAGGCTCTGGCAATTTGTCGAGCAATGGGCCGGAATGACGGACGGCGCGTTCGACTTGCCAGAGGGCATCGCGGCGGTGAAAAGCGAATTCACCACGGAGACACGGACACACGGAGTTAGTAATTGGAAGGTCAAAATCCGCTGGCACAAATTCCTCAGTATGTTTCCTGGTTTTCTCCGTGCCTCCGTGTCTCCGTGGTGAATTCCCGATTGAATTCAGCGCTCCAATCTCCGCCAAGGTGTTCAACTCATCTTTGCGCAACTCGGGCGCGCGATGGACGAGATCGCGAATGGAAGTGAATGGAGCGAGGTTACGCTGATAAACCAGCGATTGTGCGGCTTCCTCGCGCAATCCGCGAGCATAGCGGAGCCCTAGACGCAGCGAAGTATTGTCAGCGTTTGGCCCAACGGCCGAACTGGCTGATTGCTGAGTGCTGACTGCTGACTGCTCCAACGTACACTGCCACTCTGATTTCATTACATCGATCGGCAATACCTTCAGCCCGTGCCGTTGCGCATCTTTGACGAGCGTCGCTGGACGATAAAAGCCCATGGGCTGGTTGTTGAGCAATGCAGCGGTGAAGGCGGCGAGATAATGACATTTCAAATAGGCGCTGGCATAAGCGATGAGTGCAAAGCTGGCGGCATGAGACTCGGGAAATCCGTATAGAGCAAATGAAGTAATGGAGAGAATGATCTGTTCCTGAGCTTCCTGAGAAATGCCATTTTGTTCCATTCCGCTGCGAAGCCTGGCCTCGATGTCTTTCATGCGGGCTTGCGAGCGCTTGAATCCCATGGCACGGCGCAGTTCTTCGGCTTCGCCTCCAGTGAAGTTGGCGGCGACCATCGCGATGCGCAGCAATTGCTCCTGAAAAAGAGGCACGCCCAGAGTGCGCGTCAGCACAGGTTCGAGCGACGGATGCAGATGGTTGACGGGTTCGCGTCCCATGCGGCGCTGCAAATAAGGATTCACCATCTGCCCTACTATCGGCCCAGGACGAATGATGGCGACTTGCACCACAATGTCGTAAAAACATTTTGGACGCAGGCGCGGCAGGCACGACATCTGCGCCCGGCTCTCAACCTGAAACATGCCAATCGTGTCTGCCTTCTGCAGGGCGGAATACACGGTGGGATCGTCTGCCGGCAGGTGGGCGAGATCTACTTCTTTACCGTGATGGTTGCGAATGAGCTGCAGGGAATCCTCAAGCACGGCCATCATGCCCAGGCCGAGCAGATCCACTTTAACGATGCCTAAATCGGCGCAATCTTCCTTGTCCCACTGCACCACGACGCGGCCCGGCATCGAAGCAGATTCCAGAGGCACGACGGAGTCGAGCTGTCCCTGACAAATCACCATTCCGCCGGAGTGCTGGCCGAGGTGCCGTGGCAAATCCTGCACCGCGACACATAACTCGAAATACTTGCGCAGCCGGGGATGATTCAAATCCAATCCCGCATCGCGGAAGCGATGATCGAATGTGTCATTGGCATCGCGATATTCCCAGGTGGAAACGGCGGCCGATACTTTGTCCAGGGTCTCGGGATCAAAACCCAGAACCTTGCCCATTTCGCGTGAAGCCATGCGACTGCGATAGGTGATGACGTTGGCGGTCATGGCAGCGCCGCGCTCGCCGTAGCGTTTGTATAGATACTGAATTACGCGCTCACGCTGGTCGCCGCTGGGAAGATCGAGATCAATATCTGGCCACTCGCCGCGTTCTTCAGAAAGGAAGCGCTCGAAAAGCAATTCCATGCTGACGGCATCGACCGCGGTGATGCCCAGTGAATAGCAGACCGCGCTGTTGGCAGCGGAGCCGCGTCCTTGCACCAGAATGTTTTGTTCGTGGCAGAAGCGGACCAGATCCCAGACAATAAGAAAGTAGCCGGCGAGGTCGAGTTTCTCGATGAGTTTTAGTTCGCGCTCAATCTGGAGGCGCGCGCGATTCTGTAGTTCTGATGTAGACCGGCCATAGCGCTGCTGAAACCCCTCCCGAGTGCGCTCCCGCATAAACGACATCATGGTTTCGCCTTCGGGCACGGAGTATTTAGGAAATTCATATCCCAGATCTTTGAAAGTAAATGTGAGCCGGGAAGACAGTTCCACGGTGTTCGCAATCGCCTCGGGAAGATCGGCGAAGAGGGTTTGCATCTCTTGCGGCGATTTCAGATAACGCTCGGAATTGCGCGCCAACAACCGGCCTGCGGTGGCTAGCGTGCGGTGGTGACGAATCGCGGTGAAAACATCGCAAAGCTCACGCTCATGGGCTGTTGCATAACAGACGCCATTGGTGGCCAGTACGGGAAGCTGGAGCGAGTGGGCAATTTCGATGGCGGCGCGATTGCGCGCTTCCTGCTCCCGATGAAAATGACGCTGTAGTTCTACATAGACGTTGTTCCGGCCGAAAATATTTGTCAGCCGCTCGACGCAGCCGTGCGCTTCTTCGAGACCGCCGTGTGCAAGGGAAGAAGCCAGCGGACCGTCATCATCGCCGGTAAGGCAGATGAGTCCAGCGGCATGTTCTCGCAGTTCCTCTTCCCGCACTGCTCCTTCGCCTTTGGCAGCGTGCAGCTTCATTTTCGTAATCAGGCGGCAGAGATTCTGATATCCGGCGCGGGAAGAGACGAGCAGGGGAAGGCGAAATTCACCACAGAGACGCAGAGTCACAGAGAAATCTTTGGTTTTGGATCGTTGATGGTCTATTTGATTTTTGACAATAACGTTCTTCTCTGTGACTCTGTGTCTCTGTGGTGAAAAGTGTTTGCATGTTACTTCCGCCCCGATGTGCGCCTTAATCCGTGCTTTCTTCGCAGCCATGTGGAAACGCGGAGAGCCATAGACACCGTCACGATCGAGCAGCGCCATCGCCGGCATGTTCAGATTGGCGCAGGCCGCGACCAAGTTCTCGGGCAAAGAAGCGCCTTCGAGAAAGCTGAAAGCGGAGCGGGAGTGAAGCTCGATGTACATTGAAAAAAGCATTCAGCATTCAGCCAATACGATATTTCCTGTCTTGGCTGATTACTGATTGCTAGTCATATGTTCCTTCCAAAATCCATCTTCCCTCGATCCGATCGCGAACCAGGCGATATAAAGCGATGCCAGTTTCCCCCTGCACCGCGATGTCCCATTCGTCGCGAGCCCATCCTTCCCGCTCCCACCAGTCGCCGGACGAGCGCCATGGTCCAGCAGTCCAGAGAATCTCTCCCTGAATTGTTTTGCTTTTGGAGGTGATGCACGCGGGCTTGCCATCCCGCATGGCGACCACCACATCGACTGGCGGCCGAAAGATGCGCAGCGCAGTCACGAGGTCTTCACCACAGAGACACAGAGACATAGAGGAATCTGTCGATTGTTGGTTCGTGATTTTCCCTGTGTCTCTGTGTCTCTGTGGTGAAGATAATTCGGGCGCGAAGTGCTGCATGCAGAATCCCTCGGGATGATGCGTGTCCAGCAGTTCCAACGATCCCACATTGTCATCCCCGACGATGCCCGCAATCCTGGCCAGCGTAAGTTCGAGTTTTTCCGGCTCGGGCGTGGGAGGAATAAAAAGTCCATTCTGCGCTGCCCTCGGCCGCACCGGTTCCGCCGCTAAATGAATCCTGACGATGGGAGCGCCCGGAGGATGCGCCTTCAAATCGAGTTGTAACAGTTTGAGAAACATCCCCGAGTCAAGCAAAGGAACCGGAAACCGGAGGGTGCGGGTAAACAGACCATGCGGGGGTGGGCGGAATGCAAGCTCGGCAGATTCGTCACTCTGGTACCCATTTTGTAATTCCAAATCTAGCCGGAGTTCTTGCGTTGCCAGCGCTCGTGCTTCCAGACGAGCACACAGTTGCTCCAATAACCGCCCCAGTAGAAATGCCAGCGGCTCAAGTAGAACGAGGGGGTATTCCAATTCGATTACTTCCTCGAAAATCAGTGGCGGCTCGAACGGAACCAAAGTGCGCGCAATATCGCCGCGTGCCAGTTTTTGTAAATGAATTCCAGCCTGCCCCAGGCGCTCGCTCAGTGCGATGTCGGGCAATGCCGCCAGATCGCGGAGCTTGCTAATTCCCCAGCGGCTGAATGTTTCCAATAAGTGCGCGGATTCCTGAATCGCATTCCCAAACAATACTTCCACTGGCAAACTGCCCAATTGTTCCGCTTCTCTCCCTTCCGGAATCACGGTCACACCAGAAAATCCTCGAGACGCCAGCACAGCTGTGTCTGGATTGCCCGCCACGGCGACGTTGACCTCAAGTCCGAGATCAGAAGCACGGCGTGACAAAGCACGCGCAATTTTGGGCAGGGGACCGAAAAGCGGCATCAGTCCGGCAAGATCCAACACGATTGTGTCGCAGCCTGCGGCTTCCACACGCGGCGAAAACGACTGCGCGCAATCCAGCAGGGCGGCATGGGCCGCGGCTTCTTGCGGCAGAGAGCGGGCACGAAACATCAAACCGTTGCAGTCTTCGATCTGCATCTTGGACATTCCCGGACTCACTCCGGCTCGGCGCGCGTTTTCATTCATAGCAAAAACTTTTTGCAGCGGAGCCTTGCCTTCGAGCACCGCCAGAGACTGCGAGCGCAACTCCGGCTCCACGCGCAGCAGCGTTTCCACGGGAAAATCAGGAACGAAGATGCAGGCAAAGGACATAATGAAAAAACTGTCAGCTTTCAGCCATCAGCTATCAGCTGTAGTTTCTGTTGCTCCAACATTCATCCTGTCCGCACTCTCGTGGCGAACTCAGTCGTGACCGATCCGACCGGTTTGCGTTCCGGCCGGGACCGCAAGATCTCTCCTCGCACTTGAAGTCCATTCAGAAGTTGCGCATGAGTTGGAGTTTCTGTTGAAAGCTGAGAGCTGACAGCTGACAGCTTTTTTCCCGAGACTTTCAGCAGCAGCGAGGCGCAAGTCTGGGCGCACGCTACCTGGCTAATGACGAACAACACCGTGGCTGTATGCTCAACCGCGCGTTGAAATCGAAACCAGGAAGTCAGGGGAATACGGCGCGCCATCTTCCATGGAGTATCGCCGAGATCGATAATCACAAGACCAAAGCCGCCGCTTTGCAAAAGTAAATCAGTGACTCGTAAAGCCTGCTCAACTGGCTTTTCGATTTTTGGATTCTTCTCTGTGACTCTGTGTCTCTGTGGTGAAGCCGATTTTTGTTTGATTCCCCCGCACCGCACCCACAGCAGTTTTTTAAAATTCACCCCTGCAGCCGCAGCCGAGAGAGGATTGAAAGCATCGCTAATGTCGACCAGAGCACACACTTCCTGCCGTTGGGTTGCCGCTGCCAAGGTGGCCAACAATATACTTGTGCGTCCGGACGAAGCTGGCCCGCACACCTCGGTCAGGCATCCGCGCGGAAATCCGCCGGTAAGCATATCGATCTCGCGAACACCGCTGGAAACCATCTGCGGCGTGGGCCGCATTTCCAATCGCGACGCAGAAGTCAGCCCGGCGAGTTTGGGCATTGCGGATAAGCGTTTGAAACCCAGCGTGGGCTCCGCCCCGGCAGCAACGGCAACAGGACGACCCAAGGCGGCAGTAGAAACCAGCGGTAAAGACGACATGGAGACCTCAGGATTTCAGGGAACGTCAGGGGCCACGACAAGGCTCTCTGGGCGGATTTGTATATTCGCCTTTTGTTCGCTATTATTGTTTAGCCGTGGAGCCGCGGTTGTCAAGTACATAAAGATTAATTCCCACACAAGATTCCAATTGAAAAGACGGAACGCCGGCCCCAAGGAAAAAAGCCAGGAGTTTCTCAACTAAGGTCTGGAGCCATGCTCGAGCCCGCGTGCTTTGTTATAATTAGCGCAACTCAATGGCGCTATCGTCTAGGGGTTAGGACGGAAGATTCTCAATCTTCAAACCCGGGTTCGATTCCCGGTAGCGCTACCATCCCCTCCGTTACTCGCTGATTCCAAGCGAGATGCTCAATCTCCTAATTTGCTTGTAGGCGCTTTGTAGCCCTTCTTCTTCTTTTTTTTTGCGCTACTGCGCCACCTCGCTCCCCCAGTGAGTATTTAAAAGCAGGGGAAAATCGGTGCCGAACTTGAAGGTCTCAATCATGGAGAAAGTGAAACTTGCCAACGGCAAGTGGACGAATCGTCCTGTAAAGATTCCCAAACGCAAGACGAATGGCGAACTTTACTTGAAAGATTGTCGGGAAGGGAATTTCTATCTGCTGTGGCGAGAAGGCAATCGTAAACGGTATTACCGGGCTGCCGGATGGCTGAATGATGCCATCCAGAAGAAGGAGCAGAAGGAACTTTATCTTGCCAGCGTTGCAAAAGGTCTTCACGTTGAAGACCCAAGCGTGAGCAATACCCGGATGACAATTGCGGCGGGCATTGACCAGTACCTAAGCGTACTGTCGGGGCGGGGAAATACCGTTCCGCTCCATACCTTCGCTCTTCGTCAGTTTCAGGAATGGAACACAAAGCTCGCACGCAACAAGAAAGTCTATCTCGATGCAATTGACCGCCAGCACATCCTTGCATTCAAAAAGTGGGCAATGGAGCATGGCGACGGCAAGAACGGGGAGTCAAACGACGAAGTGACTGCTGTGTGGAAGTGCATGCGCCTGAACAAAATGATTAAGACCATGCTGAACCTTGGGCCAGGGAATGGTCCGGTGAAAAAGTCGGACTTCGCAGAGGTTCTGAATCGCAAGCCCACGGTCGTGACATACACAAAGAACGAGCGGGACGATTTTCTTCGGTGCTGCGAGGGCACTGCATTTCTGATCTGGTCACTGTTTCTCAAGTGTGGTCTGCGGCTCAAAGAATTGAGTCATCTGGAATGGAAGGACATTGACTGCATGACGCACGTCCTCCACATCCGGGTGAAGCAGATGCAGGATGGGGACAAGCAGGTGGAGTTCCGGCCAAAGAAGCACAGCATCCGGGATGTTGCCATACCGGATGATCTGTTTACGCTGCTTGAGGAACTAAAGAAGGCAAGCAAGAGCCATCTTGTGTTCCCGACTCGGACTGGGCGGGTAAACATTAGGTTCTGGGATGCCTGCAAACGGATCGCGAGGAGAGCCGGAGTGGACGCATCGAAGTTTATGCCGAAGAATTTTCGCAGCACATATGCTACGAATCGCTTGCGTAACGGGTACACTCTCGCAGAAGTGCGAGATCAGCTGGGGCATCGTGACATGCGTTCAGTCGAGCACTACGCTGACGCATTGAAAGCGGAGGAACTCGTAAAGAGCGGTCGCGCCAGCGCCGGGTGGGATTGATTGTCTGTGGGGCCCCCCCACTTAAAATTACCCAACCATATTTTGCCGAACGATTCCGAGAAGCCCCCACATAAGATTTCCCTTTCACCTGTGTGATCTTGAATTCCGCCAGCGCGTTCCCGTCTCAAAAGTTTCGCCTCCACGGGAGCACGATAGCAAAACAGGAGGAAACTAGCGCTGGCTGGCCGAGCCCCCGGTGTCCCACTTGCAAGAACAAACGAGAGAATCGGCCTCGGCTGTGGGTTCAAACAAGTATGGCGGCAAGTTAAACAGTAGGGTTGGCACCAATAAAACCTTAGATAATTTCAAAATGATTCCCTCACCATCTACACCAAACCGCTGAGCACCAGTTCGTGCACAACTTTGTAATCTGCGGAGTTCTCTCCGATTTCTTGGAATGGCATTCGTAACGGGGTATTCAAGTTTTAGTAGAACCCTGCCTGCGATGGTTTTTAGTTTTTGCTTGGTCATAAGGACTCCACAGTAGAGATGTGATTTTGAATGGCAAAAGGTTAAAGAGGGCCATATTTATTTATTTTTGTGAAAAAGTTCAAAGCGGCAAAAATCTGCATCTTCCTTCTAGTTGTCAAATTCGGAGGGAGAACAGGGTAATGGCAAATTGGGTAGAGGGAGCAGAGGCAGAAGCAAGGAATATTTTTTACCAGCCTATGAACAAAACCGGGTGGGTAGGAGTGGGCTACAGCGTAGTGATATGGGATGAAGCACGCAGTGCTTCATTCTTCGCCCTACGAGAGCAAGAACAAATGATTGCAGATTTTTTTATTACCCTGCGAGAACACCAGGAGCACTGGCCTGCGGTTCGGTATTACGCAGCGTTGGAAGGAGCGTCCCCGTTGACCAATGAACTCCTGCGATTGGAGTGCCCGTTGGTCACAATCGTGGCGCAACTCGTCCTGCGGGAGCGGTCGGTCGCACAAACGCTGGCTAGCAAGTTAACCATGATTATGGTGCGGGATGTTTCTCAGCAGATGCTAGACGCTCTGAACCAGCGGGTATTGTATGTGGGGCCGCCGTTGGCGGGGGCTGTGTCGTAAATATTTCTGGCCCTCGGGGCTATAAACTGCGTCTTTATTCTAGTAACACAATTCACAGAGGAGAACACAATGGCAGACAATGACTACACATGGTGGTATGAAACTTACTCTAACGCAGCGCTGGATGAAATCACTGAGCGCTTAGAAGAAGAGGATGAGGATACTGTGCGGCCATCTAGGGAAGGACTCACAGAAATGGTAAAACACGCCTGTCGGCTCTACGCTGACGATGAAATCAGGGCGCAATGCTGGCAGGAAGCCATAGCGAAGGCTATGGGGAAAGTGAAGGTAGCGACGGTATGACAGTCAAACAACTAATCGTTGCGCTATCAACCATGGAAAAGCAACACGGAGATTTACCCGTGGTTTTTCGGGACAATATGACGCTTGAGGACTCACTAATAACTGATGTTTGTCCATCCTGCGAGGAGCAGCCGCTGACGATTGATTTATACGGGGAATTACAACAATAAAGTTTGGGCGGTCGGCTGTGCTGTCGGAAGGAATTTCCGAAGGTCTTTTCAGCAGATATTTTCATCATGAATCACCACCGCCTGATTGATTTGTCCACCTGTTGGTGGGGTGGACTCAGAGGATACTTACTTTGATGAGGTCCATGGGCTATACCGTCGATGAAATTGATCGCAAGTACGGGACTCAATTAGTGCCCGATTTGTGGGCAGTTGGCAATGCAGCAATGAGCAATGTCCGTCCAGGCGGAAGGTATGGGACGAGACCAGGAAGCAGTTCCTCAATCCGAATTGGCGGGAACTACTGAATGCTGCGACCATTTGATGATGAATTCGAACTGGGAGGAAGCGTTCCCCGAAACCGTCGCCCTCATGATAGAAACGGGTGCTGCAGAGTCTGAAAAGAAGTTTCGAGCACTTCTGAGGCCCCAGTATTGAAAACCATGTAGGCAATAAACAATTCGGGGCGGGCTGACTGGCGACAGGAAACCGTTCAATTCAAAAAAAGGGAGTATTGAGTCTTATGGCATCAAAGACACACGTCGTACGGGAACGTAACCAGGTAAATCATAATGAAGTACCGGATGAAACTCTGCATAGAATTAAGGCTGATACACAGGAACAAGCACGCACCAAGGTTCAACTTATTGAGCACCGCTTGGAACGCAAGTTTGACAGCGCCCTTGACCCCAAGATGGCGCTGGTGGGAGTGTGGTGCATTCTGCAGGGCGTTGACATTGGCGAACAGTATTAACCAGAGATAGATGCAAAAACAAAACGGATTGGGCTGCGGTGCATAGTGGAAACACTTCCCGCAGCCCTTTTTTTTATTTCGTCGCCCCCAGCAACCGCACTGCCTTCCCTGACGTTCGTCCGTCTTTCGATGCAACTAGCAAAATCTTTTGCTTAGGTCGTGGCAGTATTCCGCACGCTCCGCTCCTCCTTGGCAAAAAACTAATTTGTCCAAACTGGATAAGGCTTTTAGCGCTGGTTGGGAAGGGACGTTAGATGCCGCTCGCTAGCTCGCTAACAGAGCAATTCTTCCTCGCCCCTATCATTCCGTCCACTGCCAAGGTGCTCGGTATTTGTTCCGCGTTCACTTCAGTCAACTTCCCTCACCGCTCGGTCGTCGCGAACGAAACATTCCGTCCTTCTAAAGTTTCTGGCCCTTCACATATTCGATCGCATCAATCAGTGTACGAGGCAAATATTGTCACGTAGACAAAATACAACGGGCGGCTGGAATGTCGCCCCATCACAGAAAAAGGAGACTATATGTCTAATAAAAGAAAGAGTGTTTTGCTCGATGAACCATGCGTTTGTGGAAAAACGGACGACAAGTGCAAATGTCCGCTGGGGTTCTTCAGCCCAGAAGACCCCGTGGAGACCAACCCACCAAACCAAAAGTGCTACTGCGAGGTTGCACTTGGTGGAGGGTACGATGGTGACTTAGGGGAATGGAGGCCCGACGATCCTGAAGTCTTCCAACGGGTACTCATAAAGAAAATCTATTCTGCTCTCCGCAGGGATTGGAGAGAGGGTGATGACGGCCATATGTCTCTCGAAATGGTCGTGTGCCCAGCGGAAGCCCTGTGGATTGCGAAGGCCCTCAAAGCCAATATCCATAAGAAATCAAAACGGTAGGAGTTACAGGCCGAAACGGGGATTGAGCGAACTCCAGCATTAGACGAGATACCCCCGTCGCACCGTGTATTCGGTGCCTGATGATGGCCAAACAATAAGGCCACAGTATTGAAGACCATGCAGGCAACAAAACGGGTGGACTAACTGGAAACAGGAAACCGCCCCAATTTCATTGCGAATAGGAGTAAGTATGAAAATTTAATTTGAAGCAGACAAGTTGGTCACACAGTTTTTCGAAGAAGAGGTATCGCTGGAAACACTACTTACAGAAACAGCGGTCGGCACACTGGCGGACGACGAATTAACTGAGAATGAATTGAGCGAGGCCGCCGAGGAGTGGTTCCGGGATCACCTGGAGACATTAACCCCTGTACGGAGTTGGTTGCCATCCGATGATCCAGCGGACACGCTCGTTGCAGCGTGCGAACGATACGATAAGCTGGGGTTTGAATATCAACATTTGGGGGTTAGGGTAACAATCAAAGAGAAATAACAAAGTTCGGGCGGTGGGCTGCTAAAGGGAATCTCCGAAGGCCTTTAAAAGACTTCGGTCAAGCAGCAGAAGGGCTGAGATGAAAGGAACTCGCCCGATTCTCAGGAGACAGTTGCGGTTGCATCGTTCAGGCGAGATCGAAAACATCACAAGTTAGACTGATTCTGAGCGGCAGCGATCCCGTGTGTCAAGTTTACACGCGAAGGAAGCACCCCCTAGTGCCGCAGGCGATCATTGACTTTGAACCCGAGGCGGCACCTTGTAACTCAAAGACGGAGCAGCGCCTTATTCCTGCCTGGGGATTGCATCGGCTCGATTAGCGTCGTCGTTCGGTTTGCCAAATGGATGGCAGGCCTCCCGATAGAACGGGTCGTGGCTATCGGGAAACAACCATGGATGAACTGCAGGGGCAGTGTATGCTGCCCCCTGGGGGGCAAGCACGGACACCAACAGTATTGCGAAGCGCACCTACAAATCTTGCGAGATGCGGATGAAGCTCCACAAGAGTGGCAAAAGCGAATTTAACAAGTTAAGCGGCACAGGCTGCGGTGCATAGTGGCAACACTTCCCGCAGCCTTTTTATTTACCTCGCCGCTTCAGTTCTTGGAAGAGCTTTGACCGCTCTTCCCAGAGGTTGTAACGGGCCTCGTCATCGCTCCCGAAACTCTCGATGGCAAGAAGGGACTGAATGTTGTCCAATTCGCGCTGCACTTCCGCTGTGGCCTGGTTTTTGAGCGTGACATCAGTATTAGTCTTCATAGTAAGTAAGTCCTCCCGCCCGGCTGCTAGAGCAGTCGGGCTTTTCTGTTTCTACATAAGGGTTCTATAGTCCTGATAATTAGACGAATTATCGGACTTCCCTTTTCTTCGGTATGTACAGCAAGCAAATCCAAGAACTCTTCCGACAATTAGTGTTGCAGAACATTCCCTACAGCCAGATCGTCCAGGATCTCCGCATCTCGCGCTCCACGGCATTCGTTTGGCGCAAGGAGCTAAAGCTGCCGCGGCGCAAGACCGGGCCTAGGGGGCGGAAATGACGACTTTCGGAGTATTAGACAACAACCCATCTTTCACGCGACGGCTGGAAGACTTTCCTTGGAGGGGTCGGTACTCGTATCCCGACCCCATCCGAGATACGAGAAGGACAAATGATTGACCAAGAAATCCCGACAGTCGGGACAATTACCGACAAACCGCAAACATTCTACGATCTAGCCAAGCCCTACGCCAAGATGGGCATACCGTGCTTCCCCCTCAACCCCCGATCCAAGCAACCGCCACCGTGGATGACGGACTTCCCCAACCGCGCCAGCAAATACTTGCCCCAGCTTCGGCAATGGAGCGAGAAGATGCCCGACGCCAACCTCGGATTACTAGGCCGCGACAACGAGCCGGGGGACATCTGCTTTTTGGAGTTTGACCAAGGCACGCTGGCAGAAGCGGCAGCCGAGATGGAGCAGTCTGTTCCTGTTACCCGAATTCATATCAGCGGCGGCAAGGTACGCGAACATTGCGTCTTCGTGCAGACCGAGCGCAGCCTCTTTCTTGGGAACCGCAGCGCCAACAAGAATGGTGAGGAATGGTTCAGCCTCCGAATGCAGAACCGCTACGTGCTCGGCCCCGGCAGCATCCATCCAGACACCGGAAAGCCCTACACCGTGGGGAACGACATTCCGCCGATTCCTTTTCCTGATTGGTTGATTTTATGGATCGAAAAGTATGCCGCGAGCGAGTTCGATGCAGTGGGCGGGGAGAACATACCGGAAGTAAGCGAGGATTTCGATTTTGAGTCGTTTCGTGAATGGCTGCCATTTGAGATGAGTCAGGACGGCTATTGGTACATTGCCGAGTTTTGCCCCGGCGTGAATCGCAAACATGAGCACAGCACGAAGACTGGACTCTTCTGGGATGGGAGCCGCTTGTGCTGGAAATGTTTTGCGCAAAATTGCCCCTGCGCCTACAAAGAAAATGGCACGAAATTTACCATCGGGGATTTGGTAAGAAAAATCAGCGAGGACAAGGGTGCTTATGACGGTGTGATTTGGCCCCAAACCCCAATTAAAGATGATCTAGACAAACTGGGAATTGAGATCGTGGACACGGAATTCCCGATACCGGAAGTAATGGTAAAACCGAATGGGCATGCAGAGCCCACGAAGTGCAAAACTGGCGAGTTTCGCTTTCACACCGAAAGAACCTCCGAATTCAGTGCAACCATCGTCGGGATCAGGATGAGTGATATCCGCACGGAAAAGCTGGAATGGCTTTGGCCGGACAAGATTCCGGCTGGAAACATCACTCTATTCGGCGGGCAACCGGGATGCGGCAAAAGCATAGTCTTGTTGGACATTATTGCCAGAACTACGACCGGGCGAGATTGGGCTGATGGCAGCAAGAACACCGCGGGCCCCCGTGATGTCCTGCTTCTGGCGAGCGAGGACGGAGAAGCCGACACCATTAAGCCCCGGCTCATTGCCGCCGGTGCGGACATGAGCCGCATCATCGTGATCCGCAGAATGCTGCTGGAGCCACCGGATGGCGACAAATCTAAGGGGAAGAGTAAACATGCTTTTCAACTCAGCGCCGATACTTCCACATTGAAGAGTGCTCTAAAAACAAATTCCAATGTGGCGTTGGTGGCCCTTGATCCCATAAGCGCGTTCTTCGGCGATTGCGATCCGAACAAGGACAAAGAAATACGGCCCGTGATGGAAGCAATCGCGGACGCTATGGAGGGCGCTAAGTGCGCTTTCGTGGGAATCATCCACAATAACAAGAGAGGTGACGCCGACAGCATCAGCAAAATCCTTGGGGCGTCTAGTGTGGTAGGCGTGGCGCGTGCAGTTTGGGGATTTGGCTACGACGCAGATGACAAAACTCTGCGACATATGCTTTTGATCAAGGGCAATCTTAGCGAGAAACGAACGGGTATGAACTATAAGCTAGTCAACACCGCAGTAAAGCTGGACGACGGGGAAGAGGATCACCAACCAGTTTGCGATTGGCAGGGAGAAACGGACGAGGATGCCGACGACATGCTAGCCAAGAAGCGGGAGAAGGCGAAGAACGGCGGCGCAGACCTAAAAAGCGATGCGGCCCAGACGATGCTGTTAAGGGAATTGGGTGACGGCTGGAGGCTACTGCGGGACTTGCACCGGATACGCGAGAAGGAAGGTATCAGCGAATCCACCATGAAGAGAGCTAGATATGCATTGGGGGTCATCGCTACCAAGTCGGCTCCGTGGATGTGGGCGCTGCCTGGCACTTCCTTGCCGGGGGAAAACGATGCTGAAGACCCCAAGATGGCAAATCCGGAGGTAATGTAGGTGTTCAGAGGTGTTCAGAGGTGTTCAGAGGTGTTCACGCATACACACGTGAACACTTGAACACCTATCTCACATTTCACATGAATATATATAAAACAAAGGACTTACAGGTGTTCAAGAGAGGTGTTCACAGGTGTTCAAGTGTTCACCGTCCAACCGTGTAGGCATGAACACTAAGAGCGTAATTCCGCTGCTTCTGTATCCTGGCTTTCTGGAACATAAGTTCAATCGATTGGCAGCAGCAGTTTATAAATAACAAAATACAGAAGCGGCTCCAACTTCCCGATCTTCGCAGGTAAATTCATGCTCCTTTCGCTTCCAAACTCCTGTTTGGATAACTTTCAAAACACTTTCAAGGTAAATTGCCGAACTTTCAGAACCATATATTGAGGACGCAAATCGACCTTGTTCCCGGCACCCAATTTTCGACCACGAGTGAACGAATTGCGGTTGCAAGTGGCAAAATCGATGCCCTGAAACAAGAATGGGCGAGCCCTGGAGTTTGCATTAACAGTGATTGGTGATTGTTTTCCTGGAGAAATCAAAAAATGAACGCGAGACCACAAATTCGTGAAATCCTAATCGGCAAAAAAATGCAGAGGTGGTCGATGATTGCGCGCTACAACTTCATCGAATCCGGCTACCCACGCTCCAGGGCACGGCGGAATTTCTGGCGCTTGCTCAGTGCCTACCCGGAGATCGCAGCTCGGCTGGGACTCAATGAAGGCTCGGTGTACTAGCTGCTTTAGGGCCCACGGCAATCACCTAAATCACAAAATTTCAGGTAACCCATGCCAGATAAAGTGGCGATGGAACGCGAACTCCTACGCGTTCTGTGGGGCCCGATGGGAATCGGTATTAGCCTGCATGCCAAACATATTTGCATGCTGGGACGAGAAGCAACGCACGGGTGTGATACCCAAACCGCATCCCAGCCGAGTGACCGTGAAGCACCAAGGCTTCTGGTTTTGTGAGTATTACTATGATGTGTGCTTTGTGAACACGGAGGACGAATGAGCTTTGAATGGTTGGACGAGGTATTAGCAGGTAAGACAATTAAGAGTATCGAGCCAGGCTCCCAGCCCGGCTGGGTGGTCATCAATTTCAGGATGCCGGATGGTGAGCAGGTGTACCTCACTGCGTTCTGCGGCGGGAATACGCATCCACACCCCACATGGAATCGTGAGCTTCGCCATTATGGTTTGGTTGGTTTGCATGTCCGACAAGGGGGGCGTGGGCAAACGGCATATGTGCGTGATGACCGTGACCCAGAGATGCGGCTCAATGCATGTGGCTGGGAACAGTGGTGGAAGCGATCCGTTGAACGGCACGATCAATGGGACGATGAGATGAAGTCCTACTATCCGTATGGAACCTGCAATTATCTCTACAATGATCCTCACACGGGTAAGATCATTGATCGCTGCGACCGTCCGGCGAACGAGGACGCTTATGGTGGCTTTTGCGAAGACCACCAGCCAATGACCGAGGAACAAGTTGATAAGCGGGCGGAAGCCGCTCAGAAGATTCGCCAAGGCGAGTAAGTTCGTGGTGTCTGCCGACCAAAGAAAGTCTCGTCTGTCACCCGAAGATGGAACCGCACTGCTGACTCTCCCCTCACAGCCGCGCGCGACCGATTCCACCAGCTTCCCTGCCTGAACATCTCTCGCTACTGTTTGCCTTTGGCCCGTACTGCATTAAACCCTATGAATGGGTCACCCACCGACGATTGCATTTAGGGTGGGAAGGCGCGGATTAGCGTGTGATCAAACTGTTTTTCGCTTCCGGCTGTAGCTCTATCGTCAATATCTTCCGCTCGCCGGATTGCATGCGTAAGAATCGAGACCCTGAGGGATCGACGTAATCCCAGTTCTTGTAGCCGTGAGCCGAGACTTCGAGTGAAACGTCTTTTGCTGCTGGAATCGGCGTTCGGGTAGTCCACTGACTGAACCCTGACGCGCCTGACGAAGTACCACCGGGAACAACTGTCTGCCAGCGTACCAAGAAGTCAAACACAGGCTTTCCGGTGGCCTTGTCCCTCACCACCGGAATCAAAATACCCTGTTTTGGGCCAAGTTTCACGATGACGTTGGCAATCGGTTCCTCGGGCGTCAGGGTGACTTCTGGCACTGGAGTACCCTGTCCAAGCTCTGCATACCCATCGTCGTTCTTTGACGCAGCGATGCTGTAGGTTCCCATTGGCAGGTGGTCAATCTGAAACTGCCCAGCCTTGTCCGTGTGTGTAACGCAGGTGGAATTTGATTGTGATGTGTTTGGTTTTAATCGAAGATACACGACGCTGCATACCTGTGCTTGATTGATCGGTTGGTTGAACTCGTCGAGCACCGTTCCGGTAACTCGTCCAACTGCAGGTATCTGTTGGCTGGTTTGGGAGTAGGTCAGGGAGGTTAAAAGAACCAACAGAAGACTCGCAGCGAAAGATTTAGAGCGCATGGGTGGATGCCTCCTGCGTGGATATCTTCTGCTGTTTTGATCAGTAAGTCACTTAATTTCTTCGTCACGGCGGCTATAGTCCGCAAATGCCACCTGCAGGGGCGACGATTGCCACCTTCCAGATTTCAGGAACCACTGTCACCGTCGCAACGGCGACCGATTCCCCACGCCTTCCTGCTGAACATCACTCGCTACTTTTGCCCCTGGCCATCAGTGTAAGAACATCCAGGAATGTCCATTTCAATCCCTTACCCGGGCGGTAAAGGCCGCTTGGCGAAAACAATCGTCTCGTTCCTGCCCCGTGAAGGCCGCATCTACCTTGAACCTTTTGCCGGACGAGCCAACCTCTTCTGGGAGGCCGCCGAGCAAGGATTGAAGTTCAAAAAGTGGTGGCTCAACGACCTCGCCACTGCGCCTTTTCTTGAAGCCATCCGCACGCATGGGGACACGATAGAAATTCCACCACGCAGCCGGGCTGAATTTGAGCGGCAGCGCAGGGCATACAAAACTGGCGATCCGACTGCGGCCCTGCTCGCTCCGCATCTCTCGTTCAGCGGTGGCCTTTATGATTCGGGGTGCAAAGGTGGTGCCGGGGACGGAGGTGATGGCGGTGGCGTCTCATGCACTGGATACCAGCAGACATTGCGCGAGTGTCACAGAATACTCACACGCACCGGGCCAAAGATTACGGCATTGGATTGGCAGAATTTGGGCCTAGAAAAACTGACCGGGGAAGATGTGGTGCTGTTCGATCCACCATATCCTGGCGCACGAGTGAAGTCTTATTCAGATGAAGGCATCAACTATGAATTGTTAGTGGACACGCTCTTGCGAGCGAAGTTTCGGTGGCTGTTGTGCGGATATCCGCACCCGCTGCTACACCGCCTTGGCCAGCCGATATGGGCACGAGACATGCAACTCCTGTGCGTTCGCATCAAAGCCGGACCCGAAGATCGAAACGAATGTCTTTGGGCCAACTACTCGCCGGAAGTCGATAAAGCCCGGCGAGTTCTGCCCCCCAGTGTGAAGGGGCAAATACGCTCCATCGCCGATGCAGCGTCTCTGTCCTTCACCGCCCTCGATGCAAAGATTGACAACGGACTGAATATCGTTGCGAAAGACTTCTCGACGCTGGTGCCATACCTCCTCGAAATGAATAGGCGATTGTCTGCGCCGGGCAAACGAAATGATCTAAGAAAGGGTGCGCCTTCCGGTCTGTCGTGGACGCAATGGGTGGAATCAAAGCGCCACAAATTGGGACGCTCCCTGAGGACGATCCAGTACCTATTAAAAGGCCAAACCCAATCATCACGAGATCGGCAAATGCTGCTGGCGCAACGTCACGCAGTTTTGCGTTCGGAACCAGACTCGACAATACCCGACACACCGATGGAAATTGCGACCGAGATGGCGAGGCTCGTGCTTGAAATGCGGGACGGCGGCGGGGGCGCAGGAGTAAAGAAGCGGAGGCTTGAACTCCTCGCCGAGAGTTTCTTGCGGATCACGGGGCAGGAGAACGCGTCAGATTCTATCGCGCCGATTCAGAACGCCAATCGCACGCCAGGGCGCGTGGCATTGACTATGTAGAACCACCGAGATTCTGCACGAGCATCATAGCTTTCGCTCCATAACTACGGCGGGTTCTTCGGGGTCAGAATAGTACCCGGGAACTAACTCGCGAATCGTGAAACCAAACTTTTGGTTGAGCCTGATGATCGGAGTATTCGTCTGCCGCATGTTGGTAACAATCACCTCGAACCCACGTTGTCTCGCATAGTCAAGCTGCCATTCTTTCAGCTTCGAGCCCAATCCTTGTCCCCGGGCCTCCGGTAGTATTCCGGTGCTCACTATCCACAAACATTTTGGTCTCGGCCGTTCGTCGTAATCGACATCGTGCAGGAAAGCTGAGCAACCAACTGTTCTTCCATCGACAATCATCCAATACGACTCGTATTGAGCCCATTCTTCTGCGTCGAACAAGTCCGCCGGAAACGCCTCGAACGCAATTTGGTCGAACTTGCATAGAGCTTCGATCTCGTTTGGGACTATCGCTTTCCTGAACTCGATCTTCATTTAGCATCAGCTTCAGACTGCAGCACAGTAATCAAGAAACGCCCTAATCCGTCCAGATCGGGGAATATTGTGACCTCATCTATTCCCGATACGAGAAGCTGTTCTTTGATCCTCGGTACTGCGGTGCGAGGAATAATGACCTTTGCGACATGAGCGGCAGTTTCGTGGCGAAGTTTTTCGAGCCCCTCTGGATCGGAACCATAGATCGTGAAGCACGATCTCTGAGTGCTGATTCTGCGTGCAGTGTGGGTTGGGTACACAGCGGCAGGCAGTTCTGGCAATTTAGCGGTTGAGTATCGGTCTGGAAGCCATGCGCTGTAGCGATCCGCATCTTGCCTCGAAATACCAATCTCCGCTCCCGGTGGCACGACTTCACGTTCACCGACTACTCGCTTATTCAGCCACCACGGATCAAGCACCCAGATGGCGGCGTCGTTTTCTCCTTTGCTATCCCGTACAGCGAAGTAGAGAGCAATAAGGGCACCCTCCGTCCAGTCGAGCAGCCTTGTAGGTGCACCAGAGTGTTGCATCGTGAAATACCATTCCCACGAATTCTGCGGCCCCTTATCGGTAAGGCTGGGAGCCCTCATCGTGAACTCTTGTCTAATTTCATCTTCAATGATCCGTATTCCTCTTCTTGGAACGGATGCTCGATAAAGCTTCGGAGCCAATTTCCAGTCGGCACCTGCATGTCCACGAAACCATGGCCCCCAAGTCGTTTCACCTGGGAACCATTCGTTCTTCAGCCGAATTGCCAGAGCAACAAGATCAGCGATATTTTCAACGGCGGTTCCATCCGGGGTCATTGGTTAGCCTCGCAAAAATCTTTCGCCTGTCCTTCAACGCAAAGTTCTGTTCACTCCCATCTTCTCGTTGGAAACAGCGGTGGTCAACACCAAGACAACGTTCCTCACTATGTAATGTCCCAGAGATGATATTTTCGCTTTGTGAATTGATTGGCGACTGCCCCAGACATCGAGCGGCACCTCGGCAGCCGACCACCTGGAGTCGCAAAAGACGATCTGCTGGGTGCGGCTGCGGCGGCTTGGACTCTGAGGCAACCTCCTGACACTTCTTGCCGCTGAATCCTATCTTGCTTATCATAGAGTGCTATCGGCTTCAGCGTGCTCCATCGAACGAACGCTGAGGACAATCGCTCGATTATGTCGCGGGGGTTCACACCTGCACTTTGACACAGCAGCGTCTATGATGGTCGCCGCCGAGCATCAGCGGGATGTGAACTCGCGGGCATGGTACATGCGCTGGATTCACCGGGTTATCGGGCGCTGTCCTGCTTGTCGGGAGTGGAAGAAAATCGGGAAGGAAATCGACGACCCGTATGGGCTTTATCATGAGGAGAGTTGCACTTGCTCAAAATGCAAGCAAGGTACCGAATTATTCGCCAAATCTAGAGAACGGTCACAATCAGTGAAGACAAAGGAATAAATCCGTTGTAAGCAAGTGGTCGGAAGGTCAGGGTTCGGGGCGACTCGCCAAACAGTCGCTGGATGCGGCGGTGGCAGCATGGACATCTGCCATAATCTCCCCATGTGCGGCCGCTACAGACTTTCGCGACGAAAGCAACTTATTGAGGAATACTTCGCCAGCGCCTCAGGCGACGACGAGTGGACTCCCCGCTTCAACATTGCCCCCACCCAGCCCGTACCAGTGATCCGCCAGCACCCCAAGGAGCCGGTCCGCGAACTTTCGCTGATGCGATGGGGACTCATTCCAAGCTGGGCGAAAGACTCGTCCGTCGCTGCCAGCATGATTAATGCGAGATCGGAAACCGCAGCCACGAAGCCCGCATTCCGTGACGCATTGAAATCCCGCCGGTGTTTGATCCCCGCAGACGGATTTTACGAGTGGGTGCGAACGGCGAAAGCCAAGCAGCCGTACTGCTTCGAGGTCAATGATGGGGAGTTGTTCGCGTTCGCAGGATTATGGGATCGGTGGAAAAACCCAAGCGGCGAATGGGTGAAGACCTGCTCGATCCTGACCACGACCCCGAATGCTGTGACCTCAGCCGTGTATGACCGGATGCCCGTCATTCTTGATCCAGACAGCTACGACCTCTGGCTCGATCCGGGGATGACGAATGCTACTGCGGCATCCGAACTGCTGAAGCCTTACGATGCTCGGCTGATGCGATGCTATCCGGTGAGCAGTCGGATCAACCACGTAGCGAACGACGACGAGGAATGCTCCGTACCCGTGGAACTCGCCGAGGTTCAAAATAATCTCTTTTCGTAGTGCGGCTGTGAGCCTGCGGATACGATCCAAAATGCTTGGGTAATTAGACCTCTTGCCCGCGAGCGATCACAAAGAATAAAGTAGTCGCGCCTTGGTGAAAGAATCTGGGCACAATCAACTGTGAATACGGTTGGAGGCTGCTACATGACTGGCGACAGGAACTAGCAGCCAACTTTTTTCCGTCGAGTCTGGCTGATCGGAGGGACGAGCGCATTACAATTTTCTGCCGCGTGCATCGGACTGTGACTCCAACCCTCGCCAAACCCTTTGACAACTGTTTCAGCACAGGTCCACAATGGAGCGCCCGTTTGGAGAAGCCTATGAAACGCCCTGCCAGAGTGCCCTCGCAACTTCCTGAGTCGATGCATAAGCGGCTCAATGCTTACGCCCTTGCTGCGAGTGCGGCGGGAGTGGGAGTGCTGGCCTTGGCGCAGGCCGCCGAGGCGAGAATCGTTTACACGCCTGCGCATGAAAGG
>Ga0210400_10001664_pt1 | contig 21714 bp, 12 predicted proteins | sample IncBWH26MmetaG_FD_155456 | JGI IMG/M metagenome (GOLD analysis project Ga0210400, IMG submission 155456) | Forest soil microbial communities from Barre Woods Harvard Forest LTER site, Petersham, Massachusetts, United States - Inc-BW-H-26-M | ecosystem: Environmental > Terrestrial > Soil >...
GCCGAGGCCGGCGAAAGGCAGGCGCCGGAAACATTGGAAGCGAAGCCCGGGCGGTCATTAAACAGCGAATCGCGGCTCAAGTCCTCGCCCACGGTGACGTTGTAGGGCGATCCGGAATTAAAAATCATAAATGGACTCAGGCGAAACCCGCGCGGCAGTCCGATCGTGCCTCCCATAAATATCCGGTGCCGCATATCGAAGGAAGCGCGCCCGTAGTCCGCGGCCAAATCGTACTGATTCGATGGAAAACTCGAAGCGCCCGAAGCATCGCTGTTCGCATAATTCAGAGAGTAGTAACCGAACAGAGATAGCTTTGCTCCGGCGCGGATGTTGAAGTTCGCGATCAACTGGTTCTGCCGGAATTTTCCGTCCGAGACGTATTGGTAGATGGGGCCTGCCGCTGGGTCTGGAAGCGGTTCGGACGAGTACGGCGTTCCGGGCGGAGGGGCGTTGACGTTCAGGGACAGAAACTGATGCACGCCGCGCGCGTTTAGATACGAAACCGTCACGTTCGCGATCTTCGTGACCTGACGCTCCAGGCTGAAGGCGGTCTGCATGATGTAGGGGGCATGCAGTTGGGAATTGATCTGATAGATCGATTGTGTCGTTGGCGGCAACGTGTTCACCGGCGGCGGCGTCGGATAAGTGGGACTGGTCACGATGTACTGTTGCTCTGTGACGCCGTTCAAACGGTCTGCATTCAAAATCAGATCCTGGGCGAAGCGGTCGTAGAACAGGCCAAAGCCGCCGCGCAGCACAGTTTTTGGCGCGCTCTTGCCACCTCCGCCTATGCCCCACGCAAACCCAAGTCGTGGCGCCCAGTCCGCATGATCGTGAATTGCGTTCTGCGTTTCAAAACGCAACCCGCCGCTCAGCGTGAAATTGGGACGCACCTTCCAGTCATCCTGTACGTACAGGTCTGCGTCCACCATAGTGACGGGCACGTTGGCAGCCGCGCCGCTGGTGGTTGCATTCACGGAATACTGACTCGGCATGCCATTGTTGAAATTCGGGAAGCTCGTAAAGGTATAAGTGCCATTGAATCCAGCGCTGGACACATTGAGTTCGTGAACTGCGCGCAGGCGTCCTCCGAATTTCACGAAGTGTTTGCCTTGCGATATCGAAGTGTAATTCTGCAGTTCGTAATGATCCTGGCGGTCGGTCTGGGTTCCCGAACTGCTGCCGCCGCGTGTGAAATCCCCAAGCACGTTGACGCCTATTGCTGTGCTTAACGGAGTCTGCCCGCTGTTGTCCCGGAGATACTGGAAGCGGGTCTCATTTATCGCCTTCGCTCCCAGGATTTGCGTGTCGGTGATCTGGACGGTATGTTCGGTCGAGGTGGTGTCGTAGCCAGCCTCGGGCAGCACTGTTCCGCCGACACCGGCGTTCTGCTGCGTGTCACGGTAAAACTGGTAACGGGCAGTTAGCGTGTTATTAGGGCTGACCTGATAATCGAGGCGCGGTCCGATGTTGGTGCGGGTCCGCGGGTTGGGAACGCTTTCGCTCAGGCCCAGCACCGGCGCGTTTACGACTGCGATTTCATCGATGTTGCGGCGCTGAACGTTGAAAAAGAATGACGCCCTCTTGTTGATGGGGCCGCCGATGTTTCCCATATAGATTACGGAATCGTAGGGCTGCTGTGCGGCGGCGCCGAGGAAAGGATTGCGGCTGTTCATTGCCGAACTGTTCCCCTCAACGGAAAACTGTCCGTGGTATTTGTCAGTGCCGGGCTTGGTGAAGATTTCGATTCGTCCGTAGCCGAGCTTGTCGTATTCGGCCGAAAAGGGGTTCTGATTGATGCGAATTTCGCGAATCGATGATTTCGGCGGAAGCTGTCCGCCGGTGAAACCATCGATGTAAAGCTGCCCGCCATTGGGACCGGCCGACGGTCCAGCGAGGGCTTCAAGGTCCGATTGCAATTCGTCGGGATCGTCAGGAAGCGCCTCCAGGTCTTTGCCGTTAAGCACGATCGCGCTCGCGTTGTTCGAGGGGTTGACGTCGAGCTGCGGACCTTCTTCCTGCACGTTGACTTTTTCCTGCTCCACGTTGATGTCGAGCATGACGTTGAATTGCGCGACCTGGCCCGCTGCTACGTCTACGTCGTTCTGTACAAAAACGGCGAATCCCTGGGCATTCGTCGTGACTGTGTACTTGCCCGGCGCCAGATTTCCGATTTCGTAATTGCCGCTGCGGTTGGTGGTGGCCGAATGGGGCTGGCCGCCGGATGCCAGGACCGCCACAGTGGCGCTCGGAACCACAGCGCCTGAGGGATCCGTTACTTGGCCGCGCAAGGTTCCCGTCGTTGTTGATGACGGTGCCGATGACTGCGCTGAAGACTGTGCCGGCGACTGCGCCCGCGCCGGCGCAGAAAGCGCGATCAGGGCCGCTGGAATCAGAACGGCTGAAATCAGATTTGCCGAACTCAAGACTGATAAATATTTCAACACGCACCTTATTCTTTCCAGGCAGAACAAGTTCGTCGATAACACGGATTGAGATTTGATCACTGCTGGGCGGCTTCGCCTTCTCCAGCGGACGCGTTCAGCGACCACGGCGAAAGGAGCGTGGATGCGCTTTGATTTGGCGACGCAGATAGGATGGCGTCCACTCCCGCCAGCAGCGTGATCGCTGTTACGGCGCCGGCGCCCGTATCAGTCTCCTCGGTCGAGACGATCATCACGGCATCGCCCTTCTGCAAGTCCGCCAGCATGCTGTTGGGTAAGCGGCTCAGCATGCGTTGCAAATCCGGAGGACCATTCCCACCCTGCCCGCCGCCCGTCCCGCTCCCCGCTGGCGATTCTGCTGGCTTCGATGTCCGCGCTCTACCCGCAGCCGGTGCGCCAACCTGATCTTTCATACTCTGATCTTTCATACTTTGGCCGTTATTCTGGCCGTCAGCACCCGGCTGATTTCCGTTCCCGCCGCCAGCTGTGCCCTTCAATCGGATCGCGATGCGTTGCGCCATCTCCGGCGGCAGCTTCTTCATTTGCGAGTCGGGCGACACCTTCACCACCACCGCGTTCTTGGTGATCGCATCTTGCACTGTGATCGTGTGGTTCGCCGGGTCGATCGCCTTAATGGTTCCTGCAATATTCCGAAACGCGCCGGAGACAATTTCCTCCGCACTCACTTCGCTGCCATCCGGGTTGGGTGCCCCGCGCGCGCGCAATTGATCTCCCGCCTTGATGTGATCGACTGGCGCTGGTTTCGCATCGTCGAACTTCACCGAGCCGGAAGCGTAGCGGCGCAGGATCGTGTCCTTCATAATGTGGACGGCAATACTCCGGTTCGCGCCTGCGCCACTGGTTGAAATCGTGATAGTGCCTGCCGCAGTGTTAACGTTAGTGACGAGCCCGCCCACGCCTCGCTTCTGCCAGTCGTCGCGGTCGTGCTGCTGCTTCGCCGCTACGTCGGCCTGCTTCATCACAATCACGGACAGCGCATTGATGACGATCGTGCGCCCATCCCCGTTTCCTTCCGTCGCCGCCTGTCCACGAACCAGCACGCGGTCTCCCGTCTGCAAGTCTTGCGGCCGCAGAGCGGTCGCGTTCTTCAGATCCTTTTCTCCGGGAGGCACGCGCAGAATCTTCGTCGATCCCGTCAGCTTCGCAATGGTGTCGCCGTCGCCACCTGATTCCGCCGCGACCGTGATCGAATCCGCTTGAATGCTCTTGATCGTTCCCACCGCCTTGGCGACTTGCGCCTCCGCCGAAGTGCTGGCTGGTTTGCCCCGCGCGCAAATGTAACCTGGCCCGGCCAGGGCGAAAGTGATCAACAACGCGGGTAGCCACGTCGTAGAAAGAAACACTCGCGACGGCCTCTGGCAGAAACTTCGCATGATCCAACTCTAGCATCGCCAAACGCGCCATATTTCGCCTTTACGAAGTTTTACCTGGCATTGACGTTGCTTTTACAGGGCGCTGGCAACTGCAACTCGTTCGCCGCGCATCCAGTCATTAATAAATGTTGGTTGCATGGAAGCCCATGTCCACCGATAAATCCAGTCCCGAAAAAGCAGTCCCATCCGGTTGCAGGTCTCCTGTACCGGTTGACAGTTGCCTTCCCCAGTTGGGCGGGTGCGATCCTGGCTGTCTACTCTATCTTCTTGTACAGATTCAGCGCTCTTACGATTCGTGTGAGATAAAGCTAAACGGAGGATGCACGGTGAATAAGGCCCGCCCGAATGATCCCCGGGCAGATAGAGATAAAGACAAAGGAATGACTACGAGGCGTTCATCCAAGCGCGCGTCCTGGTGGACGCCAGTTGCCTGTGCGCTGATCGTCGCGCTGGCCGCGCTGGTCGTTCTTCCTCAAGTCGGCCGGTCGATGCGGGCTCAGGATGCCGCTGCCACCATTGCCGTCGACGTCAAAGTAGTTACGCTGCCCGTCACCGTTCGCGATAAACATGGCAAGATCGTCCGCGACCTCACCAAAGAGAACTTCACGCTTCAGGAAGACGGTCGTCCGCAGGCCATCAAGTATTTTTCTCAGGACGCGAATCTCCCGCTTACGCTGGGTCTGCTCGTCGACACCAGCCGGAGCCAAACCAACGTCCTCGAGGCGGAGCGAAACGCGAGCCGCAGTTTTCTCGATCAAATGCTGGTGCAGGCCAAAGACAGAGCCTTCCTCATTCATTTCGATCGTGAAGTAGAACTGCTGCAGGATCTGACTTCATCCCGTGAAAAGCTGCAAGCGGCGCTCGATTTGCTCAAGACGTCATCGGACCGACGTAGCTCGAACGACCCAAGCTCGAACGACCCCAATGACTCCGGTGATTCCCGCGCCGGTTCGGGATCGGGCTCCCATCATGGCGGCGGTACCGAGCTTTACGACGCCGTGTTTTTGGCGTCGAACGAATTAATGAAGAAACAGCAGGGTCGGAAGGCTCTCATCATTCTCTCGGACGGCGTCGACCGCGGCAGCAAGACTTATTTGGAAGGCGCGATCGAGTCTGCCCAGCGTGCGGACACGGTCGTCTACTCTATCTATTTCGCGGATGCTCACCGCGAAGATCGCAACGAGGGCCAGAGGCGAGGCGGCGGAATGGGCCGGGGTGGCGGCGTGGGTTGGCCGGGAGGAGGCGGCGGAGGCTGGCCTGGTGGCGGAGGTGGATATCCGGGCGGCGGTGGTGGTCGCGGTGGTTCCGGCGGAGGCCAACGTCGTCCCGAAGAACCGCGCGCCGATGGCAAGAAAATTCTTGAACGGATTTCTAAAGAAACGGGCGGACGTTTCTTTGAAGTTTCTAAAAAAGAAGCCGTCGGCGAGATCTACTCCAGCATTGTCGAGGAGCTGCGAACCCAGTACAGCATGGGTTATTCACCCGATAAAGACAGCGCAGCCTCCGGTTATCATCACGTCCAGTTGCAGGTGAAGCGCAAAGACGTGACCGTACAAACGAGAGAAGGATATTACGCGGATCGCTAGCTCGCCGACTCCGAGAACAAAAGGTCTTAACCACAGAGGACACAGAGAGCACAGGGGGACATCTGGGAACGCCGGGAAGCCGGGTTATTTCGCTGCGAGTTCTTCGCGCAGCGCCTGCCCGAGCGCAGCCTGTCGATCCGCGCTCAATTTGGCTCCGGCTGAGGTCAGATACAGGACGTCAATCGCCATCTGCCCCTCGGTCTCGATCAGCGCAATTTCGATATTGCACTCATGCTTCGAGACCAGCGAACACATCCGGTAAAGCAGTCCCGGACGATCCTGCGTCAGAATCTGCACCAGCGTGCTGTGCGCCGAGCAGTCATCGTCGAATTCAATCTGTGTCGAGATCTTGACCTTCGTGGTGTCCGCCTTCTCCGATTTCAAGCGATCGCGCAACATGCCCGCCACATCGGTTTCTCCTTTGACCACGGCCGCGATACTCTTTTTCAAACGCTCCCATTCCTGCATATTCATCTCCAGGGTTCGAAAGCGATCGGTGAAATAGAAAGTGTCCACCACCATGCCGGCGGCATTCGAAAACGCGTTCGCTTTGACGATGTTCATTCCCCACGCGGCCAGCGCGCCTGAAACCGAGGAGAACAAGAAGGGCCGGTCGGTGGTGATCAAAGTTAGCTCATACCTGTGACGAACTTGCTTCAAATTTAATTGGACGTTTGACTGGACGCGGTCCTGCCCCAGTCGGGCAGCCATTTCAGCATGCGCCAGAACGTCGGTTGCGCCATGGATTCGCAGATATCGTTGCGGCAATCCTTCAAGAAAAACGTTGATTTTTTTCCCCGCTACCGGCACCAGCGACCGCAGATGCGCCAGATCTCCCCCCTCATTGCCGATGTGGACGCGCTCATCGGCGCTGCGGCTCAAATAATTCGCGCACGCGATATACAGTTGCCATAAGTTGTCCGCTTTCCACGGCGTCATGGCCTCCGGATTCACGGCTTTGATGTCGGCATACGTGAGCAGGCACAACATTTTCAGCCGCTCGGGTGCGCCCACTTTTTCCGCGAACGACTTCACATTCGCCGGATCGAAGACATCCCGCCGCATCGCCGCCGACATTTCCAGATGGTTCGCCACCAGGAATCGCACCGTCTCGCGATCCACCGCATCAAGATCCAGCCGTTCCGTGCAGCTGTCGGTGAGTTGCAGACTGCCCTCAACGTGATTTTCGCCCGGCCCTGCCTTGCCGGAATCATGCAGCAGCAATGCCAGGTAAAGCAGTTCCGGCTGTTCGAGTTCGCTCTGCAACTCCGCAAAGCGATGGTCCCATTCCGATTTCGATCCCTTCAGGCGATGCAGGTTTTCGATCGCCAGAAACGAGTGCTCATCCACCGTGTAGCGATGGTAAAAATCGCGCACCACCAGCGCCTCAATCCCCTTCAGTTCCGGCAGCAGAAGCGCCAGCAGGCGCAGCGCATTCATCGCGCGCAGAGCATCGGCCGCGTGCGGTTGCACCAGCGTTTCCTGCAGGTAAAGCCACAACTCGGCGCCCCGCGGAGGAGTGGCCGCCAGTGCAGGCAGCGCCTGCTCGACTTTATATTCCGTGGTTGTGCTGAGCTTCAGGCCATGTTCCGCCATGAAATGAAAGAGCCGCAACAGCATTTCCGGATCCCGCAGCCCGGCCGGTTGCTGTAGAAATATCAGCCCATCCACTACTGAAAAATCGTCGCTCGCGACCCGCGACCGCCACCCCTGGAATTGCCGGTACAACGACGACCATGCCGCCGGAATCTCCTCCAGCAATTGCGTGCAGACCCGGTGCACTCCGCGCACGTGCCCGAAGTAGACGCGCATCCAGTCGGCTGCGTTCGTGATTTCCGCATCGTTCATATCAAAGCTGGCGCCAATCTTTCTTGCCGCCGCTTCGTCCTGCGCCTCCCAGGTGAGAGCGTTGTCGTGACGCCCGTGCCGGAAGTGCAGAAAGCAACGCACCGACATTTGGAAATCCAATGCCGCGTCGAGCGCCCTCCGCGAAGAAACCGGCAGCAGCGTTTTCGTGTCCGGCCACACCTTCAACTTTTCCATCGCGGAAATCAGCGCCAGCCAGTCGGCGACGTTGTAGTCGCGCAAACCTCCGGGTCCATCTTTCACGTTTGGTTCCAGATGAAAGACGGTGTTGCCAAATTTATGATGGCGCGCGCGCGTAATCTCGCCCAGGTTCTGGATCAGGTTCTGACACTCCCGCCCCACCAGACGAGGCACAATCTTGTCGCGCAGCCGTGAAAAAAGCTCGCGATCGCCCGCCAGATACCGGCAGTCGAGCAGCGAGATGGCAAACTCAACATTGTTCGGATCGAGCCGTTCGCATTCCGCCAAACTTCGCGTGGCTGGACTGAGCTTCAGCCGGAGGTCCCACAACTCCTGCGAAAAACGCCGTATGGGATCTTTAAATTGACTCTCTGAGTTGCTCCCGGAGTACAGAAACAGCAGATCAATATCCGAATGAGGGAAGAGCCAGCCGCGTCCGAATCCGCCGGTCGCAACTAGCGCAAAATTCTTAGGGCCGTCAGGATCGGAGGGGCTCGAGCCAGTGTGGGTAGAAGCGGGAGGAAAACTGACGATGATTTCGTTCCAGAGCCGCTGAACGATTGAATCGACCAGCGCCGTGCGCCTTGCAACTGCCGTGCGCCCCTCGCCGGTGGCGGAAAATTCCTGCTCGATGGCGGCAGATTCCCGTACGTAGAGGTCCAATAACTCGCCGCGGACGGTGGTTACGGCGCTCATTTCGTCGACACCCTCCCTGAACGGTTTAGCTTCTGCTCCAGCCTACATTTCGCTCTGCTCATGAACGAGCAGATAAGGGGGATATCGATCTCCGCCGTCTCAAAAGTTCGTGCATTCACAGCACGCTATCGTCCTGCCTCTATCATAACAATAGTCGCTGAACCACCCTTGCGGAAATCAAAACTATTTATGTTCGTGATTGGAAATCCTTATGTGCATGTGCGCGTCCAGCACCCGTGTCGGGCAATGAATCATAGGGTGGCAGGGGCGGGCGCCTCGCCCGCCCGGAGGGCAGGGACTGCGTCGGGCTCCACAAGAGGAAGCTGCCGTCCAATTGACGCCGGAGGGCTTTCTGGGGTTGGATGGAAGCTGCGTGGTACCTCCGCCTCCCATTCTCGATGCCGAATCGCGGCGGTTTACCCGCCTCGACGCGGCTTGGATCGCGATCTGGCTCGTATTCCTTGCCGGACTGGCCATGCTTCCTCCACGACTCGAATGGCACAAGCAGGTCATTCTCCTCGCCATTGGAATTGTGCAGGTGCTGGAGACAAAGATAATTTCCCGTTTCCCCAAACGCGGAGTTTCCTATGTCATCCTACTGAAGATTTTGCTGGCAACCGTCCTTATCGATCACACCGGCGAGGTCGGAATCAACAGCAGTTACTATCCAATTTATTATCTTGCGGTTGTCACCGCGGCGCTCTACTGCGGCCCGTGGCTCACTCTGTTCTGGACACTCCTCGCTTCCGCCGCCTACTGTTCGTATCTCTATCCCGCCATGGAGGAATATGAATTAACTCCCGAGGCTTTCGCCTACCTCGCGCTGCGCATCATGTTTTTCTTTCTCGCCGCGATGGTCGTCAACCGCTTCGCGCAGCAGAGCCAGCATCAAACCCGGTTGTATCGTGAACTCGCTGAACGCCTCGCCGAAACCAATCGCCGCCTCGAACAGGCTCAGGCCGAAGCGCGACGCTCCGAACGCCTGGCCGCTCTCGGGCAGCTGTCCGCGGGATTGGCTCATGAAATTCGTAACCCCCTCGGAGTCATCAAGGGCTCGGCTGAAATGTTGACCCAGAAATTACAGGCCTCCGACGCGCTTGCCCGCGAGTTAGCCGGATACATTTCGACCGAGGTCAACCGGCTCAGTGATCTCGTCACCGAGTTTCTGGATTTCGCTCGTCCTCTTCATGCCGAACCGCATCCCGCGGATCTGATCGCGCTTCTCGATCGTGTCCTGAATATTGTCGCGGATCGCTTTGCCGGCAAACAGACTGGTAAGCCGGTTCGTGTCGAGCGTCACTACGCGAGCGGACTACCGCTCGTGCCGCTCGATGAAAGCTTGTGCGAGCAAGCCTTCCTCAATCTCGTGCAGAATGCTTACGAAGCTATGCAGGACCAGGATGGAGACCGCAGCGGCACGTTACGCGTCGCCGTCCAACCCGCAATTCAGAACAATCGGGAAGGCGTGGAGCTCCGGCTGGCTGACACAGGTCCGGGTGTTCCCGAAGAACTGCGCGAGGAGATTTTCAATCCGTTTGTGACCACAAAGAAAACCGGCGTGGGGCTGGGGCTTTCCATCGTTTCGAAAATTATAGACGGACATCATGGGTCGATCCATGTCGAGAATGCTGCGGAAGGTGGCGCCGTATTCACGATTTTCTTTCCTCTCGAAGAAGCCGTCGAGCCGCAGGCAACTGCCGAGCTGCGCTCGGCTTGGACGGGCGAGGGCGCCCGTCCCCACACGAGCTAACCAAATGCCGACCATCCTCATCATCGAAGACGAAGCTAAGATGCGCCGGTTGCTTGAGCTGAACCTTGGCGATGACGGCTTCAAGACGCTCTCGGCGGGCGATGCCGAAACCGGGTTGAAGCTGCTTGCCTCCGAACCCGTTCACCTCGTCCTCACCGACCTCAAACTACCCGGCATGAGCGGCCTCGAATTTCTGCACGCTGCCAAGCAGCAGAATCCCGCGTTGCCCATCGTGGTCATGACCGCGTTCGGGTCGGTTGAAACAGCGGTGGAGGCGATGAAAGCAGGCGCCAGCGACTACGTCCTCAAACCATTCTCTCTCGCCGAAATGCGAATGGTGGTGCACAAAGAGCTCGATAACTCCCGCCTGCGCGAAGAGAATCGCTCGCTTCGCGAAGCTCTCGGACAGAAGTACAGCCATCCCAACATCATTGCGGTCAGTCCCAAAATGCAGGAAGTACTGGCCACCGTCGACCGGGTTGCGCCCACCAACTCCACCGTGCTGCTGGGCGGAGAAAGCGGTGTTGGCAAAGACCTCATTGCCCGCGCTATCCACGAAAAATCGCGGCGCGCTTCCGGTCCCTTCGTCAAGATCAACAGCACCGCCATTCCCGAAAATCTTTTGGAGAGCGAACTGTTCGGCTACGAAAAAGGCGCCTTCACCGGAGCCACCACCAGCAAGCCCGGCAAGTTCGAACTCGCCGACAAAGGCACGCTCTTCCTCGATGAAATCGGAGACGTGCCGCCCGCTATCCAGGTCAAACTTCTCCGTGTGCTGCAGGAGCGCGAGTTCGAACGACTGGGGGGCACGCGCACCATCAAAGTCGATGTGCGGCTGATCGCCGCCACCAACCGCGATCTGCGCGCCGCGCTCGAGGATGGAACGTTTCGCGAAGACCTTTACTACCGGCTCAACGTGGTCCCGATCGATATCCCGCCCTTGCGAGAGCACAAAGAAGATGTTGCTGGATTAGCGATCCTTTTCCTCGCGCGCTTCGCAAAAGATTCCGGAAGAGTGGAAAAGATTACCGGCATCTCGCCCGCAGCCATGCAGCTTCTCGCCGGTCATTATTGGCCGGGGAATGTGCGTGAACTGCAGAACGTCATCGAACGCGCCTGCGCGCTCGCCTCGGGCATCCAGTTGGAAGTCAGCGACATACAACTGGACTCGCCGCGTAATCGTAACAATGCTGCGTCTGATCGGTTCCTCCCCGACGGCATGACGCTTGACCAGTGGGAAGATGAAATGATCCGTGAAGCTCTGAAGCGCGCAGGGGGCAATAAGTCGCAGGCTGCGCGTCTGCTTGGGCTCTCGCGGAACGCGTTGCGGTATCGCTTGTCGAAGATTGGGATCGACGACAATGAAACGGAGTGAAGCGGATTATCGGGTCATCTGGTAATCGGATCCCTGAAAAATGCTCTTCCTTATTATTCTTCGGGGACGTTCCGGTTTTTTGCTTGGTCTCCATTCGGGCGTGGGGTGCTAGCCCTGGGGGTGTTTGATTCTGAGAAACTTGTGGTATCCCCGAAGCGATACCCTGATACGAACCAGGAGCGATGATCGTCTCTGGCTGAAAACCACCACTCTGGTGGAACCTGGCCACCGGCGCACCCTGAATTGCCGGCTTTTTTCGGTGCCGGTTGTCTCTCTAACTAGTTACAAACAAAACGGTTAGATGGATCTCCGCCCAGCGCCCGACATTGGCACTTGGCCTGCATTCTTCCAGGAAGAGTTTGTGTCCCTAGCAAAAGGCGAGGTATCTATGAAATCGAAATCCAAATTAATAGCGGCAATTTTAGGCTTGGGATTGACGATGGCAATTCCGGGTGCCGTGGTCATCGCGCAGAACTCGGACGACCAGGCGCCGGATCAATATTCGAAACCGTCGACCGGCATTCAAGCCGAAGCGACCGTCCAGGGTCCCAACGATCAGGGTTCAATGGACCAGGACGCGATTGATCAGGGTTCGATTGATCAAGGTTCGATGGACCAAGGTTCGATGGACCAGGGTTCAAACGACCAAAGTTCGACGAATCAGGGGTCGACCCAACCGGGCTATAACGACCAAGGTGCAATGCAGAGTTCCAGCGCCCCGGTTGAAACCAACGCCGGGGTCGCGCGCGTTAGTCTGATTCATGGAGACGTCTCTACGCAGCGCGGCAATGCTGGCGACTGGTCCGCGGCGGCGCTGAATGCTCCTGTCGTTGCGGGAGATCGCGTTTCTACCGGCGACAAAGCTCGCACTGAACTTCAGCTCGACTATGCCAACATGCTTCGCCTCTCTGAGCACACACAGGCCAATGTCAACACGCTTACTCGCTCGCAAATTCAGATTCAACTTGGGCACGGAATGGCGAACTATACCGTCCTGAAGAATAGCGATGCGGACGCGGAAATCGATACGCCTAACGTTGCCATTCGCACCAATCGCCGCGAATCGAGCTTTCGAATTCTGGTTACTGCCGACGATCACACAGAAGTGCTCGTCCGCAAAGGCGAAATAGAAATTACGACTCCGCAAGGCGGCACGCGCGTGGGGGAGGGCCAGTTCATTACCGTGCAGGGCGCGGGTGATCAAGAGCAATACAAGATCGGCGAAGCGCCTGCACGGGATGACTGGGATCAGTGGAACACCGATCGCGACAACGTCATCCGCAATGCGGCGTCGCGGCGGCACACCAATGACTACTACGTCGGCGCCGAAGATCTCGACAATCATGGCACTTGGACGGACGTGCCTGATTACGGTCAAGTGTGGCGTCCAGACGTGGCGGATGACTGGGCTCCGTATCGCGACGGGCGCTGGGTGGACGAGCCTAATTGGGGATGGACCTGGGTTTCGTACGATCCGTGGGGCTGGGCCCCATATCACTACGGTCGCTGGATGATGTACGGCGGCGCGTGGGCCTGGTGGCCTGGTCCAATTTACGCGGAGCCGTTTTATCGCCCGATCTGGGCGCCGGCTTATGTTTCGTTCTTCGGATATGGCGGTGGATTCGGATTCGGTTATGGCTGGGGCTCGATCGGCTGGCTGCCTCTGGGACCGTGCGACCGTTTCCATCCGTGGTACGGGCGGTATGGCGGGCGTTTCGGCGAAACCAACATCAATGCGTACAACCGCGGCGGTTTCGCTCCGCTGCACGGCGGCACGAGATTTTCGAATGTGAACCTGGCGCTGCATAACGAGCATTTCCGCGGCGGGACTACTGTCTCGGGCAGAGAGTTCGGCACAGGCCACATGCGCACTCAGCCGATGAGTCACGCGGCGCTTCAGAATGCGCATTTCTCGACCGGCAGATTGCCTATGAATCCGAGCCGCGAAAGCTTCTCGGCGAGCGGACGCCCGGCGGCTCCCTCAACGACCAGGAACGTGTCGCAGAATCAGCACTTCTTCTCGGCACGTGGCAACACGGCGTCGTCGCGCTCGGCTGTTGGGCGGCCCAGCAACGGCTTCGGTCAGTCGGGACAGAGCAGAATTGCTGGAGTGCGCCGCATAGATCCGCAGAACAATTCTGTCTCACGTCCGGAAACGCGGGGCTATTCGAATGGGGGATTCGCGCCCAGACCCTACAACTCGGGTGGCTCGGCGCCCGTTCGCAACAACGGCAACAGCAACGGTGGCGGCTGGCAAAGATTTTCGCCGATGCCCCCGCGCCCATCGTCTCCAACGAGCCGTGAGCCGATGAGGCCAGAGGTAGCGAGGCCCGAGTCGACCAGGCCAAGTCAGCCTGCCGGACGCCCATCCCAATCCATGGGCCGCCCGATGGATCGCCCGTCGATGAGTCGCCCACCGATGGACCGCTCCGGAGACCGTAGTCCGTACGGCTACTCACGCGGCCCGGCTCCAGAAAGCCGTGGCTATAGTTCAGGGAATCGCGGCTACAATTCGCAGGGTCAGGGATACAGTGGATACTCTCGCCCGCCACTCAACATGAGGCAGCCCATTGTTACTCCGCGCTCTTATGGCGGAGGCGGTTACAGTGGCAGCCCCTACGGCGGCAATCGTGGCGGCTATAGCGGTGGCGGTGGACGCTCGGCCCCGAGTTACGGCGGCGGTCCGAGTTACGGCGGTGGTGGACATTCTGCTCCGAGCTACGGCGGTGGTGGTGGCGGCGGGCATTCGGCGCCGAGCGGAGGTTCCTCGCACGGTGGCGGTGGGTCGTCTCACGGCGGAGGATCGTCGTCAGGCGGTGGCGGCAGACATGGACGGTGACACTGCGCTGGATTCTTTCCCAGCGTAGCAAGGCAGCATAGCAACACTCTTCCCAGCAGTGAGACGCGCAAACCGCGCGTCCCACTGCTTTTTTTTCCGTGGCTTGCGTGGCGATGGGCGTTCCGATCAAACGAGCGGTCCGGGCGCTCCCCCGAGGACTCTAATCCTGCCATCATTACTATTTCTTTACGGTTTGTTGAACGCGCAGCCAACTGGATCGTCTAACGGTTTTGTCTGATGGATCGTAAAGAGTCCAAGGCATCTTGCGACTCGCCCAGTTTTTAGTCGATTCCTTTACATCCAAAGCCTATTATGGTCAGTTGAGGGGGAAGGAGCCTTTTCCCAAATGGCCAGCCGAGCGTTCGGCCAAGACTCACTCGTTGACCTGCGGCTGGGCCACTACGTCATCGCCGAGAGGATCGGCGCCGGCGGTATGGGTGAAGTCTATCGCGCCCGCGATCAGCACCTCGACCGCGACGTAGCCATCAAGGTGCTCCCCCCGAAGACATTCTCCGACGAGTCCGCGCGCAAATATTTCCGCAAGGAAGCCCTGGCGCTGTCCAAGCTGAACCACCCCAACATCGCTACTGTCCACGATTTTGACACGCAACAGGGGATCGACTTTCTGGTGATGGAGTACGTGCCCGGAGTGACGCTGAGCGAGAGAATCGCCAATCATGCTCTGCCGGAGAAAGAGTTCGTGCGCCTGGGGTTGCAACTAGTCGAGGGACTGACCGCGGCGCACGAGCAATGCGTAGTCCACCGTGACCTGAAGCCGAATAACCTGCGTCTGACCCCTGACGGCCGGCTGAAAATCCTGGACTTCGGGATTGCGAAGCTGGCCCAACCCGCGACGCCGGAGGCAGACACGGAGAGCCAAACCCGGACCGGAGCGGGGACGTTGCCCTACATGTCACCCGAGCAGTTGAGGGGGGAGACGGTTGATACGCGTTCGGATATCTGGGCGGCGGGGATGGTGCTTTACGAGATGGCAACTGGGCGTACCGCCTTTCACCAGAAGACAGCCACGGCTACAGCAGACGCCATCTTGCACAAGCCGGTGGTTCCGCCGGGCCGCCTGGCCAATGAACTGTCACCGCAACTGGAAGACATCATCCTGAAGTGCCTGGAGAAAGATGCGGACAACCGGTACCAGTCGGCGAAGGAACTGGCCGTCGATTTGCGGCGGGTTAGCGCGCCAAGCACTGGCGTTTCGGTTCGAGCCCCTGAACCAAAGCCAAGGCGAAGGCTGGCGAGAGCGGCCATGGCCGGCCTAGCTACGCTAGCCGCCGCAGCTGCGTTGCTGATTGCTTTCAGTGCCGGTGGGTGGCGTGATCGCTTGTTGGGACGCGATGTCCAGCCGCAGATCAGTTCGCTGGCTGTGTTGCCCTTGGTCAATCTCTCCCGGGATCCCGAGCAAGATTATTTCGCCGACGGCATGACCGAGGCGCTCATTACCGATCTGGCCAAGACCGCCGGCTTCCGCGTGATTTCGCGGACGTCCGTGATGCACTACAAGGGAACCGCTAAGCCGCTACCGGAGATTGCGCGCGAATTGCACGTGGACGCGGTGGTGGAAGGGTCCGTACAACGATCAGAGAACCGGGTGAGAATTACCGCGCAACTGATCCGGGCAGCCAGCGACCAACACCTGTGGGCGGACAGTTACGAGCGTGACCTCCAGGATATCCTGGGCCTGCAAGATGAAGTGGCTCACGCCATCACGCAGCAGGTCGAGGGCAGGCTGAGTCAAAAGAACGAGGTACGCCGCAACCGTTTCAACCCTGTCAATTCCGAAGCCTACGAGGCTTACCTCAAAGGACGTTATTTCTGGAACAAGCGGGACCGTGCCTCCCTGGAAAAAAGCCTGATTTATTTCAACGAAGCTATCGCCAAGGATCCGAACTATGCGCTGGCCTATGCGGGATTGGCCGATGTCTATGTTGTCATTGGTTCTGATTGGGCCACGTCGCCAAAGGACGTCAATGAGAAGGCCAAGGCGGCCTCTCTGAAAGCATTGGCAATCGACGATAGCCTTGTGGAGCCGCACACTTCTCTGGCGAGCATTTATCACAACGAGTGGAACTGGCAAGGGGCTGAGCGCGAATTCAAACGAGCGATCGAGTTGAATCCCAATTACGCGACCGCCCACCATTGGTATTCCATCTACCTGGCCACCGTTGGTAGATTCGATGAAACCGTGAAGGAAGCGAAGAAAGCGGCAGAGTTGGACCCGCTGTCGCTGATTATCAGCGCCAGTTTGGGAAATCGTCTAAACGAGGCGCGACGCTATGAAGACGCCGCCAACCAATGCCGCAGGACCCTCGACATGGACCCAAACTTCGGGCTTGCCCATCTCTGTATTGGCACCTCGTACGTAAATGAGGGTCACTTCCAAGAAGGCATTCCGGAATTGCGAAAGGGAATAGATCTGCTTCCGGGAAGTACATATTCGATGGGTCAGCTTGGCATCGCCTACGCCCTTTCTGGAGACCGTGTACGGGCGCGGGAGGTCCTAAGCAAGTTGAAAGATCCTTCCCAACCCTATCTTCCGGCCTTCAGTATCGCCATGGTATATGCCGGATTGGCCGATAAAGAGCAGACCATCTTTTGGCTCAAACGAGGCTACGAGGAACGCAACGAAGAGATGATCTATATGAAGATCGAACCGGTGTTAGACCCTATCCGCTCCGATCCTCGCTTTCAGGAGTTGATCCGCAGTGTAGGCTTCCCACCCTAGCACGTGCTGAAATCCTATGGTGAAACCTGTTGACATCATAGGTGCCTACCCTTATCTTTCACGACACTGTGGGTTCTTGCCTTGAATCCCAGCGTAGGAGGTAGTCCATGCCTGCTCAACAAAAACCAGCCGAGAAAGCTGTTAAATTAGCCAGTTTTGCCAAACAAGTACGGCTCGTCGTCAAAGAGGCGAAGAAGCTTGACGCCCACATTCAGGTCCTGGAAAAGATGTTCCTCAAAGGCAACTATCGCATGCTGTGAGGGGTCGGAATTCTTGATTCATGAAGTCTGCGACCGTACCATCTCCGGGTCGGCTGCGCCGCGCAGCAAGTATCGTCTGCCACTGGCATGGCAGCAAGCTGATCTTCGAGAACTATCTTACCCGTGTTCGGATTTCCGCCGATCCCATCGTGGCCTCGCTTCTAGACTGTTTCAGCGACTGGCGGACTCCCGCTCAGGCCTGCTCCCGTGTGTCCGAGTTCACGCCTTCGAGCGTGCAATCTACGTTGCGACAACTCACGCGGCGAGGTTTCCTGGTTCAGGAAGGCTCAATCGCAGCGCAGGCAGACGCGAAACTTCAGGAATCGTGGGCGCCGTGGCTTCCGGCTGGCGGACTGCTTCATTTCTCTGCCAAGGATCTGCCGTACGTCTCCGATCTGGGCGAGTCGCGGCGTACGCTTTTAGTTCATGCGCGACGTAAACCTGCGCCGGCTGAAGTGAAACAGTATCCACGCGCGGCTCGCGTGCAGCTCCCAAATCCGAATACCAAGGGCGAGTTTCCGCAAGTCCTGCTCGCACGGCGCACCTGGCGGGAGTTCTCCAAGCGCCGCCTCGATCTCGAAGACTTGAGCACATTACTGTGGCTCACTTGCGGTGTGCAGTATTGGGTAAAGCTGCCGGGCTCGATCGGCCGCGTGGCGCTGAAGACTTCCCCGTCGGCAGGCGCGCGCCATCCGCTAGAGGCATACGTCGCGGCTCTCCGAGTGCGGGGTCTGCCGCGCGGTTTGTATCACTATTCGTCCGACACACATTCGCTGGAGTTGCTAAGAAGAGGCTGCACGTCGCGACAGTTTGGGAGTTATCTGGCGGGGCAGTCCTGGTATGGCTCAGCCAGTGCCCTGATGTTCATGACCGCGGTCTTCGGGCGTAACCAGTGGAAGTATCCCGATTCAGCCGCCTATCGCACGGTGATTCTGGACGCCGGACACATGTGCCAGACGTTCTGCCTTACAGCGACATGGCTGGGCCTCGCTCCATTCTGCACCATGGCGCTCGCCGACTCCAAAGTGGAAAAAGCTCTGCGCCTGGATGGAATCTCCGAGTCGGTGGTCTATGCTGCGGGCGTGGGCACGCGGCCGCCGACAAAAGACTGGGCACCCTGGCCTGAGCCTGGCATTCACCTATCGAAGACGAGGAACTTTCCGGGTGGAAAGTCGCGTGTGGTCTAAGGCCCGTCCACTCTAAGTGGGGGTGCGTAGAGATTAGAAAACTACACCTTCTCTAACTCTAATGGGGGATTGGTGACCCAATGGCCTTGAATCTCTCAACGCATTGAAAATAAATTGGCGGAAGCGTGTGTGAGTCGAACACACCGGCAACATCGAAGATGCCGCCCGCCGGTTTTGAAGATCACACAGTGTGTTCTGAACCGTTATGAAAATTCTCTACTCTACCTGATTCTTCAAGGACTTTCCAGGATGTGGTCTAAACCTGTTCTGATCCAATTTGCCCCATTATGAGCGCGGAACTATCACGTTTTTATCACCGCAATTTCCATTGCTGCGCCAATCTGCCCTTCGATCCATAGTCTCTGCTTGGCAGTGTGGGTTCCGTCCCCACGACCCAAACTCCATGAAATTCTCTCTCACTTCGGCTGGTACAAATATCCCCGGCCAGGTCACATGTCACACCTCCTGAAATTTGGACCACGCCCAAGCCCTATTGCCTGTCTACATTTTCGAAACTGTGTTGCTGCACTCATCTGCTACCCAGATGTGGGCGCCGTCAAAGGCCAGGTAGTAGGGGCATGATCCTACGGCGAAGGTCCCGATGGTTGAACCGTTGGCCGCTTTCAGCTTAGTCACATTGGCGCTGCCATGATTTGCGACCCAGATGTTGGCCCCATCAAAGGCCACTCCGAAGGGTCTTGTTCCCACGGCAAAGGTGCCGAGGACCGTCCCATCGCTCGCCCGCAGCTTGGTCACGTTGTTGCTGCTCTGATTTGCCACCCAAATGTTGGCGCCGTCAAAGGCCACTCCTAGAGGATTGGTTCCCACGGTAAAGGTGCCGAGGACCGTCCCATCGCTCGCCCGCAGCTTGGTGATATTGTTACTGCCCTGATTTGCCACCCAGACGTTGGCCCCGTCATAGGCCACGCCTGTGGGGTTGGTTCCCACAGTAAAGGTGCCGACGAGCGAGCCATCGCTCGCGTGCAGCTTGGTCACGTTGTTGCTGCCAATATTCGTCACCCACACGTTGGCGCCGTCATAGGCCACGGCGACTGGGTTGGTCCCCACGGTAAAGGTGCCGAGGAGCGCTCCATCACTTGCCCGGAGCTTGGTCACGCTGTTGTCAAAATAATTCGCCACCCAGATGTTCGCCCCATCAAAGGTCACGCCTAGAGGATTGGTCCCCACGGCAAAGGTGCCGAGGAGCGTTCCATCGCTCGCCTGCAGCTTATCCACGGTCTTGTCCGCACTATTCACCACCCAGATGCTCGCTCCATCGAAGGCCACGCCGACAGGCGTATTTCCCACGGCAATTTGCGTCGTCCGGTTAGCGTTATACCAGTGCAGGGTGCCGATTTGGATTGGGTTCTTGGTCGAACTGACCACGCCACTCTGCGCCAGGACGGGCACCGACAACAACGACAGGGCAAAACAACTCAGGACTACTAAACGAATGGATTTCGACACGACGCACCTCCTGTGCGAGCGGAATTGGGGCCGGATGCTTTGTGACTGTTGTTTCTTCCGGCGATACTCAATCGGTTCTTAATGCCACTGCTATTTGACAGCGACTCGTTGATACCGGCCTGCGCGCAGCTGGCGGCTCAGGGTAAAACGTCTGCCAATGTCGCAAAATGGGCCTCGGCTTCCACAGTATCGACAGCCGCTACGAACAGAACTATAGTTTCGAGATGGTGCCGGGGTAGCTGTTAAGCTGATTTGCCACCCAGATGTGGCCCCGTCAAAAGCCACGCCCCTGGGGTTGCTTCCCGCGGCAAAGGTGCCCAGGTTCGCCCCATTGCTCGCCTGCAGCTTGGTAACGTTGGCGCTGCCGACATTCCCCACCCAGATGTTGGCCCCGTCAAAGGCCAGGAGGTAGGGGTTAGTTCCCGCGGCAAAGGTGCCGAGGGTCGTTCCGCTCAAGCTCAGCTTGGTTACGTTGTTGCTGTTGATATTCGCCACCCAGAGGTTGGTCCCGTCAAAGGCTACCCCTTCGGGGGTGGTTCCCACGCCAAAGGTGCCAAGGTTCGTCCCGGTTAAGCTTAGCTTGGTCACGTTGTTGCCGCCACTGTTCGTCACCCACATGTGTGTTCCATCGAAGGCCAAATATACGGGGCTGGTCCCCACCCCAAAGGTGCCGAGGGTTGTCCCGTTGCTGGCCTGCAGCTTGGTCACGGTGTTGCTGCCACTGTTCGCCACCCAGATGTTGGTCCCATCAAAGGCTACGCCAACGGGCGAAGTTCCAACGGCAAAGGTGCCGAGGTTCACACCGTCGCTGGCTCGCAACTTGGTTACGGTGTTGTCGAGCTGATTCGACACCCACATATTCCCCCCATCGAAGGCTATGCCCAGGGGTTGCCTCCCCCCTGTTGGAAAAGTGCCCAGGAGGGTGCCGTCGCTGGCCCGAAATTTCTGCGCGGTGTTGCTTGTGGTCGCCGCGGCATTCGTGACCCAGATGCTGGACCCATCAAAGGCCAGGCCAAAGGGGAAGCCTTGCGCCGTGAATTGTGTCGGCACTTCGTTCGCGGCATACCAGTGCAGGATGGCGACTTGTAGTGGGTTCTTGGTGGAGCTGACGACGCCGCTCGCTGCCAGCAGGCCAAGGGCAGTAGACAGAAGTACAGCTAAGACCGTGAATTTCCGTTTCATAGATGCTCCTTTTTCGGTCAGTTTTCTTGAGCGCCGCTGCAGAGATCGCGGACCTTGATGTTTACTTGCCGTTCTCCGTCCCCACGATCCAAACTCGGCCTCTATCTAGATAACGCGAAGAAACCAAGGAAAAAGGTCCACATTTCTTTGGTCAAAGCCGCAGGAGGTTCTGTTTTTCCGCACCCGCAAGGTCCAAGCATCCAAAAACAAAGGCGTAAACCTCCTTTTCTTTGCATTCGACTGGATATATACTTCCGCGCGTAGAGATCGCGATCTTTCGGGGTGAGTTGGAATGCTCGCGAGCTCCTATCCTCCCTCCCTTTAATCTTTTTTCTATATTTACCAAGTTCAAGTGATCGCGATGTACGGTGCCCATTTACACCACGGCGGTTCCGGTCATCGCCTACAAGGCTGTTATGGATGCGCCAAAGGATGTAGCCACTCTCCCGAGTGGACTCGATATCGGCGATGACAAAGCAGTGGCCGAGATGGTCGTGCTGCTCTACTCGGAACTGCGCACTCTCGCGTCTCACTACTTGCAGCGGGAGCGCGGTGAGCACACCTTACAGACAACCGCCCTGGTGCATGAGGCCTATCTGCGCTTAGCCAATCAAAGAGAAGTTCATTGGAAGAACAAAGAGCAGTTCATGGGCGTCGCGGCACAACTGATGCGCCGCATCCTGGTTGACCACAGCCGTGGCCACGACGCCAAGAAGCGCGGCAGCGGCGTGGAGAAAGTTTTCCTGGA
>Ga0210400_10001665_pt1 | contig 21713 bp, 16 predicted proteins | sample IncBWH26MmetaG_FD_155456 | JGI IMG/M metagenome (GOLD analysis project Ga0210400, IMG submission 155456) | Forest soil microbial communities from Barre Woods Harvard Forest LTER site, Petersham, Massachusetts, United States - Inc-BW-H-26-M | ecosystem: Environmental > Terrestrial > Soil >...
TTTGGGACGAATCGCACTGCTGCCTGAAACACAAAGGGGCTGGTCAACCTGCAAGGATCACAAGACCAGCCCCTCAGCAAATGTCTTGATGCTGGAATGTGGCCGCCCGATCTCCAAAGCGCCAGATAAGAGCTTTCCAACTTGAGGCTGTTAACTTACGATACGACCCCCTCTGTTTCTATACTCCAATACTACTTTAATACTACTCACCGGCCTCGCGAGAGCAGACGTTCATTGGAGTCTTCCCATAACCAAAAATCTTATGTCTCCCCTACGGAACCCGCCATTCTCTAAAGTAAGTGGCATTAGGCTTTAGCCTCGGTGTAGAAGGGCTGGCAGGCTACATCCACTCTGGAACCGCTCTAGCGTCGTTGTTAGCGATTCCCGTTGAAGCCCCGCCACGTCATTGGATCAGACTCAGCCAGATTATTCCCAATGCCAGTGTGAGTAGAGTCAGTGGCAGCCCCAGCCGGAAATATTCCCGGAAGCCAATGTGCACATCAGGGCTGGCACGCTCCGCAACGATGATGTTCGCTACGGAGCCTGTGATGGTCAGGTTTCCCGCCAATGTGCTTGACATGGCGAGTGTCAGCCATCCCGTGTGGGGATTAGGAAAGCCCGGAACAAAGGATTTCAGGAGAACAACCGCAGGAACATTGCTTACGATATTTGACAGCAGGGCCGTCAGGGATGAATAGATCCAGATGCGATGCAGGTTCCATGCGGCAAACGGCCGCAATAAGTTCGCCGTGAGCCCCGCCTGCTCCGCGCCACCCACAATGATGAAGAGCCCTATGAAAAAGACCAACAGTCCCCAGTCAATTTCGTCATAGACGCGACGCGGTTCAGTACTGCGTGTGACCAGCAGGACGGCCGCGCCCATGGCTGCCATGATTGCCGCCGGTATGCCTACGAGAAACCCCGCCAGCACAATAGCCAGGACAATGACAGGTTTCATCTTGGGACGATGGTGTTCGAACTCACGGGCGGTTGCGGCGAGAGGTTCAGCGCCGGTGGTTTCATGGCGCAGGTACATCCAATGGACCAGGGCCCAGTCCACAAACAATCCAACCACCGCAACGGGTCCTAGGTGAGCGAGAAAATCGACATACGGAATCCGGGATACCGAACCAATGAGCATGTTTTGCGGATTGCCGGTAATCGTTGCTACGCTGCCGATGTTCGATGCGGTCGCCAGCGCCAACAGGTAAGGAATAGGCTTCAGGCCCAATCGACGCGCGACTCTAATAACAAAAGGCGTCATCACGAGACAAACGATGTCATTTACCAGGAAGGCGGACAGGATGCCGCTGGTGAAAATCACGGCCGCGAGCAGTTGATGGGCATTGAGGCGAAGGACAATAGTCTCGGCGATCCACTCGAAGAAACCGCCAAGGTGCAGGTTCGCCACAATCAGCATCATCGAGAACAACAGCACGATCGTGGAAAAATCGATTGCGCGCAGCGCTTCTTGCGCGCTCATAATGCGAAATGCCACCATGAGGACCGCGCCGATGATGGCTGCACCCGGACGGTCGATTTTCAATCCCGGAAATTTTCCCAGGGCAAAGACCGCGTAGCTGGCCAAGAAGATGACATATGCGGCCAGGATGCGGACGTCGGAGAGAATCATCGGAGGTTCTGCCCCTATCGTTACGGGGTAAGTCGGCTGTGAAACGCTATAGCACGCCCATTTAATGGCTGGCGTGGAGCAACTTACTTAAAGCGCCGCTCTTCAGGGCCTTGCGGAAGGCGGCATAGTCAGCTTCAACCTGATCGGCGTATTGAACAGCGAAGCGGCGCAACGACTGGGCGGCCTTTTGGCCTGAGCCAACATAGGCGAAGATCGCAACCGGGTCGCCGGAGCGGGCGTGGCCTTTGGCCATCAACTCAGCGCACAGGCGGCTATATGCCCCAAGGCGCGGTCCCTGCAGATCGCTGATCTCACAACCGGCTTTGTGATCGTTGAGCTGGCGTACCAGGTAGTCGCGTCCTTCCATGGAGCACCAGCCAAGAAGCATGTCAGAGAAGACCTGCAGCGCCCGTTGGCCTTCCACCACTCGCTGGCCTTCATTTCTGGGCGTGGGATGTTTGAGGTAACGGGAATAGATGGCGGGTGGCTCTTCTTTGATCTGCAAAATCAGCGGATCGTTTTCGTCGCGGCCAAACATCAGGACAACGTAATCCCTGGTCCCAACGCTGCCGGTACCCACAACTTTGAAACCGACGTCCACGGGATGAAAGCGGTCAAAAAGATGCTGATACTCAGAACGGAGTGTGTTGCGGTAGAGAGGCAGGGCGCTCAGGACGGTCGATCGGGTTTGGCCGGGCACGTCCCACAGCAGTGACGGCTTGGAACGAAAGCGCCAGCCCCGCGCGGTCTTCCGCGCCAGCTTGTGCAGGTTTTCGAGTGGCGTTGCGCGTACCGCCTGTTTGAGGGATTTGGCCAAGGTGGAATCGGTGAGATTGCGTTTTACGCGGTGGCGCGCAACATCAATGGTCAGCATTTGCGTGAACCGGCGGATCCAGAGGAAGTAGGTGGAAAGAAATGCGTCAACCGCCTCTTTGCACACGGCGTTGCTGTTACCGGCTTCACGCCCAGCCAGCATAATACTGGTGGTCATCCGCTTGACGTCCCACTCCCACGGACCACGGAAGGTCTCATCGAAGTCATTCATATCGAAGATGACCTGCGCATCAGGAGAGGCGAAAAAGCCGAAGTTGTTCACATGGGCATCGCCGGCCAGTTGGACTTCTATCCTGGTGTTCTTTGCCGAAGCCAGGTCGGCCGCCATGACCTCCACGGTCCCGCGAAAGAAAGCAAACAGCGAGAGAGACATACGCTGAAATTTGATGGGAATCAGTTTGGGTACGCGGCCCTGGCAGGATTCCGCAATGACCTTTACCGCGTCAAAGTGGCGGGAAGCTGGATCAAAGTTATCCAATTCGGAGCGGCTGAGATGCTTGCGCTGTGCCCGCCCGTAATCGGCTGACTGTTTGCCGGAAAACGTTTTGTCATTCATGGCTGCCCAACTATTTATTTATTTTTTATTGCTTCTTTTCTTCGGGCTTGGTAGCGGCTGTTTCCGGAGCAGGCTGGAGCACCGTGGCCCTGGCGTTCGCAGTCCCCAGCAGCCCATTGTTGTTGTCAATCACGCCTAAGCGCAGCACATAGCTGCCCGGAGCCAGGTCGATTTTAGTCTGGCACGGGAACCTGCCAAGCATGACATTTTGGTAGGTATCGGGCTTAAGCGCCGCATTGATTCCGCTCACCTCGGTCTTTATGTGCTTGCCTTTCTCGGAGTAGATATGGACTGCGCAGCTTACGCTTGAATGCTGCAGCCCATCGTCTCTCTTTTCAAAGGTGAGAGCATGGGGATCGATTGCAAAATTGATCATGAGCTTGTTTTGGGTCTTGGCCGAGGGCTGAATTACACCGGCTTCAAAAAGCAGGCCTGTTGCGATGGGAAAGTCGAGATCCAGCGCCTCTGAGAAAGCGGCATCGCGTTTCTTCGAATCCAGACTGCCCCTGGGGTCGGATGCAAAGTAACCGAGGCGGCTACGGGTCTTGACCCCGGGACGGTTTATTTTGATGCTGACTTTGCGGAACTTGCCATCCCAGTTCTTGTTCTCCGGATAATAAGCCAGGGTGTAATAAGAAGAGCCGTCATTAATACTGTTACCGACCGCCGTGTCGATGTCGTTACGGTTGTAGAAGGCCTTTCCCCCTGTTCTTTCCGCAAGGTCCTGCATTGTTCCATGGCTGGCGGAGAGCATCGTGGATTCATTGCTCATGGCCTGGCCCATGCGGCTTCCCCGAGTGACAGATCGGCCAAACTTGTCTCTGCCGCCGTTGGCGGCGTCGAAGACCGATGAACCTGCCAATCCACGCGCATCAACGGGGTAGATGGCGACCTGGGCGTTCATGAGCGCATCGGCGGTTTGGGCAATCTCGGGCTCGTAATTCCTGGTACTGCTGATGCTGTCATTGAAACCCGTGCCATTGATGTTCATAGCAGGGCCAATGTTCAGAGGGAAAGCCTCTGAGAGCCAGATCAGATTTTTCCGCCCCGGGTATCCAGCCAGGCTCCTGGCGATAGCCTGCAGCGCAGTCAAAGTGTAGCTGACGCGCATGTCGGTCTGGGTGCTGGTCATGTCCTGCTCGAAACGCTCAATGGCATCCTGCATCTGCTGCGGCAGCGACTCAAACGCGCCGGGCGCGAAGAGTGGCGTTTCACCATTTCCAGTGGGGTCGTTAAGCAGCGGAGAACCTTTGGTATTCAACTTCTGGACTATTTCCTTGAGCATAGCCGGGTCACTGGTGAAATCCTGGAGCAGCCGCAGCTTGGTGCTCAAGGCGTAGACCGCAATGGGTTGGTCCGTGGGCATCTTATCCAGATACCTGATCATTTGGTCCCGAACGTAGGCCTGATTGATCGAGGAGGTGTTGAGCGCATCCAGCAACAACACATTCAGGGTGTTATGAACGTCGTACCGGGGAACGTTCGAGAAGACGTTCGGCGGAAGTTTCAGGGAGGCGGCAGCGGTGGCGGGCGCAGGGGCCGCCGTTGGATGCTGGAAGTTAAAGACGCGTATCTTCTGCTCTTTACCGTCTTCCAATACCGTGAAGTTTTCCATGGTAAGGTCAGGGACCGGCAAGCCTTTGTTGTTAGTGGCCACAACGTCAATCACCACCAACCGCGTGACGGCCTTCAGCACCGTTGCCGATTCATAAACCTTCGGTGGCTGTTGTTGCGCAGAACTTTTCTCTTGTTTGCCTGCATCGGCCGGTTGTGGGCCGGCTGCGGGTTGTTGCTGAGAAGCAGATGGCGGCGCGTTGGACTGCGATTGGACAGCAATGCAGAAGAATACTAAGAAAACAAGATTGATCAGCCACTGTTTGTGAGGGAGGACCATAACCAAGCTCCTGGTTTAGAGGCAATCGTAGCAGGTTTAAAGGAGTTATGAAAATGGAATGGTCCGTCGGGTGATTGGGAGACCGGTGATCGGATGATTGGGAAATACCGCTAAGCTTCTCTATTCATTCTCCCGATAGCGCCCCGGATCCGAACATGTGCTGTCAGGACCGCCCACGCAAGCCGAGAAAGCTAATTCAGTTACTCGACCGGCACCTTTGCGGATTTCCCAAAGCGGTATCCTATTCCGAACTCTACGGTATTCAGCGACTGGCGCAGGCTTCGGTTGTAGGTGGCGGAGAGATCAACGTGCTTGCCCAGGTTGATGCCGAACACGCCGATGAGACCGTTGTCTTCCAGAATGCCCTGGCCGGTATCAACGGCCACCAGGGCAAACCGGTGCTTCTTATGGTCGGCGCCCAAACGGATGATATTGCCGTTTTTGGAGCGGACGAATTCGTGGCTGTACACCTTTTGATTGCCAATCGGCAGGTCTTCATAGGCGGTCAACTGAAAATTGAAATACTTCAGGAAATCAATCCCGCCCCCGGCTTTGAAATGGGAGAGGGGGCCAAGCGTGGTGTATGGGCGTACTACTCTCCTGTTGATCAGCGCGCTGCTATCGCCAATGCCGAACTCTACCAACGGCGTGAAGAAGCCGAATGAGTGTTCCAGGTGATTGTTGAGATCGAAAGTGGCGCGGCCCGTGCTGATGCCGGAGGAGGTGTCGCCGGTCGGAGCCGTTCCAGTGATGGTTGCTCTGTACCCTAAAGCTCCGGGCGCGGAGAAGTTCAAACTCAGATAGGTGTCTCCCAGGGAGCCGTAAGTGGCGACCAGGGGAGGATTGTTGTTCCCGCGAGCGATAACATTGGCGTTAAAGCCATTGTGACTTAAATAGAAGGGTACGCCCAACTCCACGCCAAAAAACTTGTTGAAGTCGTAATGAACGCTGGAACTCACAATGGTCGACCAGCCCGAAGATGAGTCATGGCTCCCTTGAAAGTTCGTATACGAACTGAAGCCCCTCACTACCTGGTCCTGAACCGGCGACTGAACTGGTTGCTCCAAGTCAGACGACTGGGCAAGACACTGCGAAGCGATCGCTAGCAAGAGAACAACTGAAAAAAGACGAATTCTCATGACCCTGATCCTCTCGTTACCGCGGATAGAGACTTAAAGCCAATTGTCTAAGGGGGCTCAGGGATTATGGTTCAATCAGAAGAGTTGCGGTAATTACAAAGGTAATAAAGGTAATAGATAGATAGTACGCGCCGATCAGCGATTTACGGCATGGCCCCGGCCGAACTTGCCGTAAGTGAAGAAGTGATAGCGATAGGTCAGATTCATCAGATCCGATACAACCCGTTCAGCAGCGTGGCGGGCCACATCTCCTTGCGCGACATAATTGCCTTTGACCAGCCGCACGCTCAGGTCCTTAATGGCTTGTACATCGCAAACCACGGGACTGGCGGATTCAAGAGCATATTTGGCCACCACATCCTCTGAGACTGGCGATCGATTTACTAAAGCGTAGTCAAATAGAGGCATTCCGGCGTGGTCATAAAGAGCGCGGATGTGGTCCGCAGCAGTAAGACCTAAAGACTCGTTGGCCTGCGTCATGAGATTGCAGACATAGACCTTGACCGCGGAGGAGGCAGCAATCGCCTCGGGAATTCCATGGACCAGGAGGTTGGGGACCAGGCTGGTAAAGAGAGAGCCCGGCCCAATGGTGATCAAGTCAGCCTCAGAGATGGCATTGAGGGTCTCCGGCACGGGCTGGGCATCGGAAGGCGTCATGTGCAGCCGGACGATGCGGCGCTTGCTGGCGGTGATGCTGGTTTCACCCAGGACTTGTGTTCCATCGTCCATGTCCGCGCAAAGCTGCACATCGCCGGTGGTGGCCGGCAAGATGCGCCCACGCGTTGCCAGAATGGCGGAGGAGAGCCGGATGGACTGAGCAAAATCCTTAGTGATACCCGTCAGGGCAGCCAGGAAGAGATTGCCAAAGCTGTGGCCTTCTAGGCCGGAGCCCGATGTAAAACGGTATTGAAAGAGCCGCGAGAGCAGGTTCTCATCTTCAGAGAGCGCCACCAGGCAATTGCGAATGTCCCCGGGCGGCAGCATGTTGAATTCTTTTCTTAGCCGGCCGCTGGAGCCGCCATCATCGGTCACCGTGACCACGGCCGTAAGCTCGCTGATCACAGGCCCGGAGGGCTCCGGGGGTTCTGGGCTGTGGTCGAGTTGGGGCAGGATGTATTGCTTCAAGCCCTTGAGCAGGGTGGAAAGGCCGGTGCCGCCACCGATGGCGACCACCTTCAGCGGTTTGTATGACCGGGTGGCCGCTCCTGTAGCGCCAGACTCAAACGCCGGCGCAACCGGCCTGCCCTGAAACACAGCAGAATTATTCAATGAGGCGACTCCGGGAGGGCCTGCTACGTTCGGCAGCCGCTTGCTTTTGGGTTAGAAGGAGCTTGTATCATTCCGGTTGCTTTCAAGCCCCGGCTGGAAGAATCGCGGGACCGAAGAATCGGGTGATCGGATGATCGGATCATCGGGTGATCGGAAAACCAGAAACGGAAACATCCTGCGGACGCTGAAAGATCGAAGGGCCGCAATTTCCGCGCGACCCTTCGACTTAGTGTGGCCTTTCAGTGATTCAATAGCTGATAGATGATGCGATCATCTGGGTGACCGATCACCCGATGAAAAGCCTGCACTGAGGTGCGCCGAAGTGATCACCCGATCTCAGTTAGGTCTCGTGCCCAGCATGTAGGCATTGAGCCGCATGAACCAGCCCGCCTCCATGGAATAGAAGGGCCAGGGGAATCCGTTCTTCACGTACTGGTTCTGGATGGCATTGATGTAGGTGCCTACTCGTCCGGTGTCTCCCATTACGGCGGCGGCATCCGCAATCATCACCCAGGGGAATGGGTCCTGGCTGTTGAAGGAGAGGTTGGCCCATCCCGGCCAGGCGTTGAGAAGCTGGTCATAGACCTGCTTGGACCGGGGATCGGAGGGTGAGATTACATCTTGCATTACGGGGAACATCTGGCTGCTGGCATCGGGATACCACGTCCCCATGTTCGGTCCGATCAGACGATCAATACCATCTTTATAGACGGCCCATGTGCCGTTCATCCACATGCCCTGAATGCCCTGAAGCATGAGATCGGCCTTGGCGTTGTAATACTGCTGCTTGCCGGCATCATTGAAGGCATTGCCAAAAAGAAGGGCCAGATCGCGCAGTCCGCGGTAAGCTTCGCAGTTGTCCATCAAATACTTGATCTGATAATCAGGCTTGGCCCAGGTCAGTCCGTCGGCCTGCTGGGTCTGCACGATGACCCCTCCAATTGCGTCGAGCTGGTAGGCGAGCGTCTTCACGTAGGCCTGAGCATTGGCATCGCCTGTACTGTAATAAGCCCATGCTACCGAAAGGAAGGTGGCCGCATAAGAATCGGTGGAGTCGGCGTTATTCAGCGATGTTTCTGCGCCGTTGTTGTAATCATAGTCGTACATAGTTCCGAGTAGTCCCCATTTGTCGGGCCAATTCAGGTGGTTGATATACCACTGCATCCAGTTTTGCACCTGTTGGTAGTTGGCCGGATTTCTGGTCATGCCAATCGCAGCCAGGTTGCTGAAATAAGGGTTGATCTTCGATGAGCCGAAGAGGATAGCGCCGTCGGGAGCGATGGAGTTAGCGGATATCCATTGACCTGTGGCGTTGATGTTGGCCTGGTAGGGAGAATTCGGCGGCGGTGCTGAATTAGACACGTTGACGGAAAGCGCCTGCTTATAGACCGTTCCGGTATTATCCCACGCCTGAACGACAACAGAGTGACCGCCTGCCGCCAGACCCAGCGAGGTATTAAGGCTTGAGGCATTGACCGTGAACGCGCTACCGGAGTCCACATAGATGCGCATGGCGGTAATCACGCGTCCACTGTTAGGTGTGGCTGAGGCCACAAACTGGACCGGCGAGGCCGCGGTCGCGCCATTTGCGGGAGAGGCAACAGAAACACCAGCGCCCCCTGGATTCGGTGCAGTAGCACTCGATACATTAAGGTTCATGGAACTCTTGAAAATCTGCCCGGCCGAGTTCCATCCTTGAACGACGACGAAATGATTGCCGGCGGGGATTGCCACAAACGTGTCAAGATTGGCGGAATTTGTTGTGTACATGCTCTGGTTGTCAACATAGACACGGACGGCGGTTGCCGGAAAGCTCCCTCCATTGGCGGAGCCCATAAAGTGAACAGGCGAGCTCACCGTAGCTCCGTCCGAGGGAGAGGAGACGGAGATCGATTGTGCAAAGCTGATGGTTGAAAACAATAAGAGTCCGGTAAAAACCGCAACTACGTTCATCAAGCTGAGAGATTTGAAGTTTGTTTGCTTCTTGAACATGGAGGCAAGGTTAGAGAAGCTTCTACTCTGCTTGCATCGGGATAACCCTTGGGTAGAGCGAGAAAAGGGGCTTAGTCACTTGCCTTATGAAGGGTTACATGAAAGGCCTTATTCAGGGGAGCAATTAGCAATTAGCAATTAGCAAATAGTAATAGCAAATAGCAATTAGCCAAAAACAAAGCAGATAGCACGAACACTCACTTGGTTACAGGGGAGTCGGGGAGTCGGTCAGAGAGCGGCAGAAAGCCGTGGGTTTGTGTCTGGCTGATTGCTATTTGCTAATTGCGAATTACTTTCTTGGCTGAATGCTGAGTGCTGATTGCTAACTGCTACTCAGTACACCATCTTGTTCTTCGACTTCCAGCTCATGCCCCAGGAATAAAGGCTCACGAAGATCAGGACATCGAGAAATGGGCCGAAAGCGAAGTAAAGCAGAGGCATATAAAGGATGGATTTGTGCAGAATGTAAACCTGCAGCATGTACTGAAAGGGGAGAAATAACGTCAGGTATCCCATGCTGAGCAGCGACAGCAGCAGCTTCTTGAACAGGCTGAAATCGAACAGGAAATATGTGAATCCCAGGATCAAGGGAATAAGGCCGGTCAGGATAACCCCGAAGAAAAGCATGCTTATGGTATAGCTGGGCAGGTCATGGGGAAAACGAGCAGCGGCAAAAACGAAGTAGACCAGGGCCGTGCCCTGGATCAGCACGAGAAAGCGCAGCAGGTACATCCATGGGGTATGTTCGTCTGGGATGAAATAGGTGGCGGCAAACACTCCCAGCGTGGCCACCGCTGAGATCCACCAGGTGCGCGGGTCCGCGGCGCCGGCGGACATATTCAGGAATGGCAGAGAAAAATGGATGTGCGATCCCCAATGTTGGGGCGCCATAGCCAGGCTGCCCTCCAGGTTAAGGGCCTTGGCCCAGTAAGCGAAGACCCGTCCCCAGAAATTTCCGACGAATGGGAGTGCTTTGATCCAGCCAAAGATCAGACCATAGACCAGGCACGCACAAATAAAGATTTCCTTTGTCCCTATGCGCAAGCGAGCAAAGGCGCGGTGCGGAGTAATGGTTCCTCCGCGCCAGCCGCGGTGGCGCAGCGCCTGCAGCCAGCCGGGCAGTCTTTTTTCCGGCCGGCCATAAGGCCTAAAAGTCCATGAAGATGCCAAGCGTGCCCCCGTTGCGGCGGAAACTGGGATTGCGTTCATGCTCAAATGCCAGGTTGACGCCCCAGTTTGGGCCTATCCATTGCCGCCAGTTAACCGAATAGTTATGGACAACAAAGTTGAACAAAGTAGTCTGTGGTCCAATCAGCTCGTAGCCTTCCCGGCCAATTTCAGCCCGCACAGAGATGTAGTGCTCCTTATCGTGACCCTGAGTGACCGCCAGATACTGAGAACGGGCCAGGATCCCGCCGGGATTGGCATGGGTCCAGGTAACGCCGCCCTGCAATACGAAAGGCCGCTCAAAGTAATAAGTGCCGCCGGCCTGGAACCTGGTCGCGTCGTTCACGGTCTTGCTCTTGTCATAACCCACACCGCCCGTAAGAACCAACTGCTTGCGAGCCAGGATCTTGCGGTTGATCAAAGCATTGGCGCGGAACTTAGGCAGGAAGAAGCCGCGCGTGCTGGAGCCTGCGCTTACCTCGGTATACCAGTCTGGGTTCCAGGTGCGGATCCATCCCAGGTTGTAATACCATCCTGTGTCCGAGTAACGTACTTGCCGGATAAGCTCGCCATTGAGTGCGTTGCTGCCTCGGGACATCACTCCCCGCAGATATGCATCGCCCCACGGAGCGAACGGAGTGGCGAATTCGGTCTTGCTGAGATGGCTATAGCTGCCGCCGAACTCTATGAATCCGGGTCCGTTCATGCCAAGAGAGAGCCCGCCAAGTCCGGGGATGCTGGCTCCCTGGGGAATGGTAGTGCCGCGCTCCTGGCCCAGGGCCAGACCGCATATCAGGAACAGTACCAGTACAGCGAATAGTTTTATTTTCATCACGGCCTCCACACCGCGAATGTGGCGCGCTAGAGTCGTTGTTCATCCAATTCAATCGTTAATTGTTTGCAGTTGCCGGCGGTAACGATCCACCAGTTGTCTGCGCTGCGAATGGTTGCAGCCCCATGGGTCGCGTGCGGTTGGCGATATTGCGTTTTTGGAAAAATCCACGCCTGATGTTCCAGGCCCTTGGGGCGGGTAGCTTGCAGCAGCTTTTTTTCTCCAGAACGGCTGAGGGTCCATTGCACTCCCGTCCGCTTGTTCAGGAAGTCCGCTATGCCGGTCATGGTGTACCAGCGGAATTTGCCCTGGGCGGCAAGCTCTTTTGTATGTTTCATCCATGCCTGGAGCGCAGGGATGTATATGGTTGCGCCCAGAGGATGCGAGTACACCAGCCGGGCGTTGTGGCTCTCGGCGGTAAAGTCGGTAATGCCCAGGAGCCAGGATTGAACGGTGGACTCCGGCACACGATCAATGCTCATCTCCTCCAGGCTGGCTTCGGTGCCCAGGTGCAAAATCGGGAATGCCCAGATGGAAGAGCCATCGCGTCCGTTGTCACGATAAACCTTGGTCGGTCCCATGCCGGAATCGCCGGAAAAGTAATACGAGCTGTAACCATATCGCTCCAGCCACCGGGTCACCCATTGCGGATGATTTCCCAGCGGAGCCGAGTACTCCTTGACCGGTGCGCCCACCACATCTTCCAGGGCCTTGCTGTTCAGAAGCAGATAGCGTTGAAAGTCGCGCTCGTTGTCGTCGTTGAGGTTTTCGCCAAAGTAGTTGTGAATCCAGCCGCCATGGCTGCCAATGGCATCTCCGCGACTCATGAAGTAGCGGACCCAGTTTTGCGCTTCAGGGTTGTGTTCCAGGTCCATGCCTTTGCCGTCGTTGAACGCATCAACGTCCGGGCCGGCGGTGAAGTGGAGCGAAAAGGGCCCCTGTTCGAAGATGCCTGCCTTGTCCAGCATGGCAACGCGTTTTAGGGACTTTGCGTCATCCACGTGCCAATTGAGTACCAGACCGCCGACTCCATCCGGCACAGTTGCCAGATAGGGAAGGTGCAGCATGTCCACGGCAAAGTAATGCAGGAAAGAATGAAGCAGCAGGCCATCGGTGCGGCTCTTAAGGTAGCCCAGCGGAAGATTGATGAAGAGCACATCGCCGAGCCCGTGTTTTCGTTGGCCGGCGACAAGTCCTGCCCCCGACTGCAATAACACTTTGCCATCGAATTTTCCGGATGTGCGGAACGATGGATATTGCAGGTCGTTAAACAGATAGCGGGAAAATGTGAAACGGCGTTCGGACGAAGAAGTGTCTTTATCGGCTTCCGCTTTCTCGCCTTTGATTGAAGCAGGACGCACCGATGCCGAAGGAGTTGCGCCTCCCATTGGAACGTACTTGCCCGGGGGGATGCCAAGTTCCTCCATGGCTTTTTCGCTGCCCCAGACGCGGCCTTGCTGCATGGTGTCCTTGCCAAACTCGTCATACATGGCATAGCCCACGCCGATCAGGTCTGACAGCCGGGAAGCGAACTTAGGGAAGTGGCCATTCAGGTCCCACGTGCAGGCGTCATAGACCAGCATGAGTTTGCCCCCGCGATGGACGTAATCGTGGAGCGCCGCTATCAACGTGTCGTTAGCGCTACGGTGAATCTTGTCGGGAACAATCAGGCCGGCTGCCTGAAACTGGGACATGGGATTGAGTAGAGTCGAATCGCGCACAATCTCCAGATGCAGCCCCTCTTCCTCGGCGGCATCGAGCCATTCGTGGACGGAGGGATCGCTAGCGTCGGCAGAATCTGGAACCAGCAGGAATATAGAGTCCAAACTTGTTCCCTGGCGCGGTTCACCTCGATGCACATAGGCAGCGGTGCTGAACAGCGCCACCAGCAGGAGCAGGATGACCGTTCCATGGGTAGCTAATTTCTTCATGGCTGACCTGCTGATCTGTGGTCCATAGTTTTTGAACAAGCCAGGGCATAGGTTGAGCGGCGCGCTTGCAGCTTCTGTTCCAGGCCTTGATAAACGGCTTCTTCCAAAATGTTCCAGCGGAGGCTATAGCGCAGCGGCTCCGCGCGTGAGAGCCAGCACAATGCGCTGCTTTGGTCTCCCACTTTCATGGCGGCCAGGGCCACCAGGCCCCAGGGATGAGGATCGTATTTGTCTTCAAGCCAGGCTGAGGCAAACCGGCTTCTCCACCCGGACCATGCCGAGCGTGCGTCCTCATTCTTTAAGGGGAAGTCGGCAAGGAGAGGATAGACCTGGGCCAGCACATCGGGATAAAACGCCGGTTGGTTCTTCTGCATGGACGCGCGAAACCATTTGTGATGGTTGTCCCAGAAGACACGGTCAATCGCAGCCGCCAAGTTTTCCGCCTGCTTGTAAGTACGTTTAGCGGCTTGCTGGTCGCCAAAGCGGCTCTGCGCTTCAGCAATATCTCTCAGCGCTGAGTAGACCTCTACGTTGTCCATGAATAATGCCACATGGTTCCTGCCGGAGACGCGATAAATACCCAGGCGGCCATTCCTCAGCTTGGCCAGTTGCGATTGAGCTTTTTGTGCGCTTGTCTGCCACTCAGGTGGAATGCCGCTGTCAGGAGCAAGGCGGTACAGAAGTTGCAGCCATAAGGCCAGCATGGAATCGTCAGCGTCGGCTGGTCCGCAGGGACTCCAATCGGCTCCGGCCTTCTGGCAGTAACGTTCAAATCGGCCATCGTTGCGCTGGCGTTGCAGCGCCCAGCGAATCCAGGCCAATCCCGCATGACGAATATCCAGTCCGGCATCCTGGGCGGTGATCAAAGCTTTGGTGGCGAAGTAGGGCTCAACATAGTTGCCGTTGGTCTGCAGGAGCAAGGCGCCGTCAGCAGAGCCGTAGTTTCCAGGAACGAACTGGCTGGAAGAAGATTGGGCTGTGAAGCTGCTGGATGCAAACAGTCCAACAAACAGAAGCAGGGTAAGGCCGCGCATCACTCCTCCACTCTGCCTTCAACCCTCGCCCACAGGGTGCCGTGTACGGCGCAATCGCGGGATATCCGAATACGCGGGGCGCTTACACTTGTAGGTGAACCGGGAGTTCCAATTTGAGTTCCGGCTCCGATAATGATCTCGTTTTCCGCCAGCAGTGGGCCTCTCACAGAGCAGTTGGATGCAATATGGATGGTCCGTGTGCTTACCAGGCTCCCCTGGACTTCAACCTGGTCGCGCAGGTGGATATCTCCATTACCCTTGGCGCTGCCGAAAATGCGGGTGCGCTCGTCCATATGGATGGACCCGGTAACAATGATGTTTCCCAGAAGCATCTCCCCAGAACCAAGATGAAGGTCGCCGTTGATACGGGAACGCCCCAGCCTTCGGGCCTCTTCAGCCAAGGGCTTGGTTTCCGGAGCGGCCGAAGCCAGATCCAATTCGCTGCCAATGGAAGTAAAGATGGTGGGCGCATGCATGCGCTCAAAGCTGCATCCAGGGGAGAGATAAATGGCTTCCTCCGACGATACCCTGCCAAAAAGGCGGCTGAGCTGCCCCACGACGATCTTGCCTTCAGCATGGAGCCAGCGAAGCACGCAGCTTTCCTCAGCCAGGTAAATGTCGTTGTCGCCCAGAAGCGCGCGAAAAGCATTGCGCCTGCCTCCGTAAAGTACGTTTCCGGCGTAAACGTCCTGGGTGAAAACCAGGTTTTCGGTCAGGGTGCACTGCTTGGCAAAAAGAACAAGCGTCTGGACCTTGTCTTCGGGAACATCATAGACGCCCGCCTTGCCCACGAGCAGTGCGTAGGCGCCATTGGGCAGCCGGGTTTCCATGATTGAGTTGCTTTCCGCGCACGCGGCAAGTTCCGGGCGCAGAGGTTCGATATAGCGCCGAAACGCCCGGGCAAAATTGCGGATGTTGCCGTCGTCTTTGCGGGTGGGCAGGGGACTGGCGTCCCGGCGCTGAAAGACCTCCATCAGCGCCGGAGCCAATGGTATAGCGATCATGACGCCGGTGGTTGCGGTTAAAGCCAAAGGAGCCCAGACCGACATCATGCGGAGGAACCCTCCACGGCGACCGGCGCAATACGGGCGCGCTCGGTCTTGTGCCAGACCATCTCCTGGCCCAGCAACAGTGCTACCGTCTGCTGCCATGCGGCCCGCGATACGCTGATCAAGCTGACCGCGAATCCCAGGAATGTAAATGGCAGCAAGCGGATCCGGATTCGCGAACCATCCAGCCGGGTAGCGGCGGCAATCTCAAAAAACGCCGCAAAGTTACCGAGCGTGGTAAAAGCCGCCAACCCCAGGACGGCGACGCCGCCTCCAATGGGCGCTCCCGTGTAGAAAAGCAGTAGCGCCAGTATCCATCCCAGCAGGAGCACGGGCGCCATCGCATAGACACCCAGCAGAAGCAGGCCATCAAGTCGTTCCCACCAGCTTACGTCCTTGCGGTGGCTGAGGGCGGCGGCATACTGCACCATGGCCTGATTATGTCCCTTGGCCCAGCGCATGATCTGCCGGATCCGGACCGGCCAGCGTTCGGGGACTTCTTCATAGCACTCCGCCCGGTTTTCGTAGACCGTCTTCCACCCGCCCATCAGCAGCCGGAAGGTCAGGTCAGTATCTTCTGCCAGCGTGTTTTCGTTCCAGCCGCCAACCTCGTCCAGAGCGTCTTTCCGGATTCCGGCTACGGTGCCACCGTATTGTGGAACAAAATGGAGATTCATCCGGGCCTGCTGGTCAACCTGGTAACCGCCCGAGCGCTCCAGATCGAGCAGCCGCGTCAGAAGTTTCTTGCCCACGTTGAGCGGCACCACCCTTCCCATCACGCTGCCCACTTCGGGGTCGAAGAAGGGAGCCACCAACTGCCGGATCAGGGCCTTTCCGGGAATGTAGTCGGCGTCGAAGACCAGGAATAGCTCGGTCCTTACGTAAGACATGGCTTCCTTCAATGCGGCGGCCTTTCCGGGTTTACCTCCGGTCCGATGAAATGGAGTTATCCGGTGGGGATACCGCTCCACAAATTCATCAATAATTGCCCGGGTGCGGTCCGTGGAACGGTCATTCACCGGGACGATCGCTAGTTTTTCTTGAGGATAGTCAACTTCCATTAAGGCGCGAAGAATGTCGGCGATTACCGCCTCTTCATTGTGGGCCGCGATCAAAACCGTCACCGCTGGCCAGTCCGCCGTATCAATGTCGATGTAAGGATGGCGTTGCCCGCCCATCACGCGGTTGAGCGTGAAACAATAGTGCCGCACCGTGTAGATGCAGATAAGTAGTATCACGATACCAAAAAGGTGGAGCAGCATACGACCTCAAAAGTCCGTTTTTTCGGATCAGCAAATTTTGTAATCTAATGCGGTCGGGCATCGCCCCTCCGGGGAACAGAGATTGGGGCCCTTTACAACGATTGTTTACTTTCTAGTAAATTCTTTGCTCCACAATGAGTTAATGCGCAACTCATCGCGCAACCAGGTTCACCTCGACTTGCTCCGCTCGCGCCATTCCATGGAATTGCCGCCAATGTTCCAGCAGAGGCTTTTTGCCATTGAACCAGCGTGAGAGGCTTTCTACTATCCGTTCTGCTGCACGTCCATCGCCATACGGATTTCCGCCTTCGGACATGGAACGATACGCCGCACGATTGCTGAATAACTCTGACGCCTCTTCCACAATCGCGCTGCGCGAGGTCCCTACAATTCGGGAGAGACCCATAATGGATGCTTCCGGGCGCTCGGTTACCTTTCTCAAGACCAATACCGGCTTGCCGAAGGTTGGAGCTTCTTCCTGGACGCCGCCGGAATCCGTCAGCACAAAGTAGCAACGCCGCAGCAGCGAGAGAAATCCAAAATAATCCAGGGGCTCGGTGAGATGAACGCGGTCCATATTGCCTAGAAGGCTCATGACCGTAGTGCGAACGTTGGGATTCATGTGTACGGGGTAGACAACCCGGCAATCCGGGAAACTGTGGACCAGTTCGGCAATGGCCCCGCAAATGTTCTCCAACTCAACGCCCCACGACTCGCGCCGGTGAGAGGTAATGAGAATGATCCGGCTGTCATCGTCGGGAACGCCCTCCGGCAGCGGCCGGTCCAGGGCCTTCATTTCCAGCAGCATTTTTACCGAGTCCACAACCGTGTTTCCGGTAACCGCGATCTTCTCCGAGGCGACGCCTTCCGCCAGAAGATTCTTGCGTGCGAGCGGGGTTGGAGCGAAGTTAAGTTCGGTGACCACACCCGCAAGCCTGCGATTCACCTCCTCAGGGTATGGGTTATAAATGTCGCGGCTGCGCAGCCCGGCTTCCACGTGGGCCACTGGCACCCTGCGATAAAAGGCCGCCAGCGCTGCACCAAACGCCGTGGTGGTGTCGCCCTGGATCATCAGGCAGTCCAGCGGAGTGGATTGCAGTACCGAGTCCGTTGCCTCCAGAATGCGGCGAGTAAGACTGTTCAAACTCTGATTGGGCTGCATCAGGTCAAGATCTATCTCCGGATGAATACGGAATACTTCCAGGACCTGGTCCAGCATCTGGCGATGTTGTGAAGTCGCGATCAACACCGGCTGAAATTCATCGGAGCGTTTTTGCAATTCAAAAATGACGGGTACCATTTTGATCGCTTCAGGTCGCGTGCCAAACACCACTCCAACCACAGGACGTCTGCTCATAAAGTAACCAGAATTGCTCCCGCTCACTTTGAGTGCTGGCCAAAGCCTCTGGTTGGCTCGCTAAGGTCAAAACGCGGAAACCATGTGCTTTGCATGAGGTTGTTAATAAACAGGCAACACCGGGAGTCATGAGGCCATCCACACATATACGAACGTGAGTGTCTGTAGACCCGGAGTTCTCTCTTGTCGAGTCGCAATCAATTCCCAATGCAATTTCTCGAAAGACTTCCGGTGGCGGCCTGCTCGTGCGACCGCCAGGGTGTGATAACCGAATACAACCGTCATGCGGTGGAGTTGTGGGGCCGCGAGCCATTCCCGAAAGATTTTTTTGGCGGTGCCGCGCGCTTGTATGACTCTAAAGGAAAACGCCTGGAAACCTCAGCGTGGCCGCTGGCTTTGGTCTTGCGCTCCGGACAATCGCATCGCAATACCGAACTGATTGTCGAGAAGCCGGATGGCGCGCGCGTTACCGTACTCAGCAATGCCGCGCCCGTGCATGACACTGAGGGTAGGTTAGTGGGAGCGGTGGAAGTGTTCCAGGACATCACCGAACGCCGGTGGTCGGAAGACGCGCGGCGAGTGGCGGAGAGGCTGATGGCTTCAGCGCGTGTGGCCTCTGATGTGGCTCAGCAAATCAGGAAGCCCCTGCATTCCATGACCAGTCTGCTGGAGGTTCTGTGCCTGGATGCAAACCTCAGCGCGGAAGCGCGCTCTTATACGGAATTGATCAAAGCGGAGTTGTCGCGCTTTGATCAGTTGGCCAAGCAGATGGTTCATCTTTCAATCGCCGCATAGTGCCGGCCATGGTCCGAAGAAATATGGGGATTATTTATGTTGAAGCAGGCTGATAGGTGGGAACAACCGGCGAAGCCCGTTTTGGTAACCTCCACGGAAACTTCCCAAAAAGCGAGGTATGGCGGCGGGGGCGCACGGTTCCATTATCAGCCGATCCTTCGCTATGAGATGTTCCCGCCCCGCCGCTTGAAACGCTTTGCCAGCAGCCTTGGCGTCCATGTCCTGGGGATACTCCTGCTGGTCGCTATCGGCGAGTTGCTCCCGGCGCGGCCCGTCGTGGAGCCCGTGGAGACCGCAAATATTATTCACTTGGTTGCGCCGTCCCTCCCGCGGCGGGAAGTGCCCAAGATCACGCAGCCTCCGCCCAGAGTGCTGGCCGAGCTACGCACGCCGCCAAAGCTGGTAGCGCCGCCCGAGCCGCCTAAAGTAGAACCGCCTCGCGAGGAGCCCAAGCCGGCGGAAATCATCCCCAAGGTGCAGCCGCCAGTTGCTGTCCGCCCGCCTAAGAAAGAAGTGATCACCGATACGTTTGCGCCGGCTTCTGAGGTGATGAGACCGGTGGAACCTAAGAAGAAGGAAGTTGTGACCAACGCCTTTGCCTCCGGCAGTTCGGAACCGCCAACCTTGAAGAAACCTGCGCGTCAGGTTCAGACCGGCGGGTTTGGAGATCCCAACGGCGTGCCTGGAACATCCGACAAGAAAGCCCCGCTCACCATTGCCAGTATCGGTTCCTTTAATCTGCCTTCGGGTCCCGGAAACGGTAACGGGACGGGCGGCGCGCACGGCGCTCGTGGCACTGTGGCTAGCGCCGGATTTGGTGATGGCGTTGCCGGAAGTGGCTCCGGCGATCATGGCCGCAAAGGGACTGTTACGACCGGTGGATTTGGCGATGGTACTGCGCCCGGCTCCGCTGCGCCGCATACCCGTGCCGAAGCCAAACCGGACGCGACACCGGTGGAGATTCAATTCAAGCCTCGCCCCGTTTATACCCAGGAGGCGCGCCAGCTTCATGTGGAAGGCGAGGTGCTTCTGGAAGTCAGGTTCGGCGCCGGCGGCGATTTAAGAATTGAGCGAGTGGTGCGAGGTCTGGGCCATGGCCTGGATGAGGCAGCGCTGCGTGCGGCTCAACAGATTCGTTTCAGCCCGGCCAAGCGCAACGGCCAGGCTTACGATTCCATCGCCACCGTACATATAGTTTTTCAATTGGCCGAGTAACGTTTTGAATCCCCCTGGAGGAATTATGCGTTTTGTCTACAAACTTTCCACGCTGCTCATGGTTTTGACTATGGGAGTGGCTGTCCTGGCGGAGTCAGACCGCAGCAAGGCCAAGGACAAGGACAAAGATCAGGCGCCGGTCGATCCCATCGCCGAGCACATTTTCTATTCGGAAGCCAAGCTGGTGGAGAACATGCACAAGTTCAGGCCCCTGGTGGAAACCTACATCCAGAATATGAAACCAGATAAGGAACTGGGAAGCGTGCCCGAAAGCGACAAATATTTTCTGGGCCGGCTGATTCTGAATGAAAAAGGCATCAGCCGAAAGAATTTTGACGAACATGACCGGCCCAACCTCATGAGCCGTGTCCTTGATCGGCTGAACAGTTTTTACAAGATGAATTATCTGCCTTTGGGCTTCATGCAGCTTATTTTTCTTAACGACAGGTTCGATAAGGATAACTATGACCTGAAGTATCTGCGCCAGCAGTTCCTCGGTGACGTCCGCACCTTGGTGTTTGACGTGGTGCCAAAGAAACACGTCAAGGGGCCGCATTTCCTGGGACGCATCTGGGTTGAGGACCAGGAATATAACATTGTGCGGCTCAACGGCACCTATGAGCCGCGTGTCCGCCTCAATACCTTCTTCCATTTTGATAGCTGGCGGATCAACATGCAGCCTGGCCTGTGGCTGCCGGCCTATGTCTATACGGAAGAATCGGACGTGCAGTATGCCTTTGGCCGCACCTTGAACATGAAGGGCCAGACCCGGCTGTGGGGCTACGATCTGAAGCACTCCGGCATACAAACCGAATTTACGAACGTGCAGGTTGACTCCGTGAAAGACAACGCCGATAGCAGCGGCACCGGAAACAACGAAATTGTTCCGGTGCAGAGCGAACACAAGTGGGAACGGGAAGCGGAAGACAATGTGCTTGACCGCATGGAGCGTGCCGGCATACTGGCCCCCGATGGCGAGGTCTCCAAGGTCTTGCAGACGGTCGTCAACAACCTGGTGATCACCAACAACCTCAACATTGAGCCGGAGGTTCGCTGCCGCGTCCTGCTGACGACGCCCCTGGAGTCGTTTACTGTGGGCCATACCATCGTCATCAGCCGTGGACTGCTCGACGTTCTGCCGGATGAGGCATCCCTGGCCATGGTCCTCTCCCACGAGCTAGGACATATCGCCCTGGGGCATCGTCTGAACACGAAATATGCCTTCAGTGACCGGATGATCTTCCCGGATGAAGAGGTTTTCCGCCAAATCGGACTCAAGGAAAACGAAGCCGAAGAAGCGGAGGCGGACACCAAGGCCCTGGAATTTCTGCAGAAGTCTCCCTATAAGGATAAGCTGGCCAGCGCCGGTCTCTTTCTGCGGGCCCTGGACGGCCACTCTCATCAACTGAGCTGGCTCATCAATCCTCACTTCGGCAACCGCATGGCAAAGGGCAGCAGCCATTTGCGCATGGCGGCCCTGCAACAATCGGCCCCCGAGTTGGAGGCCCGCAACATCAACCAGCTTCCAGCATTACCGCTGGGCAGCCGCATCAAATTGGATCCTTGGGACGATCGCGTAGAGATGCAAAAGAGCAAACCCGTTGCCTTGCTCTCGGTGCGCGACAAGATGTTATTCGAAGTAACCCCCATGTTTCCCAACCTGGTCCGCTTCAACGGCAAACCAGACGAGGTAGCGACCAAACAGGGAAATAAATAACAGAGATCGGGTGATCGGTAGATCGGGTGATCGAAAA
>Ga0210400_10001666_pt1 | contig 21711 bp, 24 predicted proteins | sample IncBWH26MmetaG_FD_155456 | JGI IMG/M metagenome (GOLD analysis project Ga0210400, IMG submission 155456) | Forest soil microbial communities from Barre Woods Harvard Forest LTER site, Petersham, Massachusetts, United States - Inc-BW-H-26-M | ecosystem: Environmental > Terrestrial > Soil >...
CAACCCGGTAGGGCCGCCTCCAGCGATCACCACCGCGTGATCGGTCATCCGCATCCCCCTCGTCTTTCCGTAAGGCCGGTTTGGACCGGAGATTCTGCGCACCGACCAGGCCCTTGCTGCAAGCGCCTGGTGCGCGCTACATTGATAATGGCGGGGATGTCCCTTTCTGTTGTTTGCTGCGGACGATCCGCGTGTGCGATTCGGTGGCACCGTGGTCCGCCCAAAGAAGATCTTCCATGGGATCACTCATGTCCAGCGTCGGATCGCCAGCCTCGGTGGATCACGAAACCCTGGCTTCGCCTGTGAAAGCGCTTGCCCTGACCCGCTACCGTGACCTGAGTGAGCAACCCGCGAGTGCCCGGAGGGGTGGTGCACAAACTCCCAGGAGACCTGCGCACGGCGCTGGTCGGTAACGCAACTGCACTCGACGCCTGGATGGACATCACGCCTCTGGCTCGCAACGAGTTCATCTGCTGGGTCGAGGACGCCAAACAGGAAACGACCCGGGAACGCCGCATTCGCCGTACCCAAGAGGAGCTGGAGGAAGGCCAGCGTCGGCCTTGTTGCTGGCCAGGGTGCCGGCACCGGGAACGCACCGGTAGCTAGCAGTCGGAATTTCGGCGGGCTGGGGTGATACCGTCTCGCCGCCAGCGCTTGTCAGCGTCGCCAAGGGCACCGAGGGACGAGCGATGGGGACCACACATTGAGACTCCCAGTGCGGGTCCTCGTTGGTCTGACGGCACTCGTGACCACCACGACGCTCGTCACCGCTCCGGCGTCGGCCGCTCCGCACTATGTTCACTCCCACATCGACGCCTATTCGCCCAACGCGAACTGCGGTCCGGTGGCGACGGGCAATACGAACGAATGGTCATATCACCGCGGGAATTGCCAGGGTTGGGCCGCCCTTGGAGGCAATGCCGTCCCCTTCGATCAGACGGTGCGGATCGAATGGTCAACGGATGCCAACTCGACTCAACTCCTTGGCGTCTCGCTTACCATGCCCCCGGGCTATAGCCGGTGGTTCAAGGCCTCCCGGGTGTCTGGAACGAGCCGGACCAGCTGGATCGGCGGCGCCGTCCGGATGCCCAACGGCCCTTTTACCGTGCTCACCGGGCACGTCAATGGCCTACCGGTCCACCCTGACAACCCAAACGGCACCGTCGAGCAGGTGGGAGGTCCGCTTTTCTTGTGGGTCGGGTACTGGGGCAGAGTCGGCAAGGATGGCGTTGCTTATCAAGGCTACGTCTTCGGCCTGCGTGGCTACCTCGACTATTGACCGAGACAGTTGGGTGCGTCGGGTGTGCTCGTGTCCCGCACCCAGGAACTCGTCCCTCTGGGCATCCACGCTTCGTGCCTCACTGTTACGCAGGGGGCTACCAGTAGGTAGCGACAGGGCGAATCTCGATGGCACCACCGTGACGAGCTGCCGGGATTCGCGATGCCAGATCGATGGCGCCTTCAAGGTCGTCGGCCTCGATCACCAGATAACCGCCGGCGCCATCGCTCAGGTAGGGGCCCTCCCGAGTTTCGGTCTTTCCCCCGTTGACCTGCACCGTCGTTGCGTCCTCGGGTAGGCCGAGGGGGAGGCCGGGCGTGACACCCGGCGTCTCGTTGAGTGCGCCGTAGTCCCGGTAGATCGCCTTTTGCTCCGCCTCCGACAACGTCGCCCAGGCCGCTGGATCGGTCGGAAGTGGCGTCGTGCCCTGAAAGATGAGCAGAACATATTGCATGGGGTTTCTCCTTCTCGCTTGGTCTCGCGGTCTGTATGACGGATGGGGGGCCCTCAATGTGACTGGATCAGTCGTCCAACAGCACGACTTCGAGTTGTTCAAGGTGTTCGGGATTGGCAATCACGTCGAGCTCGACAATGCGATCATCAATCACGTCGAAGGCAATCGCTCCACGGATGTGTCCACCCGGGGTCCAGGCGACACCGGGCACGCCACCGACAAGGGCAAGGCGCGTCGCTTGCGCCCCGCCTCCCAACAACTGGGCCACTCTGTCCGCTCCGTGCGTCTCGGTGAATGCACCCAAGCGGACCGCCTCGGTGTCGGGCCGGAGCACCACGTCAGGATCGAGTACCGCCAGCAGGGCGTCGAAGTCACCGGTGCGAGAGGCGGCAATGAAGGCGGCGACGATCTGGCGGCGTCGCACGAAGTCCACCTGGCCCGACGGCGTCGTTCCCTGCACGCGTCGCCGGGCGCGGCTCGCCAACTGGCGGGTCGCTTCGGGCGTTCGACCGACGATCCCTCCGATCTCGTCGAAAGGGACGGCGAACACGTCGTGCAGTACGAACGCCACACGCTCGGCCGGTCCCAGCCGGTCGAGCACGACCAGCAACGCCGCTTCCACGGACTCCGCCATCAGCGCTTCCTGTTCAGGACCGGGTGTGTCATCCCCGCTCGACCCCTCGTCGGGCCCCAACATGCTGGAAGGGCTCTCCGGTCGCGACCGGCGAGCCCGAAGCCGGTCGAGGCAGATCCGAGCAGCGATCGTGGTGAACCAGCCACCGGGGTTCTCGACCTCGGTCGAGCCGGCGGAGCCAACCCGCACCCAGGTCTCCTGAACAGCGTCCTCCGCCTCCTCATTGGAGCCGAGCATGCGGTAGGCCAGGGCGTGCAGGCGCGGCCGGCTTGACTCAAAATGATCGCTCAACCTGTCTCCACTCATCACATCTCTATGACGTAGCAGGTCAAGCGAATGTGACCGATCACCGAAAAGAGTGCCCTCGCCCCCCTTGACCGGCACGAATGACAGTGATGTGATTTAGGGCGTTGGGCACGGCGCCCAGCGGTGGTGCGGAAGGACTCGATGAGCACGACGCTGAGCAAGGCCCTGGTTCTCACCATCCTTCAACACGCCGAGGACTTCCCCTGGAAAATGCAGGACATCGGGCTCATGGGCCTGCGCCTCGACAACCGGCGCGAGCACCGACTCCACCTCTGGGACCCGAGCGCCGACACCGGGGATCCCCCCATCCACGACCATCCGTACGACTTCACCTCGACGATCATCGTCGGTGAGCTGACCAACACTTGCTACGTTGAGGATGCGGGCGGCGACGAGTACGCCCGCTTTCGCTACTCGCCACCGGCCGAGGACGAGCGGCGGTCTGACACGGTGAGATTGTCGGCGACGGCTACGACCTTGACTGAGGGTAGCCAGTACCGACAGCTCGCCCACGAGCTGCACGCGAGCGGACAGCAGCCCGGGACGGTGACGGTGATCCGGTGCTCGTGGGTGGAGGCACCCGAACTGACCGTCTGCTTTCGAGACGAGGGCTCCTGGCGCTCGGGACAAGCACGAGAAGCGACGCGGGAGGAAATCAAGGCGGTGGCGGCTAAGGCTTTGGAGTGGTTCTGAGGGAGTCGTTTGGAGACGGCCGCCGCCCGAGACGTATCTTGATGTTGTGGACGATGACGCCTGGGCCGGTTTGGCCGAAAAATTTGCCGATGAGGCCTATGCCTCGGTGAAGGGGTACGTGCGCACCTCTGTGATGCACGAACAGTTGCTTGAGCACCTATCAGCACCTCCAGCGGCTGTGCTCGACGTCGGCGGCGGTGCGGGCCATCAATCGCTTCCGCTGGCCCAAGCGGGCTACCAGGTGACACTGCTTGATCCATCGACGGCGATGCTGGACAAAGCGCAACAGCGACTCGAGCGGCTGTCCGCAGAGGCCCAGGGACGGGTGACGCTCTTGCAGGCCGATGGCGAGAACGCCGACGAGGCAGTGCAGGGCCGCCGCTTCGCCGCCGTGTTGTGCCATGGCGTGCTCGGGTACCTCGACCAGCCGGAGCCGTTGGTCGACCAGCTGTGCCGGTGCGCCGCCGGGGGTGGACTGGTCTCGATCATGACGGCCAACGCCAAAACCATGGCCGTGCGCCCGGCCCTGGAACGGCGGTGGGACGACGCCTTGGCCGCATTTGACTCCAGAACCGAGATCGGGGTGCTGGGAGTACCGGGCCGAGCCGACACGGTGGAGGACCTCAGCGAGCTCATGCAAAACCAAGGGGTGGAGCCCCTGCGCTGGTATGGGGTATGGCTCTTCGTTGACTGGCTCGAGTTCAGTGGAGCCGCGCTGGACCCCAGCGACGCAAAGGAGGTGGCAGCGACGGTCGCAGTCGAACTCGAAGCCAGCCGGCGAGACCCCTATCGCCAACTCAGTCGCGTCTTTCACCTCGTGGGGCGCAAAGGTGACAGCTGACGGGGTAAAAACGGGAATCGGCAGGCCGGCCGGGGGCTGAATCTGACCCACCACCGTGCCCCTCGCGGGTCGGACGGCGCGGAATCTCCGAAGTCCGCACGAAATATCGCGGTGGGATGTCGAGAACCCGTACCCGCCTTCGTCCCCGGAGTGAACACGGCCACAATGGGCCGGACCACACTAAGGAGGACATGATGTCCAAATACCTGCTGCTCAAGCACTACCGGGGGGCGCCGGCACCGGTGAACAACGTGCCGATGGACCAGTGGACACCGGACGAGGTTTCGGCCCACATCCAGTACATGCAGGACTTCGCCGCTCGGCTCGAGGGCAGCGGCGAGTTCGTCGACGGTCAGGCGGTCTCCCCCGAGGGCACGTGGGTCCGCTACGACGGCGAGGGGCGGCCGCCGATCACCGACGGCCCGTTCGCGGAGACCAAGGACCTGATCGCCGGCTGGATGGTGATCGACGCCGAGTCCTACGAGCGGGCGCTCGAGCTGGCCGGCGAGTTGTCCGCGGCACCGGGTGCAAGTGGGAAGCCGATCCACGAGTGGCTCGAGGTGCGCCCGTTCCTGGCCCCGCCCCCCACCATCACGGAGTGAGCACGGTGGATGAGGCTCTGCTCCGGACCCTCACCCCCACCGCAATTGGCATCCTCGTCCGTCGCGGAGCCGACTTCGCCGCGGCCGAGGATGCCGTGCAGGACGCCCTGGTCGAAGCCCTGCGCGTCTGGCCGGACGACCCGCCGCGGGACCCCAAGGGCTGGCTGGTCACCGTGGCCTGGCGTAGGTTCCTCGACGCCGCCCGCGCCAATACCTCCCGACGGCACCGCGAGGACCGCGTCGAAGGTGAGCCCAGGCCTGGCCCGGGCAAGGTGGTGGACGACACGCTCCAGCTGTACTTCCTGTGCGCCCACCCATCCCTGACACCTTCGTCAGCTGTCGCCCTCACGCTACGCGCCGTCGGCGGACTGACCACGCGTCAGATCGCGCAGGCCTACCTGGTGCCGGAAGCGACCATGGCCCAGCGGATCAGCCGGGCCAAGCGGACCGTCTCAGAAGTCCGGTTCAACCGGCCCGGTGACGTCGCCACGGTGCTGCGCGTGCTCTACCTGGTCTTCAATGAGGGGTACTCCGGCGATGTCGACCTCGCCGCCGAGGCGATCCGCCTCACTCGCCAGCTGGCAGCCAAGATCAACCACGAGGAGGTCGCAGGCCTGCTCGCGCTCATGCTCCTCCACCACGCTCGCCGCCCGGCCCGGGCCGGTCCCGACGGCAGGCTCGTACCGCTGGCCGAGCAGGACCGCAGCCGATGGAACACCACCCTGATCGCCGAGGGCGTCGACGTGCTCCAGACAGCCCTCACCCGCGACCGCCTGGGCGAGTTCCAGGCCCAGGCGGCCATCGCCGCGCTCCACGCCGACGCCCAGACGGCCGAGGAGACCGACTGGGTGCAGATCGTTGAGTGGTACGACGAACTGGTGCGACTCACCGACAGCCCGGTGGCCCGCCTCAACCGGTCCGTCGCCGTCGGCGAAGCCGACGGCCCGCGGGCCGGGCTGGCCGCCCTGGCCGGGCTCGACCCCGCCCTACCCCGGTACGCCGCCGTCGCCGCGTACCTGCACGAGCGGGACGGTGACCCAGTCACCGCAGCACGGCTCTACGCCGAAGCAGCCCGATCTGCGCCCAACGTCCCCGAGCTCGACCACCTCATGCGACAGGCGGCACGGCTCAACGCCGAACTGCGCGGTTGAGCGGCGGGCCTCAGGCACGCACTCGAACATTGCGGCGCAGCCAGGGCAATGCGCCACCTCTGCGACGAGGGCACCGATGAGTAACGAACAGTTGGGCCGTCGTACGGGCAGGATCGGTCGGTTGGTACGCCTGTCTGGCCCAACGGGTGACCTCGTGGCAGGATCGCAGCCGTGACGAATTACGTGCTCGTACCCGGCGCGGGCGGCAGCGGATGGTATTGGCACCGAGTTGTCGCTGAATTGGCACAGCGTGGCCATCAGCCGGTGCCCGTCGATCTTCCAGGAGCTGATCCAGTGGCCGGTCTGCCCGAGTACCGCGAGCGCATCGTGGACGCCGCCCGATCCGTCGGCGCCCCTGTCACCCTTGTCGCCCAATCCCTCGGTGGCTTCAGTGCGCCATTGGCGTGCGAGCACGTCGCCGTAGACAGGCTGATCCTGGTGAACGCCATGATCCCTCAGACAGGTGAGACCGCCGGCGAATGGTGGGAGGCGGTCGGCTGGCAGGCCGAGGCACGCGCCAGCGCCGAACGAGACGGACGCCCCGAACCGGACGTAAACGACGCCGACACGGTGTTCTTCCACGATCTTCCCCCTGACCTGGCCGACGTGATGCGCTCGGACCCCGAGGCGGGAGCCGAGGGGCCGGCGGTCTTCACGCAGCCGTGGCCCCTCGCGGGATGGCCTGATGTTCCCACCACGGTTCTCGCTGGTTGCGGGGACCGACTCTTTCCTCTGGCGCTCCAACGGCGGGTGGCCCGCCAACGACTTGACCTTGGCGTCGAGGAACTCCCCGGAGGCCATCTGATTGCACTGAGCCAACCGGTTGCGCTCGCCGAGGCGATCGCCTTGCCCTGTGAGCGGGGTTGGTCCCACTCCGTTTGATCTCAGCCCGTATCCTTGTCGTCGCTGGCCAAGCGCTATCCCCACCTGGAGGTACGCGATGGAACACAAGGCAAGAGTGGAACTTGTGCTCGACTGTGCCGATCCAAGGAGGCTCGCGAAGTTCTGGCGCGAGGCGCTCGAATATCGCGACTACTACACGGACGGGAATTTGGCTGTGCTCGTTCCGAGAGAAGGGAACGCTTCACCGCTGCTCCTTCAGGGAGTACCCGAACCCAAAGCCGGCAAGAACCGCATGCATCTCGACATAGTGGTCAACGGCATCGAAGTCGAGGTCCACCGGTTGCAGGCACTGGGCGCTCATCGCATCGACCAAGGCGTGCAGAGCTTCGGGGGAACCCGATGGGTGAGAATGTCAGACCCGGAACAGAATGAGTTCTGCGTCTCCACCGGCGTCGAGTGGTAAATGGCTTGATGCTGCCGCTGTTCAGGATGCAATGACTGCCGCTGGAGCGACCGGAGACCGCCCGAAGCGAGCAATCACGGTACGGTGGAAGGAGAGCCGTTAGCGGCTACCTCGACCGCTCCCGGCCATGACAGAGGCCACGCTTTGCGAATGGAGGAGGTGCTCCGGTGACGGCGCCACGGCCTGCAACCCGTCCCCTACCCTTCCGTGCCCTGACCGCCTGGGTCACCGGCGGAGACATGAACAACCACTCGCGCCACCGCAACGTCGAGGGTGGGGCGTCGCGTGCCGCCGTCCTTGGAGCGGGCGACGGGCTCATCACCAATGTGTCGCTGATCCTCGGGGTGGCCGGGGCCAGTACCGCGGCTTCGCCGGTGCGGCTCGCAGGTGTGGCCGGACTGCTCGCCGGTGCCTTCTCCATGGCGGCCGGGGAACTGGTCTCGGTCCGGGCCCAAGACGAGCTCGTCCAGCGCGAACTCCAGGTCGAGCGCCAGGAGATCACCGAGCACCCCAATGCTGAGCGTCGAGAGCTGGCCGGAATGTACCGAGCCCAAGGTGTCTCACCCGAGGACGCCGACACAGTGGCCAACATCCTTTCTCGTTATGAGCACGTGGCCTTCGACACCCACGCCCGGCTCGAGCTCGGAGTGGACCCTGAGGCCGGGGGCTCGGCGGTACAGGCCAGCGTCGCATCCTTTCTGTCCTTTGCCATCGGAGCCTTCCTGCCACTTATCCCGTGGCTGTTCTTCGGCGGAACCAAAGCGGTCATCATTTCGATCTGCATCGGCGCAGTGGCTGCCGCGGCCCTCGGCGCCGCGATCGGGGCATTGACGGGTCGAGGAATGCTGAGAACTGCGATCCGACAGCTCATGGCTGCAGTGGTGGCGGCGGGGGTCACCTTCGGGGTCGGGCGCCTATTGGGGGTGGCCACCAGCTGAGCAGGTTCGCCAGGCGGTCCTGTCAGCCGTCACCGCGTAACTCTTCGGGAGTGACGATCACATCGACGAGGGCGTCGGATCGGAGCACGGTCAAGGCCAACGGCTGGCCGATGGCGTCACCGAGCATGAGTCGCTGCAGGGACTGTGCGTTCGTGACCGCCTCGCCATTGGCACTGACCAAGAGGTCGTGGCGCCGCAGTCCAGCCTTTGCCGCCGGTCCCCCTGATACGAGTTGCTCAATTCGCATTCCGGACTTCTGATCGAGCCGATGGGCTAGCGCCGGAGGGAGTGGGGTAGGTGTCCCCGCTAGGCCCAGATAGGCCCGCCGGACGCGACCATCGGCCATGAGGGTGGCGATGATCTGCCGCGTGATTCCGTTGATGGGAATGGCCAAACCGACCCCAACCCCCGCAACCGCGGTGTTGATGCCCACGACCTGACCCGAGGAGACGACAAGGGCCCCGCCGGAGTTCCCAGGGTTCAGTGCGGCGTCGGTCTGAATGACATCATCGACGATGCGTGTGTTCTCGCCGGCCCGAGTGGGCAGGGAGCGACCCAAGGCACTGACGACTCCGGCAGTAACTGTGCCGGCCAAGCCCAGGGGGTTGCCGACGGCCACGACCAGTTGCCCCACTCGGAGCTGCGAGGCCTCACCCAAACGAGCCGGCGCCGGCGTAGCGCCGTTGGCTCGGACCACGGCCAGGTCGGACAACGGGTCGGTGCCAACCACGCGGAACGGGACGATCGTGCCGTCGGCGAAGGCAGCCTCGCCGGCCTCTGCCTTCCCGACCACATGCGCGTTGGTCAGCAAAAAGCCATCGTTCGTGAACACAACGGCCGAGCCTGCGCCGGTGGCAATGCCGCCATCAGCGCGTCGCCTGGATACCTGCACCGCTGCGACCCGGGGGGTCAGTTGCTCGGCCACCGCCACCACGACCTGGGAATACGCGTCAAGTGCGGCGAGATCTGATTCGTCTGAACGAATAACGGTATCGGTCATGGCCACTCCTTATTACACAGTTACACCATTACTTATACCGGGATCCTGGAGTTACCGTGACAGAGACGGGGCAGATCGGCTCTCGAGCTGACCCCTTCGGACTGAACGCCTTCCAGAAATTGGGGTCGCCGCCCTGAGACCACAGCCGTCCGACCTGGTCGGAGTCTCTGTTGCGGGCCGGTAGCTCAAGAGGATTCAACGACAAGCTATCCGGACGCGGCGAACGTGGATCCGAGGCTGTTCCGCCTTTTCCGGTTCCTTTTCTGGTTCGACGCTCTCGACCTGGCCTTCGGGCATCAGCGCACTCAGTCCACCCCGCTGGAGCACAAGACCGGCCACCACGGCACCGGCAACGAAGATCGCAGACGACCACAGGAACGCCGTCGTGTAACTGTGGAGCTGAGCTGCTTGGCGGTTGGCCGACGTGAGTGCCCGACCCACCAGGTAGGACGCGGCGGCACCGGCGGCCAGCGTGTTGAGCAGCGACGTGCCGATCGATCCCCCCACCTGCTGCGCCGTGTTGAGACTGGCCGATCCCACTCCGGCGTCCTGAGGCGCCAACCCGAGGGTGCCAGTGCTGAAGGAGGGGGCGACACTCAGCCCGAAGCCGACGCCCAACACGAGGAGATAGGGAAGCACGTGGCTCACATACGAAGAGTGCAACCCCACCAGGTGGAGCCCGAAGAGGGCCACCGCACAGACGAGCAAGCCGATCGGGACGATCGGCTTGGGCCCAAACCGCGGCAACAGGCTGCGATTGGACACCTGGGCTGTGGCTGCCAGTGCCGCCACGAGCGGGAGGAAGGCAATGCCGGTCTTCACCGGGCTGTACCCCAACGTGCCCTGGAGGTAGTAGGTCAGGAACAAGAACACCCCGAAGATCCCAACGCTGGCGAACAGCATGGCCAAGGCGGATCCGCCCCTGGTTCGGTTAAGTACGACCCGGGGCGGGAGGAGCGGGTACTTCGCCCTGGTCTCGACAGAGGCGAATACCGCGAGCAGGACCACCCCCACCACGAGGAACCCGATGGTGAAGGGATTGCTCCACGCCGTGGTCTCGGCGTGGGAGAAACCGAAAACCAGGCAGAACAGCCCCCCGGCCACCAGGAAGAGGCCGGGCAGGTCTAACGGGTCGTGGTCAGCGCCCTCGTCCTTCTTCAACCAGAGGACGGCGCCGGCGGTGGCGCACACCGCAAACACCAAGTTGACGAAGAGCGTCCATCGCCACGAGGCGTAGGAGGTGAGAATGCCGCCGAGCAGGAGTCCCAATGCTCCGCCGGCGCCGGCAATGGCGCCGTAGATCCCGAAGGCCTTCCCTCGCTCACCCGGGTCGGTGAACGTGGTGGTCAACAGGGCCAACACCGATGGGGCGAGCAGCGCTCCGAACGCACCCTGGACCGTCCGAGCGATGACCAGCATGGCAAAGTTGACTGAGGCACCACCAATGGCCGAGGCCACCGCGAAGCCGACCAGCCCAATGATGAGTGCCCGTTTTCGTCCAACCATGTCCCCGATCCGGCCACCGAGAAGGAGGAGCGTTCCGAACGCAAGTGAATACGCGGTGACGATCCACTGACGATCAGCGTTGGAAAAGTGCAGATCGTGCTGAGCGGTCGGGAGCGCGATGTTGACGATGGTGCTGTCGAGAATGACCATCAACTGGGCGATCCCCAGCACTGCGAGAATCCACCACCGCCGGTTGTAGTTGGCCACGTCGACCGGGGTCCCGTCCCCACCCCCGTGCTCCATCGTCATCAATGTGGTCATCGGATGCCCCGTCTATCAAGCAGGGAGCTCTCGGACTTCGTACTGATCCTGATGCCTTGCGGTCACGCAACCATATCGCTGGCTTGGCGGAGAAGGCGAGTGGTAAGGACAATGTCGACCACGTCGGGAACGGTCTGGACGCGAGCCCAGTCTCGCTGCAGTTCGCACGCCAATGACACCCAACTGATCGGGTGCGCTCCAGCTTGGACGATCCGCTCAAGACCGGCTCGATGAGCCTCGGGAGAGGTCCCCCCGACAGCATCGACTACGGGGTAGACCTCGAACCCCTCGCGGAGAGCGTCGAGGGTCGGGAAGGCAAGGCATACCTCCGTCCACAGTGCAGCCATGATGAGCTTCTTGCGCCCGGTGGACTCGACCGCCTGACGGAACTCGACATCCTCCCAGGAGTTGATCGCCGTTCGGTCTATCTCGTCATTGTCGGCCAGAACTGCCTTGAGTTCGGGGAGAGTCGGCCCCTGTCCGTTGGCGACGTTGACGGTCGACAGCACGATGGGCAGATCGTAAGTCTTGCCCAGGCGGGCTACCGACACGATGTTGTCCAACAACAGGTCGTGCTCCATGGAACTGACCGTTTGCATCTGGCTCGGTTGATAATCGATGATGACGAGCGCTGCGTTCTGGGGAGTAAGCAGCGGGTCGGCAAGCGGGTCTCTAATTGGTTCGCTGGTCATGGGGATCCTTTCTGAGCACCGCGAGGTGGTCGCGGCGAGTCCGTCAATGTCGGGCTGTGGAAAGTTGCTACGTGGCTGCGAAATGTCTCATAAGAAACGTTGCCGCTCGATTCAGCGCGGCGTTGCCCTCGTCGAGCAGTGCCGCATAGGCCTGGAAGACGTGTGGCGCGCCGGGCACGACTTCGAGGGTGACGGCCACATCATCCTTCGCTGCCCTCTCAGCGAGCCGAACGGCGTCGCTCAACAGGATCTCGTGGGAGCCCACCTGGATCAGCATGGGGGGCAGTCCGCGTAGATCTGCGAATATCGGGCTTAGGTACGGGTCCGAAGGACTTCCGTCGGCAACATAGTCGCCCACTCGCAAACGGAGGCCCTCCCCCGTGAGCGTCGGATCGAATTCCTGCTTGTTCACGATGGTGTCGCCTGACAGGGTCAAGTCGACCCACGGCGACATTGCGAAGACCGCCGAGGGCATTGGCATGCCCGCCTCCTTCACGGCGAGGAGTGCGGCTACCGCCAGACCTCCTCCGGCCGACTCGCCCGCGAGAGCGATGTTGCCCGGGTCGACCCCCTGAGCCAGTAGGCCCCGATAGGCCGCTTTTGCGTCCTCGACTGCGGCTGGATAGGGATTCTCGGGTGCAAGCCTGTAATCGACGCTGATCACCCGGGCATGAGTCCGCCTGGACAGATCGGCGACCAGGGGCACGGAGGAGACAGCTGAGCCTATGACGTAGACGCCGCCGTGGAAGTAGAGGACTACGTCACCGGAGTCGACGCCGTCAATGGTCACCTCAACTGCATTGACTCCACCGACTGCCGTAGCCGATTCTTTGACGTCTCCGGGAACGGGTATCTGCTGCATCAACGCCTCGAAACCCGACCGTAGAGCGGCAACGTCGCCCTTGGGGTCAAATGGCGCCTGCCGGAGCATGGCATCGAGCTCCACTTGCTGTTGTTTGCTCATTGGCTGTCTCCTCAGTTTGGTCCGGCGGGGCGCCAGAGCTTGCCTGGCATTTCATGCCGGTGCGGACCCCTCCGTTTGCCCAGGGCTTGGTATGGCTCCTGGGTGCGGCCGCCATGAGATTTCGAGCAGTGCCGGCGGGGCTGTTGTCGCCGATCAGACGACGTGGTCACTTGTGGTAACTGCCCTGGCGCAGTTCGTCGATGAGTCCGAGACGAGTGGGCTCCCACCCGAGAGCGGCGCGGGCCTTGGCCGCTGTCGTTGCCTGGTCGAGTAGCAGCACGTCGGCGAGGTAGTCACCAAGCCGCGTGCGCGCTTCCTCTTCGGATCCCGGGACCGCTCCAGGAGCTCCCACCGCGGCCGCAGCGGCCTCGGTCAGCTCGCCGACAGTGGGGGTCAGGCCATTTCCGATCACGTATTTGCCTCGGGCAGTGTCGTTTTCCAGCGCAATCCGGAAGACTGCGGCCAGGTCAGCAGCATGAACGGTCGCCCAGTGCTGTCCGCCGGTGCCAAGCATGATCAAGTTGCCGTCGGCGTCACGGGGAGACCCGAGCAGGACCCCAGGTATGCCCCCACCGCCATCGCCGTACGCGGTGCCGGACACGATCAGGATGCCGCGCATACCAGGCGCGTCCAAGATGCGTTGATCGATTGCCTGTTTCCACGCCACCAATGCGGGCGCGTTGTAGGGCGATGCTTCGTCGATGGAGGTATTGGACCCGAAGACCCAGAGACCGCTGATGTGAGCGTACGGCTTGCCGCTGGTCCCAAAGGCGCCGATCGCCGCGTCAATCACCGCAGAGTCCAGGTTGGCGCTGGTTTCATCGCCCGGACTCGCCGTGTGGGCTGCGCCGTCTGCGCCGCTGAACACCTTGACGACAGCGGCCACGTCGTACAGGTCGACGATCGCGGGGTTGGCCCCGTTGGCGTTGACCTTGGCCGCCTCGGTGTCGTTCCGAACGAGGGCGGTTACTTCGTGTCCGTGGGCAAGCAGTTCGGTCAGAATGTGGGATCCGACGAAACCCGTTGCACCGGTGAGTGCGATCTTCATGTCTTGTCTCCATTCTTGGGTGGTTGCTTGTCAGCGTCAGGGTCGAATCCGTGCGCCATCGCCGTCAACTAGCCATATGCAGGAACGATGGCTCCGCTGATGAGCGCCGCCGCATCACTAATGAGAAAGGCGATGACGTCGGCGAGAGCTTCCGGCGCGACCGCATGAGCAAGCATCTCTTTCGGGAGCCCCAACCTGTTCCTCTCCGTGTCGATGAGCTGGGGCACAATGCAGTTCACTCGGATCCCCATTGGTCGCAGCTCGAGGTCGAGAGAGCGAGTGAGGTGGATGAGCGCAGCCTTGGTTGCACCGTAAGCCGCCATGCCGGGGGTGGGGTCGAGTCCAGGACGGGCCGACACGTGGAGGATCGCACCCGAGCCCCGCTGGCTCATGTGCGGTGCGACTGCTTGACTCAGCCAGAGTGCGGCGCCCAGATTTACATCCAGCAATGTCTGAAGCTGATCCGGTGTGGTGTCCACGGCCGGACCAGTGACAAAGACGCCGAGGGTGTTCACCAGGGCGTCGGGTGCTCCTATGTCGCGTGCAATGCGATCGACGAGCGGTGCGACGGCGGCGGGACTTGTCGCATCGGCTACCTCACGATGCACACCGTCTGGCAACCCGCCGAGCTTGTCCTCGCTTCTATCCACCGCTACGACGGCGTACCCGTCGTCGATCAAACTCACGACGACGGCGCGACCCAATTCTCCACCCGCACCTGCCACCATGGCGATCGGCGGACTCATGCACCAACCGTGTTGTCGTCCCGGGACATGCGCCCTCCCCCAAATCGAAAGGTCCCTGATGGACACTTTAGGGGACTCTCCTTGCGTTGGCAAGCAAGTAGGCCTGGTTCCATAGATCCACATTCGGCCAGCAAAAAGCCGGTCTGAGCAGCCGCGTTCCCGGCCTCTGGGGCGCGGCCTGCCACCAGATGCTTCACAGAGCAAGTTATTGTGATGCGGTGACGAAGGTCGAGCCGCTCTCCGCCCCAGAAGAAGATCTGTGGCGGGCGATCATGCGCATTGTCAAGGTGCTGCCACGGCACCTTGACTCCGATCTGATCCGCGGGACCGGTCTGAGCGCCAGCGAATACACCACCATCATGCACCTCTCTGAGGCACCCAATCGTGAACTCCGGATGAGTGACCTGGCCAGTGCAACCGGATTTTCAGCGAGCCGGATGACCCGCCTGGTCGACGATCTCCTATCCCGTTCGCTGGTCACGAAGGTGGCCAGCTCGACCGATGCTCGAGGCAACGTGGCTCGGGTGACGCCTCGAGGCATGGCGAAGTTGAGGGCGGCGTGGCCGGTACATCTGGAAAGCGTTCGAACGCGGTTTTTTGATCACATAGACCCGACTTCGGTCAAAGTATTGGCCCATGAACTGTCCCTTGTCGCCAATCAACTCGAAGACAGCTCGTCGGGAAGGAACCATCAGATAGGACCGATCTCGACTGCGGGCCAGTAACACCACCCACCCGGATGGCTCCGCCGGCCCATTCCGGGTCGCCGCCAGTTCAACGGGAAGAGCCGGCTTCGCGCCATCTCGATGCGAAGCCGGCTCTGCTGGTCCCGTCGTTACAGCTCCTTCGTCAATAGTTCCTACGGGTGGAACAGCGGGGTCATGGGCCGCACACCATCGGTCGTGTCACACGAGTTCATGATGCAGGGGAGTCCGAAGGCGTCTTCGTAGCTCCGCAGCAGTGAGTAATGGTTGTAGGCCGTGTTGTCCGTGATCGGGTAGCCCGACTTGTTGGTGATCACGATGGTGGCGACCTTGCCGCCGCCCGGGTCGGCGCCACAACAACCGGTCCCCTGCTGTCCCGCATCGGCGGAGTCATCCTCGTCCCAAGTGATCACGATGGCATTGCGGCCCTGCTGCCAGGACTTCGATGCCGTGATCATGTTCACCGTGTTGCCCACGTAGGTGTCGCCTGCGGCGATCAGCCCGTTGAGGCTCTGGCAGCCGCCGGTGCCGTGCATGTCGTTGCACTGGTTGGGCACGATGAGGCTGAAGTTCGGGAGATGGCCAGCCGCCAGGTCAGTCGGGAGCTGGGTGTCGGGAACCATGTCGGACAGCGCGCCCTGGGTGCTGGTGAAGTTCAAGAACGGGTTGTGCTTGGACGCGTACAGCGCGACGCCGTTACTGGGGTACTTGAAGGTGTAGGGCCCATTCGCGTTCGGACCGGTGGCGATAAGTCCGGTAGCCGGTACAGGGGGAAGGCTCTGGAAGTAGCCCTTCCAGGTCATCCCGGCGGCGGTCAACTGCTCTGCCAGGTTCGGGGCCGCGACCGTGTGGTCAACCGTGGTCCCGGCACAGTTCGGATCCGTGGTGGCAAGGGAGGGCGTGCAGTAGAACTGGTTGTCGTCCTGAATCCCGAAGTAGCTGCCAGAGACGTTGGCCACGTAGTTCGGCTCACTCGGATGGGTTATGGCGAAATAGTTGGTGGCTAGCCCATACCGGTTTGCCAGGGCATTGATCTGGGGAGCGTTGGGGTCCCGATGATCGTGCCGAAGTTCTGGTTTTCCATGATGATCTCGACGATGTGCTGGTAGTGAGGAATGGCCGAGTTGGCGTTGGCGGCCACGCTCACACCCGGCGTTGCTACCCACGCCACAGCACCGAGGACCATCGCTCCGATAACCGCTTTCAGTTTGCTCATCTCTTGTAGCCTCCCTTTCAGTAGGAACCGTGGGTAAGTCGTTGCGCCCCTCAATTGCCACCGGCAAGGTCGCTTCCCAACTCCGTTGCCTGTCTGATGATCGCCTCACAGGATCGGGTCTGACCGTGAGGATCCCTGATGCTCCTGCCCCCGAAGGCCGCCGCTTCCAGTTCATCTTTGATCTGCTGGGCCAACTGGTCACGTTGCTGGTCAAGCTGGGTGAGCTTGGCGACGGTGCCGGTGTAGGTGGTGTCACCCCCGCTTGTGGATTCGATGGCCGAAGTGTCGGCTTCGAGTGTCGCAGTCCCGAACTGTCCGACACTCGAGTCAAGCTGTTTGTAGCACGCTCCGAGCGCCTCGACTTGGGGCGAGTGCAACTCTCCGTGGGGGTTGGTCAGCATTTCAGTGATGACTCTGCCGTCATGCTCGTAGTCGTCGTTGAGCCCGGTGAGGTACATGAGGGTCGGGCGCACATCGGTCTCATCGGTCCAGGTGCCCGTCGTCCCCTCGCCGGGAATAGTGCCCTGACCACTGTTGGGCCCGGCTGAGTTCGGACCCTGGGAGGGTCCGGATCCGTCCAGCCCGGTAGGGGCCACGCCGGGACCGGCGAACCCGAGCCAGTTGGTGTCTATCTCGGGGGCGTAGTCACCGTGGTCCCAGGCAAAGCCACGGTTCATGTTCACGCACGAGCCCGAACACGAAGGGCCCCCGTTGTAGAGGTAGTAGTCGGGCTTGGCGAAGAGGCTGAAGGTTGGCGTGCGGGCGGGGTCGGCGTTCACCATGTGAAGGATCGCCTCCTCGGCCGGGTCGGCCAGATAGTTGGTGATCGGTTCAGTGCCGTTTCCCGAGTAGGGGTTGCTGGCGGTCAGGCCGCCCACATCTCGTTCCAGGTTTCGCACCGTGGATGACGACGCCGCCGGATTGCCGGTCACATAGACCTCGGGAGCGGTGTCGTTTTCGAGTGAAAACGGGGTCGTGTTTCCCTTCTCAGTGGCGAGCAGCCCGGTTAGGTTGGCGTTCAACTCACCAAAGGTTCCCGAAGGGTAGGTGCAGGCCACGTCCGGGGTCACGGTCAGCCCGCTCGCCTTGGCCCCGTCACAGCCAGCCGGCGTCGGTTGGAGGGCTCGACCAACGTTGGCCCCGGCTTGGTGGTCGCCCTCGTCGGAACCGAAGATGAACTCGGAGTTCGCCGGAGTGATGCCCTCGGATGCGAGGCGCTGGAAGAACGCCGCGAATGCGGTGTCGTAGTACTGCGCTTGGGCGACGTAACACGGATCCCCGCTCCCGAGCGCACTCGGCGCCCCGGCGCACTGCGAAACCCCCGGGATGTGCTCATTGCCATGAATGTCCGAGATGTAGCCGTAGGTGACCGGCACGCCGGACTCCTGCAGGTCGGCCATGTAGGCCAAGGTCTGGCTGGCGTTGATGCTCCCGAATCCCGGGAACCCCGGGTGGTTGGTGAGGAAGGCGCCGTTGATCTGGTTGCCGTTCAGGTCCACCAAATTGCCTTGGGCATTCGTCACTTCGTTGCCGTTATGGGTGACGTTTGGGTTCCCTGCGCCGAGTTGGGGGGCAACGTAGCGATGCCCGAACAACGCGTCGAAGCCGGCGTAGCCACCGGGCTCAGTGGGAAGCAGGTCGGCCACTTGAGTGCTCGACGGAGTGCCCTGGCCGTATTTGGTGGCCGACGCCGAGGCGCAGAAGGGGCTGGCGGCAGCGCAATGCACCCCCAGGCCCACATAGTCTGCGGTCTCGGCATCCTTAAAGGAGTTCGGATCGGCGTTGAGCTGGGCGTTCTCGGCTGAGGAGGCGCCGAAGACCTTGGGGATGTCGACGCCGGTGTTCTCGAGCACGGTGTTGGCCGTGCCCACCTCGCCAACGTCGCACCCGGCTCGGGTGAACGGGGCCCACGGAGCGGGCGTCTCAGTGGTTGGAGGGGGCGCGGGGTTGGCAGTGGCCGGGGGAGCGGGCGCATAGACCATCGAGGGGTTGGCATCATGACCGGGATTCGGCGAGCTGGCGGTGTTGAAGACGGGATCGGTCCAGTAGGCGAACGAACCTGCCGGGTCGGTGGTTCCATCGGCGTTGTAGGCCTGATAGGAGTTGCTGACAGGCATGCCTTGACGGTCGCCGTAGAGGCCGGTGTAGGTCGTGAGCGAGTCGTTGGCCGTGTGAGCGATAAGCGGGGTGTGATTGTTGGAGAGCAGTGAGCCGTTCTGTTCCATGAACTGCAGCAGGTGGGGCATCAGCTCGAGGTCAGAGGGCACATTGGGGTTGTCGCGGAAGAAGTGCACGTTGTCGAACGTGATCTCGACGACGTGCTTGACGCCATTGCCCAATCCACAGGCCGCGGGAGTTGGTGCAGACGGCGGATTGACGGCCCCTCCGGTGGTAGCTGAACCACTCACGAAGAGTGACAGCGTGCCCACGCCTGCGACGCACGCTCCCAGCATCCGTATCGTCCTCTTTGACCGGTGCATCAAGATCCTCCTTGACAACTAGATGAAGCGACTTTCGTTGCCCTTACTCCTCATGCAGCCGACTGCGAACGGGCACGTACCCAGTGAGCACCTGCGCCTTGACTCGCCCGCCACCGGAGGGGGCGGGAGGTCCGGGCGGTTACTGCGGTTCAACGGCCGGAAGCCAGTGACGCCGACGACCAGGCCGAGACCAGCGGTGGGGGCGAGACAGCGTCGGGGTGATGCGCCAGAAGGACCAGATCCCTGACAATGGGTCTCCTTTGCACAACTCACGCGAGTCATGGATCGGGGTGGTCAGTGTCCGCTTCGTGATTTCAACGAGGTTCGTCCTTGGTCGATAGGGCTGGACCCCAGACAGTATGGCGACGCCAAATGAACTTCGGTTGAGCGGAGCGCGACCGATCTGTTAAATGTTGGTGTCGTCGCTCGGTGCAGTCGAATCATCGCTCAGTGCAGTCGAGTCATGTACATGCCTCACTTGCCTATCCCACAGTCCTTGTTGGGGGGACAGTTACCTCTTAGAAGAATTAGAAGAACACTGATGACCCAATCGAGTTGAAGGCGCCAGACTGTCAAGGAGGAAGGAGCTGCCCCATGGCATCACACCCGACACTGTCACCACTGGAAGCCGCGGACCGGTTGGCAATCCGCGAGTTGTTCGACGCGTATGCCCACTGCGCCGATACTCGCGACGCCGACGGACAAAAGATGCTGTTCACGCCCAACACCCGCTTTGCGGTGCACATGGACGGCCCGGACAGCGATCCGACCTACGTGCTCGACGGTCGAGAGGCTCTTTCGCCGGTCTTCGATGACCTGAACCGATACGACGCCACGATGCACTTCAACGGCCAAAGCACCGTCACTATCGACGGGAACCAAGCAACCGGAGACAGCTACACCATTGCCCACCACATGTATACCGACGACGGCAATCGCATGATGATGGTCGCGTGGCTGCGCTACCTCGACCTGTTCACAAAGGTGGACCAGACTTGGTATATCGCGGAACGCCACATCATCCTCGAGTGGAGCGAGACGCGATCGTTGGGCCCTCCGACGGCGGGGTGAAGCCGAGCACCGTCGGTAGGCCCGAGAAAGGCCTCAATAACCCTTGGTCATGCAGGCCTTCACTATCGAGTCAGCGGCGGACTCGGTAACGGATGTGTGTGGCCTCTGGAGTGTCGATCACGCGAGCGATCTCCAGCTCGATTCGTGCCGGCAACACCTCGAACAGTCGGCGACCGCCCCCGAACAGCACCGGAACTTGGTGAATCTGCAACTCATCGAGCACACCGGCGTCGAGCGCTGACTGCGCGGTATACCCACCATGGACCAGCACATTTCGCTCCCCTGCCGCGGCCTTCGCCTGAGCCATCGCGCTGGCGATGCCACCTGTCACATACGTCACCAATGGGTATTTCGCTGCTGCCGGACCCGGAGGGCGATGACTGGGCACGAAGATCGGGACGCCGTCGTGGTGATCGCCGCCCCAGTGATCGACCTGCTCCACGGTATAGCGACCGGAAAGAACGGCGCCGGTCATCTTGATTTCGTCCAGGAACTGTTTGCCGATCCCGGACGGGTCAATGGTCTCGGCGTTCGGCCCAACGTCCGAACCAAACCCATACCACTCATGCAGCCGCATGAAGTTGTCGCCACCGGGATTATCCGGTCCATCGTTCGGACCAGCGATGTATCCGTCAAGTGACATAGACATGTAAAGCACTGATGCTGACACTTCGACCTCCTCGTGGTCTCACAACTGCTCGATGATGAGACGGCATGGCACCCCGAAACTCACCGGCGTCGCAATCGGCGTCACTCCGCTCCGTCGTGATCGTCCTGGTCCGCTCGATGAGCCGGAATTGTTCGGCCTCCCGCCCCAGCAACTGCGGCGAGAAGATGGTCAACCGCGCCTTCACCACGTATCCGTCAGCGTGACCCGGTCAGTGCCTGACGGGGAACTCCAGCTTCTTGAAATGACGCCGCACACCGGTGTTCATGAAGTCGCGGCAATCAAGGCCGGGCGTACTCGAGCTGCTCGGTGCTTGGGATAGCGAACTCGAGTTCTTCACCCCGTTCAATCTCTCCCTCGCGGACCAGCCACAGCGCAAGCACCGCCCCGACGAGTGCCACCACGCCTCCAATGATGAGGATCGTGTTGAGGCCGTTGAGGAACCCCTGGTGGGTTGCGGCGACGACCGCCGGACGGGCACGAGAAGGAATCGCGTGCGTTGCCGCAGCAAACCCACCGCCGGAGAACGCTTCGATGAGCTGGCGAGGGTGCCCGCCGGTTCCGGCGGGCGTGCCGCCCAGGAGCGTTCCCACCGTGCTCGTACCGCGTGCCAGGAAGATCGCACCCCACACGGCCGTGCCCAAGGCCACCCCCACCTGGCGGAAGGTGTCGTTGACGCCGGCTGCCATGCCACTTCGCTCCTTGGGCACGACGCTCAGCGCCACGTCGGCGATCACGGGGTTGAGGATACCGATGGCGAGGCCGGCGCTGATGAAACCGGGCAGCAGCGCCGTCCAGCTCGAACTTTGATCGAGACCCGACATCAAGAGCAGGCCGGCGCCCGTCCCCGCCAGACCGATTGCCATCAGGACGCGGGCGTGGACACGACCGAGCAAAGCGCCTGCGACCGGCGCGGCGATGAACGCACCAATTGTGATCGGGAGATACCGAAGCCCCGCCTGCAGGGGCGAATAGTGGAGGTAGTCCTGCAGATACAGAGTCAGATAGAGGAACAGCGAGAACAGCGAGACGGACACCGCAAAGGCGGCGAGCTGGACCCCCGTGAACGCTCGCCGGCGGAAGAGAGCCAGCGGCAGCATCGGCGCGGTCACGGCTCGTTCGACCACGATGAACAATCCCAGGAGCGGTACC
>Ga0210400_10001667_pt1 | contig 21709 bp, 21 predicted proteins | sample IncBWH26MmetaG_FD_155456 | JGI IMG/M metagenome (GOLD analysis project Ga0210400, IMG submission 155456) | Forest soil microbial communities from Barre Woods Harvard Forest LTER site, Petersham, Massachusetts, United States - Inc-BW-H-26-M | ecosystem: Environmental > Terrestrial > Soil >...
AGGCTGTCCCAATAGCTGATGTGGAAACCGAGCGCGATCACGTCGGCGCGCCGCGCCAATTCACCGAGCAGCGCATCCGCCGGCGGGCAGGAGGAACACCCCTGCGACGTGAACAATTCGACGACGGTCGGGCGGGTTTCCGCCTGGGCCGGCGATGCGACCGACAGCAGCGACAGTGACAACAGCACGGCGGCGCACGCGACCCGATGCAGCACCATTGCGGCCTCCCATCGGCAAAACGGTTCTCTACATGGGTCGGCGGCGCGCAGCCGCGGCATCACATCTTCGTGCGGGGAATCGACGCCGCCCCTGTGAGGGTGCTCACAAATCGGCCACAGCGCCGGTGATATGATGCGGCAGTAATCAACCGTCGGCGCCGCACGCCGACGAGGTCGCGAACGACCATCAGGGAGGCGGCGAGATGCTCACGACCGTGTACTTCGCGACCAACCGCGCCCTCACGGGACCAGCCCAGGATTGGCGGAGCTACGGCGCAAATATCGTCACGCCGTCGGACCCCACAGCGTTGACCTATGCCACCGCGTTTGTCGACAACACCGACCTGACCGCCGACACGACCGGAGCGATCACCAGCATCCAGCAGATCAAGACGGGCGGCTTTGCCGCCGACGTGATTTTGGACCTGTCCGACCCGGGGCGAAACCTGCTGGTGTTCATCCATGGCTTCGCCAACAGCTTCGAGAACGGGATCACCCGCGCCGCCTTCAACCGCGAGTGGTTCGCGCAATCCGGCGTGGCCGCGGCCGATACCACCGTGGTGGCGTTCAGCTGGCCGTCGCTGGGCCGCCTGCTCGACCCGCCCTTGCCATGGAGCGACTACCTGAAAGACCAGACGATGGCGGGGCAATCGGGGCTGCACCTGATGAGCTTCCTCGCCAATCTGCAGCCGATCGTCGACCAGGCTCGGCAACGCGGCAATCGCGTCTTTCTGCTGGCGCACAGCATGGGCAATTGGGCGTTGCAGGCGGCCGTCGAGAGCTGGTTCAGCCACGGCAACGGCGATGCGCTGCTGTTCGACGAAACCATCCTGGCGGCGGCGGACGAGGTCTATAACAGCTTCGATTTCCCGCCGCCGGGCCGCCTCAGCGATCTATCCCGGCTGACGAGCCGGATTTCGATCTACTACAGCGGGGCGGATATGGTGCTGCCGGTATCCATGGCGATCAATCTCGGCGCCAAGCGGCTGGGTCAGGACGGGCCGCACGACCGCTCCAACACCGGGCGATTTCCGCCAGCGCGGTACCGCATGGTCGATTGCACCGGCTTCCGCGACTACGATTTCGATTTTGCCAGCTCCCACCAATACTACCGGCGCTCACCGCGGGTTCGCAGCGACATCGCGGCAGTGATGGAGCCTGCGACCGTGTGAGCGGCCCGGGGCGGATTACGACGCCGCGACAAACCTGGCGATCAGGCGGTTGACGTCGCCGGCTTTTTCCATATGCGGCAGGTGGCCGGCCGCGTCGAGGATGTGCACCGGCAGGCGGCCGGCGAGGGCCTCGGCATGGGCGGCCGGGATGATATGGTCGTCGCGACCCCAGATCAGCTGCACCGGCATTGACAGCGCGGCGAGGTCGATCGCGGCGGCCTGACGGCCGTCCGGGAACCAGGCGCGGGCGATCCCTTCGAGTGCGGCCTGAACGCCGTCGAGCCGCTTGTAGCGCAACACTTCCTCGACCATCGCGCGGCTGACGAGGGCGGGGTCGTGCACCAGCAGCGCCAGCACCTCCTGCGCCTCGCGGCGGCGCTGCGCGCGGACAAAGCCTTCGATGAAGGCGCCGTTGATCTCGGCGCCGAGGCCGGCCGTCGCGATCAGGGTCAGCGAGGCGACCCGTTCAGGATGATGGCGCGCCACAGTCGCGGCGATCGCGCCGCCCATCGAATGGCCGACGAGATGCGCCTTGTCGATGTCGAGCGCCGAGAGCGCGTCGGCCACGGAAGCCGCCAGCGTATCGGCATCGCCGGCGCCGATTTCCTTGGCCGAGCCGCCATGCCCCGGCAGGTCGAGCGCGATGGCGCGGCGGCTTTCGGCGAGCGTCGTCTGATTGAACATCCAGGCGTTGAGGTCGCCGCCGAAGCCGTGCACGAACACGACCGGGGTGGCGTCGCCGCCGCCGAGCTCCAGGACGCGCAGCCGCCGGCCGCCGGCCTCGATGTCGTGTGGCGCCGGTCCGGTGTCGTCCGCGGCGGTATCGGTGGTGGGTTCGGGCGGCGCGAAACCGGCGACGAAGGCGTCGATCTCGGTATCGGGCACGCTCGCGGGCGCGGTGACGGCGAGCAGGGCGCCGATCGGCAAGGTCGCGCCGGAAGCGGCGACGATGCGGCGGAGGGTGCCGCTCTCCGAGGCCTCGAACACATTGGTGATCTTGGTCGTCTCGATTTCTAGGAGCTCCTCGCCTTCCGTGAAGCTGTCGCCCTCGTGCTTCAGCCAGCCGAGGATCTTCCCCTCGGTCATCGTCAGGCCCCATTTCGGCATCGTGATCGGGGTGATCTCAGCCATGCGCCGTGTCTCGTTCCGATTGTGGTTCCCGGCAAAGGCCGGGATCCATTCACCAGCCTATCGAGCACCTGAGCAATGGGCCCCGGCCTGCGCCGGGGCCTATCGATTCATTTCGCGTAGCCGTGCACTTCGCGGATCGCGCCGGCGATCTTTTCCGGGCTCGGGATGTAGAGCTTTTCGAGGTTGGGGGCGAACGGCACCGGGGTGTGCGGCGCCGTCACGCGGCGGATCGGCGCCTTCAGCGCGCCGAACGCCTTGTCGGCGACCAGCGCGGCGATGTCGGTCGCGATGCTGCAGCGCGGCGTCGCCTCGTCGACGATGACCAGCCGGCCGGTGCGCTCGACGCTTTCGAGGATCGTGTCCTCGTCGAGCGGCGAGGTGGTGCGCGGGTCGATCAGCTCGCATTCGATGCCGTCCTCGCCGGCGAGGGCGTCGGCCGCCTCGCTGGCGTAATGCACCATGCGGGCGAGCGCGACGATCGTCACATCGTCGCCGTCGCGCACGATGTTGGCTTCGCCGAACGGGATCGTGTAGGGCTCGTCCGGCACCTCTGCACGGAGGTCGTACATGAGTTTGTGTTCGCAGAAGATCACCGGGTCGTCGTCGCGGATCGCCTGGATCAGCAGGCCCTTGGCGTCATAGGCGTTGGACGGCACGACCACTTTGAGCCCCGGCACGGAGGTGAAGATGTGGTAGGGGCTCTGCGAATGCTGGGCGGCGGCGCTCCTGCCCGCGCCGATCATCGTGCGGATCACCATCGGCGTTGTCGCCTTGCCGCCGAACATGTAGCGGAACTTGGCGGCCTGGTTGAAGATCTGGTCGAAACAGACGCCGAAGAAGTCGCTGAACATCAGCTCGGCGACGGGCCTGAGGCCGGTCATGGCGGCGCCGGCCGCCGCCCCCATGATTGCCGATTCGGTGATCGGCGTGTCGATCACCCGAGCTTCGCCGAACTCGCCGAACAGTCCCTTGGTGACGCCGAGTACGCCGCCATAGGCGTCGCGCTGGCCTTCCGAGGCGGCGCCGCCGGCGACATCCTCGCCGATCACGATGATGCGCGGATCGCGGCGCATCTCCTGGCGCAAGGCCTCGTTGAGCGCCTGGCGGATCGATTTCTGCGGCATCGGCGACCTCCCTAAAGGCAACGCTTCACCGCGACGGGCGCGGCGAAGCGTCTGCAATTCTTACCACCCATACGGCCGCCACGGGCGCCACCAAGGCCCCCACGGCCGGTACGGCGGCGGATACCAGCCGGGTGGCGGCGGCCGGTAGAAGGGCGGCGGCGGATAGGCGGGCCCCGCTACCGGCATCGGACCAGGTGGCCCGCCATAAGCCCCCTGCGGCGCACCATAAGCGCCATGAGGTGCCATCCCGCCCGCCACGCCGCCATGGGCGAGCTCCTGGGCGTTGAGCCGGTTGGCGATGTTGTCCGAACTGCTCCGCGATCGAACCCGAGCCTTGCGGCGCACTGTCTTCTTCACCGCTGGCGGCGGGGTTTTCATCGGCACGACATAGGGCGTCGGCGCCGGAGCTTGCGTCTGAGCAGCGGGCGGCGTGCCCGGCTGGATCGGAGCCGGGGGCGGGGTCTGAGCCTGAGCCTGGCCGAGGACCGAAAATACCAACAGCGCGCCGACAGCCGCGCCGCATACCAGTTTCTTCATTCTGCAACCTCCCAATGCGAAACTCTGACCCTCGTTATAAGCGTCTAACCTCGCCCTCATCGCCCCATCAGTACGATACGTAGACATCGGTGAGGAGCGCGCTTTCCGGTGGCGGCGCGGCGGCGCGGGCGGTCTCGACGGCGCGGTCGATCAGGGACGCGACCTCGCTCTCCACCTTGTCGAGCTCGGCGCCTTCGAGCAATGCCGCCTCGGTGACCCGCTGCCGGAAATTCCGCAGGCAATCGCGCTCTTCGCGCAGGCGCTTCACCTCGTCCTTGCCGCGGTAGAGCTGCGCATCGCCGGAGTGGTGACCATAGAAGCGGCAGGTATCGACCTCGATCGCCGAGGGGCCACCGCCGGCTCGGGCGCGCTCGATCGCCTCGCGCGCCGCCTCGTGCACCGCGAAGAAATCATCGCCATCGACCTTGACCGCCGGCAGGCCGAAGCCGGCGGCGCGGCCGGCGATGTCATGGCTGCCGACCGCGTAACCGACGCCGGTGCCCTCGCCGTACTGGTTGTTCTCGAACACGAAGACCGCCGGCAGCTTCAGCACCACGGCCATGTTCAGGGCTTCGAAGGTGGTGCCCTGGTTGGACGCGCCATCGCCGGAAAAGCACACCGCGACCGTGCCGGTGCCGAGCGTCTTGGCGGTCAGCGCGGCGCCGACCACCAGGGGCGGGCCGCCGCCGACGATGCCGTTGGCGCCGAGCATGCCCTGGTCGAGATCGGCGATGTGCATCGAGCCGCCCTTGCCGCCGCACAGCCCGCTTTGGCGCGCGAACAGCTCGCACATCATGCCGATGACGTCGCAGCCCTTCGCGATCGAATGGCCGTGGCCGCGATGCGTCGAGGCGATGTAATCCTTCGGGCCGAGATGCATGCACATGCCGACGGCCGATGCCTCTTCCCCGGCATAGAGGTGCACGAAGCCCGGGATGCCGCCTTTCGAGAACTCGTCCTGCACCCGCTCCTCGAAACGGCGGATCGTCATCATGTCGCGATAGGCGCGGATCAGCTCCTCGCGGCTTAATTGCATGGCCTTCCTCCCGAACCGGCGGGCAGTGCCCGGTCTAAAGGATCAGGTTACAGGAGAGACGCGCGTCCGGGTACCGCGATCGCGGCGGCGCCGCCGAAGCTGCGGTCGACTGGAACGGGCGCGGCGATGTGCCGTTTGGGCTGCGGTGGGCTGGTTCGCCGCCATCTCAATCGCCACATTCCGCGAAAGAGAGGAAGCAGGAACATGGACGCATCGGTCCACATCATCTGTCCGCATTGCGACACGATCAACCGGGTGCCGCGCGAGCGGCTGGCGGGGGGCGGGCGCTGCGGTCAGTGCCATCAGGCACTGTTCGACGGCCACCCCGTGGCGCTCGACACCGCCCGGTTCGAACGCCACCTCGAAAAAAGCGACGTGCCGCTGGTCGTCGATTTCTGGGCGGCGTGGTGCGGGCCGTGCCGCGCGATGGCGCCCGAATTCGAGCGCGCCGCCGCGATGCTCGAGCCGGAAGCGCGGCTGGTGAAGGTCAATGTCGACGAGGAGCCGGCGCTGGCGCAGCAGTTCCAGACACGCAGCATTCCGACGATCCTGATCGCGTTGCATGGACGCGAGGTGGCGCGGGTCGCCGGGGCACGTTCGGCGGCGCAGCTCGTCGAATGGGTCCGGCGGGAACTCAGCCGCCTGGATGTCCATTCGAGCTGACGCTGACCGCGACATCCATCCCGATCAGGTCGGAGGGATCGCCGGTCCAGGTGCCGGTCAGCGGCACCGCCTGACGCGGGTCGCGCACGACCGCGACGCGGATCAGGTCGCGATTGCCGATGATGCCGTTGGTCGGGTCGAATTCGACCCAGCCGGCGCCCGGCAGGTAGATCTCGAGCCAGGCATGGGTGGCGCCGCCGCCGACCCGTCCGCCATCGCTCGCCGGCACATACAGGTAGCCCGAGACGAAGCGCGCGGCCAGGCCGAGCGCGCGCACCGCCTCCATCATCAATAGCGCGAAATCGCGGCAGCTGCCGCTGCCGAGGCGCAGTGTCTCGACCGGATCCTGGGTGCCGGGCTCCTCGCGCCGCAGATAGGCGAAGCGCTCGTGGATCGCGTGGGTCATCGCCTCGAGCAGCTCGCGCGTCCCGGTCGGCCCTTCGTGCCGCAGGAATTGGCGTGCCCAGCGGTCGACCACTCGGTTGGGATCGAGATAGAGGCGCTCGACCATGCGCAGCAGGTCGGGGCCCTCATCGGCGCTGTAGGAAAACGGGTAGGTGCGGGCGTACTCCTCGACCTGGAATTCGAGCGCGTTGGTCGGCGAATGATCGAGCCGGATCGTGCTGTCGAAGCGCAATTCGGCGGCGCTGCTGGAAAACCGGGCGATCGCGACGCAATTGCCGAAGACGTCGTGCATCCAGCGCAATTCGGCCGGCTCCGGCGAGATGTCGAGCTGCGCCTCGATCAGCCGCTGGTCGTAGCTGTCGCGCGGCCGCAGCATCATCCGGTGGTCGCCGAACGAGACCGGGCGCCGGTAGCGGTAGGTGGTAACGTGGCGAACGGTCAGGAGCTGCATCGAACTTGCGCGGTCGTTGCCCAATCTTGCGCGAACACTCTTAAGAGGGGATTTGCGGCAGCGGCGCAAGAGGCCAAGCCGCCTCGGCGTTCTGCCGGCTTTCGCCGGCGGGCTTGTGGCCAAAGAACGCGGCGGAAAGCCGGTCGGTGATGACGATCAGGTAGCCTTGCAGGAAATCGAGGAATTCGTGCAGCCCGCCGGCGAGGATCTCGTCGATCGACCGCGATTCGAGAATCGTGCGCAGCTGGTCGAGTCCCTCCGAGATATCGTTGCCGCCTCGCAGGCGATAGCGCGATTTCAGATCGGCCAGGGCATCTGCGGCTTCGCGGACGCACAGATAGACCGACCGTGGGAAGGCAGGGTTGAACAGCAGAAATCCGGCGACGCGGGCCGGCGTCAACTCGCTTGAATATACCCGGCGGAAGGCATGGTAGCCCGAGGCCGAGCGCAACAGCGCGTGCCACTGGCCGATCTCGACGGCCGCCGCGGCATCGCCGCCGCCGGTCAGCAGCGGATATTTGGTGTCGAGCAGCCGGGTCGTCTGGTCGGCCCGCTCGATATAGCGCCCGAGCTGGTAAAAATACGATGCCTGGTCGCGGTAGAAGGTGCCCTCGGCGATCCCGGTGAAAGTCTGGCAGGCCTCCTTGATGCCGGTCAGCAGGCGCGACAGGCTGCCCGGCACCATGTCGGCCGGGCCGATCGCGCGCATGCGGTTGTAGAAGACGTTCAGCTGGACCCACATCTCGGTCGATACCAACGGCCGCAAGGTGCGCGCATTCTCGCGGGCGTTGGTGACGGCGCTGAGGATCGAGGTCGGGTTGTCCGAATCGGTCAGATAAAAGCGCAATACCCGTTCGGCGGCGGCAGTTTGGTGCTTCTCATAGAACCGCTCCTCGTCGGCATTGAGCTGCACGATCGACAACCAGCTCTGGGCAGCGCCGCGGCCGCGCGAGAAGGTCTCGTTGACGTCGAGGATGCGCGCCAAATTCTCGGCGCGCTCGACCGACCGCGCCAGCCAGAAGATGCACTCCGCGTAGCGCGCGAGCAGCGGGCTGCTACTCAAGCACCCACGTGTCTTTCGACCCGCCTCCCTGCGAGGAATTGACGATCAGCGAGCCGGCGCGCAGCGCGACTCGGGTCAGCCCGCCCGGCAACACCCAGGTGCCGGCGCCGGTGATCGCGAAGGGGCGCAGATCGACATGGCGCGGCATGACGCCGCCATCGTACAGGGTCGGCGCCACCGACAGGTCGATGCAGGGCTGGCTGATGTAGTTGGCCGGATCGGCGATCAGCTTGGCGCGGCAGGCTTCGAGCTCGGCCCGGCTCGCCTTCGGGCCGATCGTGATGCCGTAGCCGCCGGCCTCGCCGACCGGCTTGACGACCAGCTCGGCGAGGTGGTCGAGCGTGTAGCGCAGGCTCTCCGGCTCGCGGCAGATGTAGGTCTCGACATTCGGCAATACCGCGTCCTCGTCGAGGTAATAGCGGATGATCTTCGGCACATAGGCGTAGACCGCCTTGTCGTCGGCGACGCCGGTCCCGATGGCGTTGGCCAGGGCGACATTGCCTGAATAATAGGCACGCATCAGCCCGGGAACCCCCAACAGGCTATCCGGGCGGAACGCCTCGGGGTCGAGAAAATCGTCGTTGACCCGGCGGTAGATCACGTCGACCCGGTGATGGCCGCCGATCGTGCGCATGTAGACGCGGTCCTGCTCGACGGTCAGATCGCTGCCTTCGACCAGCGGCACGCCCATCTCGCGGGCGAGGAACACGTGCTCGAAATAGGCCGAATTGTAGATGCCGGGCGACAGCAGCACGATCTGCGGGTCATGGCAGCCGGCCGGGGCGATCTCGCGCATCGCCGCCACCAGCCGCGAGCCGTAATCCTCGACCGGCCGCAGCCCGATGCCGTCCACCAGATCGGGAAAGGCGCGCAGCATCATGTGCCGGTTCTCGATTACATAGCTGACGCCCGAGGGGGTGCGCGCATTGTCCTCGAGCACCCGGAACAGGCCGTCGCCGCCGCGGATGATGTCGGTGCCGCAGATATTGACGTAGGCTTTGTGGGCGACCGCGACGCCGCGCATCCGCGGCCGGTAATTGGGATTGCCGAGGATCAGATCGGCCGGGACGACGCCGTCCTTCAGGATTTTCTGTTCGTGATAGACATCGTCGAGCAGCAGGTTGAGGGCGGTGATGCGCTGAATGATCCCGGTCTCGACCTGCTGCCACTCCGCGGCCGCGATCACCCGCGGGATCGCGTCGAACGGCAGGATGCGGTCGATCGGGCTGCTGTCGGAATACAGGGTGAAGGTGATGCCGTAATCGTAGAGCGCCTGCTCGGCGGCGGCGGTGCGCCGCTGGAAATCGGCGATCGGCATCCGCGCCAGGCGCTCGCGCAATTCCGCGGTCGCCGCGCCGCGCAGCATCTCGCAGTAGAATCCCTGCGGGTCGTAGCCGTCGAGCACGAAGCCGGTCATCTGCTGATCTTGGGCTCCCCGAAAGCGCTTGTCGCGGCGGCGATGCACGGGCCGGGCCAAACAGCATGCTGCCGCCGCTTTTTCAGGCAATCAAGCGCCACGCTAGGGGCGCTACCGATCCGCTGTCCCGCGCGCGCAATTTATCTTTTCAGCGAGCTCCGAATGGGCGAAGCTTCGCCGCAACCACCCGTAAATCGGGGAAATCACGGCTCGCGCCTCGGGGTGGGCCGATAAGACGAACAGGTTGAGCGCTAACCGTCACGTCCGGGAGGTCCAGCATGACCGCCGATACGATACGCGCCGCGGCGCTGCCACAGCAGCCTTCGATGCGCCGGCTGATCGTCGCCGCGACAATCGGCAACGTGTTCGAATGGTTCGACTTTGTCGTCTACGGCTTTTTCGCCGTGACGCTTGCCGAAGTGTTCTTTCCGACGGACAACCCGACCGTGTCGTTGCTCGTCACGTTTGGCGCGTTCGGCCTCGCTTATCTTGTGCGCCCGTTGGGCGCGATTGTCGTCGGCGGCTATACCGACCGCGCCGGCCGCAAGGCGGGCCTCTTGCTGTCGATGGCGCTGATGATGATCGGCACGACGCTGATGGCGGTGACGCCCGGCTATGCGACGATCGGCCTTGCGGCGCCGATCATCATCACGCTCGCGCGGCTGCTGCAGGGATTTTCCGTCGGCGGCGAATTCGGCAGCGCCGTCAGTTTCCTGGCCGAGCATGGCGGCGGGCGGCGCGGGTTCAGCGCCAGCTGGCAATTTGCAACCGGCGGCATCATCACGGTTATCGCCTCGGCGTTCGGCGTCGCTCTGACGTCGTTGTTGACCCATGACCAGCTGGTCGATTGGGGATGGCGAATCCCGTATTTCTTCGGGATGCTGATCGGGCCGGCCGGGCTCTATGTCCGAGCGAAAGTCGTCGACACCCCGGAATTTCTCGCGGCCGAGAAGCCCGAGACGATGCCGATCAAAGACGTACTCCGCCGGCATCCGCTTGCGGTGCTGCTCGCGCTCGGCATATCGATCATCTCGAACAGCTCCTTCTACATTCTGGCCTACATCCCGACCTACGGCGTCAAGACGCTGCACCTGCCGCAGTCGATCGGGTTCACCGCGACCTTGGTCGGAGGCATCATCCTGGCGATCGGTTGCCCGCTCGCCGGGCTCTGGTCCGACAAAATGTCGCGCCGACCGCAGCTCATGGTGGTCGCCTGCTGGCTGTTCGTGCTGACCTCCTACCCGGCCTTCTATCTGATGGCCGCCTGGCCGTCGCTGGCGACGTGCATCCTCGCCGTCGGTTGGCTGCAATTGGTCAAGGCCGGGTACAGCGGCGTCCTGCCGTCGGTATTGTCCGAGCAGTTCCCGGTGGAAACCCGGGCGATCGGCGTGTCGCTGGGCTTCAGCACTGCTGTGTCGATCTTCGGCGGGCTCGCTCCGCTGGTGGCAACATGGCTGATCGCCGCCACCGGCGACAGCCTGTCGCCGAGCTATTACCTGATCTTCACCGCGCTGCTCAGCCTCGTCGCATTGATGGCGATCCAGTGGCGCGCCACTCGGCACCGAACTCTCGTGCTCCCCGGGGAAGGAACGCTTGCCGCGCCCTGACGTGCCGACCTAGGCGCCAGCTCGCCGGTTGCGGAAACCCAAACCAGGAAATTTGCGCGGGCGACCCCGCCAAACTGATTGGCGGCGGGCGGCGGAACAAAGTGCATGCTTTTGACGCCATTTGACGCTTGGTCGAGCCAAGACTGCAGCTAGAAAAAGCAGTGATTGCCGCATTTCCCGGGTGGTACGCTTGTTTCGAGCGTCCGCGGTGAGAGCCAATCAGTGTTGAACAGCGCGCAGGCCGCCCTTCTTGCGGAAAGACCGGGCGGCCTCGATCTCGACCGGCTGATTTCCTGCGTCAAAGCCTGCGGCTTCGACGAGAACAGCTATCTGGCCGATCACGTGGATCTGCAGGGCGCCGGTCTCGATCCGCCGCAGGCGCTGCTCCATTTTCTGGCACAGGGATACGCCCAGAACCGCAATGTGACCTGCGGCGTGTTGCCGGACGGGCTCGACGGCATCCGCTCGCTGGCGCCGCTCAATCGGGATTATATCGGCGGGCTGTTTCGCAGCCTGTTCTTCGGCCAGGCGAGAAATCCGCGCACGGCCGATCGCCTGTGGGCAGGGATCGACCCTCGCACGATCGCGTGTCTGCGCGCGATGGCCGGGAGGCCCTACGTCGTGATCGGCGACAGCCACGCCAACCACTATCTCCGCCGGACATCGCTCGACGAGCGATGGCTGGCGGCACTGCCGATGGTGTGCATTGGCGGCGCCGCCATGTGGCTCGCGGACGAGAATTCCCGAACCGGCTTCGGCGAACGGATATTGCGATGGGCCCGTGCCACCACCGAGCCCTGGCGCCGGTTCGATCTGCCGGTGTTTCTCAAATTCGGCGGTATCGACGCCGAGTTTCTCTGGATGCGGCTGCGAGTCAGGAGGGGCGCCGATCGTTTCTCCATCGCCGAATTCGACGATTTCGCGCGCGAGTCGGTGTCCTGCTACGGCTGTTTTCTCGATGCGCTTACGGAGGTCCTGGATCGCGGGCTGCTGCGGATTTGCGCCGCCTATCCGGCGGTGTACAACGATGCCGATTGGATCGGCGGTTTTCTCGACGTTCACCGCCCGGCCGACCGCGCCGATCTCGCGCGCGAACTGGCGAAGACGGAAATTCCCGACCGCTCGACGCGGACGCAATTGCGCCGGATCTACAACGAGTATCTGAAATACATGTGTCGGACGAAATCGCTCGCCTTTGTCGATGATTTTTCGCCATTTCTCGATCCGAACGGCGATACCGACGAGCGGTGCTACGCGCCGCATCAGGGTCGCGACTGGCACGTAAACTATGGCGCATCCGAAGAGCGCATGGTCGAAATCATCTCTGCTTCCATCCCTTGATCAGGCCACCGCGCTTCCGCCGCAAATCGATGGCGAAGGGCGGCGGAACGGAGCAAAATGGCGGTGAACAGGCCCGCGGAAACAAGCCGCGCCGCTCCGAGGGAGGTACAAGATGGCCCAATACCGCCTGATCTCCGCCGATTCCCATGTCAGCGAGCCGCCCGATCTGTGGGTCAGCCGCGTCGACCAGAAATACCGCGCGCGCGCGCCACGGCTCGCCACCGACCTGCCGGGCAAGCAGGGCGCCTATTTCCTCTATGAAGGCCATGCGCCGCACCCGATCGGCATCGGGCTCGGCGCCGGCAAGACCGGCGAAGAACTGAAGGAGTTCCTGACCAAGGCGACCTATGCCGACGCCCGCCCCGGCGGCTGGGATCCGGCCGAGCGGATGAAGGACAACGCGCTCGACGGGGTCGAGGGCGATGTGCTGTACACGACCCTGGGATTCCGCATCTTCTGGATCAAAGACGCCGGCCTGCAGGCCGATTGCTTCCGCGTCTACAACGACTGGCTCGCTGAATTCGTCAGCTATGCGCCGCAGAAGATGGCGGGCCTCGCGATGATCTCGCTATACGACCCGAAGGCGGGAGCGCGCGAATTGGAGCGCTGCGCCAAGATCGGGCTCAAAGGCGCGATGATCTGGTGCTCGCCGCCGGAGGATCGGCCCTACAGCTCCGACATCTACGACCCGTTCTGGGCCGCCGCCGAAGAAATGAAGATGCCGATCAGCCTGCATGCGATCACCGGCATGGGCGTCGAGAGCCAGTGGAACTGGGGCGAGCGCTACATGCGCACCACGGTGCTCGGCTACGAGGTCGAGAAATCGTTCAGCGTCTTGATCTTCTCCGGCGTGCTCGACCGCTTTCCGAAGCTGCAGATCGTCTCGGCCGAGAACAATGTCGGCTGGATTCCCTATTACCTGCAGCGCATGGACCGGGTCGCCGAGCGCTCGCGCGCCGCGGCCGGCTTCACGCAGAAGCTGAAGCCGAGCGAATATTTCCGGCGGCAAATGTGGGCGACCTATATCGACGATTTCGTCGGCGTGGCGAACCGCGAATTCGTCGGCGTCGACCGGATGATGTGGTCGTCGGACTACCCGCACCAGGCCTCGTCCTGGCCGCATTCGCAGGAGGTCGTCGCGCGCGACTTCAAGGAGGCTAGCGCCGAGGACATCTTCAAGATCACCCGCGGCAACGTCGCCCAGCTCTACGGCTTCGCGGCGTAATGCTCGGCGTCATTGCGAGGAGCGCAGCGACGAAGCAATCCCCATCCGACGAGTCACTACCGGCGGGAGATTGCTTCGCTTCGCGCGCAATGACGGCTCTGTAGCCGCCGGTGCAGGATTCGCAAGACGAGGTCATCGCATTCCTGTGCCGGCCCGTCTCCTACGGTCTCGCCGAGGGCACGGTCGAGACGGTCGAGACGCATATCTCGATCGTGTTCCTCGCCGGCGAGAATGCTTACAAGCTGAAGCGCGCGGTCAAATATCCGTACCTCGATTTTTCGACGCCGGATTTGCGGCGGGCCGCCTGCGAGGCGGAGCTGACGCTCAACCGCCGCACCGCGCCGCAGCTATATCTTGAGGTCCGGGCGATCGGTCGTCTTGCCGACGGGACGGTCGGTTGGGGTGATGGTGGGACGGCGCTCGATTGGGTCGTCGTGATGCGGCGCTTCGAGCAGCACCGGCTGCTCGATCGCATGGCGTGCGCCGGCGGGCTCTCCGCGCCGTTGATGCTCGACCTCGCGGCGCAGATCGCCGCGTTTCACGGCGAGGCCGAGGCCCGGCCCGATCGCGGCGGCGGCGCGGTGATGGCCGAGGTCGCGCGAACCAACATCGGCATCCTGCGGGACCGCCGGTCGGCCGGTTTTCCGGCCGCCAGGATTGACGTGCTCGCAGCGCGCCTGCACGAGGAGCTGGCGCGCTGCGCCGCGCTACTCGACGAGCGACGAACGAGAGGCAAGGTGCGGCGCTGTCACGGCGATCTGCACCTCGGCAATATCTGCCTGTTCGACGGGAAGCTGCTGCTGTTCGACGCCCTCGAGTTCTCCGAGACGATCGCCAGCGTCGACGTGCTGTACGATTTCGCTTTTTTGCTGATGGATATGATGCATCGCGGGCAGCGGGATCTCGCCAACCTCGCGCTCAACCGCTACCTCGACCTGACCGGCGAGGATGACGGGCTGGCGGCGATGCCGGCGTTTTTGTCATTGCGGGCGGTGATCCGCGGCCATGTGATCGCCACCGCGGCCGAACATGGCCGAGGCTCGCGCGACCGGGCGTCGGCCTTCGCCGAGGCGCGCCGCTATGTCGAAGAAGCCGCGGCGGTGCTGCGCCCCGCGCCGGCGCGCCTAGTGGCGATCGGCGGGCTCAGCGGCAGCGGCAAATCGAGCCTAGCGCTTCGGCTGGCGCCCGAGCTCGGGGTCCCGCCGGGGGCGCGGGTGTTGCGCAGCGACGTGTTGCGCAAGCGTCATTTCGGGCTGATGCCCGAGGAGCGGCTGCCGCCGGAAGCCTACCGGCCCGAGGTGACCGCGCTGGTCTATCGCGAGGTGTGCGACCGGGCGGCGGTGGCGCTGAAGGCCGGCTATGCGGCGGTGATCGATGCCGTCGCGCTGCGCGACGACGAGCGTAGTGCGTTTGCCGCGGTCGCGGCGGCGGCCGGCGTGCCGTTTACCGGGCTGTGGCTCGACGCGCCGGCGGAAACGATGCGGGCGCGCGTCGGAACACGCCAAGCCGATGCGTCCGATGCCTCGGTGGAGGTGCTCGATCGGCAGCTGCAAACCGATCCGGGCGCGCTCGATTGGCGGCATATCGATGCCAGCGGCGGCCCGGGCGCGACGTTCGCCAATGCGCGGCGTGCGCTTGGACACCAATAGCCGTTGCCTCGAATAGATCCCGGTCGGGACCCATTTCTACATATTCTTAGGAAGCTGCCGGATGGGTCCCGGCCTTCGCCGGGACCCAGTTAGGCTTCTCAGGCGGCGTTCAGCTTGAAATAGGCGACGGCGTTGTCCGCCCAGATCTTGCGCTTTTCGGCTTCCGGCACGTCGGCATAGAGTTTGTCGACGATCGGCCGCGAGTTCGGCCACTCGTTCTCGATGTGCGGGAAGTCGGTCGCGAACATGATGCGGTCGACGCCGACATGGTGACGCTCCTCGACCGCGACCCGCTCGTACTGCACGCTGAAATAGACGTGGTCGCGCACGTAATGGCTCGGCAGTTCCTTCAGGGGTTTGAAGCCGAGCTGCTCCTCGGCCCAGCCGACATGCCGCTTGTACCAGAGGTCCATGTGCTCGAGCCAGAATGGGACCCAGCCGAGCCGCGTCTCGGCGAAGAAGATCTTCAGCTTCGGATAGCGCTCGAACACGCCGCCCAGCACCAGTTGCGCGATGCTGACCGAGGGCGGCAGGCCGAAATTGCACAGCCATTCGAGAAACGGCCGGCGCAGCCGCTGCATGATGACCGGGTCTTCCTTCGGGTATTTGAAGGTCGGCTGATTGGCGCGCGGGCCGGTGCGGTTGAACAGCACATGCACCGTCACCGGCATGTCGAGATCGATCGCGGCGGCCCAGAACCGGTCATCCTCCGGCGTCGGGTAGCCCTTGCCGTTCGGCAAGGCGCCGAGCTGGATGCCCTTGAGGCCCAGCTTCTTGCAGCGCTCCATCTCGGCGATCGCGTCTTCGGCATTGGTGATCGGCATGACGCCCATGCCGATCAGCCGGTCGGGCGCCACCGCGCAGTATTCCTCGGCGAGCCAGTCGTTATAGGCACGGATTATCGCCTTGTACGGGTCGTCATGGCTGATGTTGCGCCAGAACACCGGGCCCGCGACCATCGCCGGGAAAAGCACCTCGGCGTCGAGCCCGTCCTCGTCCTGCTCCTTGACGCGCTGCTCGGCCGAGCCGGTGCCGGCGGCGTCGGCGACCTTGAGGCCGAAAGGCTGCCAGGTGCCCTCGGCGCGGCCGGCGCGCAGATCGAGGAAATTGGCTTCGAGCAAGGGCTGGCCCTCGATCAGCTGGGCATCGCCGCCATCTGGCAGGTGCACCGTGTGCGGCGCGCGGTCGCGGTATTTCTCCGGCACCCGGTGCGACCAGCGCTCGGGCGGCACTTCGAGATGCCCGTCCGCCGACATCAGCCTGTATTTTCTGGGCATCGCAATCCTCCCGACCCGCGCCGATCAAGATTCAATGTTAGCGCAATCGCTCGCAGCACTAAACCGTCATCCCGGCGAAGGCCGGGATCCACTTGTCCGAGGCACAGGCGGCGGAACGGTGGGTCCCGGCTTTCGCCGGGATGACGGTGTTGGGGGCTTCGGTGAACTCAAACGGGCTGGCGGAGCGCTTAGGTGGCTCGCTAAGCCGCGGCGAGAGGCACCAGCGCGCCGGGAGCCGGGCAGTAGTCGAGGCATTCGCCGCAGCCGGTGCATTTCTCCGGCATGATCTCGTAGAGGTGGCGCGGCTCCAACAGCTTTGGGCGGATCGCCGATTCCGGACAGACCTCGCGGCACAGGCCGCAGGAATTGCAGATGGCGTAGTCGATAGAGACTTTCATTTGGGCACCGCGGGTTGGGGCGAGGAGCCGAACCCGCCGATCTGATGCAGCAGGTAGCCGAGGGTGTCCTCAACGTGCTTCTGCGATTCCGACGTCGTGCAGTAGAAATCGAGCTGGAACTTGCCCTCCATGAAATGCATCAGCTCCTCGTCGCGCTGCGACAGGTGCTCGTGCACGACCAGAGGGTCGTCGACCATCTTGATGTAGGCCATGATGCCGAGGCAGGCATTGGCCTCGGTGTAGTAGTTCTGCGCCGCGCGGGCCAGCGGGTGGATGTGCGGGAACATCATCGACAGCCCGAAATAGGCCGGGAGCGGCTGCACATTGGCCTGGGCGATGTTCATCAGCTCGCGCTCGTTGGCGATCCAGCCTTTGCCGAGCAGCACGTCGGCGTGGAGCTTGCTGTGCTTGCACTCGTCCCAGATCTGGCGGGCCCGCATGCGCTGCAGGTCGATGTAGTTTTCCTGGTCGCCGAGTGAGACCGACAAGAGCTGCGCCGACATCTGCTTGATCGACATGTGAACGCCCTCAGCGGCATAGCCGCGCAAGGCGTGGTCGCGCTTCCAGCCCTCGTCGTTGGAGGTCAATTCCTCCTCGATGTCGCGCACGGTGCGTTCGAGGATGGTCTCCCAGGCGCTCAGGCATTTGTCGCGGGTCAGCCGCAGGCGGAATTCGGCGCCCGGCGCGCCCGGCATCGTCGGCCATACCCATTTGTCGCAGAATTCCTCGAGGATCGGATTCATAGTCGGCTTCCTTAGGAGCGTCGGCCTCTGGCCGGCATGCCGGCCAAAGGCCGGCGGTCCGATTGATGCCTGGTCATGTCTGCCACGCCTCGGCGGGCGGCGGCACCATCGAGCGGCCGGTCGCGGCTTCGACGATCGAGCCCGCCGCCGGGCAATACATCAGGCAGGCGGTGCAGCCGGGATAGGTGCAGGCGTCGAGGTCGATCTCGATGCGGTGCAACGGTTCGAGCGCGACATAGACCGCGTTGATGTCGAGCTCGCGGCAGACGATGTAGCACATGCGGCATTGGGTGCAGCGGTCGTGGTCGACCCTCAGCGACATGACCGGCCTCCCTCAATCCGTGACCCGCACCCGCGCCATCGGCGGGGGCGGCGTCTGGCGCCGCAGCACGAAATCGCCGAGCTCGTGCAGGAAGCGGCGGTAGTCCTGGCGCGCGATCGCGCAGGCCCAGCGGCACAGCTCCTGCTCGACCGGCTTGGCGACGAATTCCTCGACGATGCGGCGGCCCATATTGATGTGGCTGCGGTTTTCGACGGCCTGGCTCGCGAACGCCTGTTTCAAGGCCAGATCGGTGAGCCCCTCGGCCAACGCCTCCATCCAGGCCAGCTCGACGATCTTCGGACCGAGGTTGAGGGCGGCGATGCGGATCGGGTGCGGGTAGGTCGCGAGGTTGCGCAGCGAGAAGGTGTAATAGGCGACGGCCGAATCGACGGCGAAGCCGCCATAGGGATGGCGGAACGCCTCCTTTTGCGTCTTGACGCAGCCCTGGCGCAAGAGCGTGTCGAGATACAGCATCTCATGCGTCGATTCGTCGACGATCTGGCGCGCGAACAGGTATTTGACCGAGGGCGGGAAGTCGTTCATCTCCAGCCCCTGCCCCCAGCCGCCATAGACGTAATAGAACATCCGTTCGAGCACCCAGAGGCGGCTGAACAGGCGGTGGATCGCGTCCGCGTCGAGGCCGGGCTGGCATGCCGCCGCGATGACGTCCTCCATCGCCGTGGCGCGACTCTCGTCCCGGCTCGCCGCCGCCAATTCCTGCGCCAGGGCTTTTCCCGGCAGCTCGGCCATCTCGGCTCCTCCCTATATCGCCGTGCGAGCACCGGGAGCATGATCCCGCCCGGGGGCGGCGAACAAGCAAATTTGCGGGATTGCCTTGGAGCGGCGTTTTGTGGCCCGATCGGGCCAATCCTGGTTATAGATACGCCGAACAGAGGAGCGCCCCGATGGATCTCCGTTTCAGCACCGAGGAGCTCGCCTTTCGCGACGAGCTGCGCCGCTTCATCCGCGACAACCTGCCGGACGACATCCGCGAAAGATTGCAGCTCGGGCATAAGGTGGAAAAGCCCGACATCGTCCGCTGGCAGCGCATCCTGAACAAGAAGGGCTGGGCGGCCTACAACTGGCCGAAGGAATGGGGCGGCCCGGGCTGGACGCCGATCCAGCGCATGATGTTTCTCGAAGAGATCCAGACCTTCCCGGCGCCGGAGGTCAATCCGTTCAACATCACGATGCTCGGGCCGGTACTGATCCAGTTCGGCAGCGACGAGCAGAAGCAGCGGTTCCTGCCGCGCGCCGCCAATCTCGACGATTGGTGGTGCCAGGGCTTCTCGGAACCCGGCGCCGGCTCGGACCTCGCGGCGCTGAAGACCGCGGCGCGCCGCGACGGCGACCATTACATCGTCAACGGCCAGAAGATCTGGACGTCGACGGCGCACATCGCCGATTGGTGCTTCTGCCTGGTGCGCACCAACCCGCAGGCCGCCAAGAGGCAAGAGGGAATTTCTTTCCTGCTGATCGATATGAAGACCCCCGGCATCACGGTGCGGCCGATCATCTCGATCGACGGCGAGCACCATCTGAACGAGGTGTTCTTCGACGATGTGAAAGTGCCGGTCGAGATGCGGATCTACGAGGAGAACAAAGGCTGGGACGTCGCCAAATTCCTGCTCGGCAACGAACGCACCGGCATAGCCCGGCTCGGCAAGTCGAAGGAGCGGGTCAATTTCGCGAAGCAGAAGGCGCGCGAGATGAGGGCACATGGCAAGCCGCTCAGCGAGGATCCGGAATTCCGCCGCCGCATCGCGGCCCTCGAAACCGAGTTGAAATCGCTCGAAATTACCCAGCTCCGCGTGCTGTCGGCGCAAAAGGCGGGCGAGCGGCGGCAGGACCCGCTGACCGCGGTGCTGAAGCTGAAGGGCACCGAGCTATTGCAGGCGACGACCGAGCTGGCGATGGATGTCGCGGGGCCCTTGGCGATGCCCGATTGGGCGGATGAGCTCGAGGCGCTGAGCAACGAGCCGGAATTGGGGCCGGTCTGGGCCACCGAGGCGACCCGCAGCTATCTGTTCCTGCGCGCCGCCTCAATCTATGGCGGCACCAACGAGATCATGAAGAACATCGTCTCGAAAGCGGTGCTGGGGCTCTGATGGATTTCGATCTTACCGACGAGCAGCGCCTGTTAAGCGACAGCGTCGATCGGCTGCTCGCCGACACCTACACCTTCGAGAAGCGCAAGACCTATCTCGCCGAGCCGGAGGGCTGGAGCCGGGGCTTGTGGTCGCAATACGGCGAGCTGGGCCTGTTGGGGCTGCCCTTCGCCGAGGAACATGGCGGGTTCGGCGGCGGCGGCATCGAGACGATGCTGGTCATGCAGGCGTTCGGCCGGGTACTCGCATTGGAGCCGTATCTGGCCAGCGTCGTACTGTCCGGCACGGCGTTGCGGCTGGCCGACAATTTGGCGCAGCAATCGGCGCTGCTGCCGCGGATCGCCGAGGGCAAGCTGGTCGTCGCCTTCGCGCATGGCGAGCGGCAGGCGCGCTACGATCTGTCCGATGTCCTGACGAATGCGCAGCCGAAGGGCGGCGGCTGGGTGCTCAACGGCGCCAAGAGCGTCGTCGCGCACGGCGACATCGCCGACAAGCTGATCGTCAGCGCCCGCATCGCTGGCGACCGCAACGATTCCGCGGGCATTGCGCTGTTTCTCGTCGATGCGAATGCGAACGGCGTCGCGCGCCGTGCCTACCGCCTGCGCGACGGCATGGGCGCGGCGGAGATCGCGCTCGCCGGGGTCGAAATCGGCCGCGACGCGCTGCTGTGCGAGGCCGGTGCGGCGTTCCCGGTCATCGAGCGGGTCGCCGAGGCCGGCATCGCGGCGACCGCCGCCGAGGCGGTCGGCGCGATGGAAACGATGCAGGCGATGACTTTGGAATATTTGAAGACACGCCAGCAATTCGGCCGGCCGATCGGCGACAACCAGGCGCTACAGCACCGCGCCAGCGAAATGTTCGTCGCGCTCGAACAGGGGCGCAGTCTGGCGATGCTGGCGGCGATGATGGTCGAGGAGCCCGATTCTGGGATGGTGGGCGCCGCCGAGCGCGCCCGCAACATCGCGATGGTCAAGGTCGGGGTCGGCCAGGCGGCGCGCTTCGTGTCGCAGAACGCGGTGCAATTGCATGGCGGCATCGGCATGACCGAGGAATACGCGGTCGGCCACTATTTCCGGCGCGTCATGGTCATCGAGCACAGCTTCGGCGACACCGCGCACCATTTGTCGCGCCTGGCCGAGGAGGTGCGGTAGAATCCGATTGAAAGGGAGGAGCGCAGATGAGCGTCGAATTGAATCACACGATTATTCCGGCGCGGGACAGATGGGCATCCGCCAAATTTCTCGCCGACATCCTGAACCTGGAGGCCGGCCCGGAATGGGGCCATTTCGTGCCGATCCGCACCGCCAACGGCGTCACCCTCGATTTCGCCGAGCGCGAGGACTTCCGGCCGCAGCATTATGCGTTTCTCGTCGGCGAGGCGGAGTTCGACACTGCGCTCGCGCGCATCCGCGCCGACGGTGTCCGGCATTACGCCACGCCGCGTCGCGAGCGCCCCGGCGAGATCAATCACCGTTACGGCGGCCGCGGCGTCTATTTCGACGACCCGAACGGCCATCTGATGGAGCTGATCACCCAGCCCTACGGCGCCAATCCCGAGCCGGGATAAGGCTTAAGGCGGCGTAGGGCTTCGGCCAACGGCTTCAGGCCGATGCCGCTGCGCCAATTCGCGGAAGGCGCGCGTGACGCCGCAATCGCGAGAAACCCAGCGCGGCGATCGCGCGATACCGCTCACCACCTCTTACCGGTGGCCGGACAGATGAAGTGACGCCCGGTCGCGTCTGAAAGGGGTTTGGGAAGAGCGATGGCTGTGCTATCGTTGCTCTCATTGAGAGCAACGATAGTGCGCGACATGGCTAGGGTT
>Ga0210400_10001669_pt1 | contig 21701 bp, 15 predicted proteins | sample IncBWH26MmetaG_FD_155456 | JGI IMG/M metagenome (GOLD analysis project Ga0210400, IMG submission 155456) | Forest soil microbial communities from Barre Woods Harvard Forest LTER site, Petersham, Massachusetts, United States - Inc-BW-H-26-M | ecosystem: Environmental > Terrestrial > Soil >...
CAGTCGTCTCGGCCGCCAACCGATCGCTCCAACCGGACAGCTGCGACAACAGTTGCGCACCGAGACTGTTGGGCTCTAGCGCGGGGGGCGGCTGGGCCGCGGCTGCCGGCGCGGGCGGCACTGCTTTGGCAATCGCACGTAGCGTGTCGATCAGCTGCGCCCGCTTTTGCGGATCTTCAAGCACCTCCAAGGCCCGCCGCGCCTCCGCCTGCGTCGGGTCCCCCGCGGGTGCGGGCTGCGCCGATGCCGCGTTCGGGCCGAGCAGCAGCGCGAGATAAAGGAGGATCGCGATTGTCCTCATTACCGAGATAAGCCCTCCTGGCGCGACGGCATGCCGCCGCGAGTGTTCAACGCTTATGCACGATGCAAGCGTCGTCATCGAGACGGACGTCCCGGCGCGGCTCGACCGGCTGCCCTGGACGCGGTTCCATACCTTGGTCATCGTCGCGCTCGGCATAACCTGGGTGCTCGACGGGCTGGAAGTGACAATTGCCGGCTCGATCGTCGGCGCGCTGCAAGAGAGCCCGGTGCTGCATTTCACGCCGGCCCAGATCGGCCTCGTCGCGACCGCCTATCTTGCCGGCGCGGTGGTGGGCGCCTTGCTGTTCGGCTATCTGACCGACCGGCTCGGCCGCCGCAAATTGTTTTTTGTCACCCTTGCCTTGTACCTGACGGCCACCGCGGCGACCGCTTTGTCGTGGGATTTCTGGAGCTTCGCACTGTTTCGGCTGCTGACCGGCGCCGGGATCGGCGGCGAATACGCGGCGATCAATTCAGCGATCCAGGAGCTGATCCCGGCGCGGTTCCGCGGCCGCACCGACCTCGCCGTCAACGGCAGCTTCTGGATCGGCGCGGCACTCGGCGCGCTCGGCGCGGTCGTGCTGCTGCGGCCGGGGTTGTTGCCGCCGGATTGGGGCTGGCGCGCCGCGTTCGGGATCGGCGCGGCGTTGGGACTCGGCATCCTGTTCCTGCGGCAATGGATCCCGGAGAGCCCGCGCTGGCTGATGCTGCACGCCCGCATGGACGAGTGCGAGGAGGTTCTCAGCGGCATCGAACGACGGGTCCTCACCAGTCCGGGCGCACAGGCCCTCGCCGGTGACAGCGCGCGACTGCGGCTGGTGGCGGCGACGCACACGCCGATCTTGCGCATGATCAAGGCGATCCTGCGCGATTACCCCCGGCGCGCCGTGCTGGGGCTGGTGCTGATGGTATCGCAAGCGTTCTTCTACAACGCGATCTTCTTCTCCTATGCGCTGGTGCTGACCCGCTTTTACGGCATCTCGTCGGACGCGGTCGGCTGGTACATGCTGCCCTTCGCGCTCGGCAATTTCATGGGACCCTTGCTGCTCGGGCCGCTGTTCGACACGCTCGGGCGCAAGCCGATGATCGCCTTCACCTACGCGATTTCGGGCGTGCTGCTGGCGGTCGTCGGCTGGCTGTTCCGCGAGGGGATGGTCGACGCCACGACCCTGACCCTCTGCTGGAGCGGCATTTTCTTCTTCGCCTCGGCGGCGGCGAGCGCCGCCTATCTGACGGTCAGCGAAAGCTTCCCGCTCGAAGCGCGCGCCCTGGCGATCGCGTTCTTCTACGCTGTCGGCACCGCGATCGGCGGGGTCGCCTCGCCCTGGCTGTTCGGCATTCTGGTCGGCAGCGGCGAGCGTGGCGAGGTGTTTCTCGGCTATCTGTTCGGCGCGGTGCTGATGGTCGGCGCGGCGCTCGTCGAGCTGGCGATCGGCGTCAAAGCGGAGCGCCAGTCGCTCGAAAGCGTGGCGCGGCCGATTTCCGCGCTCGAAGGCTGAGCAAAGCCTGACGTTTCCGCGGCCCGCGCCTATATCGGCAATAATGCCCGATCTTATGCCGCGGCCGGAAAGCTGGCTCCGGGTGACCCCGGCAGGCCTCTATTGCGAGCCCGGCGACTTCCATATCGACCCGACGCGGCCGGTGACGCGCGCCGTGATCACGCACGGCCATGGCGATCATGCTCGGCCCGGCAACGACCATGTCCTCGCGACGGCGGAGACGATCGCGATCATGCGCCAGCGGTATGGCGAGCTGGCCGGCGGAACCTTGCAGCCGGCCGGCTATGGCGAGCTTGTGGCGCTCGACGGTGTGTCGCTGCGCCTGGTGCCGGCCGGACATGTGCTCGGCAGTGCGCAGCTCGTCGTCGAATACCGCGGCAGCCGAGTTGTCGTTTCGGGCGACTACAAGCGCCGCCCCGACCCCACCTGCGCGCCGTTCGAGCCGCAACGCTGCGATCTGTTCATCACCGAGGCGACGTTTGCGTTGCCGGTATTCCGCCATCCGTCGGACAAGCACGAGATCGACAAGCTATTGCATTCATTGCGGCTCTACCCGGAGCGCTGCCAGCTGGTCGGGGTGTACGCACTCGGAAAATGCCAGCGTGTCTTGGCCTTGCTGCGCGCCGCCGGTTACGACCAGCCGGTCTATCTGCACGGCGCGCTTATCGGCCTCACCGAGCTTTATCAGAGGTTTGGCATCGATCTCGGCCCGGTGTTGCCCGGTACCGGCGTCGCGCGGGACGAGCTCAAGGGCAAGATCGTGCTGGCGCCGCCGGGCGCACTCGCCGACCGTTGGACGCGGCGCCTGCCCGACCCGGTCAGCGCATTGGCGTCGGGCTGGATGCGGGTCAAGCAGCGTGCCAAGGCGCGCGGCGTCGAGTTGCCGCTAGTCATCTCCGACCATGCCGATTGGGACGAGCTGACGGCGACCCTCGACGAGGTCGGCGCCCCGGAGATCTGGGTTACGCATGGCCGCGAGGAGGCACTCGTCCATTACGCCAAACAGCGGGGAAGGCGGGCTCGCGCGCTGGCGCTGACCGGCTTCGACGAGGAGGAGGAGGAGTGAGCGGGCTAGCGCTGGTGACGACCGGTCGCCGTCGCCGCGCTCGCCATCGCCGTCAGCACCTTGTCGGGTCGGGTGAAGGCGAGATATTCGGCGGCGTAATCAGGCGGCAGGATCTCGACCATCGTCTCGTTCTCGACCCAGACCTCGATCACGTGAAAGGGTCCCCGGTTGCAGACGAAGCATTGCCAGCCCGCCCGCTTCGCGATCTCTTCGACCTTGTGCCGCTCGGTCGGCACGCTGAGCGCGAAATGCGTCGCGCCGTAGCCGCGCCCGCGCTCGTGCTTGACGAATGTGCCGCCGACATCGCCGTTCGGCGCGAGCTCCGTGCCGGCGGGATAGACCTCGACACCCGAGCCGTGATCGTCGAGCTGCAGCGCGAAAAAGCTTCCCGGGTTGGGTGGGAACGGGACCGCCGTGCCGGCCATCAATTCAGCCAAGACCCCAGCCGCCTGCTTGGGGTCGCGTGCGGCGATCGAAAGGTGATGGATCATGTCAGCCCTCGCGAAGTTCAGGCCGAGGAATAGCATGCCGCCGCGGCCGGCGCGATAGATGGAGACGCTTTTTCCGCCGCGCCGTGTGACCGGAGGGCGGGGATGAACCGCTTCGCGGAGTTGCTTGACGCGCTGCTGTTCACGCCCTCGCGCAATGGCAAATTGCGGCTGATGCGGGAATATTTCGCGACGACCCCGGACCCGGAGCGGGGCTGGGCATTGGCGGCGCTGACCGGCGAATTGTCCTTTGCCGAGGCGAAGCCCAGCCAGGTCCGGGATCTGGCCATGGCGCGGGTCGACCCGGAATTGTTCGGCTGGTCGTGGGATTTCGTCGGCGACCTCGCCGAGACGGTCGCGCTGATCTGGCCCGAGCCGCGCCCCCACCCCGACCCAAGCCCCCACCCCAACCCTCCCCCGCCTGCGGGGGAGGGAGTTCAGGATGCCGCTGTCCCGACACTGAGCGAGATCGTAACGACGCTCGGCGCTGCGAGCCGGGCCGAGGTCGGCGCGCATCTCGCGCCGTGGCTCGACGCGCTCGACGCGAGCGGCCGCTGGGCGCTGTTGAAGCTCATCACCGGCGCGCTGCGGATCGGGGTCTCGGCGCGGCTCGCCAAGACCGCGCTCGCCGAATGGAGCGGGATCGAACTCGATCGGATCGAGGAGGTCTGGCACGGCCTCGTGCCGCCTTACCAAGAACTGTTCGATTGGCTGGAAGGCCGAGCAGCGCCGCCCGATATCGCCGAGCTGCCGACTTTCTGCCCGCTAATGCTGGCGCAACCGCTGGAGGAAGGCGATCTGGAGGCGCTCGACCCGAACGCCTACCTCGCCGAATGGAAATGGGACGGGATCCGGGTGCAGCTGGTCGGCCGCGGCGGCCAGCGGCGGCTCTATTCGCGCTCGGGGGACGACATCGGCGGTGCCTTCCCCGACATTGTCGCGGCGATCCCGGACGGCGTGACGCTCGACGGCGAGCTGCTGGTCATGCGCGAGAGCGAAGTCGCGCCGTTCAACGATCTGCAGCAGCGCCTCAACCGCAAATCGCCAGATGCGAAGATGTTGCGCGATTACCCGGCGGCGGTGCGGCTGTACGACATATTGCGCGAGGGCAGCGATGATCTGCGTCCCCTGCCCTTCGCCGAGCGGCGCCGCCGGCTGGAAGCCTGGTATGGAGCACCGCGTCCAACTCTCGATCTGTCGCCGATGATCCCGTTCGCCGGTTGGGATGAGCTGAAGGCGTTGCGGGCCGGCGCCCGCGAGCGCGGCATCGAAGGCATCATGCTGAAGCGCGCCGACTCGCCCTATCTCGCCGGCCGGCCGAAGGGACCGTGGTTCAAGTGGAAGCGCGGCGCGCTGACGATCGACGCGGTGCTGATGTACGCGCAGCGCGGCAGCGGCAAGCGCTCGTCCTTCTATTCCGACTACACCTTCGGCGCCTGGGCGGGCGGCGGCCTGGTGCCGGTCGGCAAGGCCTATTCCGGCTTCACTGACGAGGAACTGCGCCGCCTCGACAAATGGGTGCGCGACAATACGGTCAACCGCTACGGACCGGTACGCGAGGTCGCACCGGGTCTCGTCCTCGAAATCGCGTTCGACAGCGTGCACCGCTCGAATCGCCACAAATCCGGGGTGGCGATGCGCTTCCCGCGAGTGCATCGCATCCGCTGGGACAAGCCCTTCCAGGAAGCCGACACGCTCGCGACCCTGGAACAGATGATGATTTGAGGCGGAGTTAGCCCAGCGCCTGGCGCAATTGCCGGCTGGCGACGACCAGCATCGCTAGATCGGGCATGGCACCGGCGCGCAATTCGGCAGCGATCGCCTCGGCCGGAGCGAGTGCGGCGGCCCGGTTTTTGTTCCAGGCGGCAAGCGGGTCGGGCGCCTCCGCCGAACCCTGCAGCGCGCGCAGGGCGATTTCGGCCTGCAGCGTGAACAGGTCGTCGACAACCGTATCCACCGCCTGCCTCTGCCAGGCGGTTTCGGCGGGGAGCCGACGCGCCGCGGCGCGCATCTCGCCGAGTGCGAAATGGGCGCCGGTCGCGTAGTAAGTGCGGGCGGCGCGCTCCAAGGGCTGCGTGGCGCCTTCGGCCAGATCGGCGATTTCCAATGCCGCGGTGAGGAGCGGCGCCCCGGCAATCGCAGTTGCGAGCCGCTGCGATACCCCGGCGGTCACCAGGCGGCGGGCACGCTCCTCGACAATGGCCCGGTCGCTCGCCGGCAGCAGCGTCGGCAGCAGCCCGGCAAGCTCCCGGATGCTCGGCTTGAGACGCTCGATATCATGGCCGAGATCGAGCCGCTCATTGCGCAGCAGCCAGGCCGTGGCATGCTCGACAAGTCCGGCGATGTCGAGCAGCATCTCCGACTGCACGCCGGCTGCCACCCGATTGTCGAGCGCCTCGATGTTGGCCCAGGCGGACGTCAGCTCGAACACCTCGCGGACGATCCGGTAGGCGCGGGCGATGTCGGCCGGGGCTCTGCCGGTGTGGACCCTCATGTCATGAATGAAAGTGATACCGGCGCGGTTGATCAGATCGTTGGTGACGACCGTCGCGGTGATCTCGCGGCGCAGCGGATGTGCGGCGATCTGTCGGGCGAAGCGCTCGCGCAGCGCCGGCGGGAAATAGTCCCGCAGATCGCCGGCAAGCTCCGCTGCATCGGGGAGATCGGAGGCGAGCAGATGCTCGTCAAGCGACATTTTGGCGTAGGCGAGCAGCACCGCCAGCTCGGGACGGGTCAGGCCGCGGCGCGCCGCCGCGCGAGTCGCGAGCGCCTCGTCATCCGGTAGAAACTCGAGCGCCCGATCGAGGCGGCCCGCGCGTTCCAAATCGCGGATCAGCTGAATCTGCCGGTCGAGCGCCGCCGGTCCGCGCGCCTCGGCGACCGACAATGCCTCGCCCTGCAGGTAATTGTCGCGCAGCACCAGTGCGGCGACGTCCTCGGTCATCTGCGCCAGGAGCGGGTCGCGATCCTGGCGGCCGAGCGCGCCCGCCGCAATCGCGCCGCCGAGCAAAACCTTGATGTTGACCTCGTGGTCCGACATGTCGACGCCGGCGGAATTGTCGATCGCGTCGGTATCGATCCGCCCGCCCTTCAGCGCATAAGCGACGCGGCCCCGCTGGGTGACGCCGAGATTGGCGCCCTCGCCAACGACCTTAGCGCGCAAGGCCTCGCCATCGACGCGCAGTGCGTCGTTGGCGCGGTCGCCGACTTCGGCATGGGTCTCATTGTGGGCTTTGACGAAAGTGCCGATGCCGCCGAAAAACAGCAGATCGACCTCGGCGGTCAGCAGTTTGCGGATCAGTTCGGCCGGCGTCAGGTGATCCTCGGCGATCGCGAATACGCGCTTCATCTCGGGGCTGATCGGCAGCGATTTGGCGGAGCGGTCGAACACCCCGCCGCCGGACGAGATCAGCTTTCCGTCGTAATCGGCCCAGCTCGAGCGGGGCAAATCGAACAGGCGCTGCCGCTCGGCAAAGCTCGCGGCCGGGTCCGGATCGGGATCGACAAAGACGTGTAGGTGGTTGAAGGCAGCGACCAGGCGGGCATAGCGCGATTGCAGCATGCCGTTGCCGAACACGTCGCCCGCCATGTCGCCGACGCCAACTACCGTGAAGTCGCTGCTCTGGATGTCGCGCCCGAGTTCGCGGAAATGCCGTTTGATCAGCTCCCAGGCGCCCCGCGAGGTGATCCCCATCGCCTTATGGTCGTAGCCGGCCGAGCCGCCGGAGGCGAAAGCGTCGCCAAGCCAAAAGCCGTATTCGATGGCGATATCGTTGGCAATATCGGAGAAGGTCGCGGTGCCCTTGTCGGCGGCGACGACCAGGTAGGGATCATCGGCGTCGTGGCGCACGATCTGCGGCGGCGGCACGACCGTGTGCCCCCCTGCGCCGTTTTCGGCGCCCTCGGCGGCGATGTTGTCGGTGAGGTCGAGCAGGCCCCTGATCAAGGTCTTGTAGCATTCGATGCCCTCGGTCATCAGCTGGTCACGTCCGGCCGGCGGCCGCTTGACGATGAAGCCGCCCTTCGAACCGACCGGCACGATGACCGCGTTCTTGACCGTCTGCGCCTTCATCAGGCCTAGGATCTCGGTCCGGAAATCCTCCTTGCGGTCGGACCAGCGGATGCCGCCGCGCGCGACCTTGCCAGCGCGCATATGCACGCCTTCAACACGCGGGCTGTAGACGTAGATCTCGAACAGAGGGCGCGGCAGCGGCAACAGATCGATCGTGCTCGATGCGAGCTTCACAGCAAGCGCCGGCTTTGGCGCGCCGCCCGGCAGGGTCTGGTAATAATTGGTGCGAACGCTCTTCAGCACGAGGGTCAGAAAGCTCCGCAGAATGCGGTCTTCGTCGAGGCTGGCGACGGCATCGAGCGCATGATCGATTGCCTGGACCTCGCCGATCGCGGCAAGTGCGGCGGCATTGGCGCGGGCCGGATCGAAACGGTGCTCGAACAGCTCGACGAGGCGGCGCGCGATCGGCGCATGGCGCGCCAGCACCTCCTCCATATAGGCTTGGCTGAAGGTGCTGCCGGCCTGGCGCAGAACCTTGCTGTAGAGGCGCAGCACGATGGTCTGGCGAACGGTCACCCCGGCAGCCAGGACCAGCCGGTTGAGGCCGTCATTCTCGATAGCCCCGGTCCAGATGGCGAGCAGGGCCTCCTCGAACCGGCGGCGCAGATCGGCCGATGGCGTCCCCGGCACCGTGCCTGACGTCGGCGTGAATTCGTGGATCCATACGGCCGTGCCGTCGACGCTCTCCACGCGAAACGGCTCCTCGGCGACGATCCGCAACCCGAGATTTTCGAGGATCGGCAAGATTTCGGACAAAACGATCGGGTCGCCCAGCCGGTAAAGGCGGAGTCCTGGCGTGTCCTCCCCGTCGCGCGAGTGCAACGAGGCTTCGAGTGGAGAGCCGGCAAGCACAGCCTCGATCCGCTCGAGATCGGAAATCGCCTGGGATGGCGTGGTGCGAGCCTGGTAGGCGACCGGAAATGGCCGCAATCGGCGCAGCCGGACGCGCCCCTCGACTTCGCCGAACGCCTCGTCTGCGGCTGCCTCGACCCGGTCGGTCCAGCTGCGTCCAGCTTCGGCGAGTCGCTGTTCGAGCGTCGTGACATCGACCGCGGGCACTGCGCCGCGCGTCGTCGCGATCAGGAATTCGACCCGGGCCAGGACCGACTCGTCCACGTGGACGTAGAAATCCATCAGCGTCCCGGCAAACGCTTCCTGCAGGATTGCCGCGAAGCGCAGCCGCAGCTGCGTGTCGTAGCGTTCGCGCGGCACATAGACGAGGCAAGTCACGAAGCGCTCGAGCGGATCGCGCCGCACGAACAGCGCGATGCGCTGGCGTTCCTGCAGGTTCAGGATGCCGGTCGCGATGTCGTACAGCTCGTCCTCGCGGATCTGAAACAGCTCGTCGCGCGGGAAGGTGTCGAGGATATGCAGCAGCGCCTTACCGTCATGGCTGTCTGGCGACAGGCCGGAACGCGCGATCGTGCGCTGCACCTTGAGGCGCAATAGCGGGATCGAGCGCGGGCTGCGGCTGTAGGCAAGCGAGGTGAACAAGCCGGCGAAAAGGCGGATGCCGATGACCTCGCCATCCGCGCCAAAACGGCGAATGCCGACTGCATCCATCAGTACGTTGCGGTGGACCGTGGCGCGCCGGTTGGTCTTGGCGATTACCAGCAGCTCGCGGCGGCGCAGGAAATCCCGCACATCGGGTGGCAACGCCGCGAAGTTCCGCATCCCTTCGAACACGGGATATTTCGGATCGCGGAGGATGCCGAGCGGAGCGGCGGTTTCGCCGGTGCCGTCGAAGCGGTACTCGCGAAAGCCGAGATAGGTGTAGTTGTCGTCATCGAGCCAGCGCAGGAAATCCAGCCCCTCGGCGATCTCGCTCGGAGGCAATGGCGGCGGTGCGTCGCTAAGCCCGGCGACGCTCGCCTGCAAGCTGCGGCGCATCGCCTGCCAATCCGATACCGCACTGCGCGCATCGACGAGCACCGCCTCGATCTTGGCGGCTATCACGGCGAGGTCGGTGACGTCCGGCTCGCGGGTGATCTCGATCTGCATCCAGGATTCGCGCAGCCCGCCGCTTGGTGGATCGAGGCCGCGCAGGCTGCCGCTCTCGTCACGCGCCACGGTCAGCACCGGATGGATGACGAGGCGGACCTCGCGGCCACCGTCATTGATTGCGGCGGTCACCGAATCGACAAGGAACGGCATGTCGTCATTGACGATCTCGACGATCGTGTGCGGCGACGACCAGCCATCCGAATCGGGCTCCGGATTGTACACCCGGACCCTGGCATGGCCGGGTTCGCGGTGGGCCGCGAACTGCCACAGTGCGAGGGCAGCGCCGTACAGATCATCGGAACTGCGCGCCGCGACATCGGCCGGCGGCACATGCTCGTAGAGCGCCGCGACAAAGCGGCGCAACGAAGCCTGCTCGGAGCCGTTCGATCGGGCATCCGCCAGGGCCCCGGCGTCGCGCACCCGCTCCGCCTTCTCCAACTCGATCGTGCTCGCCACGGCTCCGGCCTGTGTCGTTCCCCTCGCCTCGGCGCGGCGAGAGTCCCCTTTGCGCCGTATCGGAGCAAGCGGTTTTCGTCGCGCTCCGACCGAATCGCAAGATCGGATTACCGGCGCTTAGTCCGAAATAACCGCACGCTCCGACCGTTGTTGCGGAATGCTGGACTGCGGCGAATTGCCTGGAAAATCAGCATTCACGGCGATCCGGCGGCTTACTTTAAGACCTTTGAAGAGAAATTGGAGTTCAATTGTGCCGCTTGCCTGACGATAGTGGATCGGGGGAGCGGCAGTATGGCCGCGGCCCAAAGGGGATCGTAGCGGCACGATCGACATAACTTTGGCCGGGGTGGTCTCGTCGCCCCGGGAGGTCATCGAGATGGGGATCATGGAGTTCCAGGTTTGTCGCCAGGGCCGCGAGGCGTGCTGGATCGTTACGCTCGGCGACTCGGTCTACGGCGCCTATCTCGACAAGGAACAGGCGCTGCTCGATGCGGTCGATGCGGCGCGCGAGGCGCTGCAATGCGGCCGCGAGGCGCAGGTCTGGATCCGCGAACGGGCGAATTCCGCCCGGATCTTCTGAGGCGCCCTCCGAATCCGGCCTCAGGGTTCGGGAAGCATATCCGCGCTGATCAGCACGACGCCTCCCGCGCTGCGGTAGAAGCGCTTGTCGTCGAGTTCCGGATCCTCCCCGACCACGAGGTTTTCCGGGATGCGAACGCCGCGATCGACAACCACGTTCGTCAGACGCGCATAGCGGCCGACCTGCACCTCGGGCAGCAACACCGCCCCTTGCGTCCGCGCGTAGGAGTTGACCCGCACGCTCGAAAACAGCAGCGATCCCTTAACCTGCGCTCCGGAAATGATGCACCCGCCGGACACCATCGAGTCGACCGCCACGCCGCGCCGGTCATCGTCGTCGAACACGAATTTGGCCGGCGGCAATTGCTGTTGGTAAGTCCAGACCGGCCAGTTCGGATCATAGATGTCGAGCGATGGGAGGGGCGTTACCAGATCCAGATTGGCGGCCCAGTAAGCGTCGATCGTGCCGACATCGCGCCAGTAGGGCTCGGCATCGGGCGTCGTCTTGACGCAGCTGTCCTCGAATCGGTGCGCCGCAGCGAGGCCGCGGCTGACCAAGTTCGGGATCACGTCCTTGCCGAAATCGTGGCTCGATGTCGGATCGTCGTGATCGCGCTGCAGTTCGGCATAGAGGAAATCCGCGGAGAAGGCGTAGATCCCCATGCTGGCGAGCGCGCGGTCGGGCTTCCCGGGCATCGCCGGCGCCGAGCGCGGCTTTTCGAGGAAATCGACGATCTTCAGCGACTCATCGACCGCCATGATGCCGAATTCGGAGGCCTGGGCGAGCGGCACCTCGACGCAGGCGACGATGCAATCGGCCCCCCTCGCCTGCATGTCGGCAAGCATATTGGAGTAGTCCATCTTGTAGATGTGGTCGCCGGCCAGAACGACAAAGAACTCCGGCCGCGCGGCCCGCAGAATGTCGAAATTCTGGAAGATCGCATCGGCGGTACCGCGATACCAGGTCGCCTCGTCGAGGCGCTGCTGGGCCGGCAACAGATCGAGAAACTCGTTCATCTCCGGGCGCAGAAACGACCAGCCCATCTGCAGGTGCCGCAACAGGCTGTGCGCCTTGTACTGGGTCAGCACGGCGATGCGGCGGATATTGGAATTAAGGCAGTTGGACAACGCGAAATCGATGATGCGGAACTTGCCGCCAAAAAAAACCGCGGGCTTGGCGCGGCGGTCGGTCAGCTGTTTCAGCCGGCTGCCGCGACCGCCGGCCAGCACCAGCGCGATCGTACGCCTTGCCAATCGTTCCTGGACGCGAGCCGAGGAGAGCATCGGTGTTACCTCAGACTATGACGCTGGGTTCGGGCGCCCGACCATCGCGTCGATCTCCGCGAAGGCCGCGGCGAGCGTCGCCTCCGCCTCGGGCAGAGCGTCGAAGATCGATTGCACAAAGGCTTCGACATATCCGGTCCGGGAAAACACCGCGGCCTTCTTGCGCAGCCCGGAGGTGCCCGGCCGCTGGTCGGAGAAGGGCTTGATCGGGACGCTTGTGATGTCCATCGGCCCTCGCGCCGCACCCGTGCCGCGACATTAGCCCAATCGCGGCATGCCGGCGAGTAAGGGGTTGCTTTCTTGCCTACAGGATGAACCGTGACAGATCGGCATTCTTGGCGAGTTCGCCGACGCGCTCGCGGACATAGTCCTCGTCGATCATGATCGCGGTGCCGCTCGGCTTGTCCGAAGCGGTAAAGCTGATCTCCTCGAGCAGTCGCTCGAGGATCGTGTGCAGCCGGCGCGCGCCAATGTTCTCGACCGTGGCATTGATTTGCTCCGCCAACAGCGCAATCTCGTCGATCGCCTCGGGGCGGAAATCGAGGTCGATCCCTTCGGTCGCGAGCAAGGCCCGGTATTGCTTGATCAAGCTGGCTTCCGGCTCGGTCAGAATGCGGCGGAAATCGCCGCGGTCGAGCGCCTTCAGCTCAACCCGGATCGGCAGCCGACCCTGCAATTCCGGCAGAAGATCCGAGGGTTTGGCGAGGTGGAATGCGCCCGAGGCGATGAACAGGATGTGGTCGGTCCGCACCGCGCCGTGCTTGGTCGCGACCGTGGTCCCCTCGATCAACGGCAACAGGTCGCGCTGTACGCCCTCGCGGCTGACATCGGCGCCGCCATAACCGCCGGCGCGCTCGCCGCGGCCGCAGATCTTGTCGATCTCATCGAGAAACACGATGCCGTCCTGCTCGACCGAGGCAATCGCCTCGCGCACGACCCTCTCCTGGTCGAGCAGGTTATCGCTCTCTTCCGCCATCAGCACGCGGTAGCTGTCGGCGACATTCATCTTCTTCGGCTTGGTGCGCCCGCCGAACGCCTTGCCGAAGATATCGCCGAGATTGAGCATGCCCATCGACGCGCCGGGCATTCCCGGGATCTCGAAGGTCGGCAGGCTCGCGCCCGGGCTTTCCTGCACCTGGATCTCGATCTCGCGGTCGTCGAGCGAACCCTCACGCAACATCTTGCGGAATTTCTGGCGGGTGTCGGGGCTGGCATTATTGCCGACCAGCGCATCGAGGACGCGATCCTCCGCGGCCAACTCGGCCTTCGGCTCGACCTCCTTCCGCAGCCGCTCGCGGATCATCGAAATGGCGACTTCGAGCAGATCGCGCGCGATCTGCTCGACATCGCGGCCGACATAGCCGACCTCGGTGAATTTGGTCGCCTCAACCTTCAGGAACGGCGCCTGGGCGAGCCGCGCGAGCCGGCGCGCGATCTCGGTCTTGCCGCAGCCGGTCGGGCCGATCATCAGGATGTTTTTCGGCAGGACTTCTTCACGCAGCTCGGCCGGCAATTGCTGGCGGCGCCAGCGGTTGCGCAACGCGACCGCGACGGCGCGTTTCGCGTCGTCCTGGCCGACGATGTAGCGGTCGAGCTCGGAAACGATTTCGCGTGGGCTGAACGCGTTGGTGTTCACAGAGAGAGCTTTTCGAGGGTGATCTTGTCGTTGGTATAGACGCAGATCTGGCCGGCAATCGCCATCGCGCGGCGCGCCACGGTCTCGGCATCGAGCCCGTCGACATCGATCAGTGCCCGCGCCGCGGCCAGCGCGTAACCGCCACCCGAGCCGATGCCGATGATCCCGTCCTCCGGTTCGAGCACGTCGCCGGTGCCGGACAGGATCAGCGACACCTCCTTGTCGGCGACCGCCATCATCGCTTCGAGACGGCGCAGATAGCGGTCGGTGCGCCAATCCTTGGCGAGTTCGACGCAGGCGCGGGTCAGCTGCCCGGAATATTGTTCGAGCTTGCCTTCGAGACGTTCGAAGAGGGTGATCGCGTCGGCGGTCGTGCCGGCAAACCCGGCGATGACCCCGCCGCCGCCAAGCCGGCGCACCTTCTTGGCATTGGATTTGACGATCGTCTGGCCCATCGACACCTGGCCATCGCCGGCGACCACGACCACGCCGCCCTTGCGCAACGACAGGATCGTCGTGCCGTGCCAGGCGTCTTGTTCAACAGCTCTCGACATCAGGGATGGGCACCATTCTCCGCGCGCGAAGCGCCGCGGACCGCAAGACCAAGGAAGTCCTGATGTAAGAAAGCCGACCGCGCGATCAAGCGCGCGGCCGGTGTCATGGATCCCGGGATCGCGGGCTTGCGCACGCGCCCCGGGATAACGCTTGCAGGGTCAATTCAGCCCGTAGAGCCGGGTGACGTTGTCGTAGGTGATCTTCTTCTGCACGCTGGGCGAGAAGCCGGCGAGGTTGCGGTTCAGCGTCTCCTTCGAGTTCGGCCAGATGCAATCCGGGTGCGGGTAGTCGGCGCCCCAGATGATGTTGTCCTCGCCGATCAATGGCACGACCGGCTCCAGCTACTTGTCATGCTGATAGGTGACGTAGCCCTGGCGGCGGAAATAGTCGCTCGGCTTCAGCTTGAAGCCGAGGCTCTTCGCCCGGTCCTCGTATTCAGTGTCGAGCCGGTCAAACACATAGGGCAGCCAGGTCACCCCGGACTCGCCGAGCACGAAGTTGAAATCGGGGTACTTTTCGCAGGCGCCCGAGGCGAGCACCGAGACCAGCACCTCCATCGTGTCGAGCTGGAACAACGAGGAGCGCACCAGCCGCCACTGCGTGAAGACCTCTTTCTCCATCTCCGGCGTATCGGGCGCGCGTACCGCCTTGAAGCCGGTCGAATGGAACGAGATCGGGAATTTGCACTCGGCGCAGGCTTCCCACAGCGCGAACCAGGCCGGGTGATAGAGCGGCGGGCTCATGCGCTTGAAGGCGAGATCGCCGCCCTTCAGCCCCATCTTGGCGCAGCGTCGTACCTCGGCGGCGGCGGCCGCCGGATCGGTGTTCGGGATGATCGCCAGCGGGAAGACGCGGTTCGGGTTCGAGCGCTTGGCGAAATCCGCCGCCCAATCGTTGTAGATCGAGTCGACCCAGCCGCGCAGATCCGCGTCGTCGAGCAGATCGTTGACCATCAGGCAGCCGTAGACGACCTCTTTTTCGAGGCCGTCGCGGTCGAGGTCGGCGAGGCGCAGCTCCGGGGTGGTCGGCCGCGGCTTGGCGCCGGGAAAGTAATTCCACTCGAAGCCGAGATCCTTCATCTCGGCGATATGGTTAAACGAGCCCTTGGTGTAGGGCAGGAAGCCGGGGCCGACACCGTTCCACATGCCGCGGTCGACATCGCCGACAAACCAGTGCTGCCCGTCGTTGCGCATCTCGACGCGCGGCGCGGTCTTCTTCCATTTCGCCGGCGCCTGCGACGACCACAGATCGCTTGGGCAATAGGTCAGGTCGATATGGTTGTCTCCGGAAATGAGCTTTTCATACATCGCGCTCGTCGCTCCTTCTCGGTCAGGCGCTCTCGCCGATATGGCCGCTGCGCCGCAGCATACCGGCCCGCGCCCCTCGGAACAATCGCGCAAGGCGCATGGGCGGCCCGCCCTAACGGCACAATACTTGCGATACCGCATTGCGGCAGCGGATGAAAGTCGCGCCGCTCTCAGGATTCACCTCATTAGGCATCGGGGCCGGCATATAATCGCCGCTTAATTCGTTACCGGGACGCGAACCTTCATGACGGCCGCGATAGATCGTTCTGCCAGTGTAGCGGCGCTCCAGCCAGCGGAATGGGGCATACCCACGCGCTGGAGCGCCGCGGTTTTCCGGGCAAAAACGGCATTTTATCAACTGCAGCGCGGCATTCGCGACCTGGCGGCCGGCCCGCAATTTCTATCCAAGTCGAATGATCATGGGTTCTCGATCATCATCGGGGCTTCCCAAACCCCGTTGTGGTCGGAGGAGCGGCCGGAGGAACGCGCCTACCAGCTGGGGAAGGTGCAGAATTTGCGCCGTGCAACCGCCGCTCTGGACGGGGTCGTCGTTCCGGCGGGCGCAATCTTCAGCTTCTGGAAGCAAATCGGACGCGCGAGCCGACGGCGCGGCTTTGTCGCCGGCCGGATGTTGCAACAGGGGTGCCTGGTTCCAGCGGCTGGCGGCGGCTTATGCCAGCTCTCGAACGCGCTTTATGACGCGGCCCTGCAGGCCGAATGCGAAATCATCGAACGGCATGCGCATTCTCGGATCGTCACAGGCTCGGTGGCGGCTGCCGGGCGGGATGCGACAGTGGCGTGGAATTACGTCGATCTGCGATTCCGGTCGCGCGCGGCGGTACGGATCGACGCTCGGGTGACCCGGGACGAGCTCCTCATCCGCTTTCGCGCCCGTTCCACTGCCGCGAGCGACACGGCGACACGGCCGCGCTTCGCGCCGGGCGAACCGGCGCATCCCGCTGCTGCCGCGAGAAGCTGCGCGACCTGCGGCGAGACCGGGTGCTTCCGCCACGAAAATCACAACGAAGATCACGGCGCCGACGAGACTGATATCGGCCGCCGCGCCTTTCTCGTCGATGAAAACTGGCCTGAGTTCCAGGCGTATGTCGAGCGCTTGCATCGCGCGGGCGACGCATTCGGCTTGCCGCTCGACGGGGCAACTTGGTGTCTCGCACGCTACCGGTGGAAACGGCCGGCTTTTGCGCAGGTCGGCTCGGCGCCGCTGCAGGCGCTCCGCCGAGCGGTTGCGGTCCGCCGCGCGCCAGCGCAGGGCGCCGCACGCCGTGACGCCGAGCAGATCGGGTCGCAACGGATCGCCGATCGGCTCTCCCGGTTGCTCACCCCGGATGTCACAAGGGTCGTCGTTGCTCAGTCGCTGCTCCCCTTCCTGTGGCGCGAGGGCCATTTGGGCGGACGTGAAGTCGAGGTGTTGATGACGCGGCTGCCGATGGGCGAGCTGCACGCCCGCCTGGACCACGCCCTGGGCGCCCATCCGGAGCGCTCGACGCTGGGCGATTTTCGCGCGCCGCGAGAATTGGTCGAGGCGGAAACCGAGGCGCTCGCCTATGCGTCTCGGATCATCACGCCGCATGCCGAGATCGCCCGTGTGTACGCCGATAAGGCGATGACGCTGGAGTGGCGGCAGCCGCCGGTCCGGGCGAGCGTCCGGCCTGCACCAGCATCTCGCCGCATCGCCTTCCCCGGCCCGACGGTGGCGCGCAAAGGCGCCTACGAGTTGCGCGAGGCCGCGCGGGCGCTCGATCTGGAAGTCGTGCTGCTCGGCAGCGAACTTGAGGGGCCAGGGTTCTGGGATGGGGTGAAGACCCAGAAATTCGATCCTGCGGGCGGCAGTGACCGATGGTTTGAGCAGGTTGCCGCCGTGGTGCAGCCGGCAATCGCGGAGGACCGCCCGCGCCACTTGCTGATGGCCTTGGCGGCGGGCGTTCCGGTCATCACTACTTCCGCCTGCGGGCTTGCACCACAAGCCGGCTTGACGATCATTCCGCCTGACAACCCTGGCGCGCTGATCGCGGCGCTGCGCGCAGCGTTTTCGTAGCACCGGTTACCCGCAGCGTCGAAAGACCACCGCGCCTCGACGGCGTCCATATTCCACGCCAGCTCCTCGGCGTCAGTATTGTCGACGCCGGCCGGCTCGATGAGCGCTTCGACGGTGCGGACTTGCCGCGCAGGTAGAGCGGCACGCGATAGTGGCCGATCGGCGATCGGGTCGCGTTCCGCACCCGGTCGCCCTGGATGAAATGGCACCGCGGACGATAGAGCGGCTCGCCCCCGGCGCGGCGCGGCAGGGCGGCGATTGCCGGTGACTTCGCCGCAATGATTATCCGCTCAACCGGCGCGCGAGAACTGATCGGGATCGTCAATGAAGCCCTCGCCCCTTGCAGCATCCACCCCGCACGGCCCTTCGCCAGACGCTAACGGAGACGGTATTGATCGAAGGTCCGGTGATCGTCACCATCCCGGACTGTAAGCAGGCGAGGTTGTGAACTCGGCATTGGGAGGAAGAGATATATGCTTACCGCTGCCCAGGTAGATGACTTTCGGCAGAAAGGATTTTTGGCTGGCGCCGTTGTCCTTTCTGATGAAGAAATTGAGCGTCTGCGGTCAGAACTCGATCTAGTGATCCAAGGCGAAACAACGAAGAAGCCGGTACTCCATCATAATATGCTTGGCGAACAATCCGAGCAGGTAGTCATCCAAATCGTGAACATGTGGATGGCAAGCGAAGCCTATCGCGATCACGCCGCTAATAGGACGATTGCTGAAGAGGTCGCCCAGCTCTGCGGGACTAAGACCCTCCGCGTGTTTTGCGACCAAGTGCAGTTTAAATTGCCCGGCAATGGCGGACCGGCGGGGTGGCATCAGGATCATCCTTGCTGGCCAATTTTAGAGCCAGCGGATCTTGTTACTGCGTGGGTACCGTTAGACGATGCAACGGTCGAGACCGGTTGTATGTGGATGGTCCCTGGGAGCCATAAGTGGGGAAATCATCTCGACAACCTAAGCGCGGATGAGAATTTTAGGGCGGTGCACCGTCGCCCTGATCTATTGCCGGCAAATATAAAGATCGATAGCGTCCCGCACGAGATAAAAAAAGGACAAGTAAGTTATCACCACTGCATGGTTTGGCACGGCAGTCCGCCCAACAAAACAAGTCAGAAACGCCGCGCTATCGCTGTTCACTACATGCCTGACCACACAATATATGTGCCGACAGGCGCTCATCCTATTGAACCATTTATAACGGTAAAGCTCGGCGAAAAGATCGCCGGCGGGAATTTCCCGATCGTTTTTGGAGGTATTCGAGGAATCGAGTGGGCGAATAGAATGTATGAAAGCGCGAGAAAGCTGTGCATTTCCATCCGATCACTCGTATGATTGCTCGTATCATTCCATTGCCGAACTGCCTGCCCACCTCCCTGGGCATAGCCGCCGGGTTGCCGCGCACTGGAAGCCGGCCCCACCCTCACGGCCAGCCTCGCGGGTAAACGCTTTTCCGAAATCGCCGCGCTGATCGAGCAGCATCAGCAATAAAAAAAGCCCCCGCCATTTGGGGCGGGCAACGCGGTTAAGCGATACGGGCGTTTTGAGGAAGTCCAGCTAGAGCCGTACCCGCGCCGAACCGGATAGGCGAGCGGCGTCATCTGCTGGCGAGGGAGAGGCGGCAGCGAGATGGATTTTGGCTCTCGTCAGGATCAAACTAGGGACACATAAGGGACAACTTCGCGGCGACCGCTTTGGCTGCCGCATGTCCGGCCCGTAAGAACGCATCTAAGTCATTGAATTACAATGGTGCGGGTGAAGGGACTTGAACCCCCACTCCCTTACGGGAAGCAGATTTTGAGTCTGCCGCGTCTGCCATTCCGCCACACCCGCACGCAGGCGCGAATGTGCATGCTCGGCCGGATAGAGACAAGGGGCGCCCATCATTCAGGCTCGGTTGACGCGAGGGCGCTATCGGCGGATCGTGCGGCGAAATCCGATGGAGGAACCGCCATGAAGGTCGGGACCGCGCTCAACATGCTGTGCCAGCCCGGGCGCTCCGACGCCTCGGTGGTGGGCGAGCATCTGGCGATCGGCGATCTCGCCGAGCCGCTCGGCTTCGACTCGCTGTTCGCGCTGGAACACCACTTCACCGGCTACGCGATGTCGCCGGCGCCGACGCAGCTCCTGGCTTATTTCGCCGGCCGCACACGGCGCATCAGCCTCGGCACCGCGGTCATCGTGTTGCCGTGGCACGACCCGATCCGCGTGGCCGAGGAAATCGCCCTCTTGGACATCCTGTGCGGCGGGCGCTGCCTGTTCGGCTTCGGCCGCGGCGCGGCGAGCGTCGAATACGAGGGGTTCCGCATCCCGATGGGCGAGGCGCGGTCACGCTTTGTCGAGGCGGCGAACGTCATCGTAAAGGCGCTGGCCAATGACAGCTTCGAGCATCATGGCGAGTTCTTCCAGATCCCGCGCACCGCGATCCGGCCGCGGCCGATCTCGCATCCCGAGCGGCGGTTCTATGCCTCGGCGGTCAGCCCTGAATCCGGCGAGATCATGGCCAAGTTGGGCTTTGGCATTCTGATGGTGATGCAGAACGAGTGGAGCAAGGCTTCGGCCGACATCGCCCGCTACCGGGAGATCGCCATCGCGGCCGGGCACGCGCCGCGCCCGCCGGTGATCCTGACCAATGTCTGCTGCGCCGAGAGCCGCAGCGAGGCGCAGGAGCGTGCGGTCAAATATCTCGGGCAGAAATGGCAGTCGATCGACGACCACTACCATTTCTCGGACGGCCATCTGTCAACCGTCAAGGGCTACGAGAGCTATGGCAAGATGGCAAAGACCTATGCCAAGATCAACGACAGCGCCGAGAACAAGGCCAAGGCGACCGATTTCTATGTCAGCATCCAGATCGTCGGCACGCCTAACGATTGCCTGCAGAAAATCGCCGAGTTGCAGCGCTGCACCGGGATGGACCACCTGGTCACGGAATTCTCGTTCGGGTCGATGCCGCACGAGGAGGCCGAAATCAACATGCGCCTCTTTGCCGATCGGGTAATGCCGGTCCTGCAGCGCGACCCAGCTTTCGCCGGAACGGGGGTACCGGAAAAGACTACCGCACCGGCCTCCCGGGAGAATGTTTTCGCCCCGGCGTAGCAGCCCCTTTCGGATCGCGGCCCTCTCGGCCGCATCGGTGCGGGCGGGACGCCCGCGGTCCTTGTCCTTCAGCTCGCCAGCGGGTGCGGGCGCGGGTTCGAGCCGTCGGTGAAACGCGACAGGCGGAACGCCGCCGGATCGACAATCGGCGGCGCGCCGATCACCATGTCGGCCATCAACCGCCCGGCGCCCGGACCAATGCCAAAGCCGTGGCCGGAAAACCCGGTCGCGATGAAGAAGCCGGGCAATTTGTCGACCGCCGAGATGACCGGGATCGCGTCGGGCATCACATCGATCATGCCGCCCCAGCTTTCCGCCACCGCGACATTGCGAAACACCGGAAAGCTTTCGGCGATACTGGCGCGAGCGCGCTCGAGCACGAGCGGATCCGCCGCCGGATCCAGCACCCGCACCGCCTCGAACGGCGAAGCAGCGTCGAGCGCCCAGCGGCGCGGGGTCTGCCATTCCTCGACAAAGCGGCGGCCGACCCGGAAGCGCAGCTTTTTCCAGTGCAGCCGGACGCTCGGCAGATAGTCGGGAAACAGCCGGAAGCTGTCCGGCACGAGGTCGATCGTGCGCACCCCCAGCGTGGCGACGGTGTAGCCGCCATCCATCCGCTTGCGGAACCCGAACAGCCCGCCCGTCGCCGATATCTCCGGACCGCCGTCGAGCGGTTCGGTGCGCATGACCGACCCCAGAACCTTCAGCTGCGGCAGGTCGACGCCGAGATTGCCGCAAAACAGCCGCGACCAGGCACCGCCGGCCAGCACGACGGATTGGCAGGCGATACTGCCTTTCTCTGTGACGACACCGGCGACGCGCCCGGCCGCGGTCTCAATGCCGCGCACGGCGCACCCGGTCAGGATCGCGGCGCCGCGACGACGCGCCCCGGCCGCGATCGCCGGCGCCGCCATCTGCGGCTCCGCCTTGCCGTCGCTCGGGGTGTAGAGCGCGCCTGCATAGGGCTTGGCGATGCCTGGCAACAGCCGCGCCACCTCGGCAGCATCGATCAGCCGCGTGTCGAGCTGATATTCGCGGGCATGCTCCAGCCAGGCCTCCATTCCGCCCAGCACCTCGGCGTTTTCGCCGAGATACATGATGCCGCAGGTACGAAAGCCGGTTTCCGCGTCGACGGTGCCGTTCATCCGTTCCCACAGCCGCAGGCTCTCGATGATCAGCGGGATCTCGCGGGGATCGCGCGCCATTTTGCGGCACCAGCCCCAATTGCGGCTCGACTGCTCGCCTGCGATGTGGCCCTTCTCGCACAGCACCACCGAGACGCCGCGTTGCGCCAG
>Ga0210400_10001670_pt1 | contig 21671 bp, 19 predicted proteins | sample IncBWH26MmetaG_FD_155456 | JGI IMG/M metagenome (GOLD analysis project Ga0210400, IMG submission 155456) | Forest soil microbial communities from Barre Woods Harvard Forest LTER site, Petersham, Massachusetts, United States - Inc-BW-H-26-M | ecosystem: Environmental > Terrestrial > Soil >...
GGATTCTGGGTATCGATATTGCCGCAGGTCTTGCAGACCTGGATCTTGTCGATCGCCACCTGCAGCGCGCTCGTGAGCGGCGTCATCAGCGCTTCACGCTTCTTGATCAGGTGCAGCGCCGCCCGCCGCGCCGAGCGCGGACCGAGCCCCGGCAGCCGCGCCAGCAGCTGGATCAGGCGTTCAATTTCTGGACCGGCAACCGCAGAAGCCATTTCAGGTGAGGCCCAGCCCCGGCGGCAGACCCAATCCGCCGGTCAGCGACTGCATCTTTTCCTGCATCGCGGCCTCCGCCTTGCGCCGCGCGTCGTTATGCGCGGTCACCAGCAGGTCCTCAAGTATCTCGCGCTCGTCCGCCTTCATCAGCGACGGGTCGATCTTGACCGCCTTGACTTCCATCTTCGCGGTCATGCGCACGCTGACGAGGCCGCCGCCGGAGATACCCTCCACTTCGACGTGGCCGAGTTCTTCCTGCATCGCCTGCATCTTCGATTGCAGCTGGGCCGCCTGCTTCATCATGCCGAGAAAATCAGCCATGGACTGTTCCTTGTCTTGCTAGAGATCGTCGCTGTCGACGCTCTCGGCAGGGTCTTCAATATTGGCATCGGATTCCGGCGGCTCGGGGGCAAGCTTGCGTACCTCGACCACCTTGGCACCCGGAAACCGCGCCAGCACCTCTTGCACCCGCGGGTCGGCTTCAGCGGCCCGTTCGCGCTGGTTCTTCTGCGCTTCGTTTTGCTCGCGCAGCGTCGGTTGCCCGGCTTCGTTGGACACGACCACGGTCCAGCGCCGCCCGGTCCATTGTTCGAGCTTGCGAGACAGATCGTTGATCAACGTGCGAGCCGCGCTGCGCTCCATCGTCACTTCGAGCCGGCCGTCTTCGATGCGCACCAGACGGACATCGGCCTCCAGCGCCGCCTTGGTCCGGAGATCGCGCTTTTCGCCGGCGAGCGCGACCAGTGCCGGAAAGCTTGATATCCGCAGCGCCGCAGGTGAGGCCTGAACGTCCGAGGTCGGCGCGATCATCTGCGGGCGCGCGGAGGCTTCGGCGCCGGACCGCGGCGCGGCGGTCGCACGCGCAGGCGACGATGGCACCGAGGCAACCGGCGCCGGCGCGCTGCGCGGCGCGGCACTTCCGGTGACGACCGGCGTTGCGCCGCCATTCTGGTCGAGCATCCTGATCGCCTCGTCCGGCGTCGGCATGTCGGCGACATAGGCGATCCGCACCAATACCATTTCCGCGGCCGCAGCCGGCCGCGTCGCGGCCTGCGCCTCGGTGATGCCCTTGAGCAGCATCTGCCACATCCGCGACAGCACGCGCATCGAAATTTTGGCGGCGAAGTCGCGGGCGCGCAGGCGCTCGGTTTCGCCGAAGGCGACATTATCGGCGGTCGCCGGCACGATCTTCACGCGGGTGACGAAATTGACGAATTCGGCAAGGTCCGACAGCACCACGATCGGATCGGCGCCGGTATCGTACTGCTCGCGAAATTCCTTGAAGGCGCTGGCGATGTCGCCGCGCACCAGCGAATCGAAGAGATCGATGACCCGCGTGCGGTCGGCCAGGCCGAGCATCTGGCGCACCGCATCGGCGCGCACCGCGCCCGCGGCATGCGCAATCGCCTGATCGAACAGCGACAACGAATCGCGCACCGAGCCTTCGGCGGCACGGGCGATGACGCCGAGCGCCTCCGGCTCGACCTCGACCTTTTCTTTTGCCGCGATATTGGAAAGATGGCCCATCAGCACGTCGGCCTCGACCCGGCGCAGGTCAAAGCGCTGGCAGCGCGACAGCACCGTGACCGGCACTTTTCGAATTTCCGTGGTCGCAAACACGAATTTAGCGTGCTCTGGCGGCTCTTCCAACGTCTTGAGGAAGGCGTTGAACGCCGCGGTCGAGAGCATGTGGACTTCGTCGATGATGTAAACCTTGTAGCGCGCGCTGGCCGGCGCATAGCGGACGCTGTCGTTGATCTGGCGCACATCGTCGACGCCGGTATGGGAGGCGGCGTCCATTTCCAGCACATCCATGTGCCGGCTTTCCATGATGGCCTGGCAATGCACGCCCAGCACCGGCATGTGGATGGTCGGACCCTTCACCGATCCGTCCGGCAATTCGTAATTCAGGGCACGGGCCAGAATCCGCGCCGTGGTGGTTTTGCCGACGCCGCGCACGCCGGTCAGGATCCAGGCTTGCGGAATGCGTCCAGTCTCGAACGCGTTCGACACTGTACGAACCACGGCGTCCTGACCGATCAGATCGTCAAAACTGGAGGGGCGGTACTTACGCGCCAGCACACGATAATGCTGGCCGGCCTGCGGCAGCCCGCCGAGATCGAAACCGCTCTGGTCGCCACTGTCCGCTTCGGTCGGGGGCGTTACGGGAATGCCAGCATCGGTCATCGATCGATCCGCAATTGATTATTTCTCGAAGCCGGCTTGCGGAATAAGTACGAGCCGAATCAAACGCAGCACTAATCACCGCTTTTTGCGCGATTCGCTCGAAAAACAGGTAGGAGACTGACGAGCGACCCGATCCAGACCTCGTTAGGGCTGCTTCCTTCCGGACCTGACCCGGTTGGCGAGTGGCTCGTCCACCGCCAATCTCCCGGTCCCTATTTGGGGCCAAAAGGGCCGGAAAGCAAGCCGGTCAAGAGCGGTTTGCGGGACTTGTACAAAAACGCGGAAAGGCATTAGTTGCCATCATGCCCGCTGACACTCCCGCCTGGTCTCTGCATTCCCGGCTCAAGGAAGACACCATCGATATCGGCGACCTGCCGCTGTGCCGGGTGCTGGTTATCAAGGATGCTCATTACCCATGGCTATTGCTGGTGCCGCGCCGGCCCGATGCGGTGGAGATCATCGACCTCGATGAGGTCGAACAGGCGCAATTGATGACGGAGATTTCCCGCGCCGCCCGCGCCCTGAAGGAGATCACCCGATGCGACAAGCTGAATATCGCCGCGCTTGGTAACCTGGTGCCGCAACTGCACGTGCACATCATTGCGCGCCGCTCGAGCGACGTCGCCTGGCCACGCCCGGTCTGGGGGGTGATGCCGCCGCTCGCGCACGATGCGGAAGAGGTCCAGAACTTCATCAGCGCGCTGCGCCGTAAGATCTGGCTCGGTTGAACAATCTGGTTGAACACATGACAGCTTTCGATTCGTTTCCCTTGGGACAACCGGCCTTCGTCACCCACATCCTCGACCGCGCCGCGCATCTGCGCAGTGACGACGCCAAGCTGATGGCCCTGGAAGGCCACCGCGATGCGCGCGCCTATGTGGTGTATCGCGACTCGCTGGTGGTGAAGCAGGAGACGGACGGCCCTCGCGCGTTGCTGACCATCGACGAAGCCCATCAGGCCGGCGCCAACCCCGGCACGATCTTCCTCGGCCTGCGCGAAGGTGCGCCGGTGTTCGGCATGGGCATATCGGCCGCGGCAGTGGAACAACTGCTGACCCGGAACGATGTCGGCGTGAACGAACTGCGCGGCATGGCGATGCAGGGCGTGGTGCCGCCCAACCAGCTCTCGGCGATTGCGATGGCGAAATCGATGGTGAACTGGCATCAGCGCCATGGCTATTGCGCCAATTGCGGAACCCGAACCGCGATGCGGGAAGGCGGCTGGAAGCGCGATTGCCCGAACTGCAAGGCCGAGCATTTTCCGCGCACCGATCCGGTCGTGATCATGCTGGTGACCTCGGGTGACAAATGCCTGCTCGGACGGCAGAAACAATTTCCGGCCGGGATGTGGTCGTGCCTTGCCGGGTTTGTCGAGGCCGCCGAGACCATCGAGGATGCGGTCCGGCGCGAGATTCTCGAAGAATCCGGGATTCGCTGCACCGACGTGAATTATTACATGACCCAGCCCTGGCCCTATCCGTCGTCGCTGATGATCGGCTGCACCGCGCGCGCGACCAACGAAGACATTGTTGTCGACCGGGCGGAACTGGAGGACGCGCGCTGGTTTGATCGCGCCGAGGCAACGTTGATGTTGAAGCGTCAGCACCCCGATGGCCGTACCGGGCCTCATCCATTCGCAATCGCCCATCATCTGGTCGGCCGCTGGCTGCGGACATATCCCGACGTCAGCGCATAACTGGAACCCGATCATGCCCAGCCGATTAACAGGGAATATCAAGGTCCGTCGCATGGCAGGACGGATATGATGGAAGAGGCGATGAATTTTCACCCTGCCGTGCCGAAGATCCCTCCGCGCATTCTCTGTATTGGCATGCCGGTACGCGATCTGACATTCCGCATCGACGAATTGCCGGAGCGCGGCTTCAAGGTGAACGCGAGCCATTTCGACGAAATCTGCGGCGGCAATGCGCTCAATGCGGCGATCGGGATTGTGCGGCTCGGTGGCCGCGCCTCGATCTGCGGGCCGATGGGCGACGCGCGCGAGACCTCGAGCCGGTACATTTTTGACAAACTCGCCCATGAAGGCATCGACACCTCGCAGATCGTGCATATGCCGAACCTGGTGACGCCGATCTCCAATATCATGATCGACCCGAGCGGCGAGCGCACGATCGTGACCTTTCGCGATCCCGAATTGTGGAAAGTCCGCCTGCCCGACGCCGATGAGCTGCTAAAGGACTGCAGCGCCATTCTGACCGAGAATCGCTGCGCGGAATTCTGTACGGATCTGTGCGCCGAGGCGCGCCGGCGCGGCATTCCCGTCATTGTCGATGTCGACCGCACCATGTCGCTGCGGGAGGGGCTGCTGACGGCATCGTCGCATCTGGTGTTTTCGAGCGAGGCGCTGCAATCCACCGCCGGGGTCAGCGACGACGGCGAAGCACTCAAGAAAATTGCCAAATTGACTCCGTCGTTCCTGGCGGGCACGCGCGGCGCGCAAGGCACGCTCTGGCTCGATGACCATCAGAACCTGCACCAGACGCCGGCCTTCCCGGTGCATACCGTGGACACGCTGGGCGCGGGCGACGTGTTTCACGGCGCTTTCGCCCTCGCCATTACCGAGCATCAGGACCTGCGGCAGGCGCTGCGGTTCGCATCCGCGGCCGCGGCGCTGAAATGCACCCGTTTCGGGGGCGCCTTCGCGGCCCCGCAACGTGCTGAAGTTGAAGCACTTTTGAGCCAGGGCCGGACAGCCAGTCCGGCACGGACCGAGCAATAATGAGGCTTGTACTAGAATAATTTTCTTTATATTATGGATGCAAACGCCATAATTGGAAGAAAGTTCTTTTCATGACCGACCTCGCCGTCCACGTTATTGAGCCCAATCGCCGGCTCGACGCCATCGACCGCAAGATTCTGACCGTGCTGCAAGACGATGCCTCGCTGTCGGTCGCCGAGATCGGCGATCGCGTCGGGTTGTCCTCGACGCCGTGCTGGAAGCGGATCCAGCGGCTGGAGGCCGACGGCATCATTCTGCGCCGGGTCGCGCTGGTCGACCAGAACAAGATCGGACTCGGTATTTCGGTTTTCGTGTCGGTCGAGAGCGCCGATCATTCGGAAGCGTGGCTGCGGACCTTCGCCGAGGCCGTCAGCGCGATGCCGGAGGTGATGGAATTCTACCGGATGGCGGGCGACGTCGACTACATGCTGCGCGTCGTGGTAGCGGACATGCAAAGTTACGACGTGTTCTACAAGAAGCTGATCGGCGCGGTGCCGCTGAAGAATGTCACATCGCGCTTTGCGATGGAGAAGATCAAGTCGGTCACCGCATTGCCCGTGCCGGCGGCCTGACAGGGAAACCTCTCTCGCCCGCTCTTGCGGGGCGAGAGTAGGAAACCTCAAATCTTCTGATTATAGTCGCCAACCTCGGGATGGGTGCGCAGGACCGAATCCATCGCCTCGAACATGTCGCGCATCCGCTGTTCTGAAACCGGGCTTTCGACCACGACCACCAGTTCCGGCTTGTTGGAGGAGGCCCGCACCAGGCCCCAGCTACCATCCTCAACCGTCACGCGCACGCCGTTGACGGTAACGAGGTCGCGGATCTTTTGTCCGGCCACCTTCTTGCCCTGGCTCTGCATCGCCTCGAAATGCTTCACCACGGCATCGACCACGCCGTATTTGGTCTCGTCGGAACAATGCGGCGACATCGTCGGCGACGACCAGGTTTTCGGCAGCGCGTTCTTCAGATCCGCCATCGACTTGCCGGGCGCGCGATCGAGCATCTCGCAGATCGCGATCGCCGAAATCAGGCCGTCATCATAGCCGCGGCCGAGCGGCTCGTTGAAGAAGAAGTGACCGGATTTCTCGAACCCCGCCAGCGCGCCCAGTTCGTTGGTGCGGCGCTTCATGTAGGAGTGGCCGGTCTTCCAGTAGGCGGTTTTCGCGCCCTGCTTTTGCAGCACCGGATCGGTGGCAAACAGACCGGTCGATTTCACGTCCACAACAAATTGCGCGTTGCTGTGGATCGCCGACATATCGCGCGCCAGCATGACGCCGACCTTGTCGGCGAAAATCTCCTCGCCGGTATCGTCGACCACGCCGCAGCGGTCACCGTCACCGTCGAATCCGAGACCGACATCGGCTTTGTGCGCCAGCACCGCGTCGCGGATGGCGTGCAGCATTTCCATGTCTTCGGGATTGGGATTGTACTTCGGAAAGGTATGATCGAGTTCGGTATCGAGCGGCACCACCGCGCAGCCGATCGCCTCCATCACCTGAGGCGCGAAGGCGCCCGCGGTACCATTGCCGCAGGCGACCACTACTTTCAGCTTGCGCTTCAGCTTCGGACGTTTGGTGAGATCGGCGATGTAGCGCGCCGGAAAATTTTCGTGAAATTCGTAACTGCCCCCAACCTTGTTCCTGAAATCGGCGTTGAGCACGATTTCCTTCAGGCGGGTCATCTCGTCGGGGCCAAACGTCAGCGGACGGTTGGCCCCCATTTTGACGCCGGTCCATCCATTGTCGTTATGCGATGCCGTCACCATCGCGACACAGGGCACATCGAGCTCGAATTGCGCAAAATAGGCCATCGGGGTCATGCACAGGCCGATGTCATGCACCTTGCAGCCCGAAGCCAGCAACCCGGAAATCAGGGCATATTTGATCGACGCCGAATAGCTGCGGAAATCATGCCCGGTCACGACTTCCCGCTTGACGCCGAGTTCTGCGATCAGCGCCCCCAGCCCCATACCGAGCGCCTGAACGCCCATCAGGTTGATTTCCTTGCCGAACAGCCAGCGGGCATCGTATTCGCGAAAACCTGTCACCTTCACCATGGGCTCGGATTCAAACGCATAGGTGTTCGGAACCAGCGCGGATTTCGGCTTTGGAAACATGCAAACAGCCTCGTCGTGACTTGAATAGGGGGACGCACGGCAGCCATAGCGAATGCATGGGTGCGGCGGAAGGCGGGACAGCAGGCTTTTGTTGCGATCAATTGCGGCGAATTGACAGCGAAGGAGCCTTACTGCTCCAGCACCATCGTGCCATTGGCGTATTCGAACCGCTTCAGCTTCGACAGGAACGACAGACCGAGCAGGTTTTCCGACAGCGCTTCGTCCGGCAGCACGATGGCATCGACGTCGCGTACCACGATGCCGCCGATGTCGACCATCGCCAGCCGTGTCGGCGCCGCCTTGACGGTGCCGTTGGCGGTCGCGACCGCCGCCTTGTAATCGCCGCGCGTCGGGCGCAGCCCGAACCGCGCCGCGGAAGTTTCGTTCAAGGCGATGACCGATGCGCCGGTGTCGACCATGAAGCCGATCCGCTGGCCATCGATCCGGCCGTCGGTCTCAAAATGACCGCGGGCGTCGCGCGCGATGCTGAGCGTACGCAGGCCGCTCGGCGCCGGCGCCTCGACAATGGCAACAGCGGCTTTCCGGGGAGCGGTGTTGGCGAGCGCGGGGGTCATCTTGTCTGCGATCTGCGCCATCACGGTGCCGAGGCCGATCATGATCGCAGCAAAGATCATTATGGTACGCATTACGCCACACCCGATCTGAGGACCCGCTGATAACACCACGCCAGCGACAAGACTGCGACCAATGGCGGCGTCGCAGGATGCCATTTTGACGAAAAGGATGAGCGAAGCGTTAACGGGCGCTCGTCATTTGGCCCGGTGCGCCGAAGGATCGCGCCGTGCGCATCACGAGAGTTGCCGTCATGCCCGCGCAGGCGGGCATCCAGTACGCCGTGAAAGCTCGACCCAAACGAAACGGCGCGGAATACTGGATCATCCGCCTTCGCGGGTGATGACGTTTCGAACCTCGCTTCACGTGCCGCGGGGCTTGACGCGGCGGGTCGGCAGGGCGCTCGCCGGATCCTCCGGCCAGGGATGTCTCGGATAACGCCCGCGTAAATCGGAGCGCACGCTGGCGTAACTGCCGCGCCAAAAACCCGGCAGATCGCGTGTCACCTGCACCGGCCGGTGCGCCGGCGACAGCAGTTCCAGCACCAGCGGGATCGCGCCCTTGGCAATCGACGGATGGGTGTTGAGCCCGAACAATTCCTGCAACCGGACCGCAATGGTCGGCCCCTGCTCGGCCTCGTAGTCGATCGCCAGCATCGTGCCGGTCGGTGCCTCGAAATGCGTCGGCGCTTCGCGCTCCAGCCGCGCGCGCAATTCCCACGGCAACAGCGTCATCAGCGCCTCCGACAGATCGGCCGCCGAAAACTCTTTCAGCGAAGTCTTGTCGTAGAGCGCGGGCACCAGCCATGTCTCGCGCTGCGCGGCGAGCGCGTCATCGGACAAATCGGGCCATGAACCCGCAAGCGGGTCGGTCTCGGCCCCGCGCAGGAACATCACGCGGTCGCGCCACTGCTTCGCAGGTTTTGACCACGGCAATCGGTCGAGGCCGGCGGCGATCAGGCCGGCGGCCAGCACCTGCGCGGTTTCTGCCGAGGGCGACAAAGCCAGCGGCGCCTCCGACAGCGTGATCGCTTGCAGCGCCCGCTTGCGGCGCGCCCGCAATGCCATCGCGCCGCGATCGAACGTGATCTCATCCGCGGTCTCGATCTGATCGGCGAAGTGGCGTTCGATGTCTTCCAGCGTGATCCGCGCCGCCAGCAGAATGCGCCCCTGGGCGGCAGTACCCGTTAATTCGCCGACCGCGATATAGGGCGCGCGCGCCAGCGCGGAAGCCGGATCGACCGCCGCGCCGCGTCCATTGGCGAGCACAAAGCTGCCGTTGCCGCGATTGCGCGCGACGCGATCGGGAAACGCCAAAGCGAGCATCATGCCGGTGGTTGGTTCTTGTTGCGGGGAGGAAGAAGCTGTGATCGCGCTGGCCTTCTCACCCGCAGCCACTTGCGCGGCCCAACGCTGCGCCTGGCTGCGCGCGCTGATGGCGCGTTGCGAGCGATCACGGCGGAACTGATCGAGCCTGACGTCGAGATCGACATTGTCGCCACCGAGGCCACGCTCGGTGATGACAGCGGCAATCTCCGCGGCTTCCTCGCCCGCACCCAAACGATGTGAGTCCACGATCATCCGAGCCAGCCGCGGCGGCATTGCCAGCGCGCGCAGGCTCTGGCCTTCCGCCGTGATGCGGCCATCGCCGTCGAGCGCGCCGAGTTCGGGCAGGAGGCCGCGCGCCTCCTTCAGCGCGGGCGCGGGCGGCGGATCCAGAAACGCCAGCGTCGAGGGATCGCGCACACCCCATTGCGCAAGGTCGAGCACCAGCGACGACAGATCGGCGCTCAGGATTTCCGGCTGGGTAAAGGCCGCCAGCGAGGCGGTCTGCGGTTCATCCCACAGCCGGTAACAGACGCCAGGCTCGGTGCGTCCGGCGCGGCCGCGGCGCTGATCGACCGCGGCGCGCGAGGCCCGCACGGTCTCCAGCCGCGTCAGACCGATATCGGGCTCATAGCGCGGCACCCGCGCCACGCCGGAATCGACCACGATGCGAACGCCTTCGATGGTTAGCGACGTCTCGGCGATCGAAGTCGCCAGTACGACCTTGCGATGCCCCTTCGGCGCCGGCGCAATGGCGCGGTCCTGCACGCCGGCATCGAGGGCGCCGAACAGCGGCACGATTTCAATCGCGGCATCGTGGACGCGCTCGGCGAGAAAATTCTGGGTGCGGCGAATTTCAGCGGCTCCCGGCAGAAACGCCAGCACCGAACCGGGATCGGCGCGCAGCGCCATCGCGATGGTATCCGCCATTTGCCGCTCCAGCGGCGCATCCGGCTTTCTGCCGAGATAGCGCGTCTCGACCGGAAATGCGCGGCCTTCGCTGGCAATCACCGGCGCGTCGCCAAGCAGCCTGGCGACCCGCGCCCCGTCAAGCGTCGCCGACATCACCAGGATGCGCAAATCCTCCCGCAGCCCGATCTGCGCATCGCGCGCCAGCGCCAGGCCCAGATCCGCATCGAGCGAGCGCTCGTGAAATTCGTCGAACAGCACGGCCGCGACCCCGGACAATTCAGGATCATCGAGAATTTGCCGCGAGAAAATACCCTCGGTGACGACCTCGATTCGCGTCGCACGCGACACCTTCGAACCGAACCGGACACGGTAGCCGACGGTCTCGCCGACCCGCTCGCCGATCGTCTGCGCCATCCGTTCGGCGCTGGCGCGGGCCGCGATCCGCCGCGGCTCCAGCACGATGATTTTCTTAAGACCGACCCACGGGGCATCCAGCAGCGCCAGCGGCACCCGCGTGGTCTTGCCGGCCCCCGGCGGCGCCACCAGCACCGCGGCGGCGTGGTCCGCGAGCGTGCCCGTGAGCTCGTCCAGCACCGCGTCGATCGGAAGAGGCGTGTCGAAGCTGCGGGGCAAATATCTCACCAACTCGTCAGGCCCGATCTTCTCCCGGCCAAGACGGAAATTACCATGGTGCGCAACCCCTGGGACGCCTAATTCTTCGGCTCAAGCGGGCCGCGCCCGACGCTTTCGTAGGTAAAGCCGAGCGCCACCATGTCCTCGCGGCGATAGATATTGCGCAAGTCGACCACAACCGGCTGCGCCATTTCGCGCTTCAGGCGTTCGAGATCGAGCGCGCGGAACTGCACCCATTCCGTCACGATCACCAGCGCATCGGCACCGCGCGCGCAGGCATAAGGATCGTCGCTGTATTCGATATCGGGCAGTTCGCGCCGCGCCTGTTCCATACCAACCGGATCGTGGGCGCGCACCTTCGCGCCGAGATCGAGCAGCCCGGTCACCAGCGGAATCGACGGCGCCTCGCGCATGTCGTCGGTATCGGGCTTGAAGGTGAGGCCGAGTACGGCAATGGTCTTGCCGCGCAGCCGGCCGCCGAGCGCGTTTGAGACCTTGCGCGCCATCGCGCGCTTGCGGTTATCATTGACCGCGAGCACGGCTTCGACGATCCGCAACGGCACTTCATGATCGAGCGCGATCTTCACCAGCGCACGGGTATCCTTGGGGAAGCACGAGCCGCCGAAGCCCGGCCCGGCATGCAGGAATTTCGAGCCGATGCGATTGTCGAGCCCGATGCCGCGCGCGACTTCCTGCACATCGGCGCCGACTTTTTCGGACAGATCCGCGATCTCGTTGATAAAGGTGATCTTGGTGGCGAGGAACGCGTTAGCGGCGTATTTGATCAGTTCCGCGGTGCGCCGCGCCGTGTACATCAGCGGCGCCTGATTCAGCGACAGCGGCCGATAGACATCGCCCAGTACCTTGCGCGCGCGCTCGTCCGACGTGCCGACCACGATTCGGTCCGGAAACTTGAAGTCGCGGATCGCGGCACCCTCGCGCAGGAATTCGGGATTGGAGGCGATCACGACATCGGCGGAGGGATTGACCTCGCGAATCAGGCGTTCGACTTCGTCGCCGGTGCCGACCGGCACGGTCGATTTGGTAACGACAACGGTAAATCCCTTCAGCACCGCGGCAATCTCGCGCGCCGCGGCATGGACGTAGGTCAGATCGGCGTGACCGTCGCCGCGCCGGGACGGCGTGCCGACCGCGATGAACACGGCCTCGGCTTCGGCGACCGGTGCGGCAAGATCGGTGGTGAAATCCAGACGGCCGGCCTTGACGTTCGCTGCCACCAGCGCATCGAGGCCCGGCTCGAAAATCGGGATTTCGCCCCGCCGCAAGGCCGCGATCTTGTCGCCATCCTTGTCCACGCAGGTGACCTGGTGGCCAAAATCCGCAAAGCAAGCGCCTGACACCAGCCCCACATAGCCTGTGCCAATCATGGCGATACGCATTTCAAAGCCTGTCGATGATGGTTAACGGAATCGATTTGGTGGGCGGGTCTTAAAGCATTTTACGGCCGAGAGGAAACCGGAAAGCGCGAAAAAGCGGCATGTCATTTGTATGAATAAAGGGGAAAGAAACAGATCCGGCCGATGATGCCGCCGCATTACGCCAAAAAGGGACACCGATGACATCAAACGGCACATCCGCCGTCGCCGAGCGTTTCGCCCTGTCGGCACCTGGACGGATCGACTGGGTGGACTACGCCAAAGGCATCTGCATCGTCATGGTGGTCATGATGCATTCGGTGCTGGGTGTGGAATTGGCCGCCGGCAAGACCGGTTTCATGCATCTGCTGGTGGCATTCGCCAAGCCGTTCCGGATGCCGGATTTCTTCCTGATCTCGGGCCTGTTCCTGCCGCTCGTGATCGACCGCGACTGGCGCACCTATCTCGACCGCAAGGTGGTCCACTTCGCCTATTTCTACATTTTGTGGGTGACGATCCAATTCGGCTTCAAGGCGCCGGCCTTTGCGGCCGAGAGCAGCTGGACCCATGCCGGCTTGCTTTATCTTGAATCCTTCATCGAGCCGTTCGGCACCTTGTGGTTCATCTATCTGCTGCCGGTGTTCTTTGTGGTCACCAAGGCCACGCGACGCATGCCGCCGCTTCTGGTCTGGGGCATCGCGGCGTTGCTGGAGACGGCGCACATCGTCACCGGCTGGACGGCGATCGACGAATGCTGCGCCCGCTTCGTCTATTTCTATTCCGGTTATTTGTTCGCCGACTACGTGTTTGCGCTCTCCGACCGTGCGCGGGCACATCCCCTGTTGGCGCTCGCGGCACTGGCGCTCTGGGCCGTCATCGACGGCGGCCTGGCCATGTCGGGTTTCAGCGAATGGCCGCTGATTTCGCTGATCCTCGGGCTTGCAGGCGCCTGCGCCGTCGTCACAATAGCGACGCTGCTGGCGCGGGGGCATTCGCTGGCGTTCCTGCGCTTTTGCGGCGAACATTCCATCAACATCTATCTCGCGTTCTTCCTGCCGATGGCCGCGGCGCGAACGCTGCTGCTGCGGACCGGACCGTTCCACCATGTCGGGACCATCGGGCTGATCGTCACCGTCGCGGGCGTCGTGGGAGCGCTGGTGCTGTGGCGAATCGCGCTCAAGGCCGGCGCCAGGTTCCTGTTCGAACGCCCCGCCGCGTTCTGGATCGCGCCGAAGCAACCCCGCCCGACATTGCAGCCGGCGGAATAGCTTTCAAATTCCTCTTATTCGAAGACGATTGATCTTCTCGAGGGTGTCGATCATTCCGTCCTTGCGGGTCTTCGATTCATCGCATGCCGTCATGAAACGGCCCCCGATGCAACTCATTGCCCGGCACAAAAATCACCGCACATCCCTATCTGAAGGCTGTCAATCGGCGGAAAAATCCCTAAGTTGCGGCCATGCCGAAAACATCCGAAAAAGCCGCTCCAAAGCCCGTTGCCGTCAAGGCCCTCGCGAAAGGCGACCACGTCTTTCTGGTCGACGGCTCATCCTACATTTTCCGCGCCTATCACGCGCTGCCGCCGCTGAACCGCAAGTCCGACGGGCTGCAGGTCAACGCCGTGCTCGGCTTCTGCAACATGCTGTGGAAGCTGCTGCGCGACATGCCGCCGGACAACCGGCCGACGCATCTGGCCATCATCTTCGACAAGTCGGAAATCACCTTTCGCAACAAGCTCTATCCGGACTACAAGGCGCACCGGCCGCCGGCGCCGGACGATCTGATTCCGCAATTCGCGCTGATCCGCGAGGCGGTGCGCGCGTTCGATCTGCCCTGCCTGGAGCAGGTCGGGTTCGAGGCCGACGATCTGATCGCGACCTACTCGCGCGAGGCCGGCGCGCGAGGAGCGACCGCGACCATCGTCTCCTCCGACAAGGACCTGATGCAGCTTGTCACCGACAAGGTGACCATGTTCGACACCATGAAGGATCGCCGCATCGGCATTGCCGAGGTGATCGAGAAATTCGGCGTGCCGCCGGAAAAAGTGGTCGAGGTGCAGGCGCTGGCCGGGGATTCCACCGACAACGTGCCGGGCGTGCCCGGCATCGGCATCAAGACCGCCGCGCAACTGATCGTCGAATATGGCGATCTCGAAACGCTGCTCGCGCGGGCCGGCGAGATCAAGCAGCCGAAGCGGCGCGAGGCACTGATCGAGAATGCGCAGAAGGCGCGCATTTCGCGGCAACTGGTGCTGCTCGACGACAAGGTCGCGCTCGATGTGGCGCTGGATGAACTCGCGGTGCATGAACCGGATGCGCGCAAGCTGATCGCGTTCCTGAAAGCGATGGAATTTTCAACGCTGACCCGCCGCGTCGCCGAATATTCACAGATTGATCCGGCCGACGTCGAAGCGGATGCCGGTAACAAGAGCGGCGCCAGTGTTTTTGGCCCGCTCCCCTTGCAAGCCACCCCAGCCGGCGCCGATCGGGAACGCGACCTGTTTGACGGCCCCGGCTCGGCGGCCCCTCCGAAAACCGCTGGGCGCGCATCGAGCAGCGCGCGAAGCGACGACAAACCCGGTAAATCAAACGTCGTCCTCACGCCTCAGGCTCTCGCCGCCGCGCGCGCCGAAGAAGCACGCAAAACCCCGGTCAATCGAAGCAAGTACCAAACCATTCGGACGCGGGCCGAGCTCAACGCCTGGATTTCCCGCGTCCATGATTTCGGCCAGTTCGCCATCGAGGCCAAAGCGAATTCGATCGACCCGATGCAGGCCGAACTGTGCGGCATCGCGCTGGCGCTGGCGCCCAACGACGCCTGCTACATCCCGCTCAGCCACAAGCAATCCGGTGACGGCGCAGGCCTGTTCGCCGCCGGCCTGGCGCCGGACCAGATCAAGGCGCCCGAGGCGCTCGACGCACTGCGGCCGCTCTTGGAATCGGCGGGGATTCTCAAGATCGGTTTCAACGTCAAGTTCAATGACGTGATGTTCGCGCAATACGGCATCACTCTTTGCAATCTCGATGACGCGCAACTGATGTCCTACGCGCTCGACGCCGGCCGCAACGCCCATGGGCTCGATGCGCTGGCCGAAACATGGCTCGGCCATGCCACCATCGGCTATGGCGAATTGACGGGCAGCGGCAAGGGCAAGCTCTCGTTCGACCAGGTCGCGATCGACCGCGCGACGGCGTATTCGGCCGAGGATGCCGACGTGATCCTGCGGCTATGGCGCGTGCTCAAGCCTCGCCTGGTCGCCGAGCGGATGACGGCGGTCTATGAAACGCTGGAGCGGCCGTTGATCTCGGTGCTGGCGCGGATGGAACGCCACGGCATATCGATCGACCGCCAGGTGCTGTCGCGGCTGTCAGGCGAATTCGCCCAGACCGCGGCGCGGGTCGAAGCCGAAATTCAGGAGATCGCGGGCGAGCCGATCAATGTCGGCAGTCCCAAGCAGCTCGGCGACATCATCTTCGGCAAGATGGGATTGCCGGGCGGCAGCAAGACCAAGACCGGCGCGTGGTCGACCTCCGCGCAGATTCTCGATGAACTCGCCGAGCAGGGTCACGAATTTCCAAAGAAGATCCTGGAATGGCGGCAGGTTTCAAAACTGAAATCGACCTATACCGACGCGCTGCCGACCTATGTGCATCCGCAGACCCATCGGGTCCACACCACCTACGCGCTGGCTGCGACCACCACCGGACGGCTGTCGTCGAACGAGCCGAACCTGCAGAACATTCCGGTGCGCACCGAGGACGGACGAAAAATCCGCCGCGCCTTCATTGCGTCCCCGGGCCACAAGCTGGTGTCGGCGGATTACTCGCAGATCGAGTTGCGATTGCTGGCGGAGATCGCCGACATTCCCGTGCTCAAGCAGGCGTTCCGTGACGGGCTCGACATTCACGCCATGACAGCGTCGGAAATGTTCAGCGTCCCCGTCAAGGACATGCCGAGCGAAATCCGCCGCCGCGCCAAGGCGATCAATTTCGGCATCATCTATGGCATCTCGGCGTTTGGGCTTGCCAACCAGCTCGGCATCGCCCGGGAGGAAGCCTCCGCCTACATCAAGAAGTATTTCGAGCGTTTTCCCGGCATCCGCGCCTATATGGACGAGACGCGCGATTTCTGCCGCACGCATGGCTATGTCGAAACCCTGTTCGGCCGGAAATGCCATTACCCCGACATCAAGGCCTCCAATGCCTCGGTTCGTTCGTTCAACGAGCGCGCCGCGATCAACGCGCGCCTGCAAGGCACCGCCGCCGACATCATCCGCCGCGCCATGATCCGGATGGAAGGCGCGCTCGCGGAGAAAAAACTCTCGGCGCAGATGCTGCTGCAGGTTCACGACGAACTGATCTTCGAGGTGCCCGACGACGAGGTCGCCGCGACGCTGCCGGTGGTGCAGCACACCATGCAGGACGCGCCGTTCCCCGCGGTACTGCTCTCGCTGCCGCTGCAGGTCGATGCACGGGCGGCGAACAATTGGGACGAGGCGCATTGAGCGGCGCGCCGAAATCGCAAACCCGAAGCAACCGCGAACTGAATACCATCGATGAAGATTATTGCGATTTCCGGCAGCCTTCGCGCCACCTCGCTGAACACCGCGGTACTTCAGGCCGCCGCCCGGCTCGCGCCTGCCGGCATGCGGATCGAAATCTTCCAAGGAATCGGCAATCTTCCCTTCTTTAATTCCGATCTCGATGGCGATCGTCCTCCCCGCGAGGTTGTCGCATTTCGGACTGTCATCGGAGCTGCCGACGGAGTTTTGATCTCAAGCCCCGAATATGCCCGCGGCGTCGCCGGGGTGATGAAGAATGCACTCGACTGGCTGGTGGGCAGCTTTGAATTCCCGAACAAGCCGGTGGCGCTGATCAACACCTCCCCGCGCGCAACCCACGCGCTGGCGTCTCTGACGATCACCCTGGAGACGATGTCGGCGCGGCTGGTCAAGGACGCATCGATTACGCTGCCGTTGCTCGGGACCATGAACGACGCCGACAGCATTTCGGCGAATGCCGAGTTGGCTGTTCCGCTCCGCAGCGCGCTGGACATTTATGCGCGCGCGATCAGGGCGTTCGAAAAAGACGGATGAACGGCCTGAGAGTCGGCCATCGTCGCCCGGCTTGACCGGGCAGTGAGGGCACGACTGGCCCCCCGAAACATTCGACCAACAATCGGGCCATTTACGGAATGGCGTCGTGATCTCATGCGCCGTATAAAGGGCAACACCGCTGACGAGTCTCCCCATGCCCCATCTTTCCTCGCTGCTCGGCTTCGCCCTGGTTTCATTCGGCATGGTGCTGACACCGGGCCCGAACATGATCTATCTGATCTCGCGCTCGATCGCGCAGGGGCGCGGCGCGGGATTGATTTCGCTCGGCGGCGTTGCGCTCGGCTTCGTGTTCTACATGCTGTGCGCGGCGTTCGGCATCACCGCGCTATTGTTCGCGGTGCCCTATGCCTATGACGCGCTGCGGTTTGGCGGCGCGCTGTATCTCTTGTGGCTGGCGTGGCAGGTGTTGAAACCCAACGGCCGCTCGCCGTTTCAGGTGCGTGAACTTGCCGTGGACGGGCCGCGCAAGCTGTTCGCGATGGGCTTCATCACCAATCTCCTGAATCCAAAAATCGCGATGCTGTACCTGGCGCTGCTGCCGCAGTTCATCGATCCCGCGCAGGGCAGCGTGCTGCTGCAGTCGATCGTTTTCGGGATGATTCAGATCGTCATCAGCGTCAGCGTCAACGCGATCATCGCAGTGACGGCCGGCTCCATCACCGGATTTCTCAGCACCCGCCCGATGTGGCTCAAGGCGCAACGCTGGCTGATGGGCACCGTGCTCGCGGGTTTTGCGTTGCGGATGGCGTTCGAAGCGAAGCGCGCGTGATCTCTTCTTTCCCTCTCCCCTTAAGGGGTGACGGGAACAGCGCGCTTCGCAAGTACTCAATCCAGTTTCGTTTCCATGCCGCGCTTGACGCCGGGACGGGCCATCAGCGCGTCGTACCAGCGCCCGACATTCGGGAAATCGGCGAACGACACCTTGTGCCGCTCGTGCCGCCACGCCCAGCCGAGGATGGCAAAGTCGGCCACCGACAGCGCGCCGGCGACGTATTCGCGATCGGCGAGGCGGCGATCCAGTACGGCGTAGAGCCGGCGCGTCTCGGTCATATAGCGCTTCAGGCCGTAGGCGCGGTCGGCTTCGTTCTCCATCGCGATGAAGTGATGCACCTGTCCCGGCATCGGGCCGAAGCCTCCCATCTGCCACATCAGCCATTCATAGACCGGGATGCGTTCGATCAGCGGCGCGGGCAGGAACTTGCCGGTCTTCTCGCCGAGATAAAGCAGGATCGCGCCGGATTCGAAGATGCTGACGCGCTTGCCGCCGGGGCCATCGGGATCGACGATCGCGGGGATCTTGTTGTTCGGGCTGATCGCCAGAAACGCCGGCGCCATCTGTTCGCCCTTGCTGATGTTGACCGGAACCACCCTGTAGGGCAGGCCCATCTCTTCCAGCGCGACGCTGATCTTGCGGCCATTCGGCGTGTTCCAGGTGTGCAGTTCGATCGTCATTTTCAGTCGTACCCTCGCGAAAAGCGGTGTATCCAGTACCCGGAACCCGCTGGCCGTACAACCGCCGCATGGAATACAGGATCATCCGCTCTGTTGATGGTGCGACATCCGCTCTGGAATGTGCTGGAAACCACCGATAGATTGCGCCTCCCCACACGAGATATCAGCCTTGTCCAAATCAGCCTCCCGCGCCCGTCTCGCCGAAATCATCCGCAAGCGCTCCTTCGGCCGCGGTGAAATAACACTGGCCTCGGGCCGCAAAAGCGATTTCTACTTCAATCTCAAGCCGACCATGCTCGACCCGGAAGGCGCCGCATTGCTCGCGGAACTGACCTTTGAGGCGCTCAAGGACGACGCGCTGGATTATGTCGGCGGCCTCGAAATGGGCGCGGTCCCGCTCGCCGGCGCGGTCGCGCAGCTGTCCTGGCTCAAGGGCCATCCGATCGCGGCATTCTTTGTGCGCAAGAAGCCGAAGGAACATGGTGCCCGGCTCGCGGTCGAAGGGCTCGCGAAGGGCGAAAGCCTGCAAGGCAAGCGCGTGGCGATTGTCGAGGACGTCACCACCACGGGCGAATCCGCGCTGAAGGCGGTGGAAGCGGTGCGCGATGCCGGCGGCAATGTCGCGCTGGTCCTCACCATGGTCGACCGCGAAGAAGGCGCTACCGAAACGTTTGCGCAGGCCGGCCTTCCCTTTCGCTCGCTCTACAAGGCGGGGGAATTCTTGAAGGATTGATCGCGACCAGAGTCCGCGCGGTCAAATCTTTCCACCGTCATGGCCAAAAATACGACTACGCGTCCCGCATTTCTTTTTGGCGATCCGGCGCCCACTCATACCTCGTTTACCATCCCGCACTAATGTGAAGCGCGCCGGGGCACAGCCTGCCACGGTGGAATTTCGGGCGTCGGGTGGAGTTGGCGTTGCGTACAGAGTTGTCTTGTCAGCCCATGCGGCGCCGCATGCTGCTCGTTGCCATCGCCGCCTTCACCAGCGCCGTCGCGCTGCCGCGCGCGGCGTCCGCCGAAAATCTGTTCGATTTCCTGTTCGGTGGGGCCCAGAAACAGCACCAGACTCCGGCGCAAGCCAATTTCTTCGCCGACCCCTTCAGCCAGCAGCCCGCGCCGGCACCATCCCGCCCGGTCGCTTCGGCCGGCTCCGGACCCGCATTTTGCGTGCGCAGCTGCGACGGCCGGTATTTCCCGTTGTCGCGCGCCAACGCGACACCGGTTCAGATGTGCCAGGCATTCTGTCCGGCCAGCCCCACCAAGGTTTTCTACGGCAGCTCGATCGACAGCGCGTCGTCCGCGACCGGCGAGCGTTATGCCGACAGTGAAAACGCCTACGCCTATCGCAAGACGCTGCGCGCCGATTGCACCTGCAACGGCCGCGACGCCGCGGGACTGGCGCCGGTCGATCTCACGCTCGACACGTCGCTGCGTGCGGGCGACGTCATCGCCACCACCAACGGGCTGGTGGCGTACTCCGGCGTCAAGGTCGGCATCAACCAGACCGCCGAATTCACGCCTGTGGCTTCCTATCCGGGCCTGACGTCCGAAGTGCGCGCCCGGCTCGGCGAGATGAAGGTCGCGCCGGTGGCGGCGGAAATGTCCGGCGAAGAGCCGCCTGCGGCTGAGACCAGCCGCGATGTCGTAGTGCCCATGAGCTCGGTGCCGAAATCCTCGTCGGCCAAAGGCAAGCGCGCCGAAGTGAATTAGGATTTGAGCCTCGTGGTGAGGAGCGCGCGAAGCGTGCGTCTCGAACCATGAGACTACAAGTGCATCTGCATCCTTCGAGACGCGCGCGAATGCGCGCTCCTCATGAGGACAGATAGTGGACTCACCGCCCGACGATGACGCCGATCACGTTCGGCGCCGACAGATATTTTTCCTCGATCTGCGCGCGCGCCGCGGCGCGGTTCTCCGGCGTCAGCAGGCCGCGCTTCTCGGCGAGGATCATCCAGCAATAGCCCCACCAATCCGTCAGCATGCCGTGGTCGTCGACGAGGTCGTACCCCTGTTCGGCCGCGAAGATGCGCGCATGCGCTTCGTCGAGCGTATCGAGCCAGGCGTGATCCTGCGGCGAAAATAACTCGTCGCTGAAATCGTCCGTGGTGTAGCCCCACACCGACATGCAGACGGCGTTGAACTCGCGGTCGATCTGGTCGTCATGGACCAGCCGCCGGCGGGAGGTCTGATGCAGCCGCGACAGCGAGCGGGCGAAATCGGCGATACGCGTGAGCGCGAAGGTGTCGAAGGCGATAGTGGACATGTAGTCCTCGGAAGTTCGGATAGACCATAGATGTTGTGTCGAGATCGTCTCGAATCACGATGATATATCAAAGACTTGCTAAAGTGTTCTTAATTTGTTCCGGTTTCTATTTCCGTCGTCCCGGCGAAGGCCGGGACCCATAGCCACCGGCGTCAGAGTTCGTACAAGGTCATGCCAAATCATGAGCGCTGCAGGCATATATTACGTCTACATCCTCGCCAACGGCCGGCACGGAACGCTCTACATCGGCGTCACCAATAATTTGCGGACAAGGCTTGAACTGCATCGCAGCGGTCGTGGCTCGAAATTCGTCAAGAAGTACGGCGTATTTCGTCTCATCCATGTCGAAGAGTTCGCATCGCCGCGGGATGCAATTACACGTGAGAAGCAGTTGAAGAATTGGCACCGTGACTGGAAGATACGGCTGATAGAAGAAGCCAATCCCGACTGGAGCGACCTGTCCCAACTACTCTGACGAGCGGTGGCTATGGGTCCCGGCCTTCGCCGGGACGACAAGAAATCAGAAACTCGCCTCGTCCAGAGCGATTAGTTGCCGCAATAACTGGCGATAAACTCCCAGCCAATCGGCTCGGTCCTTGCATAAAAATCATGCATGCGTTGCACCATCGAGGCCCGCGGTGGGTTTCGATCGGGCCATAAGGCGCGTATTATTGCAGCGTTCAGTGGGGGATGCCCAACTTGCCAGATGAATCTTTCCCGGTGAATTTTCCAGCGATCGGCCAGCCCGTCGATGAGCTG
>Ga0210400_10001672_pt1 | contig 21664 bp, 16 predicted proteins | sample IncBWH26MmetaG_FD_155456 | JGI IMG/M metagenome (GOLD analysis project Ga0210400, IMG submission 155456) | Forest soil microbial communities from Barre Woods Harvard Forest LTER site, Petersham, Massachusetts, United States - Inc-BW-H-26-M | ecosystem: Environmental > Terrestrial > Soil >...
GCAACATCGCTTTCGAAGCGCGCCGCGCCGAGAATGCGTTCCACCGCGGGTCCGTCGATCGAAACGCTCTGCGCCTCGCCCGATGCGATCGTCACCGCTGTATTGCGCAAGAGAGCACCGATCTGACGCTCTAGGCTCCGAACGCCGGCCTCGCGCGTGTAGTCGGCAATCACGCGTCGCAGGGCTTCATCGGAAATCTGCACCTGCTGCGGGGATATGCCGTTGGCCTTGAGCTGTCGCTTGAGCAGGTAGCGCCGCGCAATCTGCAGCTTCTCCTCCTCCGTATAGCCCGTAAGCTCGATGATCTCCATGCGATCGCGCAGGGGAGGTGGAATCGAATCGAGCACATTGGCGGTGCCGATGAACAGCACCTTCGACAGGTCGAAGGGAACGCCCAGGTAGTTGTCGCGGAACGTGTTGTTCTGTTCCGGATCCAGCACTTCGAGGAGCGCCGAGAAGGGGTCGCCCTGATAGCTTGCCGAGAGCTTGTCGACTTCGTCGAGCATCAGCACCGGATTGCGTCGACCGGCCTTGCGCATTGCCTGGATGATGTTGCCGGGCAGCGAGCCGATGTAGGTGCGGCGATGGCCGCGAATTTCGGCCTCATCGTGCACGCCGCCCAGACTCACGCGGCCGAATTTGAGGCCTATGGCTTTCGCGATGCTCTGTCCGAGCGAGGTCTTGCCCACGCCCGGCGGCCCGACAAAGCACAGAATCGGGCTGCGGCCTTCGGGATTGAGTTTGCGCACCGCCAGGAACTCAAGAATTCTGCGCTTGATCTTGGCCAGGCCGTAATGATCCTCGTCGAGTATTTTTCGAGCTTGCTCGATGTCGACCTGTTCGGGGTCAAGTTTGGCCCAGGGCATGGCCAGCAGCCATTCCAGATAGGTTCGCGTCATGGAATACTCGGCGGCCTGTTCCGGCATCCTTTCCAGCCGGTTGAGTTCGCGCTGCGCCTGCTCTTCAACCTCCGGCGGCATGCCGGCATCCTTGATGGCTTGCTTCAGTTCGGCCAACTCGGACTTCGTGCCGTCGGTTTCGCCCAGCTCCTTCTGAATCTGGTGCAGCCGCTCGCGCAGCACGGCTTCTTTTTGCCGGTCATCAAAGGCTTCGCGCGTTTTCTCATCGATTTGACGCGAGACCTTGAGCACCTCGATGCGCCGCCCGAGCAGCGTCAAGACCCGGTCGAGCCTCGTCTTGAGATCGAAGGTCGCGAGGATCTCCTGCTTGTCGGTCGCCTTCAGATCCATGAAACTGGCGATCATGTCGGCGAGCGCGGGAATCGATTCGATGCTGCGAATCGCGTTGGTCAGTTCGCCCGGCGCCTGCGGCAAAAGCTGCACGGCTTCGATCGCCCTGTCGCGCAGACTCATGCCGCGCGCTTCGATCTCCTTATCGACGGTGGTGGGCTCTTTGTGCCGCTCGATGCGCGCGACCAAGAATGGTTCGCGGCTCACGTAGTCCAGTACGGTAAATCGTTCCTCGCCCTGGGCTATCAGATGATGCGAGCCGTCGGGCGCAGTAATGAAACGCACGATGGAGGCCGAGGTGCCGACGCGATGCAGCACTTCCGGGGTGGCGTTCTCGGCGCTCGGGTCGGTTTGCAGCAGCAACCCGACGCGGCGCTGGGTGCGTACCGCTTCTTGCGCTGCAGCTAGCGATGCTTTGCCCGAGATCGTCACGGGCAGCACGACACCTGGGAACAACACGGTGTCGCTCACCGGGAGGATGATCAATACGTCTTCACCGCTGCTCATACGGTTTCCCTCGTCAGACGCAATTGCAAATAGCCATGATCCAAGCGGCTCTCGGTCAGCACGTAATGCCCCGGCGGCAATTCAATGCGCCGGCGCATCCGGCCATAGGGAATCTCCAATCGCACCACGTTCATGGCGACCTCCACGACCGGGGGCGGCACCGTGGTATCGATCTGCAAACCCGTTGGGGTTATTTGTACCGTCACATTATCGACGCGCGCTCCGGGCAAGGCGACCACAACATGCACCTGGGATCCGTCGGCGAAAATATCGGTCGGCGGCTCCCAGACAGGTTGGCTGGCGGTGGCAATCAGGCTGAAGAAATGCCGATGCTTGCGCTCGGCCTCCTCGAGCAGGGCGCAGGCTTCCGCCCACATCCAGGAGTTTCTACGGGTAATATCCATTTAGACTCAGATGCGGCCAAGCGCATCAAAGTTCAAGGGCGGCCACCTGCAGCACGAGGGCCACCTTCATCAGGAGTCCGTTTTAGGCTGGACGCGGCGCCGGGCGATCGACGATCCGCACGGTGTAGCCGCCGGATTTCTCATCGGGTCTTAACTGAACCAATCCGCGCTTTTCCGCATCACCCAGCATGTCGTTGAAGGATCTAAAGCCGTAGAAGCGCTCGTTGAACCCGGGTTGGCGCCGCTTGATGGCCTGTTTGATCATCGAGCCCCAAATAGGTTCGCTGCCCCCGCGCTCTTCGGTCAATGCCTCCAAGGTATCGACAATGAGCTCCAGTGCCTCGCCGAGGTTCGCTCCTTTTTTCTCTGCCGGCGCGCCTTCGGGGGCGGCTTGGGGCGGGGCTGCCGTCGCCCCGCGGCGGCGCGCTTTGGGCTCCTTGCGCACCAAATCGTCGTAATAGATGAATTCATCGCAGTTGTTGATGAATAGATCGGAGGTCGAATTCTTGACGCCCACGCCGATGACGGTTTTGGCATTTTCGCGCAGCTTGCTGACCAGCGGGGAAAAGTCCGAGTCGCCGCTCAAGATGACGAACGTATCGACGTGGCCCTTCGTGTAGCACAGATCGAGCGCATCGACGACCATGCGGATGTCCGCGGAATTCTTGCCCGACTGTCTAACGTGCGGAATTTCGATGAGCTCAAACGCCGCTTCGTGCAATCCGCGCTTGAAGTCCTTGTACCGCTCGAAATCGCAGTAGGCCTTCTTGACCACGATGTGGCCCTTGAGCAAGAGACGCTCGAGCACTTTCTCAATATCGAAACTCGGATACTTGGCGTCGCGCGCACCCAGCGCGATGTTCTCCAGATCCAGGAACACCGCCATGGTGGCATCCGACGCTTTGTTCGACATTCAAGGATCCTTCGTTTCAAAACCAGTTGTAGTTGAAGCTTACGCTGATTCGCTCGGCAGGGACGGTGTTGGGGACGACTTCATGACGCAGCCAGCTCTCGAACAACAGCAGTTGACCGGCCGCCGCAGGAAAGGTGACCCAGGGGCCGGCCCCGCGCTTTGCGGTAAGTTTGCGCGGCGGCGCGGCCATGAATCGCTCCAAGCGCGGATCTTCGAATTTGATCCCGGGAGATCCCTTCGGCACTTGCACGTAGTAGGTGCCGCTCAAGCTGGAATGAGGGTGCAGGTGCAAGCTGTGCACGGTGCCTCGCGGCATGATGTTGACCCAGCAGTCGGTCATATCGAGTTCGCGGCCCTGCAAATCCCATTCGACTGCCGCGGCAAAGATTGCAACGTGGCGTTTGAGTTTTTTCCGCAGCGACTCAAAGGTGGGCGAGACAGTCTGGAGACGATGCACCGAACCGTATGAGGTATAGCCGCCCGGATAGTTCTTGTCCGACCAATGTCGTCCGGCTGCATCGTCGAGCCGCAGCTGGCGGCACTCCTTCAGGAGCTGGCGATTGAAGGAGCGGGCATCGCCGCTTTGCAAGGCTGAGGCATATACAAGCGTCGGAAATAAAGCGTGAACGCCCACGGCATCGTCAGACGGACAGTTTGACTTCGTTGAACTGAATGACCGGTGCCACGTCCGTATAGCGCGGAATATCGGCCTGCAACTCGGCAGCCGCCGGTCCCCAAACTTCCAGGAAGGCCGGGATGCTCTCGAAATAAAATTGGCAGCCGCCATGGAAGGCCGGCGGTTCGCCGGGAGCGGTTCCTTGCAGGCCCGCATCGACTTCGGTCTTGCGCAGATTCTTCTTTAGCAAGCGCATTGCGAGCGGCATGTGGGTGCCGACGTAATAATCGATATCGAAGCGCGAGCCCGGCTTATTGGGATACAAAATCGAGAGTTTTATCATTGAAGTGCCTGGTAGATTTGAAATCTCAAGGGGCCGCCGCGGAACCCGCGGGCGCGCGCGAATCGCTCGCGCCGTAGAAGAGGCTGGGTCTGGGGAAATTGAGCGCCTTGGCGGCTGTGGCATTCGACGGCGCGATGCCAATGGCTTCGACAGCGTTGCCGGCGCCCCAAGGTTCCAGCGCCACGATCTGGTAACCCATGGCGGCGAGGGCTTTGCGGGTATCGGCGGAGAGCGCGAAGGGTTCCGCAGCAATCGTATCCGGTAGCCACTGATGATGGATGCGCGGCGCATCGACCGCCTCTTGCAGCGTCATGCCGTGATCAATGAGATTGACGATGACTTCCAGCACCGTCGTAGTGATTCTGGATCCGCCCGGCGTACCGACAACGAAAACCGGCAAGTTGTCTTTGAGCACGAGCGTGGGCGTCATGGAGCTCAACGGGCGCTTACCCGGGGCGACCGCGTTCGCCTTGCCCTGCACCAAGCCGAAGACATTGGGCACGCCGGGCTTGGCCGTGAAATCATCCATTTCGTCGTTCAAGAAGAACCCCGTATTGCCGGCGATGACCTTGGCTCCGAAGGAATCGTTGATGGTGTAAGTGACCGCAACGGCGTTGCCGGTTCGGTCGACCACGGAATAGTGCGTGGTGGTGGCGTGCTCCTCGGCGCCCGCGAGGCCCGGGAGTGCGGTGGAGGGCGTGGCGCGATCGGGCTGAATCTGCGCTCTGATCGCTTGTGCGTACTGCGCCGACAACAGGCGCGAGGCCGGATTATCGACGAACGCGGGATCGCCTAGATAGGTATTGCGGTCGCGGTAGGCATGACGCATCGCCTCGGTCATGACATGAACCGCGGCGCTGGAATGGAATCCCATGGCTTTGAGCGGGTAACCCTCCAGCACCTGCAGCATCTCGCACAAGGTGATGCCGCCGGAGCTTGGCGGCGGCGCGGAGAGGATGGTATAGCCGCGGTAGGAACAACCGATGGGCGCCGATTCCGTCGCGGTATACGCCGCAAAGTCTTCGGGGGTCAGTAACCCGCCGTGCGTCCGAGAAGCGGCAACCACCGCCGCCGGTATGGCGCCGTGATAGAAGGCATCGGTCCCACCGCTGCTGACCGCGCGCAGCGTCGCCGCGAGATCCTTCTGCGTCAGTCGATCGCCCGGCGCGAAAGGCTGGCCGTGGTTGAGAAATACCGCGGCGACGTTCGGCTGATCCCGAAACCCTTTGGTGCCTTCCGCCAAAACGTCGACATCGCCTCGGGTCAGGAGGAACCCTTCCTCCGCGAGCTTGATTGCCGGAGCGATCAGCGCTGCCCGCGGCAAGGTCCCATATTTCTGCCGCGCCGTCTCCAGACCCATGACGGTTCCGGGTACACCGACCGCCAGATATCCGTCGAGACTGCGGCTGCCGACAACTTTGCCCGCCGCGTCAAGAAACATGTCGGGGCGGGCAGCGAGCGGCGCCTTCTCGCGAAAATTGATGAAGGTATTTTTGCCGTCGGCAAAGTGAATGAGCATGAATCCGCCGCCGCCGAGATTGCCGCAGCAAGGATGCGTCACGGCCAGCGCATAACCGACCGCGACCGCAGCATCGATGGCGTTGCCGCCCTGATGCAGAATCGCTGCGCCGACCTCGGAAGCGAGGTGCTGAGACGAGACCACCATCCCGCGGTCCGATTCGAGTTCGAGGGGCGCGGCCGCATGAGCTACCAGGCAGGGCGCGAGCAGAACGGCAATGGCGATTCGAGTGAACACCTTATTTTGCCGTGGGCACTGGCGTTGCCAACGGCGCGCCCTTGTCGACGATCCAGGACGACACCGCCATGCCGCCATCCGGTCCCGGCGCCACCACCAGACTGTGCACCGCGCCGCGCGGATTGAAGAAACTGTCTCCCGCTTTGAGTGCGCGATCGGGCTGTCCTTGAGTTTTCAGGATCAGATTGCCCTTGAGCACGTAGCCGGCTTCATCGCCCGGATGCGTGTGATAACCGATGGCGGAGCCGGGCGGCAGGGTAGCCGTGCCAATCACGATTTCCTTGCCCGGCACGCCGGATTGATCATGGCGCTCCATGATATTGCGTACCGGTTGGCCGGTGGTTTCATCGGCTGTCGCATGCAGCGACAAGACGGCAATGGCGATAAGCGATACCTGTAGTAGCTTCATGTGATTTTCTCACTGTGATGGAATGGTAACATTGGCAAAATATCCGCTGACCGCCGCGACATCCGCCGCGTTCAACCGCTTGGCGATCGAGCGCATCAGTTCGCCGGCATCGTTCTTGCGAGTCTCTTGCTGGAAGGATTTGAGCGCGCTCGCCAGATAGTCCGCCGATTGCCCGGCGAGGTAGGGCGCGGCATGCAACACACCGATCCCATCCGGGCCATGACAGTTGTTGCATGCCTGAACGCGTGCTTGTTCGTCACCCTGATAGGCCAATTGATGGCCGCGCGCCAGCTGAACGACGTTGAGGGTGGTTTTGGCCGGCGCGCTCGACGCTGCGGACATCGCCGCGTAGCGCACGGCAAATTTCAGGCGCTGTTTCTCGTTGAGCGCTTTCGCGAAATTCGCCATGACAGGGTTGTCGCGAGTGCCCACTGCATAGTCATCCAACTGCTTCTTCAAATACTCCGCGGACTGGCCGGCGATTCGCGGCACGTGGGCGGCGGCCATGCCTTCGCCGTGTGCGCCGTGACAGGCTTCGCATGGCGGGGCGGGCGTTTCGCGTGACGGCGCAGGCGCTTCGCGTGCAGGCAGCGTGTTGGCTGCCAATGCACATGTCGCAGCGACCACGATTGAAATTGCCGTCGCGCACGCCAAGCTGCGCGACAGAGGCCCGCCGCGGTTCGCGTTCACGCAGACACCAGGCGGCCGGGATTCTTCAAATACTTGTTCTTGAGCGCATCGATTGCCCAGTAGGTCAACGCACCGAGCGTGCCCGTGGGATTCCACGAGGCATTTTGCGGATAGTTGGACGCGCCGATCACGAACACGTTGGGGACGTCCCAGGACTGCAGGTAACGGTTGACCACGCTGGTCTTCGGATCCTCGCCCATCACCGTGCCGCCGGTGTTGTGCGTGCTTTGGTACTGCTGGCTGGTGTAGGGGCTCTTACGTGGATAGCCCGCCACTTGTCTGGCACCCGTGGCTTTACCGATCTCGACCGCTTTGGCGGTGACATAGGCCGCCATCTTGAGATCGTTTTGAGGAAAGTCGAACGTCATTCGCAGCAAGGGCTGTCCCCACGCATCGCGATACGTGGGATCGAGATCCAAATAGTTGTGGCGCTGTGACATCGAGCTGCCATGAATGCTCAACATCACGGTGTGGTTGTAATGCTTCACCACAGCCTGTTTCCAGCTCTTGCCCCAATTGGCCGTGCCGGGCGGCACCGGGTGATACTGAATCGGCCGGCCATGGGAATTCCCGGCGCCGATGTAGGCGCCGCCGATGAAGCCTAAGCCGCTGTGATCGAAATTGTCGGCCGCGAAATCGTTGATCACGGTCCCCGAAGCCCCCGATGCCATGAACGGATTGATGATCACGTCGTCATCGAAAAACGCCGCGACCGAACTGACGGTCTGGTAGGAGTAGTTGCGCCCGACGACGCCTCGTCCGCTGTCAGGATCGTAGGGCGTGCCGATACCGGACAAGAGCAGCATGCGCACATTGTTGAGCGCGAACATCGATGTGACGATCAGCGAGGCGGGCTGTTCGAACTCGCGGCCGACGGCGTCGATGTAAGTGACGCCGGTGGCGTGCTTCTTGGTGGAATCGAGATTGACACGCTGCACCTGGCAGCCGGTGCGCAGTTCAAAATTAGGGTTGGCGAGCAACACGGGCAGGATCACGGTCTGCGGCGCGGACTTGGCGAAATGTTCACAGCCGAAGCGTTCGCAAAAGCCGCAAAAGACGCAGGTATTGAGCTTCATGCCTTCAGGGTTGGTGTAGGGGCGGCTCAAATTCGACGAGGGCTGTGGAAACGGGTGGTAGCCTAGGCTGGCGGCTGCTTTGCGGAATATTGCGCCTTGGAAGAGTTCCTTTTGCGGTGGCGTGGGGTAATCGCGCGCGCGAGGCGATTCATGCGGATCCCCGCCCGGCTGAATCTGCCCCTTGATATTCCCCGCCTTGCCGCTGGTTCCGAGCAGGTACTCGAAGCGATCGTAGTGCGGCTCGAGATCATCGTAGCTCACGCCCCAATCTTGGATGGTGAGGTCCGCGTCGAGAAAATTCCTGCCATACCGCTCGCGCGTGCGAGACGCGAGCTGAAAGTCACTCGCTTGGAAGCGATAGGTCTGCCCGTTCCAATGCACCATGGACCCGCCGAGGCCGGTGCCGGGTAGAAAACCCTCCCACCGGCGAAGCGGCAGAGCGACCTGAGAACTCAAGTTGCGGAAGGTTACCGGCTCGCGGGTGTTGTCCTGCATCATGGCCTTGTGAACGGCGAAACGCAGCTCGTCATGCATGGCCGGGCTTTGAAACTCCGGAACGGTGAGTCGCGTCTGCCCGCGCTCCAACCCCACGACCTTGTAGCCGGCGGCAGCGAGCTCTTTGGCGACGATGCTGCCCACCATCCCGACGCCGACAACGACGACATCGACTTCCTTGAGACGCTGCACTACGGTGGGCTCCCTCGAGATTGGCCTAGAGCTTTGCGGGATTGTCTTGGCGGACGTGGATGTGGCCTTTGCTGTCCTCGGCGAGGCTCATCGGTTCGCGCTCGAATTTTACCCCGTGCCGATCGACTGCCTCGTAATACTCCGCATAGGCGCCGGGAAATCCGATCATGCGCCAAGCAACCATGTCGCGATTGCCGCCATACACCGGGTCGCTAAAGAATCCTTCCACGGTCATCTTCAGCAACGCATCGAAGAAGACAGGCGAGGGCACACCGTCCAGATCGTGCGCGCCGGCCTCGAGGGACGTAAGATAGGCGTCCTGATTGTCCGCCGACATTTCATGAAAGGGTGTCTTGCGCCCCCCTAAGTCGCGAATGATGGCGCGAAGCGAAGTGTGAAAAAGTTCGGCCGGCGTGAACGGCAGTTGATACCCCTGCGTGGCCGTTCCTAAAGCCCACGGTCCGCTGCGATACAGCCGCTCGCCCGCTCCCCAGGCTCCGCCCAACTGTTTGTCGAGATAGTTGGGAACCGCAGCGCCCAGCGCCCCGGGCCCGAGCTCATCCGCCGGAATCAACCGCTCGCAGGCGGCCTCGATAAAGAGCGCTTCATCGGCACTGAAGAAAAGATAGGCGGGCGAGGCATTGCTCGCAATTTTTTTAGCGGGTGTCGGCGCGGCCGCGGCGGGCGTGGTGACAGTCAGCAAGGCTGCGGTCGACGCGACGCTCGCCGCACCGACCGTCGTGACAAACGCTCGCCTCGTGACCTTGGCCATTACCTTCCCCTTGGCGTGCGCGAATCATATTACATCGGCGGTATCGCCGGTGAATCGTCGCGTCAGCGCCCGTACCAAATGCGGTAGATCACGTTGTTTCCATCCTCGCTCATCAATAGCGATCCATCGGGTAGTTGCGTAGTCGCGACGGGGCGGCCCCACACGTGGGCATCGTCGACGACGAAACCGGTTAGAAAGTCCTCATAGTCTCCCGTGGGCTCGCCGTTTTTCATGTGCACTCGAACCAGCTTGTAACCGGTGCGAAGGCTGCGGTTCCAGGAGCCATGGAATCCGACGAGGGCATCGCCCACGTAGGACGCGGGAAACGCGAATTTTCCGCTGCTCGCTGCATAGAACGTCATGCTGAGCGCCGCCGAATGCGATTGGTACAGGACATCGGGGACCGAGACCTTGCCGCTCAAGTCGGGCCGGTCGCCCTTCAGGCGCGGATCCTCGTTCGAGCCCATGTAGTACCACGGCCAGCCGAAAAAGCTGCCGCGAGCCACTCGGGTCGAATAGTCGGGCACCAAGTCATCGCCTATTGCGTCACGCTCATTGGTCGTGCACCACAGTGCGCCGGTCGCCGGCTGTACCGTGAGGCTGACGCAATTACGGATACCGTTGGCATAGTTGGATGCCGCCGCCGGGTTGGCCGCATCGAATTCCAGAACGGCCGCTCGATCCGTTTCCACGTCCCAGGCAGCGCCAAGCCCGTGCGCGGTTTCCCATGACTTGATTTCCGCAGGCGTCTTCTTCGACATCGACTCGGCAACATTCGATCCCGAGCCCACCGAGACGAACAGGTGCTTGGCATCGGGCGAAAATGCGATGTCGCGGGTGGAATGGCCGACACCGCTCGGCAATTGTGCAACGACGATCTGCGCCGCCCCGCGCGGTTTCACGTCGCCCACCTGGAAGGCGTATCGGGTGACACGATTGGTCTCGGCGACATACAGCCACTGCGGATTTTGCGCGTTCGGATAAAACGCCAAACCGAATGGCTGCCTCAATCCCTGAAGATACACGTCCGTGCGGGCGGCGCGGCTACCGTCGGACGAGGGGTGCAGCACGGTGACCCGTCCACCGCGCATCTCCGTGACCAGAATGTCGCCGTTCGGAGCGACGAGCATTTTGCGCGGGCCCGTCAGGCCCACCGAAAAGACATCGATATGAAAACCCGGCGGCACCGACAACGAGGCATTGGCGGGTTTCGCCACCACCGAAGAGCTGTTGCGGGACGAGGGTGTCGCAAACGGCGGGGGCAGCGAACTCGCGCTGATTCTGTGCAGGCGGCCGGGCGCGTCCAAGCGCCAATTCGCCGATTCGGCGCTGCTCGCCGGCACGACGATGGACGTTTCGGACGGCGCGCGATTCGAGACGCTTTGAAAGTAGGCAATGAGGTTATCGCGATCGGTCTGGTCCGGGACGGCGATCACCATCGCGGTGCCCGGCACCACGTTGGTGGGCGCGGCGAGGAAGCGCTGCAAAGTTGCCGCATCCCATGTCAGTTTCGAATCACGCAGCGCCGCAGAGTAGGAAAATTGCGGCCCTCTGGCCGCCGCGCGCCCCATGAGACCGATCAGTGACGGTCCCTCTGCGCCGCCGTTATCGCCCGATTCGGCCGTATGGCAGACGCTGCAACGCTCCCGGAATAGCGATTTGCCGGTGTTCGGGTCGGCACTGAGTGCGGGCGCGGGCGCTGTGGCCAGGAGCCACCCAGTTGCGCAACAAAAAATCATCGAACGTAAGGACATGTCTTTACTCCGGGACGAGGCGGTATGGAAATATAGCGCGTCTTCGTACAATCTCGCACGCATGCAGCTATTTGAAATTACGTTGCTCTTGCTGACCCTCGCCGTGGTGTTTATGCACATCGCGCGACGCTTGCGCGTGCCCTATCCGTCCCTGCTGGCCTTGGCGGGCGGCTGCGTGGCGCTCCTGCCGTTTGCGCCGCATTTGGGCATCCAGCCGCAGCTTGCGCTCGCCTTGTTCGTCGCGCCTGCGGTTATGGACTCGGCCTTTGACATGCCGCCGCGGGAACTGCTGCGTATTTGGGTGCCCTTGGTGTCCCTCGCCGTGGTGCTCGTGTTGCTCACCACCGCGGCCGTGGCGTGGGCGGGAGTCGCGCTGGCGGGACTGCCGGTGGCGGCGGCGATTGCCTTGGGCGCCATCGTGGCGCCACCCGACGCCGCGGCCGCCGCCGCAGTCCTGCGCGAATTCAATCTGCCGCGGCGAACCGTGGCAGTACTCCAAGGCGAGAGCTTGCTGAACGATGCCGTCGCCCTGTTGGCGTTCGGTTTGGCGGTGAGCGCCGCGGTGTCACCTGGCAGTGCATGGGACTCCTTGATGCCCCGCCTGTTGATCGCCGTCCCGGGCGGGGCGGTGCTGGGCGTGCTCTGCGCGCAACTGAGCATGCGCGTTTTCAACAAGCTCGCCGGTACCTTGTCCCTGATCATTGTGCAATTCTTGACCACTTTCGGGACCTGGATTCTGGCGGAGCGGCTGCAGCTGTCGCCGATCGTGGCGGTCGTCGCGCTGGCGGCGGTGACTGCCCGATACATGCCCTCGCGCACCAGCGCCCGCGATCGGGTGAACACCTACGCCGTGTGGGCGACGGTGGTGTTCGTGCTCAACGTGCTCGCGTTCTTGCTGATGGGCCTGCAGGCGCGCGACATTTTTTATCAACTTCCGAGCGATGCGCTGACGCATGCCTTGGGCTTCGCCGGCATCGTGCTCGCGATCGTGATTGGCGTGCGCCTTGCCTACGTCATGCTCTACGGCCTCGTGCTGCGACTGTTTCGCCGCTTTTTCGAGCAGCGGGTGCTGCATTCAAAAGCGCCCACCGTGTCGATCGGGGTATTGGTGTCGTGGTGCGGAATGCGCGGCCTGGTCACACTGGCAACCGCGCTGGCGCTGCCGCAGGAATTCCCGAGCCGCGATGTCATCGTCTTGAGCGCCTTCAGCGTCGTGCTGGGCACCTTGATCTTGCAGGGATTCACGATCCGCCCGCTGATCGCCCTGCTGCGCATCGCGCCTGATTCGTCGCTCGATGAGGAGGTCAGCCAGACGCGCAACGCCATGCTGGATGCGGCCTTGAAGGAATTGACGGCGGTTCAGGGCGACGGCGCCGCGGCGCTCCGTGCCGAATATGAGGCCGCGCGCGCGGGCAACGCGGGCCGATCGCAGCCGGATACCGAATACGATGAAGTGCGCAGACTGGCCATTGGGGCCGAGCGGCGCCTGCTGGCGGACTGGCGCCGGGGCGGGCGAATTCAGGACGATGCCTACCACCTGCTGGAGGACGAATTGGACCGCGCTGAATTGCACGTCGCGCGCGTGTCCAGCACTTCGCTGGACGGCTAACCGCCTGACGTATTGCCCGCGAGCGTCGCGATAAGACGACTCTTCAGCCGGATTCTCGATCTGCTGCTAGGATGGGGGGCAAACTTTTTGCCGGCGGCCCTGTCTCAAACGTCGGCACATAATCGTGGCAACCAAGGGAGAGACCACGGATGTCTTCACGTAACTTTGCAATCGCAACCATAAGCGTGCTCGCGGGGGTCTCGGCCGTGTCGGCGATCGGTCCTTCCCAACCCATGCATCTGCGGCCCAACGCACCCGGGATCTCCTTGCTCCATGTCGCCGGCAGCCGCAGCGCGCAGCAACGGGAAAGCGCGGCCGCTTCGAAATTCGATGCATCGCTCGCCGAGATTGCGCGCCATGTGAGCAGCGTGCGGGCCGGCCATGCGCTCGAGGATTTGCATGCGTTGAATCCGGCGGCGAAATTCACCCACCCGGCCAACAGTTCAGTCCCGCTGGTGCTGATCGATGCCATCACCAAGGGCGACCCGCAGAAATTGAAGGCCGCCCTCGTGGGGCTGGGCCTGCAACGGGCCTCGCAGTATTCCAATGATGTCGGCGGTTGGTTGCCCGTCGATCAATTGGATGCTGCCACGACCCTTACCGAAGTTCATGCCATCCGGGCCGCGATGATGCGCACCCACGCCGGCGCCATCACCTCGCAGGGCGACTATGCGCAGAACAGCGATCTGGTGCGCTCGGCCAACTCGCTGGACGGTGCGGGCATCACGGTTGGCGTCATTTCCGACAGCTACGACTGTTATCCCGTGTACGCCGCCAATGGGGTTCCGGCCGGCGGCCTCAACGGCTATGCCAACAATGGATTCAATACGACGGCTGCGGGCGATACGGCGACCGGAGACTTGCCTGCCTCGGTCATCGTGCTGAAGGATGCGACCTGTATGAATTACGGGGCGCCGCTTCAACTGCCCTTCGCCGATGAAGGCCGCGCCATAATGCAAGTCATTCACGATGTGGCGCCCGGTGCCGGTCTCGCCTTCTACACGGCGGAGAACAGCGAGGCTGACTTTGCCACCGGCATCGGCAAGCTGGCCGCGGCTGTTTCCAGTGGTGGCGCCGGTGCCAAAGTGATTATCGATGACGTGGGCTATTTCGACGAGCCGTTTTTTCAGGACGGACTGGTGGCGCAGGCGATCAATGCCGTGGTCGCGAACGGCGTCGCGTATTTTTCCTCGGCCGGCAACAACGGCACGCTGGCGTACAACAACAATACTCCGGATTTCTCTTTGGTTTCGAGTTCGGCGCCGAACCTAGGCGAGCATCTGCTGAATTTTGCCCCGTCCGGGGCGCCGACGACCACGACGACCATGCTGCCCGTCACCATCCCGCCGATGGCTCCGGGGCAATTCGTCACCATCGTCGTGCAATGGGACCAACCCTATGTAACGGGCGCCGCGGGGAGCGGGGGCTCCACCAGCCGAATCGATGTGTGTATTACGGGCGCCACCGGCAATGACATCATCGCGAACGGCAATCTTCAAGCTGCGACCTGCAGCGGTGCAAGCGCATTGGGCGGAGACCCTGTGCAGATCATGATCATTGACAATCCCGCCAATGCCACTGCCAACAGCACGCAAGAAAAGCTGAATATTGAGGTTGGCTTGGTCGGGGGCACGACGCCCGGACGCATCAAGGTCGCGGTCGAAGATGATGGCGCTGGTAGTACGATCAACAGTTTCGCGACCAACAGCGCCACGCTGCAGGGTCACCCCAGCGCATTAGGCGCCGCCGCAGTCGGCGCGGTATTTTTCCCGGACACCATTTCCTGCGGAGCGGCGGCGCCGATCCTGGAGAACTTTTCCTCTGCCGGCGGCGATCCCATTTTGTTCGACGTCACCGGAGCGCGTCTCGCAACTCCTGTCACGCGACAGAAGCCCGACTTCGTCGGTCCCGACGGCGGCAATGATACATTTCTGGGATTCACGATAGCGGGCACGGGATTCATCGATAACAGCACAGTTCCTGCCTGTGCCAACAACACGAAGTTCCCCAATTTCTTCGGCACGTCGGCCGCCGCGCCGCATGTGGCCGGCATCGCCGTACTCTTGCTGCAGGCGGATCCTGCGCTGACACCCGCGGAGATTTACTTAGCGCTGCAGCAAAGTACCGTACCCATGGGTGCGACCAGCCCCAACTTTGCCTCTGGCTACGGGTTTGTTCAGGCGAACGTGGCGGCAAACAAGATTCCGGCAATCATTCCGGCTGCGCCGAAGCTGACGCTCGCTTCCAGTTCCATCGTCACCGGTAGCTCGACGACGCTCACTTGGACATCGGTGAATACCACCGGCTGCACCGCTTCGGGAAGTTGGTCAGGTGCTGTGGCGAGCAACGGCACTCAGACGATTAACCCGACCGCGGTGGGATCCGACACGTACACACTTGTGTGCGCCAACGTTGCTGGAAGCTCACCGGCGGCCTCAGCGACGCTGTCCGTCACCGCCGCAGCGCCGCCGCCGAGTTCGGGTGGTGGTGGCGGCGGCGGGGCTCTGGGGCTCGCGACGCTGCTCAGTCTGTTTGCCCTGTGCTTGGCACACGAGCGGCTGCGCTCACGCCGACTGGTCTGAGGTCTGTCAGGGTGATCTGCGATCGGTAGTTTAGTACTTGCTAAACGCTGAAGCACAACCGGCGCAGCCCAAATCCTGGGCGGCCTTCGGCGCGCTGGGTGTTGTGTTCGGTGATTTGGGCACGAGTCCCTTGTATACCCTGCAGACCGTGGTGCAGGCGACCGGCGGCCAATTCACGCCGCAAACCGCGCTCGGCGTGCTCTCGCTGGTGTTCTGGACCTTGATCGTGACCGTTTCGATCAAGTACTGCCTGTTCGTCATGCGTGCCGACAATCGCGGCGAAGGCGGGATTTTGGCGCTGATGTCCTTGATCGGTGCCAATGGCTTCACGCCGGGAGTGCGGCTTTTAACCGGCATGGGCTTGCTCGGCGCCGCGTTGATCTATGGCGACGGTGTGATCACGCCGGCGATTTCCGTCTTGAGCGCGCTCGAGGGTGTGAATGTGGTCACCAACGCCTTCAAGCCCTACGTCATGCCGGCGGCGGTCGTCATTCTGTTGGTGCTCTTCGCAGGGCAGCGCTTCGGCACGGAGAAGATTGGCCGTGCGTTTGGGCCGGTGATGGTGCTTTGGTTTCTGGTCATCGCGTTGCTGGGAATTGCTGCGATCTTGAAGCGCCCTGAGGTCATTGCGGCGGTGGATCCGCGCTACGCCGTCCGCTTCATCATGGCTTCCGGGCGCGCCGGGTTTCTGGTCTTGGGCGGCGTGTTCCTGTGCATCACCGGTGGTGAGGCGCTGTACGCGGATATGGGGCATTTCGGCAAAGGTCCGATTCGCCGCTCGTGGTACTTTGTGGTGTTGCCGGCGCTGCTGCTGAGCTATGCGGGACAAACCGCCTATTTGCTCGACAAGGGCACAGTGACGGGCAATCCATTTTTTCAAATCGCTCCTGCCTGGTCGATCTATCCTTTGGTGGTGCTGGCGACGATTGCCACCATCATCGCGAGCCAGGCCATCATCACGGGTTCCTTTTCGATGACGCGGCAGGCCATGCAACTCGGCTGGTTGCCCGGGGTGGCAATTCGACAAACGTCCGATCGGATCTACGGCCAGATCTATATTCCCGTGGTCAATTGGCTGCTGATGGTGGCAACCATCGCGACCACCATTGGCTTCGGCACCTCTGATCGACTGGCGGGCGCATACGGCACCGCCGTGTCGACCACCATGCTGTTGACCACTTTTCTCCTGTACCGCGCCATGCGCGATGTGTGGAAATGGCCGCTGGTCGCGGCGCTGGCGGTGGCCGGCATCTTTATCGTGGTCGACACGAGTTTTTTCGCGGCGAATCTGTTGAAGATCGCGGAAGGCGGCTGGCTGCCGCTGACATTCGCCGCCGCCTTGTTCGTCGTCATGATCACCTGGCGCGCGGGCGTCGAGGCCATCCGCGCAACCCTGATGCAGGCGCCGCAGTCTGCCGAAAAGTTTCTGTCGGATCTTCGTAGTGGGGCGATTCCACGCGTGGAGGGAACCACCGTGTTCCTGACCCGCAGCGCGCAGAAGGTTTCGCGGCTCATCATGGATCACGCACACTTTGTCGGCGTCCTGCCCCGCAATGCGATTGCGTTGAGCGTTGTGTTTGAAAATACGCCGCGCATAACCGGCCCTCAGTGCACCGTGGTCGACGGTGTCGGCGAAGGGTTGTGGCATCTCGTGGCGCGTTTCGGATTCCTCGAGATCCCGGATCTGCGCCAAGCGCTTTTGAAGACGCGTGGTCTGCCCGCGCACGTCGATCTCGCCAAAGCCAACTTCGTCGGCACACGCGATCTGGTGGTAGCCAAACAAAAGAACGCCAGCCTTCGAGGCTGGCGCTTGGTGCTGTTCGCGTTTCTTTATCGCAATTCGGTCAAGATCGTCGACCGGTTCAATCTGGAGCCTTCGAATGTGATCGAGATTGCCAGACAAATTGAGATCTAGCCCCCTGTTGCGCGGCGTTGTGATCGTGAAAAATCGGACCCGGCTCGCGAAACTCCGGTTGATCGAACGCGGATTTCTCAGTCAGATTTTGCACAATGCTCACCAGTCCCCAAGCAAGCATCAGACACAGACATAGAAGCAATAGCAGTGCGATTGCGATATTCATGACGCTCACCGGACATTGGATTCAAGCCGAAATCCAGGTTTTGATCTTAAAATTCGGGAATTTTCGGTGCTGTAGGACGAACGCTGAGGTTGCTGTCAGCGGCAAACTTTCGATGCGGCCTCAAGAAGAGCTTGCCGGCAGCACCTGCCCGGAGAGATCGCCAAATCCGATCGTTACGGCCCCCGGCCGTTCACACCAGCCGCGGAAAATCACGGTGTCGCCATCTTCCAAGAAGGTGCGATGTTCGTCTTTGCCTACGCCTACGGCCTGCGTGCCGCCCTTGCTCAATTCCACCAACGAGCCTGCCTCAGCCGGCGTGGGTCCGGATTGCGTGCCGCTGCCGAACAAGTCTCCCGCCCGCAGATTGCAGCCGTTGACGGTGTGATGCGCCACGAGCTGCGCAATGCTCCAGTACGCGTGCCGAAAACTGGTCGCCGAGAGCCGTTGCGGCGGCTGCCCGCGGTCGAGCATATTCGAAGTTTGAATGAGCGCTTCCAGCCGAATGTCGATCGCGCCGGCTTCGCGGTTGTTTTGCGAGTCTAGATAGGGCAGTGGCTCCGGATCCGACTCGGGCCGGCTGAACGGAACGCGAAAGGGCGCGAGCGCCTGCAGGCTCACCACCCAGGGCGAAATGGTGGTCGCGAAATTTTTCGAAAGGAAAGGTCCCAACGGCTGGTACTCCCAGCCTTGCAGATCCCGCGCCGACCAATCGTTGAGAAGGCAGAGGCCGAAAATGTGATTCTCCGCCTCGGCCATCGGGATCGGCGTTCCCGGCGCGTTGCCGGCGCCAATGAAGATGCCCATCTCTAGCTCATAGTCCAAGCGAGTGCTGGGTCCCACCGTCGGGCCGCCTACTCTTTCGGATCGTTGACCTTGGGGCCGCCGGAAATGCTGTCCCGACACGCCGATGGATGAGCTGCGGCCGTGATAGCCGACCGGAATCCACTTGTAGTTGGGCAGCAGCGGATTATCCGGCCGAAACAGCCGGCCGATGGCCGTCGCGTGATGAATGGATGTGTAGAAATCGGTGTAATCGCCGATCTGCGCGGGCCGTGAGAAGACGGCCTCGCTCTGCGGCACCAGGCACCTACTCATGAGCGCTTGATGCGCGGACCCTTCGGCCACGGCATCGAACAGCGCACGGCGCAGCGCTGCCCATACGCGCGGCCCAAGCTGCATCAGCGAATTCAGCGACTCGAGACTGCCCGCAGAAACGCCCGCCGCGGCATCATCAGTGAACAATTGCGCATCCGCGAGTGCGCGCAGGTCAATGATCTGGTCGCCAAGCGCCACGCCGCCGCGAAAGCTCTCCGCGGACTGGGCGCGCCGGAACACGCCAAAGGGAAGATTTTGAATCGGAAACGCGCAGCCGCTTTGATTCGCGGATGGCAGCCAGCTGCGGATCTTGGGGTCGTTGGTGCAGTCCGGGGACGGAGTTGTCACGGCTTGGCGGGATCGAAGTGTTTTTTCAGGCCCAACCAGTGGCTCATGTAGTCAGCTTGCAACCGGGGTGTTCCCTGCAGCGCGGCGCGTGTTGGCTTCAGCACGCTTCGAGACTCGAACATGAATGCCATGGTGTCGGCAATGCGGACGGGAATCGACGTGTCGGCGGCGGTGGCTTTGTCGAACGTGGCGGCGTCCGGCCCATGTCCGCTCATGCAGTTGTGCAAAGAGGATCCGCCCGGCACGAAGCCCGCGCTCTTCGCGTCATAGACGCCGCAGATCAGGCCCATGAATTCATTGGCGACATTGCGGTGAAACCAGGGCGGCCGAAAGGTATGCTCCGTCGCCAGCCAGCGCGGCGGAAAGACGACGAAGTCGATATTGCTGGTGCCGGCGGTATCGCTCGGCGAGTGCAGCACCAGAAATATCGACGGATCGGGATGATCGTAGGAGACCGATCCTAGGGCATTGAAGCGCCGCAGATCATATTTGTACGGCGCATAGTTGCCGTGCCATGCCACCACATCGAGCGGCGAATGATCCATTTTCGCAACCCACAAGCGGCCGCCGAATTTTCCGATCAGCTCGCAATCTTCTTCGATCTCCTCGTAGCGCGCGACAGGGGTGAGGAAATCGCGGGCGTTGGCGAGACCATTGGAACCAACGGGCCCCAGGTCCGGCAATTTCAACAGCGCCCCGAAATTCTCGCAGACATAGCCGCGTGCGGCGCCGTCCGGAAGTTCGACCCGAAAGCGCAGGCCGCGCGGGATGACCGCGATTTCCAAGGGGTCTAGATTTATCCGCCCGAGTTCCGTGTCGAGCACGAGCGTGCCTTGCTGCGGCACGATGAGCAGCTCGCCGTCGGCGTCGTAAAAGAATCGCCGCTGCATCGACCGGTTGGCGGCGAACAAATAAATACCGCAGCCCGCGTGAGACTCGGGCGATCCATTGCCGGCCATGGGAACGAGACCCTCGAGAAAATCGGTGGGAGTGGTTGGAATGGGCAGAGGATCCCACCGCAGCTGGTTCGGCGTCGCTGTTTCTTCGCCGTGTTCATTGAGCAACGGATGCTTGAAGCGTTCGAAGGGCTGATGAGTCACCGCCGGTCGAATGCGATACAGCCACGAGCGTCGATTGGCATGCCTCGGCGCGGTGAAAGCCGTGCCCGAGAATTGTTCTGCGTACAAACCAAAGGGGCAGCGTTGCGGCGAGTTCTGTCCGCGGGGCAGCGCACCCGCGAGCGCTTCGGTGGCAAATTCGTTGCCAAAGCCGCTCATGTAGCCATCGGATTCGAGGTGGTTTGCGCTCACCCCCTCATTCTATGACACTGCGAGGCGGCGGTGGGTGCGGACCGCGCAATAGTATGCGATCCTGCGCGGGGACAAAAATTGGGGTCTTTAAAGGCATGTCGCGCGAACACTTTCATTGGGATGATCCGTTGTTGCTCGATGCGCAACTGACGGATGAAGAAAAAATGATTCGAGACGCTGCGCGCGACTATGCGCAGGGCCAATTGGCGCCGCGCATACTCGAAGCCTTTCGCCGCGAGCACACCGACGCGGGCATATTCAAGGAAATGGGGGCCGTGGGTCTGCTGGGAGCCACCATCCCCGAGGTCTACGGCGGCGGCGGAATGAACTACGTCAGCTACGGCCTCATTGCGCGCGAGGTTGAGCGAATCGACTCGGGATTCCGCTCGATGATGAGCGTGCAGTCCTCGCTGGTCATGCTGCCGATTTTTAAATTCGGCACCGAAGTCCAGAAGCAGAAATATCTGCCTTCCATGGCGCGCGGCGAGACCATCGGCTGCTTTGGCCTGACCGAGCCCGATCACGGTTCCGATCCCGGCAGCATGATAACGCGCGCGCGCAAGGCCTCCGGCGGCTATCGATTGTCGGGTGCGAAAAGCTGGATTACCAATAGTCCTATCGCCGATGTCTTCGTGGTGTGGGCAAAAACCGAAGACGACATCATTCGAGGATTCATTCTCGAGAAAGGCTGGAAGGGACTCACGACCCCCGTCCTGCACGGCAAGGTGGGACTGCGCGCATCCATCACCGGGCAGATACTCATGGATGAAGTGTTTGTCCCGGAAGAAAACCTGCTTCCCAGCGTCACGGGACTCAAAGGTCCGTTTACTTGCCTCGACTCCGCGCGCTACGGCATTGCCTGGGGAGCGCTGGGCGCGGCTGAGAGTTGTTGGCACACCGCACGGCAATACGTGCTGGATCGCAAGCAATTCGGCCGTCCGCTCGCCGCCAACCAGCTCATCCAGAAGAAACTCGTCGACATGCAAACAGAAATCACGCTGGCCCTGCAGGGCTGCTTGCGCCTTGGCCGCATGAAGGACGATGGAACCGCATCAGTGGAGATTACTTCCATCATGAAGCGCAACTCCTGCGGCAAAGCGCTGGATGTCGCACGCATGGCGCGCGACATGTTGGGCGGCAATGGCATTTCCGACGAATACGGCGTGATTCGTCATGTCGTGAATCTGGAAGTCGTGAACACCTACGAAGGCACCCACGACATTCACGCGTTGATCTTGGGCAGAGCGCAGACGGGAATTCAGGCGTTTTCTTAAGGCCACGACCCCATGGATGTTCGAGCTAGGGAGCTCGGGCTACCGCATGTCCCGCCGCCAGCCAGGCGTCGAGTCCGCCGTGCAGGGGCCGGACCCGTTTGAAGCCGTGGTTCATCAAAATCTTGGCGACGCGCGCGGCCGACGCTTCGCTGGGGCAGGTGCAATACAGAATGATGTCGCGGTCTTTG